>ENA-UOJH01001562-UOJH01001562.1-human-gut-metagenome-genome-assembly--contig:-C148-NODE-1562-length-16300-cov-9.659895_pt1 | contig 16300 bp, 14 predicted proteins | sample MGYA00242345_ERZ723892 | MGnify/ENA metagenome assembly ERZ723892 | reverse complement strand
TTAGAAAAATTTGGTTTGATATTCATAATCTTAAAAAATCCTATTTTTCTAGTGCCAAACTACATAGATTTTTCATTTACTTTTATTCCTTTCTAAGAAATAAAAGTATAAAAAATCATAGGCAATTTTGGCATAAATAAAATTCCTAAATTTGGCTTAATTTATTTTCTCATGATCATAGAATTTGCTATTGCAAACATATATTTATATAATCCATATGGATTCTATATAGCCTATTTCTTATTACATAAGAACCCGTTAGAAAAAAATGAAAATGATTATTTTATAAAATGCGTAGCTGAAATAAATTATTATTGCCTTAAAAGGATGTATTCATGAATCATAGATTTAATAGAATGTGAATTTATGCCAATTAAATTAATTAAGGAAACAAAAAAATGAAAATAAAGGAGTATATTTTATGAGTAAATGTAAAGGAATCGTTTTAAATAAACCATTTGAAGGGAGTTATACTCGTGAAGAAGGAAAGATTGCACATGAAATAGTCGACTTTTTCTTAACGGACAATGGAGAGCAATATGCATATAACAATCCGTATGGGCAATTTCCTAATAAAGATGATTGTGAATATAAATATATGCTTCTTTGTTCTTCTGCAAAAATCAAACGTGGGGATAAGAACAAAAAAGAAGAAAGCAGTTCAACCTTTAAATTAAGATATTTACTAAAAATCGAAAAGGTGTTGCATAACTATGGAGCTTGTGATGATAAGGAAATAAGTTTTTTAGATAAGCAAAAAACTGTTAAAAAAATCATTGATGAACGTAATATTTCTTATGGAGGTAAAAAATTATACGAAATATATGGTTCTAGTGACGAAAGCCTATATGTTACCTTTAAAGTAAAAGAAATGTATGAGCCAAAAAATGGCGTTATTGAAGTAACCACTCCTGGCTATGCATTTCAAAGAAATAAGGGTTATGTCACAGAAAATACACATAAAGAAGCATTTGAAGCGCTTAAAAACAAGATAGGAGATAATAGCTTATGGAAAAAGTGCAGCTTAAATAAATTAGATAAAAATAGTGGAGGACGTGTAAAGATAGAAAAAACATTTTTAGATTTTATTTTAAAAAATGATAGTGAAGAATGCTTTACTAATATGCTTTGTTCAATGCTTGGTTATAATGATGTGTTTAATAATTTTGTTAAAAAATTTAATAAATCTAAAATCCCTTTTAATAATGTTAAATATGATGTAAAAAGAGAAGTTAAAATTGATAAAACATCAGAAATTAAAGGTGGAAGAACAGATATCTGTGCTCAAGAAAGTGGAAATGAAAATGGGCAAAGAATCGTTATTGAAAACAAAGTTTTTAGTGGACTAAATGGTTTGGATGATAATGGAAAGACTCAGCTAACTGTTTATTATGAGAACTGGGCTATCAAAAATATAAATCCAATTTGTTTTTTAACTTGTCCAGATTTTAGAGTAAGTGAAATTAAAAGTGAAATTGAACAAGGAATGGAAGGCAAATATCAATTTGTTTCTTATAGTGAAATTGCTGAATTTTTAGAGGGACAAAATTTTTCTAATTATCCATTTGAAAAATATGTTAAGGATGCAATTTCTGCGTTTAAGAATTATGGCTACAAGAATAAATTTGAATTATTTGAAGAACTCTTTTTAGAAGGAATTGAATAGATATAGAAGTATTGATATACGTACTAAAAGCGGATATTAAACTGGATATTTATTATTATAAAAATTTTTAAGTATTTATCATGGCAAAATTGACATTTTTAAATTCCTAAAATTGGCAAGATTAAAATCTTTTTAAGTGGGATAAACAAGAAACTAATATATATTTGCAAAATTGAAAAACATACCCTATTGCAATAAAATTCAGTTTAATGTTAAATATAAATAGGAAATATTATGGAATTTTTTGATTTTACAAATTGCAAATTAAGTAAGAATTTTATGGAGGTTCTGAAAAGAAAATTGGAATCGTATTTGGTGACTCTCTTTTTATGCTTAAATTTCAAAAGAAAACACCTTTTGGACTAAGGAATAATACAATCTCTGAATATTTAGGGAGTCATATTTATCAGATGCTTGGATTCACATGTCATGATACATTTTTAGGAATATATAAAGGTGAAAATGTTGTAGCATGCAAGGATTTCATGACCAATGGCTATCAATTCGCTCCTTTTAATGATGTAGGAGAATCAACTATTGAAGAAGATAAAGAAGAGTATCAATACACCTATGATGATATTGCAGAATTACTTCAAGTTAACAAGAAACTTACAAATGTAGAAAAAACAGTTTCAAGTTTTTTTGAAATGTATATTGTGGATGCGCTAATTGGAAATTTTGATCGCCATGGTGCTAATTGGGGTTTCTTAAAAAAAGATAATCAATATTCTTTAGCTCCAGTTTTTGATAATGGTTCATGTCTTTTTCTAAATTTAAATGATGAAGATGAAATGCTAAAAATAATAAATGATGAAGAGCAAATTGATTTAAGGGTATACAAGTTCCCTACTTCACAAATTAAATTAAATAATAATAAAAGTTCATATTTTGAAGTTATATCTTCACTTCAATTTGAAGAAATAAATAAAGCTCTAATAAAGATTTATCCAATGATTAATTTAGAAAAGATATTTGATCTTATTGATGATATAGACGTGATAAGTGATATTCATAAAACATTTTACAAAACAATGATTAAGAATAGATATGAAAAAATCATTAAATATTCTTATATGAAACTCCTAGGGAAATAAATATGAAGACTTATATATCTAAAGGAACAATCTGTATCACAGGTGACTTTAATTTAATTTATAGGGTATGTGATATTTTCTATTATTTGAATAGTGATGATACTTTTAAATATGTTTTTAAACCAAATTATTCAGTTATTGAATTAATTAATTCAAAATATTTTCAAGGTATACCTGGTCTTAATTTAGATTTAAAAAAGAAAGAATATGTTAGAGAAAATATTACGCCTACTTTTATATCTGAAAGAGTGCCATCTAAAAAAAGACAAGATTATTTTGAACTCATCCAAAAAGTTGGTATGGAATATATGGATCCAATTGAATATTTAATAAAAACTGATGAGCAATATTTTGGTGATAAATTATTTGTAATTCCTTATGAAAATAAAAAAATAATACATATAAATAAAGACACTCATGATACTAATTCTTCACTTTTAAAGATAATTCTTTTAAATATTTGCTTAGGAAATGAAGTAATTATAAATAGTCAAAAGATTGATGATGAAAATCGTAAGATATTTCATGATGTTTTTATTGATTTATATTCTAGATCATATGAATTAAGAAAAGAAAAGCAAAAAGAAGGTATAGCTAAAGCTAAAAGTGATAATAAATATAAAGGAAGAAAACCTATAAAAGTTAATGAAGTGAAGTTTCTTGAAAAGTTATCACTCGTAAACAAAAAAGAAATTAGTACTAAAGAAGCTGCAACATCTTTAGGAATAAGTATCGACAAATTTTATAGATTAAAGAAAACAATGCAAAATTAAAAACATACCCTATTGCAATAAAAAAAGATACATTAATATATTAAATTATCCCTAAAACGTGACTCGAATTAAGTAAGATATTAAGCAAGATTTAAGCAAGATAATGTATTAAAAAATGAATATTTCGATATAATTAATTTGATGAAAAATATGTATAAGTCACCATTTACTATAACAAATAAAATGCTTAATTATTCTATTTCTATTTCTCAAAAAATTGAAAGAATTTCTTCTTTTTATTCCTTAAAAAGAATGCCTACTTTAAGAAGAAACAATAGAATAAAATCTATTCACTCATCTTTAGCAATTGAAGCTAATTCTTTGTCTTTAGATGAAGTTAAAGACATAATAGATGGAAAAACAGTTATTGGCCCACAAATAGAAATTAATGAAGTTAAAGATGCGTTTAACGCTTATGAGATTATTGAAGAATATGACGTTTATAATGAAGATGACTTATTTAAAGCACATAGGCTAATCACTTTTTCAATAGACAAGGAAAAAGACAAATATAGAAATCACGCAGAAGGCGTGGCTGATGATTTTGGTAATGTCATTCATCTTGCTCCATCGGAAAAGATAGTTCCTTCATTAATGAAAGATTTATTTTTTTGGCTAAAAAATGATGAAGATACTCCATTATTAATAAAATCATGTGTTTTTCATTATGAATTTGTATTTATTCATCCTTTTGGCGATGGAAACGGAAGAACTGCTAGATTATGGCAAAATGTAATATTAATGAAATGGAATAAATTATTTGAATACATTCCTATTGAATCAGAGATTTTAAAATACCAAGCTGAATATTATTCTGCAATCGCTGAATCGAATAATGCTGGTAACTCAAATGCATTTATTGAATTTATGTTAAAAATGATTGATAAAATAATGGATGAAGTATTAAAAGATATAAATCAAGAAACTAAGAATGTCTCAGAACAAGTTAATAAATTGTTAAAAGTTATGAAAAAAGGTGTTCCTTTATCAGCTAATGAAATAATGAAACGTTTAGGAATAAAATCAAAGGAAACCTTAAGAGGATCTTATTTAAATCCTGCAATTGAAAATGGATTAGTTAAAAGAACTATACCTGATAAACCTAATAGTAAAAATCAAAAGTACTATATTTAGGATTGTATAAAATAAATAAGAAAAAATTAAAGATAAAAATTATATACAACAAGCATTTGTATTCGTGAATTTGGTTGCATAAAAGCTATCTATGATAGCGAAATTTGGTACTACAATAATAGAGCTTTAACGAAAGTTCAAAATAATATAATAAATGCATGCAGAATGCTAAAATCTCAGCTTAGTGTAGAACTAAAAAGTTTAATTTAGGATTTTAGTATAAAGAGTAAAGGCATAATGATGAAATGGCAACGTTTTTAAAATAAGAATTGAAATATTTAGTCAATTTAAATAAAATTTTATAAATAAGGGACTAAATAAAAGGAGGGCAACGCCTATGTATTGTGAATCTAGTGTCGTTGAATTGAAAAGCAAATTGACTGATGAGGTGAAGAACGAGATTATTGCCTTTTTGAATACAAGAGGTGGAAAAATTTATGTTGGTGTGAATGATGACGGAACAATCAGTCAATCCTTCATTGAAGAGGACAGGGACACTCTTTCTTTGAAACTAGCCTCGTGGCTCCAAGATGCTTTTTATCCTCTCCCATCCAATCACGTGACCTTCGATTTCAATGAAAATGGTGTGCTTGAGATTGATGTTATCGAAGGCAACAACAAACCATATTATCTGAAAGACAAGGGGCCAAAGCCAAGTGGTGTTTACAAAAGGGTCGGAACATCCATTCGAAAATGTAATGAGGACGAGATACTAAAGATGATTATGGATTCTAAAGCCTATGATTACGAAAGTGACATTAGTGAGAATCAGGATTTAACATTTCGTTTCTTAAACAAGTTTTGTGATGAACACGACATTTCTTTGACTGACAAACAGATGGTCACCTTAGGCTTAAGAAAAACCTCTGGTTTATATACCAATCTCGGTTTGCTTCTTTCGGACGAATCGCCTGTGTGTGTGAAGGTAGCTGAATATGATGATCAAATGAATTTCAAAATCAAGAGAACATTCGAGGGTTCCTTACTAAAGGCCCTTTTGAATACTCAAGAGCAGGTCGAGAGGATTAATGATGTATCTGCGGTTATCGATAGGGTTACATGGAAGAGAATTGAGACATCATCATATCCCGGGAATTCTTTGCGTGAGATTGTTCTAAATGCTTTTTGCCATACTAATTATTTTATACGTTCAAACATTAAAATTGAGTTTTATAGGGACAAGGCTAAGATTACAAGTCCTGGAGGATTATATAAAACAACGCTTGAAGATGTGTTAAAGGGCGTGCAGACTTATAGGAACGAGAGACTAGTTCATCTACTTGATAAACTTGGGTTGATTGAAAATTATGGTACAGGCATTGTTAGGACTTTAAATGCTTATAGGGGCACTAGAAAGGAACCTGAGTTCTACGACAGTGAAAACTTTTTCATTGTGTATCTGCCGAACCTAAATTACTCTGACAAAATAAATGACCAAATAAATGACCAAATAAATGACCAAATAAATGACCAAATAACCGATTTGGGACTTTCCATCCTAAAAACAGTAAATGGAAATCCAGGAATAAAAGCTGATGGAATTCACGAAATTATCTCGTCTGAAGATAAGACAATAACACTCGACATGGTTAGAAACTCCATAAAGAGAGAACTTAGAAAATATATCGAATTGAGAGGTTCTAGGAAAACCGGAGGTTATTACCTAAAAGTGGTCGATGGGGAAACTGAAAACTGATCTAAACGCATAAAGGCCGAGTGCTATTTATAATCTTTAATAATGAAAAAAGATGATTGATAAAACAATGGATGAAGTATTAAAAGATACAAATCAAGAAACTAAGAATGTCTCAGAACAAGTTAATAAATTGCTAAAAGTTATGAAAAAAGGCGTTCCTTTATCGGCCAACGAAATAATGAAACGTTTAGGAATAAAATCAAAGGAAACCTTAAGAGGATCTTATTTAAATCCTGCAATTGAAAATGGATTAGTTAAAAGAACTATACCTGATAAACCTAATAGTAAAAATCAAAAATATTATATTTAGGGTTCCATAAATTAAATAAGTTCTTATTTTTTATATTTCCAATAATCAAAAACTCCCTTGAAAAAAGTGCACTATTGTATAAAAACTCCCTTGAAAAAAGTGCATAGATGAACTAAACTCCCATTAAAAAAGTGCATTAAATGATAAAATAATAACGAGGCTAAAACCAATGCTTAAAAGAAAAATTACTGATTATTTAGTTAACTGGAAAAACAATACGAACAAGGTTCCTTTAGTTATAAAAGGTCTTCGACAAATAGGAAAAACATATATAGTTAAGGAATTTGCAAAAACAAACTATGAAAACGCTTTTATTTTAGATTTTAGAAAACAATCTAGCATACATAGTATTTTCGATGAGGATTTTGATATTGATAACATTGTTCTTGCTATATCTTCGCTCCCTAAGGAAAACCATATAATTAAAGATTCAAAGATGGTTCCGTATAAGACGTTATTAGTTTTTGATGAACTTCAAGACTGTCCTAATGCAAGATCTTCACTTAAATATTTTAAGGAAGATGGTAGATTTGACGTGATTTGCACAGCGTCTTTACTTGGAATTGAAGGATATAGAATCAGTAAAAGTCAAAGCCGTGGAATAGCGGTTGCCTCTGAAGAACAAATTGAAATGTTTCCAATGGATTTTGAGGAATTCTTATGGGCACTTAATATCGATAAAAATATTATTGATAAATTAAAATATTGCATTGATGAGAAAAAACCATTTCCTACATTTTTGCATGAAAAATTTTTAGATTTAATCCGTAAATACATATGTGTTGGTGGAATGCCTGAAGTAGTAAAAAAGTTTATTGAAACAAACGATTTAAGCGAAGTTAAAAAGGTGCAAAATAGGTTAATAAGTGATTACAAATCTGATTTTGGTACACATATCAACGACAACAACGAAATTGAAACTAATGATCTAGAAAAGACCAAAATCTTAGATGTTTTTGATTCTATTCCAAAACAATTAGCGAAGGAAAATAAAAAATTTCAATATTCTGCTATCGATAAAAAAGCTAAATCGAGAACTCATGAAAGTGCAATAAAGTGGCTTAAAAATTATGGACTTATTGATATTTGCTATAACCTTTCAACAATAGAAGAACCACAAGATTTCTTTTGCATTAAAGATCAATTTAAGATTTATGTGTCTGATATTGGTCTTTTAGTAGCTATGCTAGGTGAAAATATTCAATTTAAAATACTTTCAAATGATTTAGGAATCGGAAAAGGAATGATATACGAAAACTTAATTGCAGAAACCTTACACAAGCTTGCTAAACCATTATATTATTTTAGTAAAACTAGTGGCTTAAAAATTGATTTTATTTCTAATATTTACTCAAAAGCATATTTAGTTGAAGTTAAGGCAAAAAGTGGAAATACAAAATCTGCTAGAACTATTTTGGATGACACAAAATATAATGTTAGCAATTTGCTAAAATTAACTGCTCAAAATATTAGCGTAGTTCAAAATATAATTACTGCTCCATATTATTCTGCTTTCTACATACTTAATAAATAATTGAATAGTTATGCGGTGGATCTTTTTAATTGTATTAGCAATATTAATATTATTTTATATTGTCGTTTATGTACTTGTTCATAACTATAAAAATAAAAAAGAAAATAAACATTTAGGAACTCAAGTAGGTGGAGACAAAAAGATTTCGTTCTTTTTAAATAATGAAGACAAAGCAGGAATCGAAGGTGGAAAGTGTGTTAATTATTATTTAAGAAGACTTTTAAAAGAAGATGAATATTTATTAGCAAATGTTTTAATCCCGCTTAAAAATGGTTATAACACAGAAATTGATTCAGTTTTAATTACAAGAAAAGGTATCTTTTGTATTGAAGTTAAGAACTGGGTAGGTCGAATTAAAGGAAATGATGATGATACATATTGGCATCAAGAATATGATGACCCTAGAGTTCAAAATAAAAACCATAGAAATCCAGTAATACAAAATCAAAGACACGTAGTTGTTTTAACTAGAAAGTTAAAAAATGAATTCAACATTCATAATGTTGTCATTTTCCCTACTTTAGAAATAGGTTCAATTATTGATTCTAATTATTCGTTTACAATTGATGAATTCATTAAATATTACAAACATTTGGACGATGAACTATCAATTTCTGATGCCAATAAAGCATTTGATACTTTAGTAAAATACGTTGCGACGCCACGAGAACTTAAAAGAAATAAAAAGGAGATGGAAAGACGATTCCATTAATTAAAAATAGGTTGAACTATAAAAAATTGTGTATATACACAAAATTTATTGATAAGAAGCCGATATATGTTATAATTCAATTATAAAAAATTGTGTATATACACAAAAAAGGTGACAATATGATGATTCAACGTAATAGGTATTTAAATAAATTAATTAAATATAAAGATAATGGCCGAGTTAAAATTATCACAGGAATTAGAAGGTGTGGTAAATCTTTTTTGCTTAAAGAAATATTTAAAAAATATTGTTTTGAGCATGGCATTGATGATAAACATTTTATCGTTATTTCACTTGATGATTTTCAAAATATAAAATTATATAATCCAATCGAGTTAGATAAATATATTAGAAATTTAATAATTGACGATAAACGCTATTATATTGTTATTGATGAAATTCAAAATGTTTTTGATATTAAAAATCCAATTTTCACTGAAGGAAAAATAATCAAAGCAAAGAAAGAAGATGAAGATAAATTAACCTATGTAAATGTTGTATTAGGTTTAATGCAAATCCCAAATGTTGATTTATATATAACTGGAAGTAATTCACGATTCTTGAGTAAAGATATTGTTACAGATTTTAGAGATAGAGGAGATGAAATTCATGTTCTTCCTTTATCTTTTAGTGAATTTTTTGAAGCACAAAAAGGGGATAAAGAAGAAGCTTATGAAGAATATTCACTTCATGGAGGAATGCCTAGAACTTTATTTTTAAATGAAGCAAGCGAAAAAGAAGAATATCTTTATAATCTTTATAAATTAACCTATTCAAAAGATGTTATGGAGCGACATAAATATAAGAATTTAAGTGAATTAGATATCTTAACTGGAGTTATGGCATCTAATATTGGTAGTTTAATTAATTCAAATACGATTGCAAATACATTTAAATCAGAAGCAAAAATTGATATTAATAATCAAAAGATCGACAATTACCTAGAAGATTTAGAAGATGCTTATCTATTAACTAGTGTAAATCGATATGACATAAGAGGAAGAAAAAAGATTGGAGCGTTATATAAATATTATTATTCTGATTTAGGAATAAGAAATTCCAGATTAAATTTTCTTCATATGGATAAAGGTCACGTGATGGAAAATATTATTTACAACGAATTGATTTATAGAGGATATAGTGTTGAAGTAGGTGTTCTAGATTTTTACACAAAAGAAAACAACAAAACTAAAAGAAATATTTACGAAACTGATTTTGTTGTAAGAAAAGGAAGCAAAATTTATTACATTCAATCAGCTTACGATATTCCTAGCGAAGAAAAATATCTTCAAGAAAGTAAATCATTATCATTAATTAATGATTCATTTAAGAAAATAATTGTTGTAAGACAATCAGGTCCAATAAGACATGATGAAAAAGGAATAACAACTATTGGAATTATTGATTTTTTATTAAATGAAAATTCATTAGATGAATAAAATCTTATGATATTTTTTTTAAAAAAACGGAACTCGATAGTAAACTAAAAATAGGTTAAATTGCTATTTATGGTATAATCAAGAGGCATAAAACTTTTTAAGAAGAAAATTGCACAATGATTAAATGAAGTTATCGATTAAAAATTCAATATACCAAGCAATTATTCACGGCCAATGGTTGGCTATTTCTTATCTAAATAAACAAGGCATAACAACTGATTATTTTATTGGAATTAAAGATATAAATATTAATAAAGGAATTATTGTTTGTGATATTTTTAATCCGTATTTAAGCACTAAAGTTGTTCGCAATGACAATAAAGATACCTTTATTTATGTTGAAGGGATTAAAAATGCAATAATAATAGAACAAAGTTACTATGACACGCCTAAAGAACTGCTAGTTAAAGTTACAAAAGATAAAAGGGTTAATGAATTTTTAGAAGTAGTTAATTTTGATAATAATATTTTAAGATACTTATCCGAATGCTATCGTTTAGATACTGATCCATTTTTAAAAGAAATCATAATGATTGATGGAATTGATATTCATACTTTAAACCAATTTGGCGAATATCAATTAGATGACAAACAATTCAAAATTCTTTTAGATAGAATATTTAAAAAATCACAAGCCGAACTTGAAGAGAATAGCCGTTATTTAACTTTAGCGATTAACAAATTCTCAATTGATATAAACGATAAACAATATGTTGTAGCTTTTAGAAGACTAAGCTTAGATCTAAAAAACAAAATCTTAAAGATGAGTGACAAGAGTTCTATCAATAAATCATTTTTAGTAACGGCTGAAAAGAAAGTTACTTTAGGAATGTACTTAGACATGAGTTCAGAGGAGTTCTGCGCTAATTTTGATAAAAATGAAGCAGAATATATAGAGGCTATAAAAGAGAATTTTCATAATAATGAGATAGTAAATACGCGTCCAACAATCTTCCTTTTAATGAGAAGAACAACTAAAGGAGTCGATGAAGCTTTTGAATCAATTAATGAAATGGATAAATCAGGTACACTGTCTTTTCCAATAAAAGCTTTCTTTGGTAGAAATAAAAGTAAAAGTGGAACGAATAAAGAAGTCAATATAGTCGTTTATAATAGAAATAAGATTAATATTGATAAAATGCGTGTTGTTTATAATTCCATGGTCAACCATATAACTTATGTTAAAGGACCCCCAGGAACTGGAAAAACTGAAACAATTTTTAATGTACTTTTATCGGCTTATGCTAATGATAAAACAGTTTTAGTGTGTTCAAATAACAATCATCCAGTTACTGATATCTTTAATAAAATGGATGGATTCTTAAAGATTAGAAAGCCATATAGTAGCGAAGAAGAAAAAGCGTATTTTCCAATGATTCGACTTGGAAATCACCAAGAAATGATTGAAACAATTAAGAAATTAAAAGAGATATTATCATTTGTTAGCAAAAGATCTAGAAGCCATGAAAATGATTCGCTTACACAAATGAGTAAAAATAAATCATTATCTGGTTTTAAAGAACTTAAAGAATTACTTATCGAGTATGAATCACAAATAGATTTAGCAGATAGAATTCAAACGCTTCAAAAGATTAGAGAGTTAACAACAATTACTCAAATTAATACGAAACTTGATGAGCAAATAAAAATTTACAGAGATAAGTTGAATAATTCTCGTATTATTCATGATCAAGATGTTTTAAAATATGCAATTTCAGCTAGTGAAGATAGTAATTTTCAAAATTATGTATATTATTCTTCTTTATCTAAATTAAAGAAACTTTTAAATGATTCATATGGAGAATTAAGAGAAATTATAGTTCTTGATGATTTAGAAGATGCTGCTTTTAAATTAGCAAAATGGATAAAAGATGACAAAAATTTAAATCGTTTACTTAATGTTTTTCCTCTTGTTATTTGCACGAATTTATCAAGCTCAAGATTGGGCTCACCAAAACCACAATTTGATTTAGTGATTATGGATGAATCTGGTCAATGTAATGTTGCAACATCATTAATTCCTATAATTAGAGGAAGCAATTTACTTTTAGTTGGTGATACAAACCAACTTCAACCAGTTACAGTAATTGAAGAAAATGTTAATGATGATTTAGTAGAACAATTTGGTATTAATAAAGAATATGATTATATTCATAATTCAATTCTTTCAACAATGCTAAGAAAAGATAGAAATTCTAAAAATATTCTTTTAAGTTATCATTATAGATGTGGAAATAAAATTGCTAATTTCGTTAATCAAAGATTCTATGAAGAACAATTGAAATTATTAAATAACAATCCGGGTGATTTAATTTATTATAACGTTAAAAATACATTTAATCCTGGAGCAAGAAATTCTTATAAAGAAGAAGCTTTTCAAATAGCTAAAATTATAAAAGAAAACGGATATAAAGATGTTGGAATTATTACGCCTTTTGTTAAACAAGCAGAATTAATTAATGAATATTTAACCAAAATTGGCGTTACTGATGTTAAGGCTGGTACAATTCACACTCTTCAAGGCTCAGAAAAATCAGTCATTATTATGTCAGCTGCTTTATCAACAAGAACAGCACAAAAAACAATGGACTGGATTAAGAATAATCATGAACTAATTAATGTTGCTGTAACTAGAGCTAAGGAGAAGTTTGTATTTGTTGGTGATAAAGAAGCGATTGATAAATTAAGTGGAGAAGAATCTAACGACATAAAAGTTTTATCTGATTATGTTTTTAATAATGGTGAAACTATTGTTCCTAAAAGTGACGCTGTTATTTCTTATGATTTTTCTAATGATTCAAAGAATGAAAAAGATTTCTTTGATACAATTAAACCATATTTTAATAGACGTAATTCTAAGTTTAGAGTTGAAAGAAACGTTCCAGTAATTGATGCAATTAAAAAGGTTAATCCAGAAGATTTAAAACTTATTGGTAAAAAAGAATTTGATGTTGTAGTTCAAGTTAGTGGTGGCCTTTTTAACCATCATTACCAAACGATTGTTGTTTTTGAAATTGATGGTGGAGAACATATTGGAAGCAAATTAACTGCTTATAGAGATAGGCAAAAAGAAGAAGTGATAAAACGTTATGGTATTAAATTAATTAGAATTCCTAATTCAGCAGTTAAAGATTATGAATCAATAATTAGTCTTTTTGAATTTGTAGTTAAAGATTTACCAAACATGGAAGAAGCTTATTCTCAAATGAGCTTATTCGATGAAGAATAGACAAAAACATCTATAAAATAGTGAAATATTTTAAATTCTATTGTGATTTTCATGGTTTTTGACTAATTATCGGCTTTAAATAAACTAATATTTAGAGGTATGTGAATATCTTATTTATTGCTTTATAAGAATCAATAAGTAAGAAAAAGTCAAACTATATAAAAGAGAAAGGTGGCATATAAATTTTAATTTTTGTGACATTTTGGCAATTAATAGAGTTTTCAATATGTCATTTTGACACATTATATATTTTATTTTGTGACAATATGTTATATAATTAATACAATGAATATGACAAATTTAAAAGAAATAAGACAGAAATTTAATTTAACACTGAAAGAAGCTGCTGCAACGGCAGGAGTGCCTTTTAGAACTTTTTTGAGATATGAAAATGATGTAAATTATGGAAATGCCTTAAAAAGAAATGCTATAGCTAATAAGATTATTGAAGAATATGAAATAACAGAGGAAAAAGGCTTATTAACAATTGAGTCAATTGAAGTAATAGTAGAAAAGGTTCTAAGTAAATACAAAACAGAAGTATCATTTTGTTATCTTTTTGGAAGCTATGCAAAGGGGTATGCAACTGAAAAAAGTGATGTTGACTTGTTAATTGAGACATCATTGAAGGGCCTACAATATATTGGACTAATTGAAGAATTGAGAGAAGCATTACACAAGAAAGTCGATTTAATTAGGTTAAATGATCTTAGTGAAAATCTAGATTTGATTAGAGAAATATTGAAGGATGGTATTAAGATATATGAACAATAAAAAAGATAATGATTATTACATTAATAAGATAATAGAGAATATTGATGCAATTATAAAATACACTAAGAATAAATCTGAAGTTGAACTTTTAAATGACAACATCCTCCTTGATGCGATAATGTTTAGACTGGTTCAATTAGCCGAAAACATTAATAATCTTTCATATGAGTTTAGGAATAAATATTCAACAATTCCATGGGGAGAGATAATCGGATTTAGAAACGGCATTGTACACGATTATGGAAAAACTAATTATTCAATTGTTATTGAGATAATATACAGGGACGTTTATACATTAAAGGAACAAATTGAACAAATAATTCTAGAAGAAAATAACAATTGAAAATTATCACTATACATAAAATAAGTTTTAATTTTGTTTATTGCAAATGCAGCTGGCGTTAAAAGGTGATAAAGAAAATCATGGTTATGTGTAAAATCAATTAAGCAAATTGTTGAAAGCTTAGGTGGGCAACGCGCTTTTTCTAATGAAGAAAATCAATTTATTTTTCAAGCAACAATCCTAGGTTAGTTTTTAATAATTGTACTGAGAAGAACGCCAAATTGCCAAATGAAATCGTGCCAAATTGCCAAATGAAAAGTTGACAAACGCATTTTTGAACGTTTTTGGTTTACTAAAGTATTTTAAAGATGGATGATAATCTCGTAATTATTGTAAAACTTTAGGTTAATTTTAATTATAATGAAAAGGACTTTAACGTTTTTAAAAGATTAATATAATAAAAGTGTAATACAAAGTAATACATAAACAAAGAGAATTGACTATGACTATTTCACTAATATTAAACGAAAAAGATGCATCTTTAATTAAAAAAATATGCTGAAATTAATAACATAACAGTATCCGAACTAGTTAGACAATCTATCGTTGAAAAAATAGAAGATGAATATGATTTGAGCTCCTTTAATAAAACATATAGTGAATATAAAAATGACAAAGAAATATATTCACTAAGTGATGTTAAAAAGGAACTTGGTTTATGATTTATCGAGTTGAATTTACAATAATGCTTTAGAAATTGGTCGTAGAAAAGAAATAAATAAATAAAATTTATAAAAAGTGAAATAAAAAATAAGGAGGATGAAAGAATTATGGAACTTTCAAAGAAAGCACAAGTTTTTCTAAAATATTTAAAGAAAAATAACGTATATAAATTTGCTCCAATTGACATGAGCCTAATTTTTGGAGTTACAAATAGAACCATAATTAATTGGTCTAACGAATTAATAAAAAATGGTTATTTAAAATCAATTTTAGTAAATGAACGTATAAGAAATTATGAAGTTATTGATTAAGATTAATCTCTAATTCTTCTTTCACTTCCTTGATTTCTATAAAATAATCTTTTTTCTACATACATTCTTTTTTCTGCTTTAGCGACTAAAGAAATGATATCGATTTTAGAAGTATTTCCATAAGAATAACCGATGGAAGCGTGATAGGATTCACCTTCAATTGTTTTTCTAAATGAATCAATTTTTGCTTTAATGTCTTCTTCATTGATATTAGGAATTAAAGCTACGAATTCATCACCACCAATTCTAAAAGTGCTATTTTTTCCAAATTCTTTTTCCATCGCTTTAGCTACAAATTGGAGCATTTTATCTCCGATGTTATGGCCATACATATTATTCATTTCATGCAATCCATTTACATCAATATAAACACAAGCGAGTATTTGATCACTTTTTAATGCGTATTCTTTTTGAGTTTTTTCATATGAATTTCTATTTTTGACTCCAGTAAGAGAATCAGTTTCACTTAAGACAGATAATTTATGTAGATATAAAAATCTTTGAAGTTTTAAATCTGAAACATATGTGCTTACAAAACTACTCAAAACGCTAAAAACAACAACATTAAGGTCAATTTAAAAAGTAAAGTCCGTTGAAGAAAAAACTTGTAAAATTTAATTCT
>ENA-UOJH01001558-UOJH01001558.1-human-gut-metagenome-genome-assembly--contig:-C148-NODE-1558-length-16361-cov-6.385134_pt1 | contig 16361 bp, 13 predicted proteins | sample MGYA00242345_ERZ723892 | MGnify/ENA metagenome assembly ERZ723892 | reverse complement strand
AACGCCCGGGGTCTTGGTGCGGTCGGTATGGGACGGGAAGTTGGTGTGCGGCTGGTTGAGGGTATAAGCCTCCTCGACCGGATAGAAGCCCTTCAGGCCGAGGGTAGCGTACATAGCCGGACCTGCGTGGCCCTTGGACAGTACGCACCAGTCACGATCTTCCCAATGCGGGTTCTTCGGATCAACCTTCATTACTTCGCCGTACAGAACTGCCAGCGCATCAATAACGGACATTGCACCCGGAACGTGGCCGAAGCCAAGCGAACCGACGGTCTTCAGGGTCTCCACACGGATTTCCTGAGCAAATACGCGAAGCTCCTGCATCTTTTCTGCTTTCTGCATTGCATACACCTGCCTAATTCATAAGTATTTTCTCTTATCGCGCCGTGACGCAGTGTGCCGCGCCGGCGCACAGCGGCGCCTTACCGCTGTATACGATTACAGTGTATCACCAAACCGCTCAGATTTCAACCGAAAATCGTGTTTTTTCAGATAAAAATTCCGCTCTCCTCCGCCGCTGCTGCGTCGATTTTCCGCGGAAATGCGAAAAAAACGTATTTTTTTATTCATCTCCCGTCTCGCGTTTTCCGTCCTTTTTACGGAAAATCCCGGGGCTTCTCTGCCTGTTTTCCGCCATTTGCTGCGAAACTCTGCACTTTTCTGTATATTCGTGCAGTCACGAAAAACCATAACTTACCCATCATCTCACCTTTTTTATTTTTCGAAATAAAATTTTACAGTCCTTAAACTCCTGTGTTTTCGTTATTTTCACCAGTTTTTCATCCTGCACCGCCTATCTCTTTGCTTTTTCACCAAATTTTACCCCTGATTTCTGGCTTTCTGTGCAGTAGACAACTTGCGCATAATTTGATAAACTATAAAGGTACATTGTGGACTTGTTTGGATATTTTTCAAGGAGCAGCATGAAAATGAAGGTCAGCCGATTGAACTCCATAGAGCAGTATGTGATCTCGCGCGAAACCGTCAGTATCGACGAGTTGTGCGAGGTTTTCGGCGTGTCCAAAAATACCATCCGCCGCGATCTGAACGAGCTGGAAATGCGCGGCCATATTACAAAGGTATACGGCGGCGTGACCGCGACCGTGCCCTCGGGCGCGGTGCCGACCCCCATCCGCTCCAGCCTCAACACCGTGGACAAATCGCTCATCGGCCGTCTGGCGGCAGAGGAGGTTGAGGACGGCGACACCATCTTCATCGACTCCGGCACGACCACGCTCTGTCTGCTGCGGTTTCTCGTGGCGAAAAAGCGCATCACGATCATCACGCACTCGCTCGGCGCACTGAGCGAGGCCTCCAAATACGATAACCTCAACATCATTTCGCTCGGCGGCATTTACAGCCCCACGACCGACTCGTTCGTCGGCCTTTCCGCGATCGAGGCGCTGTCCTCCATGCGCATCAACAAGGCGTTCATGGGCGCGACCGGCGTTTCGCTGACCGCCGGCATGACCAACACGACCTTCCTCGAGGCCGAGATCAAGCGCGCGGTCGTGCATCGCGCCGACAGCATCTACGGCATGGCGGACTCGTCCAAGATCGGCCGCGAAGCCATCGTCACCTTCTGCCACCTCAAGGATCTCACCGCGTTCATCACCGACCGCGAACCGCCGAAGGAATACGTCGACCTGTGTCGTCAGGAAAACGTCAAGCTCCGCTACGAATAAAAATTTGAGATGAATTTGCCCCCGGCAGAAAATCTGCCGGGGGCTTTATTTTGCATTGTTATATCAGTTTGCCCGTCAGCACACGGTTGATGAGCTCGACGATCTCGTTTTTCAGGATAGGCTGCGGCTCGGTGATCCACTTTTCCATCATGCCGACGATGCCGGTCGCGAGAAAACGCGCCGCATAAGCGTCCTCCACGCTTCGGAACGGACGCATTTCCAGATGGCACTCCTCGAGCACCGTGATCATCTTGCGTCCGAAGCCTTCCACGCCCGCGCCGCGCACGAGCGCGCGGACAATCTCGCGGTTCTCCTCCAGATAATCCACCGCACGCGCCAGGACCGGCTGAAGATTGCTCGTCCCGCTCGGATGCAGATCCGCGATCAGCTCGCGGAAATCCTCGATCATCTCCGCCTCGATCTTTTCGCGCAGATCATATACATCGCGGTAATGCGCATAGAATGTGCCGCGGTTGATGTCCGCCTCGCGGACCACGTCGGTTACTGTGATGCTCTGAAAATCCTTCTGCTGCATCAGCCGGGTCAGAGCCTGCCGCAGCAGCTTTTTCGTGCGCCGTATGCGCTTATCCTCCTGTACTGCTCCTGTCATTTTCCCTCTCCTCCGTTCAGACTGCGTTCAGCTTTTCTCTGTCCCCTTCGGCTAAGCGCACGTTATTGAACATTTTCTTTCTCTTTGTTCTTTTACATACACATTATTTATATTTGCCTATTGTGTTCGTTAACCTTATGTACTATACTATATCACGAAAAGAAATCCGATACAATATCTATTTTCCCGAAAGTTGGTGTTTTCCTTGTGAAACTTAACGGACACAATCCGGTTGATTTAATCATTAACCACAGAAAACTGATCGAAAAGGTATTTACCATACTCGTCGTGTTCAGCCTCATCTGCATCCCGATGGTCGGCATCAACTACGACCTGACCAAGTACCTTCCCGACTCCTCCCCGTCCGCGCAGGCGCTCGACATCATGGAGGACGAGTTCACCTATCCCGGCATGGGCCGCGTAATGCTCCATGACGTGACGCTTTACGAAGCGAAAAACATCAAGGACCGCATCGCAGATGTTGAGGGTGTGGACATGGTCATGTGGGCCGACATGACGACCAACATCTACGGTTCGAGCGAATTCATCGACTACGACGACATCGACGACTACTATCACGAGGACGACCAGTCCGCCTACATGGACGTCATCTTCAAGGACAAGGACTCGTCCTCCCAGACGCACAAGGCCGTCCGCCAGATCGAGCAGATCGTCGGCGACCGCGGACTCGTCGCCGGCTCCGCCGTATCCGACACCAACCTCGGCCCGACCATCAACAAAGAGGTCGCGCGCGTCATGGTGCTCGCGGTCATCATCATTTACATCATCCTGACCATCACAACGACCTCGTGGTTCGAGCCGGTGATGTTCCTGTCCGTTCTCGGCATCGCCATCATCATCAACATGGGCTCGAACATTATCCTCGGCGAGATCTCGTTCCTGTCCAACGCGGTCGGCGCGGTGCTCCAGCTCGCCTGCTCGATGGACTATTCGATCTTCCTGCTGCACTCGTTCACACAGGAGCGCGCGCAGGGCATCGAGCCGGAGCAGGCCATGGCGAACGCATGGCGCAGCGCGTTCTCGTCCATTTTCGCCTCCGGCATGACGACGATCGTCGGCTTCGCGGCGATGTGTCTGATGAACTTCGGCATCGGCCCGGACATGGGCGTTGTCCTCGCCAAGGGCATCACCATCAGCCTGATCACTGTGCTGCTGCTCATGCCGGCGCTCATCCTGCGCTTTCAGGACATCGTTGCCAAAACGCAGCACCGTCCGTTCCTCCCGCAGCAGAGCCGCGGCATGGGCAATTTCGCCTACCGCATCCGCCGTCCGCTGTTCATCTTCGTGCTGCTCATCATCATCCCGTGCTACATCGCGCAGGGCATGGCGAACTTCACCTACGGCAACGAAGCGGTCGCGAACTCCCCCGGCACGCCGGTCTATGAGGCCGAGCAGCAGATGAACGCCGCCTACGGCAAGAGCAACATGATGATCGCGCTCGTCCCGCTCGACAGCAGCCTGACCGAAAAGGCGATGACCGACGAGATCGACGACCTGCCTTACGTCAAGTACGCGCTCAGCCTGTCGTCCGTTCTGCCCGAGGGCATCCCCGAGGACTTCCTCCCTGAGAACATCACGAGCATCATGCACTCGAAGAACTGGGCGCGCGTGATCATCAACGTCCGCTCCTCCGGCGAGAGCGATGACGCGTTCAAGTTTGCCGACAATATCCGCGGCATCGTGGATCAATACTATCCGAACGAACAGACCTACCTCGTCGGCGTCACCCCGTCCACGCAGGACATCAAATCCATCATCGTGCCCGACTACAACCGCGTCAATATCGTTTCGCTGCTCGGCGTCGCGCTCGTTGTCGCGCTCACCTACAAGGCGCTCATCCTGCCCTTCGTCGTTCTCATCCCGATCGAGTGCGCGATCTTCATCAATACCGCTCTTCCGTACATCTACGGTCAGCGCACGATGTACCTCGGCTTCATCATCGTCGGCTGCATCCAGCTCGGCGCGACCATCGACTATTCCATCCTGCTGACCGGCAACTATCTGGACGCGCGAACGCAGGGCGACAAAAAGGAAGCCGCCATCCGCGCCGTCTCGATGAGCGCGGAGTCGGTCATGACCTCCGGCATGATCGTTATGACCGTTGCCTACGGTCTGTACTTTATGACCTCGGTCGAGGCGATCTCCAGTCTGGGCCGCCTGATCGGCCGCGGCGCGTTCATTTCGGTCATCATGGTACTGTTCTTCCTACCGATGTGTCTGATGATCTTTGACCGGTTCATCGTCAAGCCTGACCACGCGGAACGAAAGCACGCGAAGATGAACCGCATCCATGCGATGAAGATCAAGCTGCCGACGCTCAGCGCGCTGCATGAGCAGCGTCTGCGCCTGCACCAGCAGATCCGCGAAAACCGTCATGCACGCCACAAGCAGACGCGCGCCAAATGGAACAATCTGCTCCACGGCAAGGGCTTCACCCTGCCCGAGCAGCCGGATAACGGCGAGAGCATCGAAACGCCCGAGACCGCGAAGCGCACGCTGCCGAAGCGCGTCCGCATGCGGCTGAAGGCACGGCTCGACCGCCGCAAGGCGCGTCTGAGCGACCTGATTTCCGCAAGAAAGAACGACAACGATAAGAGCAACACGGAGGAAAACGACAATGAAAAGAAATAAGCTGCGCCGCGTTACCGCGACCGCACTCTTGCTTTCGTTCGCGCTGCCGCAGTGCGCCCAGGCCGCCGCTCCGACAGTCGAGACCGACGAAACCGTATACATCAACATGGATTACTACGGTGCGCCGACCAACACGCGCATCGTCAAGGGCGTAAACCTCAACGGCCACACCGAATTCACGGATTTCGGAGACTACAAGGACGTTTACAATATGTCCACCTTTGACGAGCCGACCCTCAAGGATGGCTCGGTCTACTGGAAGCTGAACACCGACAAGAACCGCTTCTACTACGAATGCATCCCGAACGACACGGTCAACATCCAGATGCCGTGGAACTTCGATGTTTCCTACAAGCTCAACGGCGTCCCGGTCGAAGCAGACCAGTGCGCCGGCGCGAGCGGCACCATTCAGATGGACATTCACGCCGTGCCGAACACCTACGCGAGCGACTACTACAAGAACAACATGATGCTGGTCTGCGCGACCGGCATCGACATGAGCAAGGCGCTCTCTATCGACGCGCCGGGCGCACAGATCCAGTCGTTTGGCACCTACAAGCTCGTCATGTTCATGGGTCTGCTGGGCGAGGAAAACACCTTCACCGTCCGCATCGGCTCGAATGACTTCGAGAGCATGGGTCTCATCATGTTCATGACCCCGGCGACCACTTCCGCACTCGACATCATGTCCAGCATGCGCGACATCAAGGACCGTCTGGAAAATTCGGGCGACAACCTCTATACCGGCGTCAGCTCCATGCTGAGCACCATGCAGGCCGTGCAGAGCAGCCTTTCCTCGATGTCGAGCGGCATTTCCGGTATCGATCAGGTGCGCAAACAGCTCATCAAGGACCGCGGCACGCTCGACCCGAGAACGGATGCGGCGCTGAACGCGCTCGATGAGCTGACCGGCAAGTCTGACTCGCTCATCCCCGAGCTGAACTCCGCCAAGGAGACGCTCACTGCCCTCAACGCCACCACGAGCAGCATCCTCACCACCCTCGAGGAGTCCGGCGAGGATATTCCTGAGTACCAGAAGCTGCTGAACGACGTCAAGACCTCGCTCGGCAATCTGGAGGACCTGTTCGACGACCTCGACGACGAGACCGACAACAGCAGCTGGACCATCGCCCAGATCCGCAGCGCGAGCGAGGATCTCCAGAAGGAGCTGGACGCGCTCCAAGATGATTTTGAAAAGCTGTCTAAAAACCTGAAAACTCTGCCAGACGACCTTAGTAATGAAGTTTCCGGCAATCTAGAAGATTATGTTACTGCTATGACAGGCACAACGGCTAACGATGCTTATAGTACAGCTTACCGTAATAAATATACTGAAATTATGAAGAGCGCTGGTGAAGATGCAGACCCGGATGCACTCCATGCGCAAGCCGAAGCCGAAGCCAAAGCCGCAGGCGAAGCCGCGGCGAAAGGCGCTGTCAAATCTTCCGAAGCATACAGCAAATCGCTCGCACTTGGTGCAGTAATGACTGGCATTAACGATGCGTCTAAAAGTACCGTAAAAAGCATGCAGACCATGACCAAGCAGCTCGAGAGTGTCACAAAGGAAATGTCCGACCTGCTCAACGCGACGAACTCCCTGCTCAAGGACCTTGAGGACATCGCGGACGTATTCGACGAGTACAAGGGTCTGCCGCAGGACTTCACCGCTGAGGGCAAGAAGCTGACCGAGCTCGCGAACGGCTCTCTCGACCGCGTGAACAAGATGCTCGCCGATATTCCGGCGCTGCGCGAGTCGCTCGACAGCCTCACCAAGACCGCGACCTCGTCCATCGACAAGACGACCGACCTCATGAGCTCGACCACCAAGGCGCTCTCGACCTCCTACGACCTCATGAACACCGCCAACAGCGTGCTCCGTTCGGTCCGCAGTCAGGCGGACGCCAGCACCCAGACCACGATCGACAGCCTGCTCGATACGCTCGGCAAGCTCTCCGGTTCGACCGCATCCGGTCAGATGCAGACCGCGACCAACTCCATCCACTCCGCCGTCAAGGACGCGGAGACCGACCTCGAGGACGACACCAACGTGCTCAACATCGACACCTCGGCTGACCTTGAGTCTGTCACGTCGAGCATGAACCCCTCCCCGTCCAGCCTTCAGTTCATCCTGCGCACCGAGGAGATCTCGGTGGACGATGATGACGACGACGGCATTTCCGATCAGGACGCCGCAGACGAAGGCGTATTCGCCCGCATCTGCAACATCTTCAAAAAGCTGTTCACCGCCATCACCGGCGTGTTCGCGTCGGACGATTGACCGCATATGCAAAGCACCGCTTCCACATGGAGGCGGTGCTTTTTTGCGCAGAAAAACACCTCGCAGACAGTATTTCTGCGAGGTGTTCGTTTTTACGCCTGCGCCGCGTCGTTCAGACGGGACAGGTACTTGTTCTGATAGAACTTCAGCTTGCTCTCGAACTGAGGGCCGGACTTGAACTCCGCCTTCGCATAGGCGTGCGTGTCGAATTCCTCTGCGCCCTCGACGAGCTGAATGGTGTAAATCGCGATGTTCGAGCAGTGATCGCTGATCTTCTCAAGGTCGTGCACGATGTCAAGGAAGTGAATGCCGGTCTGCATCGTGCAGCCGCCCTCGCCAAGGCGCTCGATATGACGGCTCTTGAGCTGCTCCTTCATGGTATCGACGACCTCCTCGAGCGGCTCAACGCTGCGCGCGAGCGAAACCGACTGCGTAACATACGCCTCGACCGTCATGTCGAGAACCTCGCTGACTGCGTCCGTCATGGCGTGCAGCTCGTTCATCGCGGTCGCGGAGAAGCTCAGACCTGCCTGACGGAACTCGTCGGCGCGGTCGAAGATATTCTGCGCATAGTCGCCGATTTTCTCGAAGTCGGACAGCGAGTGCATCATCTCTGCGCTCTGGCGGCGCTGATCGACCGAGCGCACGTTGTGCATCGTGGTCAGGTAGCGGCCGATCTCAACCTCTGCGCGGTCGAGGAACGCCTCGTGTTCGCGGAAGATCTCCTCGCTGGCCGCACTGCCGCCGAACATCGGGTCGATCGCAAGGTGGAAATTGCTCTTCGCCGCCTCGCCCATGTCAGCGATGCAGCGCTGCGCCTGATCGAGCGCGAGAGCCGGCGTGGTAAGGAAACGCGGCTCGAGCTTCGCAAGCGGGTCCTCCTGCGTCTCGCCGGTCGGCACGCTCCACCTTGCGAGCTTGACCAGCAGGCCGGTGAACGGCAGGAACAGCAGGGTGCAGGTCACGTTGAACAGCGTGTGGAAGTTCGCGATGCCGCCCTTGTCGATCGGATTTTCCCAGAACGAGAAGCCGACCGCGTACTGCACGGCGTAGATCGCGACCAGAAACGCGATCGAACCGATGAGGTTGAAGTAGAAGTGCACCATCGCGGTGCGGCGCGCGTTCTTCGAGCCGCCGAGCGAGGACAGGAACGCAGTGATACAGGTACCGATATTCTGACCGAGGATGATCGGGATGGCGGCGGAATAGGTGATCGCGCCCGTCGTGGACAGCGCCTGCAGGATACCGACCGACGCCGAGGACGACTGGATGATCGCGGTGACGCCCGCGCCGACCACAACGCCGAGCACCGGGTTGGAGATCGCTGCAAACAGATCGGCAAACTGCGGTAGATCCGCGAGCGGCGCGACCGCGCCCTCCATGACCGCCATGCCGATGAACAGGATGCCGAAGCCGGTGAAAATGTCCGCAATGTCGCGCGTGCGGCGCTTTTTCGCGAGCATCATGATGATAACGCCCACCAGAACGATGATGTAGGCGAGATTTTTCGGCTTGAGCAGATCCATGAACAGGTTGCCCGAGCCGTCGCCGCCGCTCAGACGCAGGATCTGCGCGGTGACGGTCGTACCGATATTCGCGCCCAGGATAACGCCGACCGACTGCTTGAGCGTCATGATGCCTGCGTTAACAAAGCCGACCACCATGACCGTCGTCGCAGACGAGGACTGAATGACCATCGTCACGACCATGCCCATGATAAGAGCGGTAAAGACGTTGCCCGTCATTTTTTCCAGAGTTTTTTCCAGCTTGGAACCGGCAGCGCGCTCCAGTCCCTTTCCCATTGTCGTCATACCGTAAATGAACAGCGCCAGTCCGCCGATCATCTGCACGATTGACAGCACATCAAATTCCATACGCTTCCTCCGTTTCACATTCTCTAAATTATCTCTTTACGAAACGCATACATTTTAAGTGTATCAGCAGGAGCGCATCCTGTCAATTCCAAAGGATGAAAAATAAACGCAAACTTTACGCCTGCGCTCGTTCATTATGTTGCATTTCTGCTGCATTCGGCATATTGGTCTATGCCATCCGCATCATGTTGTAATTGAGATACGCCGCAAACAGCAGCCATGCCGCATACGGCATGAGCAGCCTGCCTGCGGCTTTGTCGAGGCAGGAAAACGCTGACAGCGCTGCAAGCACGAGCGCGAGCAGCAGGAGCAGCCACCAGAACGCGACAGCGTACTCCTGCGCCCGGAAATACAGCAGCGGCCAGACGAAATGCACGGCGAGCTGCACATAATAAAGCATGAGCGCGTTTCGGCTCTCCTGTGTGCCGAGGCGGTGCACTCTGCGGCTCGCCGCCCCCATCAGCAGATAAAGCACGGTCCATACGGCCGGGAACACCCATGCGGGCGGCGCGAGCGGCGGCTGCGGCAGCGCACTGTACTGCGCCATGGCATCCATCGTCAGCACCGCGGCGGCCCCGCCGACAGCAAGCGGCAGCACGGTCAGAAAAATCCCCATTCTCCCCTCTCCTTTGTCTTATCATATGCAGAGAGCGCGAGGATTATCCGGCCGGCTGCCGCCTGCCTGCTCAGAATTCCTTTTTCTGATAGATTTTGATCCCGATCTGCCAGCAGAGGACGTAAACCGCTCCGCAGACTGCGAGACAGCCGACGAGGAATGCCGCGAGCCTGCTCACGGGCCAGCTGTCCATGCCGCCGACCGCCTGTACCAGACGGTTGAACGCCGGATGGTTTTTCAGCGCGGTCAGCGCGATGATCGGCACCCACACGACGCCCAGCAGAAAATACCGGCCGCGTTCCGTGCCGAAGCGCAGGATGAGGTCAAATTCGATGCCCATCAGCAGCAGAGCAGCTGCCTCGCAGGCAAGCAGGCCGAGCAGATTTTCCGCAAGAGAACCGTCGCGGTGCACTGCGCTGAACACCATCGTCAGAACCACACCGAGCAGAAACATCGCGGCGTTAAGCGCAAGGCTGACCGTGAACTTGCTGCTCACGATATCGCGCCTCGAGACCGGCAGCGTCAGGCTGAGCCGGTCCCAGCCGTAGGCGTGATCCGTGCTCATCAGCGTCGCCGGACCCATGACCGACAGCATCGTGACCAGGAACGGTATGAATGCGCTGCCTCCATAGGCAAACGCCGAGACTGCCATGACAGCGAATACCCACAGAAGCGCCTTCATCGAGCGGCGGATATTCATCCAGTCCGCAAAAAGCATCGCTTTCATCGTACTTCCTCCCCTTTTGTCAGAAACATCATGATCTGTTCCACGCTGACCGGCTCGACCGGCCAGTTTTCCGGGATGCCGTCCCGTTTGACCAGTGCTTCGCAGCCAAATGCGCCCTTTCGCACCGCTCGGACTGCGTCCGGGTCGAGCGCATTCAGCTGCTCCTCCGTGCAGCGCAGCACGCCGTGACGGTCGATCAGCTCGTCCCGTCCCTCACTCAGCAGTACGCGGCCGTGATGGATAAACGTGATATTGTCCGCGATCTTGTCGAGGTCGCTCGTGATGTGGCTGGACAGCAGCACGGCGTGCGATTCGTCCTGCATGAAATCGTACAGCAGGTCGAGCACCTCGTCCCTCACGACCGGGTCAAGTCCGCTCGTCGCCTCGTCCAGAATCAGCAGCTCCGCGCCGTGCGAGAGCGCCGCCGCGATGGACAGCTTCATTTTCATGCCGCGCGAATAATCCTTGATGGCCTTGCGGCGGTCGATGCCGAAGCGGTCGAGATAGGACGCGAACTGCGCCCCATCCCACGCGCGGTAGGCTCTGCCGAGCAGCGTGTCCACCTGCGCGGCGTTCATCGTGCTCAGAAAGCCGCCGTCCTCCAGCACCGCACCGATGCGCTCACGCACCGCCGCATCATCCGCGCGTCCGCCGAGCACCTCAATTTCGCCGCTGTCCGGCCGCACAAGGTCGAAAACGGTCTTGATGAGCGTCGTCTTTCCGGCGCCGTTTTCGCCGACCAGACCCATCACGCAGCCGCGCGGCAGAGTCAGATTGACGCTGTCCAGCGCAAATCCTTCGTATTTCCTGGTCAGCCCTCTGATTTCGAGTGCGTTCTTCATTGATTCCCCTCCTCAAAAGCCGTCTGTGCGATCTCCATGAACTCCTCCGCGGTCACTCCGCCCTGCTTCGCCGCGCGCACCGCCTGTGCCAGATGCGCCTCCACGGCGCGGAGCTGTTCCTCGCGCAGCCGCGCGCCGCTCACCTGCGCGACAAAGCTGCCGCGTCCGGTCTGCGTGACGATCAACCCCTCGCGTTCGAGTTCTTCATAGGCGCGCTTTGTCGTGATGACGCTGATGCGCAGCTCCCTTGCGAGCAGCCGCATGGACGGCAGCGCCTGCCCTGCCGCAAGCTCGCCCGAGACGATTTTCGCCCGGAGCTGCCGCGTGATCTGCTCGTAGATCGGAGCGCTGTCCGTGTTGGAAAGAATGATGTTCACGCTCTCCCTCCTCCGTTTATTGTATATACTCATTATATACAATATCCACGCTTTGTCAAGTCCCCTGCCGTCGATTATTCAACTTTCACAAACAGCGTTTTGTACGAACCTTTCTCTTTATTTTTGTTGCATATGCTCATTTTCAGCCGTCAAATAAGCACCCGCTAACTCAACGAATATTTAGTCGAAATGACGAAATATTTAACTTGCATTTGTGCAACTTTCGCGCTATACTGAACTTGTCAAAAGGAAGAGCAAGTAAACGCTCCCCCATAAAATACATCCTTGCAGCTGCGGCCAGCGCAGCATATCCTAACTTAGATCACCTCTCTTTTTCCTTTCTTTTTACTCTTTTTTCTTTGTGAAATCGAAACTCCCTTTTCGATTTCGCGCAGGAAAGCGAACCGCTCCCGGTTCGCTTTTTTGTTTTAAGGCGGTCGAAAAACTGCGTTTTTCCGACAAATAAAAAGGACGCTTTCCGTTTTCAGAAAGCGTCCTTTTCGTTTAACCTTGTTTACTTCTTGATGATCAGCGCCATGAACACGAGGTCGGTGTCTCCGGTGTTGTCGAGCGCGTGGCCGCTGTTGTCCGGGCAGAACGTCACATCGCCGGTCTTGACCGGGAAGGACTTCTCGCCGTCGTTGTACGAGCCTTCGCCGCTCAGGATGTAATAGGTCTCGGTCTCGCCGTGGTGCTCGTGGAAGCCCAGCGTGCAGCCCGGCTCGATCGTTACCTTCGCGTACAGGCCGCACTTGCCGTCGAGCTCCGCTTCGCCGAGCAGGTGCTCGATGATCACATGACCCTTGCCGCCGGCCATCTTCTCTACCTTGTCGATTTTATGCTCGCTTGCAGTCGTCATCATAATAAATTTCCGCCTTTCCTGTCGCCGCTGTTTTGCAGCATTCTTATCATTTCCTATTATAGCGGTTGTTTTTCAAATTGCAAGCGCGGCAGAAAAGATTTTACAAACCGTAGACCGGGAAGCTGATACGCACCTTGAACTGATCGCCGTCCACCTCGACCTCGAACATGCCGCCGCAGGCCTCGGTGTAGCTCTTTGCGATGGCGAGACCCAGACCGCTGCCCTCGGTCGAGCGCGCGGCGTCGCCCCGCACGAAGCGCTCCGTGATTTCGTCGGCGGCGAAGTCCATCTCGTAGTTTGCGGTGTTCTTCACCTCAAAGACCGCTTTCCCGTCCCGCGCGTCGAGCGATACGAACACGCGCGTGCCCTTCATGGCATATTTGACGCAGTTTCCGATGAGGTTTTCCAGCACGCGGCTCATCTTGCGGCCGTCCGCCCAGATGGGCAGCTCCCTTTCGGGCAGCGTCACCTTGAGCACCAGACCGCTGTTCTGCGCCTCCTGCTCCGCGAGCGCCTGCCGCACGAGCGTCACCGCATCCAGACGTTCGCAGACCATCTGCTCCACGCCGGACTGCACCTTGGAAATATCGAACAGGTCGCTCGTGAGGTTTTTCAGCCGCAGGCTCTTCTGATGGATGATCTTCGCGTAGTCGTTCGCCTCCTCCGGCGTCAGCTCCAGCTGGCTGAGCAGATCGGAATAGCTGAGGATGCTCGTGAGCGGCGTTTTCAGGTCGTGACTGACGTTGGTGATCAGCTCACTCTTCATGCGCTCCGCGCGCACCTCATTCTGAAGCGCCGCCTGCATGCCGTCCCCGAGCGAACCCAGATCCTCTGCCATCGCGGCGAACACGCCCTTCGGCATATCGGTCAGCTTGAAGCCGAGGTCGCCGCCGCGCATTCTTTGCAGCGCCGCAACGATACGGTCAAAGCCGTCGATGCGTCTGATAAGGAAATAGCCTGCCGCGAGGAACCAGCCGACGCCGAGCACGAACGCAAAAAACGAGCCGCCCACTCCTGCGAACGCAGCCGCGAGGAAGGCAAGAACGACCGAATAAGCCGTAAAGAGCAGCACGACGTTCCGCGTCTTGTAATTGCCGAGAATGGCCTTCGTGAAGGCGAGGCGCAGCCTGCCGAGGCCGTGCCACGTGCCCGTGCACAGCACGCCGATCTTGTTGAAGCTCCAGCGAAAGGCGCGGATGCACCAGCTCCTGCGGGCAAGGCTGCCGGCTTTGAGCAGGCGCACGAGCGACAGCGTTAGCTCGAGCGCAAACGCAAACGCCGCAACCACGAACAGAACGGACGGCAGCAGCAGGAACGAAAGGTCGCCCGAACCGCTCAGCAGCTCGCTCATCAGCGCGATATTCAGGCCTGCCGCAGTGCCCAGAACGCTCCAGAACAGCACGACGTTCCCCTCGACCGGCAGACGGTCGAGCGTTACGAGGTGCATCTCCTCGTCCTCCGGGCGGCGTCCCGTGACGAACAGCAGATACACGAGCAGCAGCAGAGCGATTGCCGTCAGCACGACGGCCTGATTGATTACGCCGGTAATCTGCGTTTTCTGCGTCTCCCACTCGGCCTTGATGGGTGCAGCCTGTGCGTCCGTGAAGCGCACCAGCAGCAGGGTGTTAGACGGGTACGGATTGAACTTATTGAACTTCCAGCCTTCCTCTGCCGCATCCTCCTCGGTGTAATAGCCGAAACTGTCCGTCTCCTCATCGTAAACCTCAAGCGGATAGCCGTAGGAAATTTCCGCGTTGGATTCCACATCGCCACCCGGCCGTGCGATCATGTAAAACGCAGAATTTTTTGTCTCGGCTTCGGTCAGCGTGTCATTGCCGACCGTTTTATCGCCCATACGGCCGAAATAGTTCCCTGCAAAATCTGTATGCTGTCTGCTGAACTCCGCAGCATCCATGCCATCCTCAAACGCATTCGTCATTTGAGCACACATTATGCTGAGCTGCTGACGCATGTAGTACGAGTCGGCAAAATCGCTTTCGAAGCGATAGACCATGTTGCTTCCGTTATCGGCCGCAAAATCCGTTATCGTGTCCTCCGTGAGAAACAGTGCGCCTGCGAAGCACCCCACAATGCCCGCAAACGCGATGAATTTTGCTGCCGTACTGCGTAAGATCCCCTTGATGTTCATTTTCACTCGCTCCTCTCTATCTTGTATCCAACGCCCCATACTACCTTCAAATACCGCGGCTCCTTCGGGTTGATCTCGATCTTCTCGCGGATGTGCCGCACATGGACGGCGATGGCGTTGTCGCTGACGATATCGTCATTCCAGACCTGCCGATAGATTTCCTCGGTCGAAAAGACCCTGCCCGGATGGCGGCACAGCAGCTCCAGTATTTTGTACTCGAGCGGCGTGAGCCGCACCGCCTCGCCATCCACCATTACGCTTTTGCTCTCGGTATCGAGCACCAGACCGCGTATCACGATCTGCGCGGCGGTTTTCTGCATCGCGCCGAGCTGCGTATAGCGGCGCAGCTGACTTTTTACGCGCGCGACCAGCTCGGAAGGATTGAACGGCTTGGTCACATAATCGTCCGCGCCTGCTGTCAGACCGAGTATCTTGTCCGCGTCCTCGGATTTTGCCGAGAGCAGGATGACCGGGATGTTGCGGCTCTCGCGCAGCTTGAGCAGCGTCTTGATGCCGTCCAGCTCGGGCATCATGATGTCGAGTATGATCAGATGGACCGTGTGCGTCATCACGATGTCGAGCGCTTCCAGACCGTTGTACGCCTTCTCGATCTCATAGCCGTCCGCGCGCAGGAAGATCGCGATGCTGTCCACGATCTCGCGGTCATCGTCCACCACCAGTACCTTCGGCTTTTCCATTTCTCTCTCCCCCTTTCCATGCTTCTATCTTACCACAGGTTTCTGTTGTTTTCCGCAGGGAATTTCTTTCGATTTTATTAAGATTGAAAAAATCCCCTTAAAAGAGGGGATTTTTCAGAGTGCTGTATTTTCTTATAAGCTGTACGCCAGTTCGTTGTAAATCATCTGCGCCGCATACTGACGCGGCAGCGGAGCGTCAATATCTGCCTCTACGCCCTTCAGCAGACCATCCTGATCTGCAAGTTTCATCGTATTAGCCTTCCACTGTGCACCGGTCAGACCGCTCTGCGCTGCATCAACGCCCGAGTATACCAGCAGCATTTTCGCCGCTTCAACCGTAGTTACGGGGGCATTCGGCGCGAAAACCGTACTCGATTTGCCGGCGACGATGCCATAGGCGTAACAGTATTTAATGTAGCCGCTTGCCCAGTGGTTATTTACGTCGTTAAAATTTGTAGACATTTTTTCTGCATATGTCGCAGCGTCTGTGCCGCCATTCGTGCGCAGAACGTAGATCATCTTCGCCATCTCCGCGCGCGAGACCGTCTCATTCGGCTTAAACGAGCCGTTCTCATAGCCCTTGATGACGTTTTTCTCGACCAGCGTGTCGATCACCCTGCTGTCGACCTTGATGTCGCTCTGATCGGTGAACGCCGCACCAGCGCACACAGTCGCGGCGCACGCCGCTGCAAGGGTCAGCGCTGCAATCCTCTTTAATTTTTTCATTGGGGTATCCTCCTTTTATTACGGATACGTTTGCGTATCCTGTATATAACATAGTATATTACTTCCCCGATTTTTGTCAACATTTTCCCTGGAGAACGACAAAAAAGACTGACACCGAAGTATCAGTCTTTTATGGAGGTACCACCCAGAATCGAACTGGGGATCAGGGAGTTGCAGTCCCACGCCTTACCGCTTGGCTATGGTACCATGTGGAGCGGCTGACGAGGCTCGAACTCGCTACCTCCACCTTGGCAAGGTGGCGCTC
>ENA-UOJH01001540-UOJH01001540.1-human-gut-metagenome-genome-assembly--contig:-C148-NODE-1540-length-16573-cov-25.773701_pt1 | contig 16573 bp, 15 predicted proteins | sample MGYA00242345_ERZ723892 | MGnify/ENA metagenome assembly ERZ723892 | reverse complement strand
ATCTGTAATTAATGTGCCAACGACCGCACAGGTTGCTATAGAAAAACTGCTTTGACTATATTTTAACATATGTGAAAGAAATAGCAAGCGGTTTGTATTTTATTATATTGTTTTTGTTGTATATGCAACATATTTTTGGACAAAATTATAGTAATATTGTATTATAAATAATGAAATCAACATTCAAGAAAGAAGGACAAGAAATCCTATGGACAAGGTTTTCAAAATAGAAGATTTACGCCCTATCCGCGACGAGATGACCATCTCACGAAATTCAAGGCTAAGTGACAAAACACCCATAACCTGATTTTCTTATCGGAGCTTATGCTGCAAAACATACCATATCAGAAGGTGATATGCTGGTAGTCCCTTCGAAAACACTCTGCGGAGTAACAACAGAAACCGGCTGTATTTACACCGAAATCATCATAAAAAAGGAGAACAACAATATGAACAAAATTATCAAATCAGGCGAGGTCATGAAGCTTAAGGATCTTATCTCATATGAGGATGGCAGTATCACGAACATTGATGTGGTAAGCAACGACACAATGAAATTCGTGCTTATGGCATTCGATGAGGGCACCGGTCTCACACCGCATCGCGCGCCTGGAAATGCAATAATTTTCGCACTCGAGGGCAAGGCTGTAATAGACTACGAGGGCAAAGATTACACAATCTCAGCAGGCGAAAATTTCCGTTTTGACAAAAACGGACTGCACAGCGTAACCGCTGACGAAAGGTTCAAGATGGGACTTCTTCTGGTGTTGGAGTAAAGCCTGCTTCACTCTTTTTTCAAATCCCATGCCCCTGCTTCCTAAGCACCGGCATTGTGTATATCTTCACCAAAAGCGGTATCACCATGATAAACCATACAAGTGGCTCTGCCACTATCACTCCTGTATAGCCAAGCAGTGGCACAAGTGTGAATGCAATGACAATCTTTCCTACCATCTCAAGTGAGCTTGATACAAGCGGCGTAACTGTATCGCCCAGTGCCCTAAGTGCCGCCGCACATGCATCATACAAAAATGTCGCTACAAGCCCTGCTATTATAATAAAAATATATGACACAGCCATTCCCATCAAAAAGCCTATCATCAGATTGCTGAGTGTCGTGGTGGCTCCGACTGCTGCCAGTGAGTTTTCTCCCAGATATGATCCGACTATTCTCGTGTCAACTATACTGTATGTGAGCTGGAGTATATTTGCCATAAATATTGGAATGGCAAATGCCAGTATGAGTCTTGATGGTTTTCCTTTTGTAAGGTCTTTCATGTATGTATATCCTCGTATATTTCAAAATATTTTCATCAATATATTAGCAGATAAATTTTAAAATTCAATCTTTTTAATCGGTAATATAATCATTTCTGATCATACTAAAATATAAACAACAATATATAGTTTATATACGCAATAATTATACATATTAAATTTATATATATTATATTTACACGCATTGAATTTATACGTATCATATGTTATATTATATATTAAAGAAAGGTGGATAAAAATATGCCGATCAAACCAACTGAAATGGAACGTATAATACTTGCCGATGGGTGGATTTTCAAAAACCAAACCGGATCACATCGGCATTATATTCATCCTTCAAAGCCCGGAAAAGTAACTATTCCTTTTCATAAAGGCAAAGAACTGAACAAAATCACTGAAAATTCTATCCGTAAGCAAGCGGGAATCAAATAATCATAAGGAGGTATACTCATCATGTTATCAATATATCCGGCATGTTTTTTTAAGGAAGATAATGGATACTCTGTAATCTTTCCTGATTTAAATTATCTTGCAACACAAGGAGATACCCTTGAAGATGCTGTGGCCATGGCTGTTGATTGTCTTGCAGGATATCTGTATACGGCTAAGATGGATAATGAAAAATTTCCTAAAGCATCCAAATTATCTGATATCAATATTGACAGACTATCTGACGAATTAGACATAACAGGAACATATACCGATGCATTTACCAATATGGTTTCAGTAGATGTTAAGGCATATGCCAAAGAGCATTTCGATAAATCGGTCCGAAAAACCCTTACCATTCCGGCTTGGCTAAATACTGCTGCGCAGGAAGAGGGAATTAATTTTTCAAAAACACTGCAGGAAGCACTTATGTCAAAGCTTAAGGCTCATTAGATATCTGCATTATAATTCGGAGACATTATGAACAACGATATAAAATACAAGCTGGCCAATGCCATGAAGGAATGCATGGTTTCCTCTCCTGTCGAGAAAATTACGGTTAAGGAAATCTGCGATACATGTGGTGTGACCAGACAAACCTTTTACAGAAATTTTCAGGACAAATATGACCTGATAAACTGGTATTTTGATAAGATACTGATTGAATCCTTCCACCAGATGGGTGAGGGCAGTACCGTGTACGAAAGCCTTGTTAAAAAATTTGAATATATCAGGATGGAGCACCTTTTCTTTAAGGCTGCTTTTAAAAATGATGAGCAGAACAATCTAAAGGAGCATGATTTTGAGCTGATTCGTCAGTTTTACATTGACCAGATTGAGGGAAAAAGCCACCGGAAAATATCCGACAAGCTATTGTTCCAGCTTGAGATGTACTGTCAGGGCTCTGTCTTTATGACAACACAGTGGGTGCTTGGCAATAAAAACTTCACCCCTCAGGAGCTTGCCGGACTGCTCGCTGATGCTATGCCAAAAGAGCTTGCCGACGTGTTTCGCGAGGTAAACCTGATATAATTCAAGGTAATATTCAGAACCATTTAGAACAAGTATCGTGCGTTTTTACAAATGTGCACGGTGGTCTGAATAGTTATATCAGCGTTAAAAATCCGGGAATGCTGTCAATTGACAGTTCCCGGATTTTTACATCCCTGTAAGCTGTTGCAGAATTACATAATCTTACGGAAAAGAGCCTTCAAATCCTCAACACTTGCATCCTTTGGATTTCCAGGTGCACATGCATCCGCGTGAGCAGACTCTGCGAGGAAGTCTAAGTCATCCTCCTTAATAGCTTCAAGCTTTGTTGGGATTCCTACATCTACAGAGAGCTGCGCTACAGCATCGATTGCAGCCTTTCTGTACTCCTCTACAGACATATCATCTACGCCCTTTACTCCCATTGCGCGGGCGATTTCACGATATTTTTCGCCTGTACAGTCTGCATTGTACTCCATTACAATTGGAAGCATCATAGCACATGCTACTCCGTGTGGTGTATCATAAACAGCTCCGAGTGTATGAGCCATTGAATGAGCAATTCCAAGACCTACATTTGAGAATCCCATTCCGGCAATGTACTCTCCAAGTGCCATGCCCTCACGCCCCTCTTTTTCATTGGCAACTGCACTTCTTAAGGATCTTGCAATAATCTCTATTGCTTTGAGATGGAACATGTCTGTCATCTCCCAGGCAGCCTTTGTTGTGTAGCCCTCGATAGCATGTGTGAGTGCGTCCATACCTGTTGATGCTGTAAGTCCCTTTGGCATTGATGACATCATGTCCGGGTCTACGATTGCGATGATTGGCATGTCATGTGGGTCCACACATACAAACTTTCTCTTTCTCTCTACATCTGTGATGACATAGTTGATTGTAACCTCTGCTGCTGTTCCTGCTGTTGTAGGTACTGCAATGATAGGAACACAAGGCTTCTTTGTAGGTGCAACCCCCTCTAAGCTTCTTACATCCTCAAACTCCGGGTTTGCGATGATGATACCGATTGCCTTTGATGTATCCATAGAAGAGCCGCCTCCGATTGCAATGAGGTAATCAGCTCCTGATTTCTTAAATGTCTCTACGCCATGCTTTACGTTGTCGATTGTTGGATTTGGCTTAATCTCTGAGTAAAGCTCATATTCCAATCCGTTCTTATCAAGGATATCTGTTACCTTTGCTGTAACTCCAAATTTGATTAAGTCAGGGTCAGAGCATACCAGTGCTTTTTTAAAGCCATGCGCCTTTGCCTCTGTTGCAATCTCCTGGATTGCACCTGATCCGTGATAAGATGTCTCGTTTAACATGATTCTGTTAGCCATAGTGTAAAATCTCCTTCCAATTTTAAAAAATACTCCTAAAAAACTCTGCCGATAAATTCTTATAACTTATCTGCCTGACTATATTTTAACAAAGTATTAAACGAGATGTAAGTTACAAACCTGCCAATGTGTAACATACCTGTTGCAATATGTAACCTGCCAGTTACCTATGTATATCCCACCGACTGCCAATCACACCTTATGGCTGTCTGATATAACTTTCTTTAACTCTCTTGCCGCCGCACTAATCGGTTGATGTATATCATATACCATACATATATTTCTCTGCGGTATCTCCTCCTCCAGAGCTATCTCTACAATCTCGCGATTTGCTATCGCAGCCTCTGCCATAGGCTTTGGCATAAAGGCAAGACCAAGCTCACTTTTCACAAGTGGCAGTATCTGATCTGTCGTTGCGGTCTCTGTATCAGGCGCAAATTCAAGTCCGTGTGACATAAAAAGCCTGTTAAAAAACTGAAATGTCATGGTCTCCCGCCCCAGTCCGATAAGCGGATAATTATGCAGCTCCTTTAATGACAGAGTCTGGCTTCCGAGTGCAGTAAAGGTGGTTCCACCCACAAGAATCTCCTGAAACGAACCAAGCTTTATCATCTTAAGAGGGGCCTCTACCTCAGCCGGTGTCGATACCACTGCAAAATCAATCATGCCGTTTTTTACGGCATTTATAGCCTGTGGGGTGGAGTGATTATATATCTTAAGCCTGATACCCGGATATGCCATGTGAAAAGGTTTTAGCCTGTCAAGCAGATATATGTTTAGAGCTGTCTCACTGGCTCCTATTGATACGCTTCCGTGTGACAGTCCTGTGCTGTCTGACAGCTCCTCCTCCGCAGCAAGTATCTGTGACATCGCTGCAGATACATGCGCATACAGACGCTCGCCCTCCGGTGTGAGCTGCACACCTCTGTTATTTCTGATAAAAAGTATGCTGTTTATCTGCTGCTCCAAATTGTTCATGGCGCGGGTTACATTTGGCTGGCTGTTTCCAAGTGCCCTCGCAGCTTTTGTGAAATTGCAGTATTTTGCAACATAATAAAATATCTTGTAGTACTCAAAATTTATATCCATATTTAAAGCCTCCTTTTTATTATCGTTTTACCGGTCATTTTTTCGATGATACACAGATACTAATGATATAATAATATGATATTTCAATTATATCAATTATACTTTTTACTTATTATAATCATAATTGTATAATCATAAATGCTCAAAAGAGAAATATTGATTATATATATAAGAAAAGGACGTGTTTCAAATGAGTGAAAAGACAATGTTTCCAAGAGAAGACCATACAGAAATGCTGTTTCAGAAGATACTAAACGATCCATGGGCGTGTGACAGGCTTATGGAAACCTTCAATGAAAATCTGGTTTACAACGATGAATTTGATGTATCACTTCCGGCAGAAAAATTTGCTAAAGCTCTCTTCAATGCATATACCAACCGCGATCTTTCCGCACTGCTTATGTGTCTGTGCAACAACACCGTATTTGATTTGCTGCGCAATTCATATATCATACCGTACAGGTTCAATGCCGACGGACATCAAAATCCGATAATCATGACCGATGAACACGGAAATCCGCTGCCCGAGTATAAACACATATCTCACGACAAGAACTATATACATTTTCATGAGATATACAATGATATGCCAGATAAAAAGGATATCTACTACGCACAGGCTTACCGCTACAGTCACACATATGATTCCGAGCATATGACTCCCACGCAGCAGGTCATTGTAAAGCATGACGGAATACTCTTGATACGAGAGCTTCCCGATACCGTAAAACTCAAGGAGACTGAGGCTGAGGCTTACTCTGCCGTATGGGATCTGATGATACAGATTGAAAAGGAGCTTCCTATGGCATATGTTTTTTACGGTCAGGACTCTCTTGTGGAAAATGACAAGCGGTATGATGAAATTGGTATTTTCCTGCGAAGCTCTCATTTCCTAAAAAATCTTGAAAAACATGTACAAAAGGCCGAGGCGATAATTTATGGCAGATAACAGCTACACAGATATCATGGAAAAAAATCATATGGAAATCCCCTGGCATGATTATGCCAGACAGGATGGAAATATACTCATAGATAAGGCAGGACTGATTGAAAAAGCCTCTGTAATCGGACGTGTCGGACTCATCATGCTCTCCTGCGGCACCGGAGCCTGGCGTGTGAGAACCTCCATGAACCGGCTCTCAAAGGAGCTTGGTGTCACATGTACAGTGGATGTCGGACTTATGTCAATCGAGTTTAACTGCTTTGACGGAAATGACTGTATATCACAGTCACTCAGCATAGCAAACACAGGTGTAAACACATCAAAGCTCTATCGCATGGAGCAGTTTGTCGACAATTTTCCTAACGAGGAAGCTCATCTGACCGGCGAAGAAATTCACCGGCGACTTGATGAGATTGAACAGATTCATGCCATTTACTCCCCTGCAAGGCTTGGACTTGCAGCAGCTATAGCATGCTGCGCCTTCACATTTTTGCTCGGAGGAGGCCCTATTGAAATGATACTGGCATTTGTAGCAGCCGGCATCGGAAATCTCATACGTACAAAGCTTATAAAACATCATTTTACTTTGTTCCTAAATATAGCGGTATCAATTTCTGCTTCATGCTTCATATATGCGGCATTTTTAAAAATTGCAGAGATGGCTTTCAATGTACCATCAATTCACGAAGCCGGATACATCTGTTCTATGCTCTTTATCATACCCGGATTTCCGTTTATCACAAGCGGAATCGACCTGGCAAAGCTGGATCTACGCTCCGGTCTTGAACGCCTTGCCTATGCAATAATAATAGTCATGGTAGCCACGATGTTTGCATGGATTATGGCACTGCTTCTGCGACTGCAGCCTATGGACTTTGAAGACTTGAATCTGACCCCCGTACTACATCTAATCCTGAGGCTTATAATGAGCTTCTTCGGTGTGTTTGGATTCTCAATCATGTTCAACAGTCCAGCTCCCATGGCTGCAACAGCCGCACTTATCGGTGCCATAGCAAATTCACTGCGGCTTGAGCTGGTAGACCTGACAGGTATGCCGGCTCCTGCTGCCGCATTTGCCGGAGCTCTCACAGCAGGGCTTCTCGCATCATTTATCAAGGAAAACAACGGATATCCGAGAATATCCCTTACTGTTCCATCCATAGTCATAATGGTTCCGGGACTTTATCTGTATCGGGCTATATACAATTTCGGCATAATGGCACTTTCGTATGCTGTTTCATGGTTTGCATCAGCAATCATGATTATCATTGCACTGCCGCTCGGACTCATCTTTGCAAGAATACTAACTGATAAGACGTTTAGGTATTGCACGTAACAGAATCATACACATTATAAGCAGACTTGTTTTATACCATTCAAATTTCGGACAGCACAAGCTCTGCACCAACATCCAAATATTAAACTCAAAAAACAAGGAGGCATTCATCATGCTTACAGCAGTTACAGGAATAAACTGGGGAGACGAGGGAAAGGGTCGTGTCATCGACCTTCTCGCAGAACATGCGGATATCGTAGTCCGCTATCAGGGTGGTAACAATGCCGGACACACAGTAGTTAATAAACAGGGAAAATTTGTCTTAAATCTGCTTCCATCCGGAATACTTCACCCGGATGTAGTATGTGTGCTCGGTGACGGAATGGTTATTGACCTAAACCATCTGTCCAATGAAATTGCACAGATCAGAACACAAGATGTATCTGTTTCACCAAAAAACCTGAAATTATCAACAAGAGCCACAATTTCAATGCCGTGGCATAAAATACAGGATGAGCTTGAGGAAGAGCGCCTTTCAAAGTCCGGAGCAGCCTTCGGCTCTACCAAACGCGGTATTGCCTATGCATACAGCGATAAATACCGTAAAAAAACAATCCGTCTCGGTGATTTACTCCACTTAGACGAAGAGAATGTACAGGCCAGACTTAAGACCATGCTTGAAGCTAAAAACCTTGAGCTTGCAGGTTGCTATCATCAGGAGCCTATGTCTCTGTCAGCTCTTTTGTCATGGTGCAGGCAGAAGGCTGCAAAATATGCACCTTATATCACAGATACCGGTGCATTCCTTGAGGATGCACTATCAAAGGGAAAGCGTGTTGTACTTGAAGCACAGCTTGGTGCAATGAGGGATATAGACTATGGTATTTTCCCATATACTTCAAGCTCCTCCACCATCTCAGCTTACGGTCCTATAGGTGCCGGTATCCCCGGTGCCTCATTAGATCATGTGGTCGGTGTACTAAAGGCATACTCTACCTGTGTCGGAGCCGGACCATTTGTCGCAGAAAAAGCTATGAACGGTGAATGGACTGAAATGGTCCGCAAGTATGGGGGCGAATATGGTGCTGCCACTGGAAGACCACGTCGTGTGGGTCCATTTGATGCCGTTGCAAGCCGCTATGGTCTAAAATGCCAGCATGCCGACAAAATCGCACTGACCAAGCTGGATGTCCTGAGCATCATGGATCAGATTCCTGTTATCACAGGATATCAGTATAAAAATGCTGTAACAAACGTCTTTGACCCTACCGAAAATCTGGAAAAATATACCCCGGTAGTCAAAATGCTGCCGGGGTGGAAAACCGATATATCAAATTGCAGGTCATATGATGAGCTGCCTGTAAATGCCAAGCGCTACATAAACTTCCTTGAGGACATGCTAAGACACGAAATACAATTTGTCTCAGTCGGAGCTGAGAGAAATCAATATCTTCTCAATGGTAAGTGGCTGTAATTGCCTTTAACATGCTTTAACCGACCTCTATGCCATTGCCATATTATTTTTCTGATTTACTAAGATATTGTATACACGAATGTGCTGCCACATTTCCTTCTCCGACAGCCTTCGTATACTGGTATGGCCTGCCTGTGCAGTCTCCTGCTGCAAAACAGCCTGCCACATTTGTCTGCTGGGCTCTATCCACCAATATATGTCCGTTTTCTATTTCAAGCTGCGGCATAAGCTTTGATGGTGCGATGGCGTTCCTGAGGCAGAATACTCCGTCTACGCTCTCAGTCTTTCCGCTTCGAAGCGTAATTCCCTCCACAAATGAGTCTCCGATTAATGCTATAGGTACATCCTTTGATATCTTTACATTTGGAAGCTCTATTTCGCTGTCATTATAGGCTGGGAAATACAATACCTCTGCTGCAAGATCCGCAAGATATTTTACCTCATGCTCATACTTTTTGTCATTGCATATGACAGCTATCCTCTTATCCTTGTAAAACATGCCATCACAGGTGGCACAGTAGCTGAGCCTCTTTCCAAGCAGCTCATCCTCCCTGTCCAGCTGCTTTGCAGACATCACACCCATGCAAAGTATGAGAGTCCTTGCCTCATACATCTCATTGTCTGCAAGCACCATAAAGCCGTTTCCTGCAGGCATGATATTGGTCACAGTCTTTTCTGTTATATCAATTCCCGCAGCTCTCCTGTGAGCGTCAAAGCGTTCAAACAGGTCCTGTCCGCTTATCTGCGGAAATCCGGGATAGTTTGTGATTTTCTCTGCCTTTTGCACCTTTTCGCTTAGGTTCTTCGAACCAAACCAGATAAAATCCTTTTTATATGTTTTTAAATTCAGGGCTGCCGACAGTCCGGCAGGACCTGTTCCTATTATTATACTATCGTACATGCTATGCTCCTTGTACCAAATATTTGTATATATTTAGACCTTATATATTATAATTAAAGGGGCAAAAGGTATTTTGACCCTCATTTATGATTAATCAGATTACTACATGCTACGCATTCCCGTAATCTGACTCCACCTCGAAATCCGCTAATTTGCTGCATTCCGGCAGCAAATTGCTACTTTCTCGGTGTAGTGTGTGTCACATACAGTGCGCCTTCAATGCTTCGATATACTCCCTTGCATATCGCGAGAGTACCACACCCTTTCTGCTGATAATGCCTATCCTCATATACTCCTCCACATCAAGTGGCTTTGATATAATATTCCTTCCATTGAGCTCTGCGGAAATCACTCCTGAGCACACTGTGTAGCCATTTAAGCCAATTATCAGATTAAAAAGTGTAGCTCTGTCTCTGACCCTGATATTCTTTCTGCTGTCAAGAGTGCTGACAAATTCCTCCGAAAAATACTGTGAATTGTACTCTCCCTGCTCATACGTCAGGTACGGATAGTCCTGCAGATCATCCATCGTGATGCTCTTTTTTGAAGCAAGCGGGTGACTGTCACATATGAATACATGCGGTGTGGCTGTAAAAAGCTCTGTGAACTCGAGTTCATTACGCTTTAGCATCTTTGAAAGCACCTCCGTATTCTTGGAGCTTAGATATATGACTCCCAGCTCACTCTTTAAATTCGTGACATCCTCAATAATTTCGTGAGTCTGCTCCTCCCTGATGGTAAAATCATACTGATATGCATCAAACTCTCTGATTACATCCACAAATGCATTCACTGCAAAGGAATAATGCTGACACGATACCGCAAAGTGCGGCTTACTCACCACATCATCCTTGTAGATCCCCTCTATGAGATCTACCTGCTCGAGCACCTGTCTGGCATGACCGAGAAATCTCTCACCATCTTCTGATAGAATCACGCCCTTGTTTGTCCTGATGAAAATAACTATCTGCATCTCTTTTTCCAGGTCATGTATAGCGCTGGTCACAGTGGGTTGCGAGACAAAAAGCTGCTTGGCAGCCTCTGTTATATTGCCGCATTCTGCCACTGTCACCACGTATTTTAATTGTTGCAGAGTCATGTTCATTCTCCTCCGGTTACATATCGAAATATTATTTTACATATTAAATGTCTTACATCGCTTAAGTCATCTCGAAACTATTACTGTATACCGATAATCTTTCTCAGAATCTCACCCAACAGCTTTCCGAGCATAAGCGGAATGACAACAAGCACCACATACCACAGCAGCTTATCATACCACACCCTGCCATCATTTATCACACAGATAAAGTGCATGGCAACAACTGCCACCGCAAATACAGATGCAAGAAGCTGCAAAAAGCTTGCCACATGAAGCTTATTTGTTACCTTGCCAAGCGTAAATAAAAGCATCGCACCAAAGAACATCGCTATATCTGCCTCCCACGGTATCATTTTACTATACGAAAACAGCTTAAACATATCACGATACTCCATATGCAGCTCAAGAAACAAATCCACTGATGCTATCATGAGCAATACTGCTCCTATTGTCGAAAATACCGCTGCCAGATATACATAATTGTTTCCAATCCTGTGCTGTCTGAGCTTATATTTAAGCATACCCTTTTTCTGCACATACTGTGTACGCAGATAAGAATCTGTCGCAGAGGCAATAGCCCTGTCGCAGTACTCGGTTGCTGTCCTGTATACTTTGACTCCGGCATCGTTATTTTTAAGGGCAAACTCCACAAGGCTCTCTCCTGCCCTGTTGTTGCCACGCTCCGTCGCAGTAACCAGATACCCTGCACCAAGCTTCTGCTCCTTGCCATCAAAAAAGGTAGTGACCAGATACTGACCATAATCGGCAAGTGCATCCACATTTCCAAGCTCCACTGCTTTCTTCCACCAAAACACTGCGCGCCCGGGATCCCGGTATGTGCCCTGACCTCTTTCAAACATATTTGCAGCCATATTCATGGCATCTGCATCGCCAGTCTCTGCCAGTGGCAGAAATTGACGGAATGCTCCCTCCATATCATTTTGTCTGTATGCCATCATAGCCATATCAAACGCTGTACTTTTCATATTGTTCTCCTTGACAGCCTTTGCTGTTTTCTTCTTATTATAATGTATTTAAAGCGATGATAGCAATATGACTTCTTTCCCAATTTATTATATGTTTTTCTTTAGTGCTACAGCAGATATTGCAGACACTATAGGCACCGTGAGTATCACTCCAAGCGTTGCAGAAATTCCCTGAATTATTTCAATTCCGATTGAATACATATCAAGCACCTGATAATACTGATAGTTATAGCTGTAAATATATACAAAGGTATTAATCGAACCACCTGCAAAAGCCAGAATCAGCGTGTTGGACATGGTTCCCATCATGTCCTTTCCGACATTTATGCCGGATTTAAACAGTTCTTTGGTGTCAAGCTTTGGATTTTTATCATGAATCTCATTAATAGTGCTTGCTACAGACATGGCAACATCCATCACAGCACCAAGAGCTGATATCAGTATCCCTGCAAACATCAGCTCTCCCACCTTTATATCTGTCATCTCACCAATATAAATAAGACTTTCGATATCATCCACATTATAGCCGGATATATGGCATATTTTTCCAAATATAAATGCAAAAACAGCAGCCAACACCACACCTATTATTGTGCCGACGATTGCACAGATTGATTTTGCAGTAAATCCATCTATCAGATACATAACAACGACTGTTGTTATAATTACCACAAATGCCGCCGCAAAAATAGGAGACACTCCTCTGTAGATAAGCGGCATAAATACAAATAAAATGCAACAGAAGGTAAACACAAGTCCTACAGCTGATTTAAAGCCCTTGAGTCCTCCAATTAACACTAAAACTATAAGGAAAAAGGCAATTATCATATACAGTTGATTTCCTCTGTCATAATTATAGACACTTACCGTTGTAAGTTCATCCGACTCGCTGATTATCACTATTACCTTTGTTCCTATTCTACATCTGGCACCATACAGATACGATGAAGAACTGGTGGCATCCAGGATTTCTCCCTTATGCTCACCAGTTCTTATTTTGACCTTTATCTGCTGCTGCCCAGCCCTGACACTGCCATCTTCACCCACAGAACCATCATAATCCTTTGAAGTGCTATCCGAATAATCAGAGCTGACAATCTCTGTCACCGTCGCTTTTTCAAAATCACGGCCATCAGTTGATTGCAGTTCTGTCTTTTCCACATTGTTCAGTGATATTCCAAATGCAATTATCAGAGCAATACTTATTATTGCAATACAGATTTTCTTCACTATTTTCTCTCTTTTCCGGCAAATACCACTGCTGTTCCTGCTGCTCCAAGACCAATCACACAAACAATTGTCCAAAGCAGTGCCTGTGACTCATCACCGGTCTTAACCTTAGAAGCTGATTTATTGTTTGACTTTTCTGATGCTTTCTCTGATTCAGATGTTTTTTCTGTTGGCTGCTCTGGTGCTTTCTCTGATTCAGATGTCTTTTCTGTTGACTGCTCTGATGCTTTTGGTGGTTCCTGTGCAGTCACCTTTACAAGACCGTTTCTGGCTGTTGTCAGGTTCTCAAGTATCTTGTTGATCTGTGCCTGCTCAGTCTCAGGGCTGATACGGTTTGCGGCATCCATCGCATCCTTTAAAGCCTTCCAGCTACCAGTTGTGTAGTCCTTCTCTACAAGTGTATTATCTGTAAGCTCTTTATTTATCTGTGCAAGCTTAGCATCAACTGCTGATTTGTCTGCTGATTTTACAATAGTAACCGTATTGTCAATTGCACTGTCATTGTCAGTACGATAAGTGTTAATTGTCATGGTTGTCTCTGTCACATCGATGAGTGAATATGTAGGGACATCCTCCTGCCATCTGCTTGCTATATATGACTGCTGACGTGATACTAGATCATAATACTTACTTCCTGGTGAACTGCTGGCTGTAAGATAAAGAATTCCCTTAGGATCTACCACATACTCTCCTGTCTCTGTAATTCTGTCTGCATCCATCACAGAAGTAAGATAAGATAAGTATGTCTTTTCTGATTCGTCTGTTGTGTCTGCTTTGATATTTCCCGGTGCTACAGTCAAAGTACCCTCACCTGTATAATCAATATCCTTATCAAGCATTTCATCAAACTCATCATCAGTATATGTTACAGTCTTTTCTGTCTGATTGCCTGAAAGAAATTTACTTCTTGAATAAGCATGGTCATGTCCTGTAAGCACAGCATCTACACCATATTTCTCAAATGTCGGTGTAAGCGCATAACGTAAATTCACAATCTCCGGCTCATTCGAATGCTCTGCCGAACCATAAATATCCTGATGCAATGTAACTACCTTCCACTTGCAATCAGCATTTTCTGCAACTGTTTCTTTGATAAACTGAATATGCTCTGCTGAGTTTGTGTCCTGTGTATTAAGCATCATAAAAAGCACATCACCATATGTGAAATAATAGTCACCACCAACTTTTTTATTATCTCCCAGATTGCTGAGGTTTGGAACATTAAAATGGTACTGATAGTTGGCATTGTCTGCATCATGATTACCGACTGTTGTTGCTACCGGCAATGACGCAAGTGTATCCGGTGAAAGATATCCTGCATACTCTATCTCACTTGTTGTAGAACTCTTTCCCGGAGCTTTTTTCTTTGTTGTCTGAATCTGGTCTCCTGCTGACACAATAAAATCAGTTCCTGCACTCTGATCTTTTTCAATGTCTGTGACCAATTGTAGCTGTCATTTGCTACCGCATTGCTCTGTGCATTGTAAAACGCCTCTGTATCAGCTCCCTTTAATTCATTAGATGAACCAATCTGTGGATCACCTACAAAAGCAAATCTGAATTTACCTGTATTTCCTGTTTTAAAGGACTTTATTTCCTTGTCATCCACCTTATAGTAATATGTGGTCTGAGCTGCAAGTCCTGAAATAGTTGCCTTATTGCTATTGTATTCATTTCCGTCTTTATCCTTTTGTCCGGTGCCCTTAGTCGCAATCTGAACAGTCTTTCCATCGCTTAAATCTGCCTTTAAACCATATGTCAGTGAAACGGTATCTGTTGTCTTTGAATACCATGCAAAGTTCATGGTTGACTCATTAACCCCCGGTGTCATAGAAACAGTTGTCCAATCCTTGCTGAGCTTATTCTCCCATTCATTTGTCCTCCAGCTTGTAAAGCTCTCCCCGTAAGAAGACTCTGCACTAGAATTTCCATCCTTTGCTGCCTTTGCAAATATTGATGTTGCCGGTGTAATTATCATTGTCGCTGCAAGAAATGCCGCAATGATCTGATTTCTCTTTTTCATTTTATTCCTCCATGTGTAAATCATTTAACCATAATGGATTATACAGTGCCCCGGTAAACTCTATACTTGCTCTATGTAAAAACTATGAGATATTTTATGTGAACACTTTAGTTACATCTCACTCTAAGCCATACACAGTAAAATGCCGCACCCGAAGGTGCGGCATCTAAGAGGTTTATAAAATGTTTAGTTTAAAAGCTGTTTTATTTGCAAGCTCTTTTCTTGCGATATGTAGCTGCTGTGATTGCTACCATTGCGAGTCCAAGTAAGCATACATATGTAGCTGCTTCATTGTCATCACCACTCTTTGGAGCTGCTTTTTTGTTATCAATAGCAGCCTGATCTGTTATAGAAATAACGTAATCAGATGCATGAGTGAATTTAAGTAATGCTGAACCATCATCTGCAATCTTTACAGACATCTGACCCTCAAGAGCCTTTGTCTTTGTATTGTAATAGTAAAGGTTAGCATACTTTCCTGCATATGTCTTTCCAAGGTCGATTGAAAGAACCGGTTTGAATCCAAACTCACCTTCATGTGCGAGACTGATTTGTACTACCTTCTTTGCATCCTTTTCAATCTTAGCTGCCTTAATAACATCCTCAGGAATCTTTTTGCTGTCAACTGTAACTGACATATTTACATCCTTTGCAGGAACCTTTGACACGTCAGAACCATTGATAACCCACTTGATTCCATCTCCCATATCAAGAACAAGCTTCTTCTGTGTTCCCTTAATGGCTGCAATTGCATCCTTTGAGACAACTCCTGTTTCATCCATCTTAACAACGATAGTATCCTTTGCAGAAGCATTCTTGATTGTTTCTACTTCTTTACTCCAGTCAACCTTTGTTGCCGGTGTTGTAGTAGAATCCTTATCATCTTTCTCTGCAGGTGTTGGTGTTGGATCTACTGTTTTCTTCACCTCGGTAAGAATGACTGTTCCACCATCCTTTGCTGCTGGAATTGTAACAGCAACTGTTTTATCACTTCCTACAGTATATGTAGCACCGCTGTATAAATCCTTTACCTCTGTTCCTGCTGCTAAGCTAACCGGAACTTTTACTTCTTTTGCGGTATCCTTGATATTCATACCAACATATAAGGTTGTTCCTCCATAGGATCTTGAAACTACATCATAGCCTTCCTCATCAGAACTTGCCACAACCTTTCTGCTTCCTCTTGCAAATACATCTGTGTATGCATTACGGATGCTCAGCAAATTCTTATAATGTTGATATGTGACATTGTCCTTTGTTGCCTTAGAGAAATCCATGTCATATCTATTGGTATTATACGGATAATTATTTAATCCACTTAAGCCAACTTCCTCACCATAATAGATCACCGGAATACCCTTTGCAGTAAGCTGTAAGGTAGCTGCAACTAACGCTGCTGCTGTTGCCTTATCCTCGGTATATTGTTTGCCGTTCATTAAGGACGCCTTAAATCCATTTTCATCATGACTGCTTAAGAACTGACCTGTCATGTATGCGTTATTAAGTGCTGTA
>ENA-UOJH01001536-UOJH01001536.1-human-gut-metagenome-genome-assembly--contig:-C148-NODE-1536-length-16584-cov-7.143445_pt1 | contig 16584 bp, 9 predicted proteins | sample MGYA00242345_ERZ723892 | MGnify/ENA metagenome assembly ERZ723892 | reverse complement strand
TGGCCCGGGCGGGTCTCCTCGCTGAGATAGTACTTCCAGCGGCAGGGCTGGGCGCACTGGCCGCGGTTTGCGTCGCGGCCTGCCATGTAGTTGGAGAGCAGGCAGCGGCCCGAGACGCTCATGCACATGGCGCCGTGGACGAAAGCCTCAATTTCCAGCTCCGGCGGGGTCTTGTCGCGGAGGGTGGCGATGTCCTGCAGGGTCATCTCCCGGGCCAGCACCACCCGCTTCGCGCCCATATTGTAGGCGGCGCGGGCAGCGGCCCAGTTGGTGATGCCGGTCTGGGTGGACATATGGACGTCGATGTCGGGCGCGAACGTCTTGCAGGCGTCCAACACGCCGAGGTCTGCCACGATGAAGGCGTCCACACCGGCGGCGGCAGCGTCCTTGATGGCCTGGGGCAGACGGTCAGCCTCCTCGTTGGTGGGCAGGGTGTTCATGGTCAGGTAGACCTTGCGGCCCCGGGCGTGGGCATAGATGACGCCCTCGCTCAGCTGCTCCGGGGTGAAGTTGGTGGGTGCAGAGCGCATCCCGAACTCGGGCAGAGCGCAGTAAACGGCGTCCGCGCCGTAGTTGATGGCATACCGCAGGCGCTCGAGGTCGCCTGCCGGGGCCAGAAGTTCCGGTATCTGTAACATGGTATTCCTCTCTAGCCCTCTCAGTCACCTTCGGTGCCAGCTCTCCCAGGGGGAGAGCCATTGGCAGGCCGGTCAGCGGCTGCCTTTTCCGTCAGGCTTGCGGGCTTCGCTTCTTATTTCAGGTTCTTGTTGACTTTAGCCGCCTCATCGCAGTTTTTCTGGTGGTCTGCATAGGTGCGGGCGTAGTAATAGTGACCGGCAAGGTCGGTGACAAAGAAATAGGCATCCTTCGCCTCATCGTCGGGCTGCGGGTCAAGCGCCGCGCGGATGGCCGCGATGCCGGGGTTGGAGATGGGGCCGGCGGAGAGACCGGTGCAGGTGTAGGTGTCGTAGGCTTCCAGAATGTTCTCCGGGATGCTGTCCCAGCCGCCGTAGTAGGGCGCGACCCAGTTCCAGAGGTAGTTGTTGTCGGCGTCGCTCTGGACGTGGCTGGAGGTGTTGCTCTGCAGTTTGGGGTAGGGCGAACCCTCGGCCAGACGGTTGCGGAACACCTGCGCCACATTATCGTCCTGATCGTTGCCGGCCTCCTCCTGCACGAAGGACGCCAGAGTGACCACCTCGGAGAGGGTCATCCCCTGCTTTTCCATCTCGGCATACATCTCATCGGTGATCTGCTTGTCGAAGTGAGAATAGAACGTCTCAACGTAATGATGGACGGTGTCATCCTTCCGGAAATCGTAGGTATCCGGGAAAAGATAACCCTCGCACTTGAGGAAGCGGTCCGGGGCGTCCTTGTCGTCGGGGGCGTACTGCCAGAACCTGTACTGGCTGAAATCGCCGGTGTTGGCCTCCTTGAGGAAGTCCTCGGCGCTGCACAGCCCGGCATCCTCCATTTTTTTCGCAATGGCGATGGCCGTCGTACCCTCGGGGAAGGTCAGCCGGACGCTGTCGGCCTTCGCGTAGGCGGAGAGTGCCTCGATGATGTCGTCGTAGGAGCTGCCGGGAGCGAGGTCGAACTCACCGTATTGGAGCCTGCCTGCCGCGCCCTGCTTGCCTGCATACCAGCGGAAGACGTGGGGGTACTTGATGACGCCCGCCGTCTTGAGCTTCTGGGCGATGGCTGCCACGCCGCTGCCCTGCTGGATGCTCACACTCACCGGTTCGCCAGCGGAAGCACTGCCGTTGATTTCTTTTCGGATGGCCAGCAGACAGCCGCCCGCCGCCAGTACCAGGATCAGCAGCAGGATCAGGATCATTTTCGCTGCGCCGCCTTTTCTGCTTTTTCTATGTTTTGCATCGTGTGCCATGTACACACTCCTTTACCATTCCGTTCAGCTTTCCATCATCAGCCGCATATAGCTTTCTTCCACATCGAAAGGCTCCGCGTCGAACCGTATCATGCCGTAGTCCTGCCGGGTGCCTTCGCCGAGGAAAAGGTTCTGAGCCGCGCCCACTGTGATGACGGCGCGCTCCACGATGACCTCCTTCTCCCGGGCCGCTTCCATCAGCACCTCGGCAGAACGGTCGTCTTCGGCCATCAGCTCCACAAAATAGAGGGTGTCCTCCCGGCGGAAGTAGATGCCGTAGCCCTTCTCGCTGGACACGATGGTCGCGCCCCGGGCGTAGAGATCGGTCAGCACGACGGCCATCCGCTCCGGCGGAAACTGGATGGTATCGGGATAGAAGCGCTCCCGCAGCTCACAGAGCTTGCGGGCCGTCACGGAGTCGAACTCCGCCTGACTCCACAGGTTGCGGGACACCTCCCGGGGCAGGCAGCGGAGGGCAAAAGCCCGCTGGAAACCCTTGTTTTCCAGCAGCGCGGCCTGCTCCTGTCCGACCGGAACGGCCACGGTGAAGCCCGCGCCCCGCAGCTTCTGCTGCGCACAGAGATAGTCCACGAGTCCTGCCAGAAGCAGGCTTCCCTGCCCGCAGAGGCCGTAGAGGTAGCTGCCGCTGCGTCCCTTGAGGGTGACGGGGACCGCCAGCGCCGCAGCGACGATCTCGTCATTTTCCTCGGCGACATAGATATTTTCCGCCCCGGCGAATTTTTCCAGAGCCGTCTTGATGAACTCGGCGCTGTCGCCGCGTTCTTTCTGCCACAGTGCCACGACTGCCGCCTCATCCGACGGCTGCATCAAACGATACATTGATAGTATCCCTCCCATTTTCGCGGTTATCCGAGTTCTTTTTCCGCCAGCGCCCGCACCTCGGCCTGAATCTCCTCGATGGTGCGCATGGCTCCATTTTCCGTGCAATGGATGGTGGCCCAGCCCAGATGCTCTGCGCAGTACTCGGCGGCACGGCGGCTGCGGGCCAGATATTCGATGTCCTTTTCGTGGACGTCCTTCCTGCTCTCGTCGCCGTGGTAGCGGCCGGTCATGAGCTTCTGGCTCACGGCGGGGTCTACCTGTAAGTACACCACAGCGTCCGGTGCGGGCAGGCCCAGCAGCCTGTATTCGTAGTCAAAGGCCCAGCGGAGGAAGTCGTCCCACTGCTCCGGCGGGAGCTTGGAGCACTGATGCACCGCGTTCGACGTGGTGTAGCGGTCAGCGATGACGATGCCTCCCGCCTCGTAGAAGCTGCCCCACTTGGTCTTATAGCTGGCGTACCGGTCCACCGCATAGAAGCTGGACGCCGCATAGGGGTTGACGTCGTCGGGCTTGTCGCCGAACCGGCCGGAGAGGTACATCTTCACCAGCGCACTGGAATCGCTCTCGTAGTCCGGGAATGTGATCTCCATCACCCTTCGACCGCTCTCGGCCAGATGGGCGGCCAGCAGCTTTGCCTGGGTGGCCTTGCCGGAGCCGTCCAGCCCTTCGATGACAAGAATCCTTCCCTTGCTCATTCTGCCTTCTCCCCTTTCAGCGCGGCGTACCTAGCGCGGACCTCAGTGGTGCGGCCGCAGCACATCTTGCCCTCCGGGCAGGGGCCGGACACGCAGGCCGGGCCGGCGGTGCGGAAAATATGGGGTGCCACCGGGTAGACCAGCCGCAGCATCTCTTCGGCCAGCTTCCGTATCTCCCACTGGGCGCGGCTGCAGCAGCGCAGGTGGAAGAAGTTTTGCAGGCTGCGGGCGTTCATGGTCACCACCATCTTGGTCTCGCAGGCGTTGGGCAGCACAAAGCGGGCGTCCTCGTTGGCCTGCTTGGAAGCCTTGGCCCGGGCCTGCTTTTCGGGCAGACCTTTGGCCATCAGGCGGGCGGTGTGGCCGTCTTCCAGCTTCTGCACGAGGTCGAGGTAGCGCCTGGCGTCCTCGTTCATGCTCTCGATGAACGCCGTCTTCGCCTCGGGGATGGCCTCGATCTCGGGCGGGATGACATAGCGGAAATCGTCCAGACGGACGTACCGCTGACTCTGGACGCTGAAGGACGCGATGCGGTGGCGGGTGATCTGGGCCAGCAGGGTACGGCTGACGCCCTCGATGCCGAAGGTGAAGCTTGCGTGCTCAATGGGGCTGGCGTGGCCCAAATCGCTGAGCATGGTCAGGAAGCGGGCAGTCTTCTCCTCATCCAGCCCGTCCAGCAGGTCGGTGATGTGGGCGTCGGAGTAGCAGAGCTTCGCCGCAGCCGCCACGACCTTCTCCGGCTCCGGCGTATGTGCTATCAATCGGACAGTCATCATTTTTCTCATTCCTCCGTCGTTATCTTCACAAGGGGCGCAAAGTTGGCCATGGTCTTTTTCACGCCCACCTTCTCGAAGCTGATCTCCACGATCTGGTCGCCGGCGGCGGGCTTGACTTTCAGCACCTTGCCGCGCCCGAAGACCTTGTGCTCCACGATGTCGCCCGGCTCATAGTGTTTGGGGCCGGTGGATGCCGCTGCCGGACGGGGCGAAGAGGTCACACCGCCGCCTGCGGGTCTGACCGGCGCTTTGGGCGCTGCCGGACGGCCATAGCCAGAGCCAAAGCCGCTGCTTCCCGAACCGGAGCTGTAGCCGCCATGACCCGACGAAGCACTTCCCCGGCCCGCGTGATCGGAGCCAAAGCCTCGATTATTGGACATCGGTGCGTTATATTCTTTATTCAGATAGCCGCCACGATTGCCATAGCCCGAGCCGTAACCGGAGGCCGCACGCCCCCAGCCGGAGGGGCCGGAGTAGCCCGACGCGCCGCCCGGCACGGTATCGCTGCCGTAACCGCTGCCCCAGCCGCCCAGACGGGAGCGCTGTTCCAGCACCGGGCTGCGGGTCTCTTCGATGTACTCCGGCTCGATCTCCCGGAGAAAGCGGCTGGGCTCGTTGCGCTGGGTGCGGCCATAGAGCATCCGGGTGACGCTGTTGGAGATGTACAGCTCCTTCTTGGCGCGGGTGATGCCGACATAGGCCAGGCGGCGCTCCTCTTCGAGGTCAGCCTCGGAATACTTGCTCATTTCACTGGGGAAGATCCCCTCTTCCATGCCAATGAGGAATACATAGGGAAACTCAAGGCCCTTGGCCGAGTGAATGGTCATCAGCACCACCTGGTCGGCGCTCTCGTTGTAGCTGTCGATGTCGCTGATGAGGGCGATGTCTTCCAGATAGCCTTCCAGCGAGGCCTCTTCGCCGTGCTGGTCGCAGTAGCTCTTGACGTTGTTGACCAGCTGGCCGAGGTTCTGCAGACGGTCAGCGGCATCCTCGTGGCCCTTGGCGGCGTCGGCTTCCAGCATGGCGCGGTAGCCGGTGATCTCGATGACATCGGAGGCGAACTCGTCCAGCGTCTTCGTTTCCAGCGATTCCTGCAGTTTCTGGTAGATGTCCCAGAACTTGAACAGCGGCGCGATGGCGCGGCTGAGCTTGGCGTACTGGTCGGCATGAGAGATGACATCCAGCATGCTGATGCCCTGCTGAGCCGCCAAATCCGCGATGACTTCGATGGTCGTTGCACCGATTTTGCGCGCAGGCTCGTTGATGATACGGCGAAGTCGGACATCGTCCCGGGGGTTCGCCACGATGGACATATAGGAGTGGATGTCCTTGACTTCCTTGCGGTCGTTGAAGCGCTGGCCGCCCACGATCTTATGCGGGATGCCCGCACGGGTGAAGTAGCTTTCGATGGGGGCCGACTGGGCGTTCATCCGGTAGAGGATGGCGTGGTCGGCCAGATGTCCGCCCTCTTTGAGGTGCTGGCCGATGACGTCCGCGATATGGCTGGCCTCGTCCTGCTCGTTCTCGGCGGTGTAGACCTGCACCTTGTCGCCCTCGCCGTTCTTGGTCCAGAGGGTCTTGCCCTTGCGCTCGGTGTTGTGCTGGATGACACAGTTGGCGGCATTCAGGATATTCGACGTAGAGCGGTAATTCTGCTCGAGTCGGATGGTCCTGGTGCCTTTATAGATGCGCTCGAAGTTGAGGATGTTCTCAATGGTCGCGCCGCGGAAGCGGTAGATGCTCTGGTCGTCGTCGCCCACGACGCAGATGTTTTTCTCCGGGCCGGTGAGCAGGCTCACGAGCCGGAACTGAGCCACACTGGTGTCCTGATACTCGTCCACCAGCAGATATTTGTACTTATTCTGGTAGAATTCCCGCACGTCCTCGTGCTCCGACAGCAGGATGACCGTCTGGTAGATGAGGTCGTCGAAGTCGAAAGCACCGGCCTCCTTGAGCTTCTTTTCGTAGGCGGCATAGACCTTGGCCGCAAGAGCGCCCTTCGTGTCCCGGGCCGGGGTCTTCAGGGCCTCTTCCGGGCTGATGAGCTGGTCTTTCCAGCGGCTCATCTGGTTGATGGCGCTTTTGACCGGGAAGAATTTGTCGTCCACGCTCAGCTCTTTGTACACAGCCTTCATGACACGCTGGGAGTCGTCGCTGTCGTAGATGGTAAAGCTGCGGGGGTAGCCGATCTCCTCGGCCCAGCGGCGGAGAACGCGGACGCAGGCCGAGTGGAACGTGGAGGCAAACACCTCGTCGCCCTCTTCCCCGCCCAGCATCCGGCGCAGACGCTCTTTCAGCTCACCGGCGGCCTTGTTGGTAAAGGTGATGGCCATGACGTTCCAGCTCCGGACGGCATCCTTCCGCAGCATCCCGTCCAGCCACGACGGGGCGTCGGTGCCGGTCATGATGGCGGTGCGCAGAGCTTTCACATCGTCCTCCGTCACCTCCCGGGGCGTCCACCTGGAGCCGTGGGCCGAGCCGAAGCGGATGAGGTTGGCGATGCGGTTGACCAGCACGGTGGTCTTTCCGCTGCCTGCACCCGCGAGGATGAGCAGAGGGCCGTTGGTGGTGAACACCGCCTCCCGCTGCATATCGTTCAGGCGTCCGAACTGCTTTTCGATATACGTATCACGCAAAGCGCAGAATTGTTGTGCGAGATCTGTTGCCATTGTTTCACCTGTTCTTTTCAATCATTTCTGGATATATCACTTAAAATATAGTATATCACATTTCAAAAAAGTTGTACATAAAAACAATGCAAACAAAAAACCGCCCCACCGCGGTCAATACCACGATGGAGCGGAAATTTCAGGAAATGCTTAGCCGAAGATGTTGATGAGGATACCAGCAGCGACGGCAGAGCCGATAACACCGGCCACGTTGGGGCCCATTGCGTGCATCAGCAGGAAGTTGGAGGGGTTCTCGCTCTGGCCGACCTTCTGAGAAACACGGGCAGCCATGGGAACAGCGGAAACACCAGCGGAGCCGATCAAGGGGTTGACCTGACCGCCGGTCAGGGCGTACATCACCTTGCCGCACAGAACGCCTGCAGCGGTACCAAAGGAGAAGGCGATCAGACCCAGCACGATGATGAACAGGGTGCGGCTGTTCAGGAAGGTGTTTGCAGAGGTGGTGCAGCCAACAGACAGAGCCAGGAAGATGGTGATGATGTTCATCAGCTCATTGCCGGCAGTCTTCTGGATGCGATCCACCACGCCGCACTCCTTCATCAGGTTGCCCAGCATCAGCATACCGACCAGAACGGCGGCATCCGGCACGATGAGGGAGACGACGATGGCGACCATGACGGGGAAGATGATCTTCTCGGTCTTGGTCACGGTGCGCAGCTGCTTCATCACGACGGTACGCTCTTTCTTGGAGGTCAGAGCCTTCATGATAGGCGGCTGGATAACAGGCACCAGAGCCATGTAGCTGTAGGCCGCGACGGCGATGGAGCCCAGCAGCTCAGGAGCCAGACGGGAGGTGACGAAGATAGCGGTGGGGCCGTCTGCGCCGCCGATGATGGAGATAGCAGCAGACTGCTTCTGGGTGAAGTCCACCAGACCGGTAGCGACCAGCAGACGAGCGCCCATGTAAGTACCAAAGATACCGAATTGAGCGGCAGCGCCCAGCAGCAGGCTCTTGGGGTTGGAGATCAGGGGTGCGAAGTCGGTCATGGTGCCGATGCCCAGGAAGATCAGCGGCGGGTAGATGCCCAGCTTGACGCCCATGTAGAGCATATCGGCCAGACCGCCGTTGTTCAGGATCTCGACCCACATCGGGTGCTCGAGGCCGTCACCGACAAAGTACTGCATGTGGATGACGCCGCTGCCGGGGAGGTTGGCCAGGATCATGCCGAAAGCCATGGGCAGCAGGATCAGAGGCTCGAACTCTTTGACGATAGCGAGGTAGAGCAGGAAGCAGCCTACGCAGATCATCACTGCGTACAGCCAGCCGCCCGGCTCACCGAACCGGGCAAAACCGGAACTCTGGAAAATACCGACCAGAGTATCAATAAACTGAGTCATGTTTTTCCTCCTGTGTTAAAAGGGCGCGGTGGTGTCGTTGACGCCAGCCTTGCCCCAGCCATTCTTGCCGCGGCGGACTGCCTTCAGCACATACTTGCCGTTGCCCATAGAGTAGATGGCTGCCATGATGGCTGCCACAACGTCGCCGGGGATGCCTGCCTCCACCTGCGGGGCAGCAGCCTTTGCAGGAGCGGGCGCAGCGGCCTGTTTCACAGGAGCAGCCGGTTTTGCAGCAGAAGCAGCCTTGGCAGCTGCCTTCTTGCCGTTCATGGCGTCAAAGATCTTGCCCTCCAGCGTGATGATGGCCATCAGCAGGACGAGGATCAGAAACACCAGCACAATACCGGTTATGGTAACGATCACATCATAACCTAAATCCATGGTCTTCCTCCTATTTACTTTTTTCTTTGCCTCCCGGGGGGCGGCAAAAAGCGATTTGAAGATATTATACAATATTTTCCGGGTCGATTCAACAACTATGAACAAAAATCATGTTGTTTTTCACGGTTCTGTGAACAGCGCTTCCCTCTCAGCGGCGGCCCATGCGGGGGGTGGCGTCCATGAAGCCGGTCTCCAGCTTGTCGCCCAGACGCAGGCTCATGGCCGTACCCAGCGCGACACAGTTGACGGGGTCAGGCGAGACGGTCACTTCCACCTTCAGCTCCTGGCTCAGGTACTCAGGCAGGCCGTGGAGCTGTGCGCCGCCGCCGGTGAGGACGACGCCGTTGCGGTAGATGTCGCCGGCCAGCTCCGGAGGAGTCTTCTCCAGCACCTGATGGGCGGCGGTGCCGATCTGCTCGCTCAGGCGCATGACCGGCTCGTAGAGGTCGGCGGTGGAGACATTGACGCGCACGGGCAGGCCGGTGAGCAGGCTGCGGCCCTTGATCTCCATGGTCTCGTTGAAATCCGCCTTCTGGGGGCAGCAGGCCACGTTCTTTTTCAGGTTCTCAGCGGTGCGCTGTCCGATGGCGATGCTGAACTTGTTGCGCACGAACTTCAGGATCTCTTCGTCGTAGTGGTTGCCGGCCACGCGGACGCTGGTGGCCTTGACCTTGCCGCCGAGGCTCAGCACGGCGATGTCGGTGGTGCCGCCGCCGATGTCGATGATCATCCGGCCATCCGGCACGGTGATGTCGATGCCGGAGCCGAGAGCTGCGGCGATCGGCTCATCAATGAGGTAGACCTGACGCGCACCGGCGGCCATGACGGCCTCCACCACGGCGTCGCTCTCGATGCCGGTGATGGCGGCAGGCACACAGACGGCCACCCGGGGCTTGACCATGTGGGAGCTGTAGACCTGATTGACGAAGCGGCAGATGAGCTCCCGGGTCATGGTGTGGTCGCTGATGACGCCATCCTTCAGCGGGAAGATGGCGGAGATGTAGTTGGGCGTGCGGCCCACCATTGCAAGGGCCTTATCGCCGGCCTCAAGCACGCAGTTCTTGCGGGTATCCACCGCCACCACGCTGGGCTGGTTGAGCACGACGCCCTGCCCCTCCTGCGCGATGATGATGGTCGTCGTACCAAGATCGATACCGATGTCATTCTGTGCCATAATCGTGATATTTCCTTTCTCTGCTGCCCATTCTCTATTTCCATCGCCCATCTCCGGGCGCGGGTCATCAAAACACATTATAGTATAACACAGGTGTATCCAAAAAGAAACCCTTAAAGGTTCTCCTGCTCCGGCGGCAGAGCCTGGGTCAGCAGAGCGGCCAAGCCGCTGTAGCGCAGGTTCTGGCGGATGTTGGACATCATCCGGTTCACCACGTCCCGCCGGCCCACCACGATGCAGAGCTTCCGCCCGCGGGTGACGCCGGTATAGAAGAGGTTGCGGTAGCACAGGCGGGGCGGCACCTGCGCCGCCGGGAGGATGACCGCCGGGAACTCGCTGCCCTGGCTTTTGTGTACCGTGATGGCATACGCAATTTCCAGTTCGTTGAGGTTCTCCGCCGGGTAGACCAGCCGCCGGTCGTCCATCCGCACCACCATGGAGCGGCTGCGCACGTCGATGGACTCCACGATGCCGATGTCGCCGTTGTAGGCGCCCACACCCTGTTCCCCGCCGATGCGCTGCCACGTGATCTCGTAGTTATTGCGCACCTGCATCACCTTGTCCCCCACCCGGAAGACCCGGGCCGCGCTCTGCAGCTCCGGCTTGCCCTTCCTGGGCGGGTTGAGCATGGCCTGAAGCTCCGCGTTGAGGGCCTGAGTGCCGGTGGGGCCGAGCTTCGTGGGACAGAGCACCTGAATATCCTTCACCGGGTCAAACTGGTAGCTGCGGGGCAGACGGGTGGTCACAAGGTCGCAGACCAGCTTCTGGGCCGCGTCGCCGTCGGCTTCGAGAAAGAAGAAATCGTCCGTCTTTCCGCCCTTTTTCAGCGGTTCGCCCGAGATGATGTGGTGGGCGTTCTCCACGATGAGGCTCTGAGCGGCCTGCCGGAATATCTCGTTGAGGCAGACCGTCGGCACCAGCCCGGAACGGATGATCTCGCCGAGGATATTGCCCGGGCCGACGCTGGGCAGCTGGTCGGCGTCGCCTACCATAATAATACGGCAGCTGTACCGCAGTGCCGCAATGAGGGCCTGGAACAGCTTGACGTCCACCATACTCATCTCGTCGAGGATGACGACGTCGCACTTGAGCAAGTTCTTGTCGTTGTGGATGAAGCTGACCACGCCGCCGGTGTAGTCCACTTCCAGCAGACGGTGGATGGTGGAGGCTTTCCGGCCCGTCAGCTCGCTCAGACGCTTGGCGGCGCGGCCTGTGGGAGCGCAGAGGGCTACCCGTTCGGCCTCGTTCTCGAGCAGCTGCAGGATGGCGTTGACCGTGGTGGTCTTGCCGGTGCCGGGGCCGCCGGTGAGGACAAGGCAGTTCTCGGTCATGGCCTTGCGGATAGCTTCCTTCTGGAGCGGCGCGTAAGCAAAGCCCTGCGCCAGTTCCAGAATCTGGATGTTCTTGTCGAGGTTTCGGGCCGTCTGCTTCCCGCGCTTGGTCAGCATGGCCAGACGGTCGGCGATGTCCTGCTCTGCGGCCAGCAGATCCGGCAGATAAATATACGGTGTGCCGTCGAACATCCGCACCTCCAGTTTCCCGGTCTGGATGCAGCTGTCCAGCGCCGCCGCCAGCTTTTCGGGGGGCTGGTGGATGAAGTTCGACGCCGTTTCCAGCAGCTGCGCCCGGGGCAGACAGGTGTGGCCATTGCCTGCGTTGTGGCGCAGGGTGCGCAGGAGGGCGGCTTCCAGCCGCTGGGCGCAGTCCCCTGCCATCTGGTAATACTGGGCGATGCTGTCGGCGTGGCGGAAGTCCAGCTGCAAGGGTTCGCCGCAGAGCAGGTAGGGGTTCTGCTGGATGGCCTGCATGGCCCCCGGCCCGAAGGTGCGGAAGACCTCCATCGCCCGGCGGGGGCTGATCTCGAACTGAGCCAGATAGGCGATGAGCTCCCGCATTCCGAACATCCGCTTGAACTCCTGCTGGATGCGGTCGGCCTTGTCCGCCGAGATGCCCGGGATGAGGGTGAGCTGGGCGGGGTCGTTGGCGATAACTTCCAGCGCCGCCGCGCCGAATTTGTCAATGATCTTATCCGCCGTCCGTGCGCCGATGTAGGGCAGCGACCGGCTGGCGAGGAAGGCGTAGACGGCCTCGAGGTCTTTGGGCATATCCGTCTCGCACTCCTGTGCGTGGAACTGTCGGCCATAGGTGGCGTGGTTCTCGTACCTGCCCCGGCAGACGACGCTCTCACCGGCGTGGAGCTCTCCCACCACGCCGCACACAACGGTGACGACACCGCCGCCCGACACCTCGAACACGGTGTAGCCGTTGTCCTCGTTCAGGTAGATGATGTCCTCTACCGTGCCTTCCAGCCGTTCCAGCTCCTGCTCCATCGTCCCGCCTCCTCGTTTTGACACAACTATATATAGTATAGCGGTTTTGGGGGGATTTGTAAATACAACAAAAGCTCCCCCGAAGGGGAGCTGTAGGCGAGGGTCAATCCTCCACCCGCGCTGCGGCAAGCTCCTTCGTCAGCCGCCTGCGCACTGCAAAGTACGCCGGGATGAGGAAGAAGCAGGCGAAGAACCATGCCACAGGGCTGGCGATGCAGGCCGCAAAGTAGCCCCAGAGCGGCACGAACCAGAAGCCCACCATGGCACGGGCGACCATCTCGGCCACGCCCGCGAACATGGCAAGGCTGGAATAGCCCAGGCCCTGGATGGTGTAGCGGTAGATGATGAGGACAGCCAGCGGGATGTAGAACACGCTGTTCCAGAAGATGAAGCTGCGGGCATTCGCCATGATCTCCACCTCGCTGCTCTCGAGGAAGAGACTGATAAGCGGCACATCCAGCACACGCAGGATGAGGAAGGATGCCACGCTGTAGACGCAGCCAATGCCCAGCGCGGTATTGACGCCCCGGTCCACACGCTTGAGGTCGTGAGCGCCCATGTTCTGGCTGGCGTAGGTGGTCATGGCGGTGCCGATGCTCTCCAGCGGCACCGAGAGGAACTGGGCGGCCTTGCTGCCTGCGGTCTGCGCGGCCACGATGCTGCTGCCCAGACCGTTCACCGCGCCCTGCAGCACGACGCTGCCGATGGCGGTGATGCTGCACTGCAGGCCCATAGGGATGCCCATGTTGCAGAGCTTGAGGCAGTGGCTGGCGCTCAGACGGCCCTCTTCCCTGCTCCATTTCAGCTCCGGGTAGTGGCGGCCGATGTAGATGAGACTGCCGATGCCCGCCACCGCCTGACTGAACACGGTGGCGAAGGCCGCACCGAACGCCCCCATCCGGAAGGCGAGGATACAGAGCAGGTCGAGGCCGATGTTCAGCACGCTGGCCACCAGCAGGAAATAGAGCGGCCGCTTGCTGTCGCCCAGCGCGCGCATGAGGGCGCTGGTGACGTTGTACAGCAGGGTGAAGGGGATGCCCGCGAAGATGGTGCGGATGTAGATGTCCGCGATGTCGATGATGTTGTCGGGGGTGTTGGTCCAGACCAGCACCGCCCGGGTCAGGGCCACCGTCACCACCGTGAGCACGACGGCGAAAAAGAGGCTCAGCCAGACGGTATTGGCGGTGTAGCGCCGCATCTCTCTATAGTCCTTCGCGCCGAAGGTCCACGAGATGGGGATGGAGAAGCCGCAGGCGATGCCGTTGACGAAGCCCAGCACCAGATAGTTCAGGCCGCCCACGCTGCCCACCGCCGCCAGCGCATCCACGCCCACGAAACGGCCCACGATGATGGTATCGGCCAGATTGTAGAACTGCTGGAACAGACTGCCCAGCATCAGCGGCACCGCAAAGGCAAGGATGAGCTTGAGCGGGCTGCCCTGTGTCATGTCTTTTGTCATACAAAGCCCCTCCCCGGGCGGTCACTTAACATTTCTTTGCCGGATCTTTACCGACAAAAACGCCCTGCCGGACGAGGGGCAGGACGTTTTGCGTTTCATGAATGGTATTATACTCAGCTCATCGTGATTTTGCAAGGGGTTTGGGGCAGATTTCTTCGTACAACATTGCTATTTTCTATCGGCGGTTTTTGGTGATTGTGCGCAGGTCAGTTTCCGCGTCCCGCGTGCCGGCCCCGAGGGCCGCGGGGTTCACCGGTCTTATCGCCGTCTCTGCTTGCCTGTGCCCCGCGAGGGCCTGCCTCGGTCTGCCGGACGGAATCATCCCGCCTGCCCTGCTGGCCGCGAGGTCCGGCAGTATCGGTCTGTTCCTCCGCCGGGGTCTTCTCCGTGAAAGGCTGAATGGTCATCTTTTCCTCGTCCTCAAGAAGCGGTATCCGGATGGGGTCTTCCGGCCCGGGGTCTGCGGCCTGCTCCGGCTGCTGGACCGTGGTAAGGCTGTCCGGCGAGAGAGTCGTCGGCCCGCTGAGGTCACCGACGGAGGGGGCCGGGTCGTCCTTCTTGCTGTCCTGCTTCCCGCCCACGAGCTTCACGATGTTACCGGTAAATGTCTTCCACACCGTTGGGTTGGAGGCGGGCTGCTCGGACGGACGGACCGTGATGGAACCCATGTCGATGATGGTGGGATCCTTCGGGTTTGCGCTGAAGCCGGTCACGCTGCCGACGGTGTCCGTTCCCGGCTGAGTCAGCCCGGGCTGTCCGCTCAGGGAGCCGCCTTCCAGACCGGAGAGGACCGTTCCCCATTGCTCTTTCTCCTGCTTGCGGCGGGCGATCGCCTCCTCCACCCGGGCGGTCTCCTGCGCTTTCTGCTCCTCGTCGCCAACGCGGTACACGAGGATCAGTTCCTTGCCGCTTTGGCGCAGGGCGGTCTCATCCGAGAATGTTTTTCTATCATATCCCGTCTGCCCGACAACATGGAATCGATAAAGCCCCTCATGGGACAGCTCGAGTTCGAACGCACCATTCAAGCCGACCAGATCTTTGATCCGGGCCAGCGGAATGACGGCCTCCATCTCCCGCCCTTCCCCATCAAGGAACCGGATGCGAAGCTCATGGACTTCCTTTGCAAGCTCCCGCAGCGAGTCGCCTGTCATCCGAAAGAGTGTGCTGTGGGCATCGAAGCTCAGGACCTTGTTGACCGGGTCATACTCCGCCGTGGCCACATTTCCAAGCTCCTGTGTGCCATCCGGATGGGTGATCGCGCCGACGGTCTCGTACATCTGCTTCACACGGCCCGGCACCTTGCCGGCCTGCGTGTTTGGAGCGTCGTCCTCGTCGTCGCTGTTCTCGGTATCATCGGGCTGCTCCGGCTGGGAGGGCGTCCGCCTGTCGTAGCTGAAGTCCTCCATCTTCTTTCCGTCGGAGTCGTAGCGGGTCAGACTGCCGTTGTGGCCGCTGGAGAGGGCGTCATTGGAGATCTCGCCGACATCTCCGCCGCCGATGGCCGCAGTTTTGCCGCCGGTGCTTGCGCCCGCCTTGGCCTCCACCTCGGCGTCGCCGGAAATGATGATGTGATTGGGGTTGTCGGGGTTGCTGGGCGGCGCATCCGGGTCTATCTCGCGGCCTTCCGTGCCTGCGCCGTCGCCGATGCCAGCCGCGCCGGGGCGGGAGGGATCCAGATTTTCATCCATATCGCCGCCCGTGGCCGACACCTTGCCGCCGGAAATCTCGATGTCGCGGCCCGGGCCGTACACACCGCCGCCGATACCGGCAGCACCCTCGCCGCCCACGGCTTCTACCGTGCCGCCGGTGATCTCGATGTTTCCGGCACCGCTTTCGTAGCCGCCGCCGATGCCTGCGCCGTCTTTGCCGCCCTCGGCGGTGAGGGAGCCTTTGGTGTCGTTGTCGTCCTTGATGGTCAGCTTGCCGGAGGACTCATGGCCATTCTTCTCGAGGCCCGCATTGTGGCTGCCGCTCTTCAGCTCGTTGGCGCCGTCCAGCTCGATGGCGGCATCGTGGTCACCCTGCACGGTGACGGCGGCTTTGCCCGCATCGACTGGGCTGTCACCGCTGACGTCCCCCTCGGTCTCGTCGCTGACGTTCCCCTCGGTCTTGCCGCTGCCATCCACCTCGGTCTTGCCGCTGCCGTCCCCCTCCTTCTTGCCGCTGCCGTCCCCCTCCTTCTTGCCGCTGACGTCGATCTTCAGGTCGTCGAAGGTGACGTCCACGTTGCCCTCGGAGGTGTCGATGGTGACGGTGTTCTTATCCGACTCGCCGGTGATGACGGTCTCCCCCTCATCCTTCTCGAAATCCTTTTCACCCTGCTTGACATTGTTATAGTTTCCGCTTTCATCGCTCGCACCTTTGACCGTAATGTCGCCGTCGGCGATGTTCCATGTTTTCGCATAGGCCGGGATGCCGGAGCTCACCACGATGCCCGCGATGACGGCGGCGGCCACGCCCCGCCGGAGTGCGCTCTTCAGTCTCATAGTACATCTCCTTTCGTTCTGTGTATCATGCAATGCCGTCGCTGCGGCTCAGGCTCTCCTTTGAGATGCTTATTTCTTTGGGCTGCCCCAAGTCCTCCGGTATCCAGAGCTTTATCTCACCCTGGGTATCCGGCAGGTCGTCCCAGTCGTCACCAAGGTCGGTATAGCTCCGCAGGTCACTCTCCAACAGATTGGTATACTTTGTGCCATCCGGGACGGTGGTTTCCAGCAGGAAAAGCCGTGGCTTATCCTCCTCGGGAGCGATGGCCTCAAATCGGGAAGCCAGCTGTTTCAGGGTCTCCTCAAGCCCGATTCTCGGCGTTTCCGTTCTCTCAGGCTCGAGCCACCAATCCAAACTCGGGCGGTCGTCCCTTTTTTTCGCGAGTTGGAAGTCCATCATATCCAGCTCTTGTTTCAGGGACTCGTCATGCCCGATTCCCGGCGTTTCCTCTCTCTCAGGCTCGAGCCACCAATCCAAACTCGGGCGGTCGTCCCTTTTTTTCGCGAGTTGGAAGTCCATCATATCC
>ENA-UOJH01001521-UOJH01001521.1-human-gut-metagenome-genome-assembly--contig:-C148-NODE-1521-length-16745-cov-13.694967_pt1 | contig 16745 bp, 9 predicted proteins | sample MGYA00242345_ERZ723892 | MGnify/ENA metagenome assembly ERZ723892 | reverse complement strand
CGTTGCCCCAAGGCTGTTTTTTATGTTTTTGTTTTTGGTTCCATTCACGATTCGGAAACATAATCTATGCCCCAGGAATTTTCCACAGATAACGACAAAGGGAAGCCGGATTGGGGCTTCCCTTTGTAGGATAATCTTATGTGTGGTGATTATTGGAGAATCTGGTTGATGAGTTGAGTAACGTCGCTCACGTTAATCTCGCCGTCGCCATTGATGTCGCACACTTCGTCGGTGTAGTCGCTTGTGCCGAGAATCTTGTTGATAAGGGCGGTAACGTCGCTCACATCCACTGTGCCGTCGCCGTTGATGTCGCCTACCACGCCTCCTTCTTCCTTATAATAGGTGAACACGATGTTATCAACATACACCTTAGCGGTGGTGCTGCCACCCACTTGATACACGCGATAGTAGGCTGGACCTGAAAGCGATTTAATCTTAAACGATTCGTTCACATCTTCCTTTGCTGCAACTGAAGCTTCGCCAAGGTCTTCCCAAGTGGTGCCGTCGAGGCTGTATTGCGCCTTAAACTTCGCAGCCGTTGTGGAAGGGTTGAAGAAGTGAACCGCCACCATAAATGGAACCACCGAGAGGGGCTCGGCTGTGGCTATCACACTTGGTTTCTTCATCGCCACAGAATAGGTGTCGTCGCAAGCCGACGCGCTGCTTGGAGCCGTAACGCCACACTTGGTGAAATTCCAAGAGCAGAAGCGTCCACGCACACCTTTCGCACCACTGGCACTGGTGGTGCCCATGGTTTCAAAATCTTCCTTCTTTTGAGCAATATCGCCTTCCTTGTTCACCTTGAAAGTAATCACACCATTGGTTTCGGTGATTTCCGACAAGCCGAAAGTGTTGTAAGTGCCATTCCAAGTGCAAAGGCTTGGCGAGGTGGTGTTGTTGAGCGTCATTATATTTGATGTGCCGGGGAATGGGTCGGAGGTTTGTGCGCCCGATGTGCTGTTGCCTGCACGGAGCAGCTCGTAGTAGTTGTGCGTTGGACTGGCATTCACCCTATTGGTTTGCCACACGCTCACATCAGTGGAATCGACACGGAACACCAGCATACCATGACCGGGCAACTTAACGTCCCAACCAGTCTTCTGACGGTTTTCGAGCAAGAAGAACTCATTATCCACCGGAGTTTTCAGCATATAAGCCTCGTTATTCTCCTGCATCGGCTTCAACTCTAATTTGCCTGTGCTGGTAATCACTTTTGGGGTGAGGAAGCCAGAGGCATAACGCTGGAAAGCTGAATAGCCCACAGGCAAGCGACCAAGTTGAGAATAACTGCCGCCAGCCATCACGCTCCATTCGCCTGGGTCGTGGCTTTGACCGCCAGCATCATAGTCGGTGTCGTATTCGTCAGGCAAGCCGAGCACATGCGAAAATTCGTGGCATACGGTGCCGATGCCATCAAGAATTGTTTGCTGGTTCGACTCCCAACCGTAAAGTTCAACAGAGCAGGCATACTTGCCCATTCGCTTTCCATTGTATCTTGGAATATCCACATATTCAAGCGACCATTTGTGTGGCCACAAATATGCGCCGCTGTTGCCGCTATAATTTGCACCATAACCAGCCACAATGAAGTACATCATGTCCACAACTCCATCGCCGTCGGCATCATACTTGCTGAAATCGACGGTGGAGCTGAGGTTGGCGATAGCCTCCGCAAACACAACCCATGCTCTGTCAGAGCCATTCACTTCGGTGCTCTTCATATCCACTTCCACAGGACCTACCACATCAAACTGTGGGGCGAACTTGCCCATACTGTTTTGGCTGAAATAGTCGCGCACACCGCCGATAAACATTGAGCCATAGCTGTTCTTGGTGCCGTTTTCGTTGGTGTAGCCTTTATAGTTCTCGTCGTTGAACATGTGGTCGTACACCGAGTGGGCATCGGAGCGTGAAAATTTCCTGTCTGAGAAGTTGATAAGAATCACCAGTCCACGGAAGTTCTTGTAGTAGCTGTCACTTTCCTTGGTTGCCACTTTGCGGCGTGCCTTGCGCGCGCCTTCGTTGTTAGCCTTTTCAATCAGCATTTTTCCTGTGGCTTCAAGGAACGAGACATCATTGGCAGTACGCTCCGCTTGGTTGCGGGCGATGCGATCGGTGGGGGTCAAACGATTGTTCTGCAACTGTGCGTACACATAGTAGCCGGCATCGTTTTTCACAATGGTGTAGCCATCAACTGTGGTGGTGAAGTGATAAAACTCATCACCGTGGCCTTGAATCACGAGCGTGGAGCCATCGGGCTGTGTAACAGTCACTGGATAGGGGTATGCTGGTACTGCCGACGCGCGAAACATCGCCATCAGGCAGATAAGCAGCAGAGCAAATTTCTTCATTGTTGGGTAATCAAATATTTTGGTTTTTATATATTTAAACCCAAGTCCGTCATCGCTGACGGACTTGGGTTTAAGATTGTTGCAATTATTTCAAAATCTGGTTGATAAGAGCTGTAACGTCGCTCACGTTAATTTCGCCGTCGCCATTGATGTCGCACACTGCGTCGGAATAGTCGCTTGTGCCGAGAATCTTGTTGATAAGGGCTGTAACGTCGCTCACGTTCACTTCACCGTCGCTGTTGATGTCGCCTGGGAGAGAGGTTTGCTGTCCCTTTTCGGTGTAGTAGATTGATACGTTATCAACAAATGATGCGGCAGTCTTGCTACCCGATACCATAGCGATGCGATACTTCACTGCGTCGCTGCGTGAAATGCTCACTGGCCAGTAGAGGGTGATAGTAGTCTTTGCCTTTACGGTTTGTGAAGTCTCGTTCATGAATTTCACTGGGGTCCAAGTTGTGCCATTGTCCTTTGAAATGCTCAACGCAAACTTTGCTACAGTAGAACTTGGGTTAAACACCTTTGCGCTCACTTGATATGCGTCGTAATAAGTGGCCCCACTGGTCATTTGGCTTGGAAGTTTCATCTGCACAGAGTGTGTGCCATCGGCCTTAGTGGCCGAGCCTGGAGCAGCCACGTTACACTTAGTGAATGTCCAGCTTGTGTATTTACCTTCATTGTCCTTTGAACCGCTTGTTGCAGTCACAGGCATAGCCTCGAAGTCTTCCACATCAGCCACGATACCGCCGTCAGGAAGCACACGGAATGAAATCACACCATCATCTTCTTGAATACCGGCAATGTTCCATGGGTTGCGGGTGCCATTGAAGGTCTTGAGGTTAGCCTCGGTGTCGTTGGTAATCATAGGGATGCCACGAGTGCCAGGGAATGGATCGCTTGCATCACCTTCACCAGTCATCACACGGCCTGCGCGAAGCAGTTCGTAGTAGAGGCGAGCAGGATTGTTGTTCACAGAGTTGCCACTCCACACGCTCACGTTTGAAGAGTCGACGCGAGCAACCAGCAAGCCAGTGCCTGGAACGTGCGCGTCCCAACGTGTTTGCTGACGGTTTTCGAGCAAAAAGAATTCTTTATTCAAAGGCGACTTGATCATCATGATTTGATTGCTTTCGCCCAATGCTGGAAGCTGGTATTCGCCAGCTGCCTTGATAACGGTTGGCTTGGCGAAGCCCAAAGCGTAGCGGTCGTAAGCTGAATAAGCGGCTGGAGTGCGGCCGTAGTTGTTGTAGCTACCGCCCGACATGATTTCCCAGTCACCAGGATGTTGCGCCTGGCCACCTGAGCCTTCATAGTCTGTATCGTAAAGGTCAGGCAAACCGAGCACGTGAGAAAACTCGTGGCAGATGGTGCCGATACCGTCGAGAATGCCGTTCTTTTCTGAATAGTATTCGCAAGAGCAAGCATAAGTGCGCCAGCGGCTGAAGTAGATGGATGACTTGTGAGGCCAGATGTGGTCGTCGGCTTCACCAGTGTTAGCGCCAACACCTGCAAAAATCATATAGAACATATCCACATAGCCGTCGCCATCGCAGTCGTAGTCAGTCACGTTCACGCCGTAAGTCTTCACTGCTTGGTCGAGGGCGTTACGCATCAGCGCAGTTTGTGTGTTTGTTGAGTTTTTGATTGAGTAAGGCACGGTGATAGGGCCAATCACGTCGAAAGAGGGGGTGAACTGACCCATACTGTTTTCTTCGTAGTAGTCGCGTACACTACCAGTGAACTTTCCCCATGTGGCTGCTGAGCCGTCGGGGTTGGTGAAACCGGTATAACCTTTCTTGTTGATCATTTCGGTGTAGAACTGATTAGCATCTGAGCGAGAGAAAGAATAGTCGTTGAATTGCACCAAGAGAATCAAACCACGGAACTTGCTGTAGTCGATACGTGCCTTTGGAGCAGCGTCACGTTTCACTTTAGCCGACTTGGCAACAGCCACTTCAGTCTTGTCGATCATACCCTTTGCCACAGTGCTGAGATACAGATTGTCGGCTTCTGAACGCTCGCTGATGTTGCGGGCCACCATAGCGGTAGGCTCCAGCTTGCCTTCGGCACGCTGAGCATAGGTGAAGAAGCCCATCTCGTTTTTCACAATGGTGTAGCCATCTTCTGTGGTGTAGAAGTGGTAAAATTCATCACCATTCAAACGCACGGTGAGTTCACGACCGTCGGGTTGAGTAACTTTCACAGGATAAGGTGTTGCAGGAACAGCCAGCAACTGAGTGGCTGTCAACAATGTTGCAACTAAAGCAAAAAAGAACTTTCTCATATTTTATATTAAAAACATTATATTTTTTTGGTTAAAACACGGTTTGCAGTTAAGCCAGCAAACCAAAGTGTGCAAATATCGCCATTTTTCCTCATCAAAACAAGAAAATCCGAATTTTTTCTCACACTTTCACAAATAACCACAATTCTTCACCAACAACGGCGGTAAATTCACACCGCATTCTCTAAGTACAAACCATTAATACCCAACACTGTGCACATGTCGTTGGGTTACATCCATGGCGTCATATAGAGAGGTAGATAGGTGATGCCTTCCTTCACTTTAAGGTCGGCGGTATGAAGCACGGTGGGCGTGGTGATATACTCACCAAATTTTGCCACGCATTTATTAAGCGAGGTGAGGGTGTATTTTTTAGTTGACTTCACCTCTATTGGAATGATGTTGTGCCTTGATGTAATCGACGACTTCGTGATCAGAAAATCTATCTCCATTCGCTCAGAGGGGTCTTCACGACTCGACTTGCTGTAGAAGTAGAGTTTATTTCCTCTCGCCTTGAGCATCTGTGCCACAATATTTTCCATCAGCATTCCCTCATTCACTTCAAGCGAGCCTCGCAAAAGCGCTTTATAGAGTTCGACTGGAGTTTTCCCATTTTCATCAAAAGCATGACTGATGAGCAGACCGGTATCAGCCATAAAGCACTTCAGCGTGGATCGCTCCATGTTTAAGCGAAGCCCGATATTTGGTGCCGTACAACCGTAGCAAATGTTCACAATGCGAGAATCAGAGAGCCAGAAAAAGGCATTGTCGTAGTCGCGGTACGATGTGCCAGGCTTGATAGCCGAAGGACTGAATTTCTTCTCTCCCCTTTGGAGCATGGCAGGAATTTCGTCGAATATGCTCTGAGCCTTAAGTTCGCTTCCTGTGGCGTATTTGGCAATATCATTACGATAAACACTTAAAATGGCACGTTTTGCGGCATCGGCCTTGTCGTAATCTTTCGTTTCCACATATTTAAGTAGGGCTTGCGGCATACCTCCCACTATCATATAGTCGCGAAACAGATTCATGGCTTTGCGATGCAGACCTTCCATCGGCTTTTTCTTTTCACAGCACTCTTTAATGCGCTCTACCAACAAATCCTCACCCATCGCCCAAAGAAACTCCTCAAAGTCCATCGGATTCATCTCAATAGCCATTTCTTCGGAAGGGATAGTGATGTCTTTCACATTCTTCTTAATGCTCACCAAAGAACCGGTTTCGATATAGTGGAAGCGTCCATCTGCCACCAAATATTTAATGGCGGCACGAGCGCGAGGGCACATTTGCACTTCATCGAAAACAATGCACGACTCGTGCGGTGTGAGTTTCACTCCGTATTCAATCTGCAAATTCAGCAAAAGGGTGTCGATGTCGCCGAGATACTCGTCGAACCACCCTTTTACTACCGATGAAGCATTATTAAAATCAATTAAAAGGTGTGATTTGTACTCGTTTTTTGCAAAGGTTTCAACTATAAAACTTTTACCAATTCTTCTCGCACCTTCTACGAGTAAAGCACTATCACTCCTATTTTGCTTCCAATCAAGTAGTTGATTGTATATTTTTCGCCTAAATATTTGCATTTTTACAGCTTTTCAAGAGATTTTACACCACAAATTTACAACTTTTCAAGGGATTTTCAAAGCTGTTTTTACAACTTTTCAAGAGATTTTTATTGGCGTTTTTACAGCTTTTCAAGAGATTTTTGGTGAAAAGCGGTGGTTTTTGTGGGGGTGATGGGTGGTGGGGCTTAGCAGTTGTGGGGTGGTTTGTGGGATTTTTGGTGGCGAAGTTGGCAGGTGGAGGCTTTGTCGCAGCAAGAGCAGGAGCCTTTGCCCGACTTTTGATTTCTCCACACGCGCCGCACCGACAGCCCCACTGCCAGCAACACCAATATCAATATAATCCAACTTTGTATGTTCATTTTCAAAAAACCTAATTTTACGATGATACGCTTAAAGCGTAGGGACATGCCTTTGGCGAGAGCACTGAAAAAGTCCAGTTTTTTAAAGACCAAAACGAAAAATGCTTACGATTTATAACTTTTCTTTCCACAAATCGCCTCAATAAGGCTATGATAGGCAGAAAAAGAAGGGTAAAACGACTATTTCTCCGTTATTAACTTTCAATCTGAAAGTTGGTTTTACTTTTTCAGTGCTCTCGCCTTTGGCATGTTTCAATAGCCGATATAGGGCGCATTAGAAACATGCCAAAGGCATGTCCCTACGCTATAATGCAATCAACGTGTATTTACATAAAGCACTCCAGCAGGAGCTTGACAGCAAACGCCACGAGCCATGCCACGACGCATTGCCATACGACCATCGCCCAGGCGTGACGGTTGCCCAACTCGTGGCGCACGGTGGCGATAGTTGCCACACATGGGGTGTAGAGCAAGCAGAACACAAGCAGGGCATAGGCTGATGCCACACCGAGAACCGAGGAAATCGACACGCCGCTGCCAAACAACACGGTGAGGGTTGACACCACACTCTCCTTCGCCATAAAGCCAGAAATGAGCGAGGTGGTGATGCGCCAGTCGGCAAATCCGAGTGGTTCGAAGATTGGACTTATCACGCTTGCCACGCTTGCCAAGATGCTGTTTTGCGGATCAGCCACAAGCGAGAGGTGGAAGTCGAACGATTGCAAGAACCACACCACGATGGTGGCGATGAATATCACAGAGAATGCCCTCTGCATGAAGTCTTTACCCTTATCCCAAATCAGGCGAAGCACGCTCACTGCCGTAGGTATGCGGTAGTTTGGCAGTTCCATCACAAATGGCACAGGCTCGCCACGATAGATGGTGTTTTTCAGCACCAATGCCACAATAATAGCCATCAGAATGCCCAACAGATAGAGCGAAATCATCACAAGCGCACCATTATTCGGGAAAAAGAGTTGGGTGAAGAATGCATAAATCGGTAACTTTGCCGTGCAACTCATAAATGGCGTGAGCATAACGGTGAGTTGACGGTCGCGTGCCGACGGCAGTGTGCGGCTTGCCATCACACTTGGCACCGAGCAGCCAAATCCCATCAGCAATGGCACAATGGAGCGGCCTGAAAGTCCGATGCGGCGAAGCGACTTGTCGGTGACAAACGCAATACGCGCCATATATCCGCTATCTTCCAGTATGGAGAGGAAGAAAAACAGCGTGAGAATGATAGGAATGAAGCTCACCACGGCACCCACACCACTAAACACACCGTCGATAATCAGCGCGTGCACCACATCGCTCACATTCCACGATTGAAGCAAGACGTCGGTTTGCGCCGTAATCCACTGGATGCCCTCGTCGAGCCATTCTTGCATGGTGCCGCCTATCACATCAAATGTGAGCCAAAACATCAAGCACATAAACAACAGGAATGCCGGTATAGCGGTCCAGCGACCAGTGAGCACCTCATCGATTCGGCGGCTGCGCTTATGTTCCACACTTTCAACTGGTTTCACCACCGAGCGACCGCAAATTCGCTTAATGTAGGAATATCGCATATCTGCCATTGAAGCGGCAGGGTCGAGATGGCGCTCGGCTTCGAGTTGTTTCAAAATGTGGTCGATGGTGTCGTGCTCATTATCGGTCAGGTGAAGCGCCTCAATCACTCTCGCATCGCCTTCCACCACCTTGCACGCCGCAAAACGCAGGGGTATTCCTGCCGCCTGCGCATGGTCTTCAATCAGGTGAATCACGGCGTGAATGCAACGGTGCACAGCACCCCCATGGTCGGTAGGGCTACAGAAGTCGGCACGACGAGGTCCCTCTTGGTAGCGTGCCACATGAATGGCGTGATCCACCAGTTCCTCCACTCCTTCGTTTTTGGCTGCCGAAATCGGCACCACTGGTGTTCCGAGGCTGGTTTCAAGCTCATTGATGTCGATAGTGCCGCCATTGTTGCGCACCTCGTCCATCATATTCAGAGCAAGCACCATAGGTATGCCCAATTCCATCAGTTGCATGGTCAGATACAGGTTGCGCTCAATGTTGGTGGCGTCCACAATGTTGATGATGCCCTGTGGCTTGGAATTGAAAATGAACTGGCGCGACACTATTTCCTCGCTCGTGTAAGGCGAAAGCGAATAGATGCCGGGCAGGTCCACCACTTCGGTATCGGGGTGCCCTTTGATAACGCCCGACTTGCGGTCGACGGTCACGCCCGGAAAATTACCCACATGCTGATTCGAACCAGTGAGCGCATTAAACAGCGTGGTCTTGCCGCAGTTCTGATTACCCACAAGTGCAAAAGTGATTTTGCCGGTAATGGGGGCTGGATTTTCCTCGCTTTCGATATGGTAGCGGCCTTCCTCGCCCAAACCGGGGTGTTCTGTGCGTGCCGAGGATTGTTCAGCAGGCTGATGTGGCTCTCCGCCTTCGCATGTGGGGCAAATGTCGATGTCGATTTTCGCCGCATCGTCCTTGCGTAGCGTCAGTTCGTAACCGTGGATAAGAAGTTGCATCGGGTCGCCCATCGGTGCGAATTTCACCAAAGTGAGTTCGCCGCCAGGAATCACACCCATATCAAGGAAGTGCTGACGGAGTGCGCCGTCACCTCCCACCTTAGTAATAATGGCCGATTGGCCAATTTTCAATTCATCTAATGTCATAACACCTTATATAATATTATATAGCCTCCGTTTCGCGCGCCGCCATAAGCATAAAAAAAGTGCATCAGCGGCAACTGCAAAAAAGTAAGCCTTACGCCTAATTTTCCAAGGTGCAAAATAACAACAAATTCACCAATTTTTCAATACCTACTTTTAGGTATTTTTCACAAAAAAAAGCCAACGAGTCTACAAGTCAACAGGTCAACGAGTAGTTCCATACCACCATGATGAAAAAACACACCCTATTAAAACCTCTATACTCTATACTCGTTGACTTGTTGACTCGTTGACTTGTTGACTTGTTGACTTGTTGACTTGTTGACTCGTTGACTTGTTGACTTGTTGACTTGTTGACTCGTTGACTTGTTGACTCGTTGACTTGTTGACTTGTTGACTTGTTGACTTGTTGACTCGTTGACTTGTTGACTTGTTGACTCGTTGACTCGTTGACTTGTTGACTTGTTGACTTCAAACCAAAATGAAAATCGGCCACGCCTTGATTGGCGCAGCCGATTTCAGATTTATATCGAAGTCGTTTTATTATTTACTTTCTGTTGGCTTCAATTTATTTGGCTTTACGTTCGCTACGTTGGATCAATGCGTAAGCGGTAGGAGCTGCCACGAAGAGTGATGCGCAAGTACCGAATACCACACCGAGAATCATTGCGAAGTTGAATGCACGAATTGATTCACCACCGAACAAGAAGATAACCACGAGCACGAGCAATGTACTGAGTGAGGTCATCATTGTACGGCTCAATGTGCTATTCAACGCATTGTTGAATGTAATCTTCAAATCCTGTTTTGGGAAGAGTTGACGATATTCACGCACACGGTCGAATACCACCACGGTATCGTTGATTTGGTAACCGATTACGGTAAGGATTGCCGCAATGAAGGTTTGGTCAACTTCCATAGAGAATGGGAGCAAGCCGTGGAGAGTGAAGAAACCGATTACGATGAACGAGGTGAGAGCCACAGCCGAAACAGCACCGAGTGAGAACGCCCAGTTGCGGAAACGCAACAAGATGTAGAGTGCCATTGCGACGAGTGACCAGAACACAGCCCAAACAGCTTCGCGGGTCATATCATCAGCGATAGAAGGACCTACAGCATCCACAGACACGATACCGAGTTTGCTTGCATCGCCTTCTGTGCCGGTGTTGTTGCTGAATTGTGCTTCAGTCAAGTTGCCGAGGTATGGTTTGAATACCTTGAAGAGCATACCTTGAATTTCTTCATCCACCTTAGCGGTGTTTTCTTTCACCTTGTAGTTGGTAGAAACACGCACGGTTTGGTCGTTATCGATAGTGATTACAGAAGAAGTGACATCGCCGCCAAATTCTGCCTTCACGAGCTTGTCGAGTTCGTTGGCATTAACTGCCTTTTCAAACTTCACGATATAGTTACGACCACCAGAGAAGTCGATACCGAGGTTCAATGGACGGATAAAGAACATTGCGATGATAACTGCCGCAACCACGAGAACCACAACTGAAGTTTTGCCACGCTTGCTCACGAAGTCGAACTTGGTGTTTTGCAAGAAGTTCTTCACCATGTTGGTGGTGAATGTCATTGTGCCAAAACCGAAGCGGTTTTTGTTCAAGAAGTTTTCGAGCACGAGGCGTGTTACAAACACGGCTGTGAAGAATGAACAGCAGATACCCACGATGAGGGTGATAGCGAAGCCGTGTACTGGACCAGTACATTGAGCAGCCAAGATAGCACCAGTGATGATAGAGGTGAGGTTACCGTCGAAGATTGCAGAGAATGCGTTCTTGTAACCGTCGGCAACAGCAGCCTTCAAGTTCTTACCATTGCGGAGCTCTTCCTTACAACGCTCGAAGATAAGCACGTTGGCATCCACAGCCATACCGAGGGTAAGCACGATACCGGCAATACCAGGAAGGGTGAGCACGGTCTGGAACGATGCAAGCACACCGATGATGAAGAAGAGGTTGAGAATCAAGCCGAGGTTGGCGATGTTACCAGCCTTCACGCCGTAAACCATCATCATCATAGCCATCAAGAGAACGAGAGCGATAACGAATGATACCACACCACTCTTGATTGATTCCTCACCAAGTGATGGACCAATCACACGTTCGCTGATGATGTTAGGACGTGCCACCATCTTACCTGATTTGAGCACGTTTGCCAAGTCGGTAGCCTCTTCCACAGAGAAGTTACCAGTGATTTCGGTGTCGCCACCATCGATTTGTTGGTTCACGTTTGGATAAGAGTAAACCACGTCGTCGAGCACAACAGCCACTTGACGGCCAATGTTAGCGCCAGTGAGGCGTGACCATTGGCGAGCACCCTCGTCGTTCATCTTCATGGTCACAGCCTGACCCTTGAGTTGTTCGAAACGAGTGTCAGCATCTACCACCACGTCGCCAGTCATTGAAGGACGACCGTTCACAGTCTTCAACGCAATAAGAGCCACATAGCCATTGTCCTGAGCCTTTACGTCCCAGCAGAGCTTGAGGTCGTTGCGAATCACGCCATAGCGTGCGATAGCTTCGTCGATAGCAGCTTTGTCTTTTTCCTTAGCATAACCTACCACGCAGCCATTGCCAGTGATTTGGAGAGCCTTGGTGATGTCGAAATCGCCAGCAGCCACCTTCTTAGCTTCAGCCACCTTAGGTTCTGCTTCTTTCTTAGCAGAGTCGGCAGCGGCTTGAGCGTTTGCTGAGTCGGCAGCGGCAGCCTTTGATTCCTCAGTTTTCTTGCCAGAAGCGGCAGCCATAAACTTTTGGAAGTCGTTAGCGATTTCGCTGTATTTGTAAGTTTGATAGAATTCGAGGTTTGCAGTTTGTTGGAGCATCTTCTTCACACGCTCGCGGTCCTTCACACCTGGAAGTTCAACGAGAATGCGGTTGCTGTTGGCAAGCTCTTGGAAGTTAGGTTGAGTGATACCCATCTTTTGAATACGAGTAGCGAGCACGTTGAGCGTGTTCTTCACCTGAGCCTTCACTTCAGCCTTGAGGACGTTTTCAACCTCATTGTCCGACATTGAAGGATTTTCCTTAATCTTAGCCACCTTTTCACCGAAGATAGATTGCCAGTTGCTACCGCCGTTGCTCTTGAATGCTTCGCAGAATGCGTGCACTGGGTCCTTGCTACCTTTTGATGCTTCAATAGCCTTTTTAAACTTCTCAGTTTCGTTCTTGTCTGACAATTCAACGAGGATGTCGGGAACTGAGAGTTCGAGAGTGGCAGTCATACCACCCTTCAAGTCGAGGCCGAGACCGAGTTGCTTTTCGCGAACGTCTTGCAATGTGTAGTAGCCCAGCCAAACCTTCTCTTTTGAAAGAGAGTCAATATAACCGTTGTAGGCATCATTGTACTTCTTGTCGCTGTGGTCAATCTTGCCAGCCACATTAACGGCTGCCTCCACTGCCTTGTCTTCGTAGTGGTTAGCCACGAAAGTAAACGACATGTAGAACAAGCAAATCAATACCAAGAAACCGGTTATAACTTTAATAAAACCTTTAGTTTGCATGTGTAAAATTTGTTATTATTTTGTTTGTTGTTTTATTTACACCAAAAAACGCTCCCGTCCAATTAGGAGAGAGTTTACAGACTGCAAATATACAACAAAAACTTGGAGTTGAAAACAAATTGCTCCCGAAATTCACCTAAAAACATTTTTCTGCCCTTTTCATGCGCCACGATAGCCCCTTTCTCGCTCTCAATCAAAGCAATTATCATCATTCGCCGCCTTCGGATTTCGCTTGCACAAATGTGCGAAAAGCACTAACTTTGCTCTAACCAAAAAACCGTAGTGAAATGAACGAAAAAATGAAAATCGTGGTGCTCGACGGCTTTGCCGGCAATCCTGGCGACCTGAGTTGGGCACCGCTCGAAGCATTGGGCCAATGCACTGTGTACGACCGCACCGCACCACAGCAAGTGATAGAACGCGCTGCCGACGCGCAAATCATTCTCACCAACAAGGTGGTGATGAGCCGCGAAGTGATTGAAGCACTCCCCCACCTCAAATATATCGGCGTGATTGCCACAGGCTACAATATCATCGACCTCGACGCGGCGCGCGAGCATGGCGTGGTGGTGACCAATGTGCCTGCCTACAGCACTCGCTCGGTGGCACAAATCGTGTTTGCCCACCTGCTCGACATCACCAACAGCGTGCAGCACTACACCGCCGAGGCGCACCGAGGCGCATGGAGCGAATGTCAGGACTTCACCTATATCAATACGCCCGTGATGGAACTCGACGGCAAGGTGATGGGCATCGTGGGGCTGGGCAACATCGGCAAAGCGGTGGCACAAATTGCCTTGGCGTTTGGCATGAAGGTGCTGGCTTACACTTCCAAGACACAGGAGCAGTTGCCTGAAGGCATTAAGAAAGCCGATATGGACGCACTGTTCGCCAACAGCGATGTGGTGTCGCTCCACTGTCCGCTCAACGCCTCCACAAAGGGTTTGGTGAATGCCGAGCGACTGGCGCAAATGAAGCGTGGTGCCATTCTTATCAACACCGCTCGTGGTCCGCTGGTCGATGAGGAGGCTTTGGCAAAGGCTTTGGCAAGTGGCCATCTGATGGGAGCCGGCGTGGATGTGCTCACACAAGAGCCACCGTTAGCCACCAACCCACTGCTGGCACAGCCTGGCTGCCACATCACCCCACACATCGGCTGGGCAAGCGACGAGGCACGCGTGCGCCTGATGAACATCCTCATCGCCAATGTAAAAGCCTTCATCGACGGCACCCCACAAAACGTAGTATCGTAAAAGCACGGTAGGACGTAAAATACGGTAGGGGTAAAAATACGGTAGGGACGTGATACTTCACGTCCGCCCATAATAGTGATAACATATTGTTTAATAACCACTTGCAGCGGACGCGAAATATCGCGTCCCTACCGTATTGATTTCAAAAATCAGGCAGAAATCTAATTTCTAACTTCTAATTTCTAACCTCTAATTTCTTAAAAAATAGATTCGGTGGTGAGGGTGGTGAATAGTTCAAGGGCTTTCAAACCCATGATGGAGTTGCCTCTGCCATTGAGGCGTGGACTCCACACAGCTATGGTGTATTTCGAGGGATAGAGCGCCACAATGCCACCGCCCACGCCGCTCTTGCCGGGCAGTCCCACCAAAAACGCAAACTCCCCTGCCTCATCGTAGAAGCCGCAAGTCTGCATAATGGCGTTGATACGCTTCACACGCGACACGGTGAGGTTGACGCCAGCGTGCGAAAACGGCTCGTTGCTACGCGCAAAGGCGGTAAACGCCTGTGCCAAGTCTTTGCAACTCATCTCCACAGAGCACATCATGCAATAGAGGTGCAGCACATCTGCCACATCGTTTTCGAGGTTGCCGTGGTGCTTGAGCAGATAAGCGATTGAGGCGTTGAGATAGCTGCAACTCAATTCCGAGTCAGCCACTTCCTGCGAATACTGAATGTCGGGGTTGCCAGCCAGTGTCCGCACAAAATTGATGAAAAATTCTTCGGGATTCTCCAAATTCGACAGCAGCACATCTGCCAAGACGATAGCGCCGGCATTGATAAACGGATTGCGGGGCTTACCGCTCTCGTATTCGAGTTGCACCAGCGAATTGAAGGCAGAGCCTGATGGCTCTTTGCCGATGCGGGTCCACAGGTCTTTGCCCAAGATGCTGAGGGCAATAGCCAATGAAAACACCTTCGATATACTCTGAATGGAAAATTTCGTATCGTATGCCCCAAGGCTGTAATGCTCGCCGCCGAGAATGTTGAGATACACGCCAAACTGGTCGGGATCAACTTGCGCCAGGGCTGGAATATAGTCGGCTTGCTTGCCATCTTTTTCAAATGGTCTGATTTCCTGATATACGTCCTCTAATATTTGCTGATAGTTCATGTTCGGCATATTTTGGTTTCAAAGGTGATGTTTTTTTTATAATCTTGTGGCTTCAGCTTGATGCAGATGCCATTTATCCAACATCTGCATCAGGCTGCGGCCTTATTTGCCTTCCTCGGCGAAGTAGAGCTTCATTTGCTCCTTCACCTTTGGAGCAAGGCGAATGAGTGTGAACATGGTGCACACCGCCATGCCAGCAAATGCCAGGTCCATGATGCCCACCAGCAGGTTGAGCTTAATCACTGCAGCCACCACAATCATCACGAGATAGTAGTAGTTATAGTATTTCGCATTTTTTGCGCCAAACAGGTAGTTGGTACACTTCAAACCGTAGTAGCTGTAGCTGAACATGGTGCTGAACGCGAAGAAAAGCACGATTGCCATGAGAAGATACTGTCCCACATGTGGCAGGAGCATATCGAATGCGCCCAAAGCGTTGCTCAGCCCGGCATCGTCGGCCAACGCCAAGCCCGAATGGCTCGCCATGATAATGGGAATGGAGGTGAGCGTGCACACAATGCCTGAGTCGATGAGCGGACCGAGCATCGCTATCAAGCCCTCACGCACTGGCTGATTGTTTTTCGACGCTCCGTGCATCATCGAAGCGGTACCCACACCGGCCTCGTTGACGAATGCGGCACGCTTTGCGCCTGTGAGCGCCACAAACACGAATGCTCCAAATCCTGCCTTGAGGCTGAACGCGCCCTCAAAAATGGAGGTGAACACGGCTGGCACAAGATTCAAATTGAGCAGCACCACTGCCAGCACCATCAGGAAGTAGAACACCACCATGATTGGCACAATGCGTGAAGCGGCTTTAGCGATACGGGTGATGCCGCCCAAAATCACAAACGCCACAATCACCGCCATCACCACACCGATAATGAATTTGGTGGAGAACGTAGGGGCAATGCCCGAAACGGTGATAATCGACTCGGTGAGTTGGTTGGCTTGCATAAAGCAAAGCGTGCCCACCATACCGAAGATGGTAAATGCGATGGCGAGTGGTCGCCATTTCTTGCCCAAGCCCTCGGTAATCATATACATGGTGCCGCCTTGCGTTTCGCCAGCGGAGTCTTTGCCACGATACATAATGGCGAGCGAACCTTCAAAAAACTTTGTGGTCATACCCACAAGGGCGCTCACCCACATCCAAAACACCACGCCAGGACCGCCAATAGCCACAGCAATAGCCACGCCGGCAATATTGCCCAAGCCCACAGTGGCTGCGATAGCGCTCATCAATGCCTGGAATGAACTGATCTGCCCCTCCTGTTTACCGCCATCGTTGGCTTGCTTTTTTCGCAATTCGCGAATAGCCCAAGGCAAACGGCGAACCGACACCGCGCCCGAATAAACAAACAGGAAAAGACCGCCACCGATAAGCAGCAAAAATTCTGGCACACCACACACAAAATCGCTTGTGTTGATGATAGCCTGACTAATAGTGTTGAAAATATCGTTCATTATTTATATACAATCTTTTGGGTGGTTATATACAATCATTTTGGGGTGCAAAGTTAATACATTTTTCAATACCACCGAACAAATTCCCCTCTTTTTACCCTTTTTACGAATCAGTGGAAAATTTGTGGGGATAAATTATGCTTTGTTGCCGAATCGTCAATGGAA
>ENA-UOJH01001517-UOJH01001517.1-human-gut-metagenome-genome-assembly--contig:-C148-NODE-1517-length-16772-cov-125.976312_pt1 | contig 16772 bp, 14 predicted proteins | sample MGYA00242345_ERZ723892 | MGnify/ENA metagenome assembly ERZ723892 | reverse complement strand
GGAAAATGAACCATATTAGTACTGATATATATAAATAATTTAGATCATTTACTTACCCATATATTTTTGTAGATGAGTTTCAAGATACAATTCCTTTTGTGGTTGACTTTTTGGCACAACTAGGCAATGAAGGGGTGATTGTGGGTGTGGCTGGCGACAAAGCTCAATCAATCTATGACTTTCTCGGTGCTACAGTGCAGCAATTTAACAATTTCGTTGTTCCTGGGATACAGGAGTATGAGATACGAGGGAATAGACGTAGTACGAAGCAAATAATAAAATTGCTGAATACCATTAGGGCTGATTTCTCGCAAGACTGGCTGAATGGGTCAGAAGGGATGGTGCCAGAATTGCTTGTAGGCGACATGCTTAATTGTTACCAACAGAGCATAGAAAAAAGTGGGACTGACGAAATTCAATCGCTTGCCTTTCAAAACGTACTTGCTAATTCGATGCGTAATAAGAATGGGATGCGCGAGGCTGAGAAAATATTAGAGATGGATTTTGACAGCAACGTCGAGCGTCAGATGGTGATAAAGGCGTTGATAAAAGCCGTGGAATACACAAGAATGAACGACTTGCGAAATGCTTGGCATCAGTTAGACATTATAGATCGCGAAAGGTCACTAACTATTGTGCTTCTAAGACACTTGCTGAATGGCTATAAGGATTACAAAGACGGAAGTGTGATGGATTTCTACAATTTTATAGTGAATGATTTACATGTCAAGATGCCTAAGATAAAAAAGAAAACAATTAAGGATTTCTACATGAACCATACATATGCCGATGCTGCCCTTGGGGTGAAGTATGGTGATTCAAACGACAAGCATAAGACTATCCATAAGTCAAAAGGAGAGGAGTATGATAACGTGTTTGTCGTTCTGAAAGAAGAAGATGACATAGAATTCTTGCTGACACCAGATCTGAATGGTAACAATGCGCATCGCGTATATTATGTAGCTGCCAGTCGTGCGATTAAACGATTGTTTATCAATGTACCTACTCTAAGTGCAGAAAACCGAATCAAGTTTGAAGGCAAGCCTATTAATATTTCATAAGGACAAATTAATCTATGTAATGGCTCGAAACGATTAAGGATGATTATGTCCACCGATTTAGTCATGCTGATGCCAGGCAGGAATGGCATGGGCTGGAAATATATTGCCTATCACCCGCGCGATCAAAGAATGTCTTTCGTCAAATCCTTTGTAGTGGAGCACTACGTTTAGCTCTTCGTACAACTAGCACTGTCCACCTTATCGGATACGTCAAAGGTACGATTACGGAGGCGAACTGTACAATAGTAGGGTATTTTCAAGAGGTAAAGGGTAGTCACTGTTCTGGGACGAGGTGAGCCGCCTGTTATGGAAACCAGATGTTGCTCTGTGCCATATAGGCAGAATGAATGTTTCCGATCCGACGGAACTTGTTCAGCCGGACGGCAACAGTCATTCTGCCCGGTTTGCCCGGCTGTGTGTGGCCGCTTGCTTCATGCATGGGGCAAGCTAACACACTCGGCATACTTTCCGTTTCGGTACAAATGAACAGCAAAAAAGAAAAACCATCAGAAAACCCATAAAAGCACCTCTTGGCATAGCCGCAAAAGAAAGGGGCATTGCATCATCTGTCTAAACATCGTTTAGGCGTGAGGGATATCCTTTTCTCCAGCTATGCGATAGTCGGCACACGTCTAAAACTTGTTTTGGTCGATGGTGCACCGATAGATAAAATAACGTGAGTTCGATATAAGGATTTACAGTTACAATAATAAAACAATCAGCCATTTAGCATCAAACTAAGTGGCTGATTTTCTTGGTAATCTCAGATAAAATCCGTAAATTTATAGTGACTAATTACAAGATTTACAAGAATTTATATCATGATTACCGAAGACAAAATTACGGAAATTTTCTGTATCGCAGACGACTTTTGCAAGTATTTTTCATCAGAGCTGAAGAAACATCAGATAGCTGACGGTAAAAAGCATCGGAACAAGTCCTGCAAACTCTCGGAAGCCGAGGTGATTACAATCCTCATACTATTCCACAGCAAGGGATTCAGATGCCTCAAACACTTTTATACGCAGTATGTGTGCAAGCATATGCGACACCTGTTTCCGCAAACCGTATCATATAACCGTTTCGTGGAATTACAGAAATCAGTGGTTCTGCATTTGACTATGTTCATCAAGGAAGTTCTGTTGGGAACGTGCACCGGAGTTGCCTATGTTGATTCCACTCCGCTCAGAGTCTGCAAGCACCAGCGGATTCCAATACATAAGACATTCAAGGGATTGGCGGAACGTGGCAAATGTTCAATGGGATGGTTCTTCGGTTTCAAGCTGCACCTGATAATAAATGATCGCGGCGAGATTCTGAGCTTCATGTTCACACCCGGCAATGTCGATGACCGCGAGCCATTGTACTCGGAGTCATTCATCGGGAATGTCAAAGGAAAACTCTGCGGTGACAAGGGATATATAGGCAAACAACTCTTTGAGTTCCTGTTCATGAACGGAATACAGCTTGTGACAAAAGTCAAGAGCAATATGAGAAATTCACTTATGTCTGTCGCTGACAAGATCATGCTGCGAAAACGCGCTCTTGTAGAGTCTGTCAATGACGAGCTGAAGAATATCGCACAAATAGAACACTCAAGGCACAGGTCGTTCACAAACTTTATTACCAATGCCCTGAGTGCTATTGCGGCTTACTGTTTCTTTCCTAAGAAACCATCTATTTCTTTGGAATACGTTTTCGACAATCAGCTTACTTTGTTCTGATTCCTTATATCGAACTCACGTTAAAATAGCTTTTACGGAAAAACTTATGAATGAGAGAATAAAAAATCCGGGAATTTATATCAAAATCTCGGATTAAATAGCTACTTTTGCATACAAAGAGTTCTTTGAAGGTTACGCAATGTGCAGAGGAATAATGCAGTAGATAACTAACTAAATCGTAACCTATTACTATCAAGAGCAATTAACCTCCGCTCATTTCCAATAAATTACACTCTTTTCGTAACTTCTGTATGCAAAGTTACTATATTTCACTGATTAAAGTTCCACATTCCTGCGATTGAGAATAAATTTTCCCGTTTTTCTTTGCAGAATAACAAACTTACTGTAACTTTGCAAAAGTTGCACAGATAGCAACAAAATGCGCAACTCTAAACATAATACCCTATAAATAAGTATGGAACCTATCGTTGACTTTAAAATCCTACCCGAACGTCTGCGCCAAGCTGCGCAGGTAGTGACGGTTACCGTGGCATCTCCTGCCGACTCTCACACAGAAGAAGTTATCGAACGAAGCATTGCGGAGCAGTTCGCACGCTTCATCCTTGTGGCTAACGCAGCTAAGGCTGACATCGCTCGCCGTTTGGCTGCCGACTATCCCGACAAGGTGACCCTCATCGTAGCCGAAGACGACGACGATGCGGCGCGTCATGCCGTGAAAGAGGTGCGCGAAGGCCGCGCCGACGTGCTTATGAAGGGTTCGCTGAACACCGACAACCTCCTGCGCGCCGTGCTCAACAAGGAGGAGGGCATCCTCATCAAGGGCAGCGTGCTGACACATATCGCTGTGGCTGACGTGCCGAGCCTCAACCACTTGCTCTTCTTCACCGATGCAGCCGTCATTCCCTACCCCACTACGGAGCAGTTTGACGCTCTGGCGCGCTACATCACCGCCACCTACCGCAGCATCACGGGCGGCGACCGTCCGCGCGTGGCTCTCATCCACTGCACCGAGAAGGTGTCGGAGAAGTTCCCGCTCACGCTGAGCTACGAGGAGCTGAAGGCTAACGCCGCCAACGGAGCCTACGGCGAGGTGGACATGAGCGGTCCGATGGACGTAAAGACGGCTTGCGACGCAGAGAGCGGAGCCATCAAGGGCATCGCATCGCCGGTTGTGGGCAACGCCAACTGCCTAATCTTCCCCGACATCGAGGCAGGCAACACGTTCTACAAGACGCTTACGCTCTTCGGCGGAGCTACGGTTGCGGGCATGCTCGTGGGCACCAGCGCGCCGGTTGTGGTGACATCGCGCGCCGACACTGCCGACTCTAAATTCTACTCTTTAGCAACTGCCTGCCTGAAGGCAATTAACAAATAAGAAGCAACAAACATCATTTATGAAGAAGATATTTGTCATAAACCCCGGCTGCACCTCAACGAAGGTGGCTGTGTATGAAGACGAACGTGCTGTATGGACATCTGACGGACTGCATCCGCAGGAGGAGCTGGACCAGTTCACTACCGTTAACGAGCAGTATGAGTATCGCAAGAACTTTGTGCTGAAACTGCTCAAGGAGGCTGGAATACCTCTGGAGTTCGACGCCGTGATAGGTCGCGGCGGTCTGCTGAAGCCGCTGCACGGTGGTGTCTACGCCATCAACGAGCAGATGAAGCAGGACCTCATCAACGCCAAGCACAAGCATGTGTGCAACCTCGGTTCGATCCTTGCCGACGACATCGCACAGATGTGTCACTGCCCAGCCTACATGGCCGACCCTGTGGTGGTAGACGAGTTTATGACACGTGCACGCTATACGGGTCTGCCGTTCATGAAGCGCGAGTCGATATTCCACGCGCTCAACGCTAAGGCTGCTTCGCGCCGCTATGCGCGCAGCATAGGTCGCAAGTATGAGGAGATGAACCTCGTAGTGGCTCACCTCGGCGGCGGCATCTGCGTGTCGGCTCACCACGAGGGCAAGGTGATTGACGTGAACAATGCGCTCAACGGCGAGGGTCCTATCGCGCCGGAACGTGCCGGAACGCTGCCTGCCGACCAACTCGTGCGCCTCTGCTTCTCGGGCGAGCATACCGAGGCTGAGATAATGAAGATGCTTGCGGGCAACGGCGGATGCCAGGCGCTGCTGGGCATGAAGGACATGAAGGAGATCTCGCGCCGCGCTGAGGCTGGCGAGGAGCCGTTCCACGAGGTGCTCGAGGCTATGCTCTACACCGTGTCGAAGCAGATTGGCGCCATGGCGGTTGCGCTCTGGGGCAAGGCGGATGCCATCATCCTCACCGGCGGCATCGCATACAGCAAATACTGCGTTGAGGAGATAAAGAAGCAGGTGGGCTTCCTCGCTCCGGTCGTAGTGCTGCCGGGCGAAGGCGAGATGGAGTCGCTGGCGTTCAACGCGCTCGGAGCGCTCAACGGCGAACTGCCGGTACATGAGTATAAGTAATTATTAATTTTTAATTATTAATTATTTTATGAAGAAAGCCCTGCTTCGCATTCGTGCGAGGCAGGGCTTTCTCACTTAAACCTAATCAACAATTTTCTCAACAACAATTTATATCATCTAATACTAACCAAAATTCAACTGCCGAGCGTGCCTGACGGCGTCGGGCTGCGAAGCTGTCATGCCGTCGGGGCGTGCCTCGCGAGGATTATTTCACCTCAATCTGGCGAGCTGCCTTCTGCACGTTCTGCTCAACCTTCGGAAGATCGATTGTAAGCACACCGTCGCTCACGTTGGCAGCAATCTTCTCCTTGTCGACATCGTCAGGCAAGAGCAATGTCTGCTCGAACTTAGTATAAGAGAACTCGCGGCGCAGATAGTGCTCCTTCTTCTCCTCTTCCTTCTTCTCGTTCTTCTTCTCCATCTTGATGTGCAGGTTGCCGTCAGCGTCGATGTTGATGTTGAAGTCGTCCTTCTTCATTCCGGCTGCAGCAAGCTCTACAGTATAGTCGTGTTCTGTTTCCTTAACGTTGATTGCCGGGGCGGTTGCGTTTGTACGCGGCATAAAGTCGGTATCAAAAAAGTCGTTGAAAACTTCTGGCATCCAAGTATTTCTCATTACTGGTAACATATCAAATACCTCCTATTTATATTTTAATCTTACGTTTATCGTTTGCTTGCCTCCGGGCTTCCGTCCATCGGCTTGCACTAAGTATACTGCAACTTACGTGCCAAAAACGTTTCGCTGTTTCCACCGATAAATCGTAAGCAACATTGGCAGTTTCGGCGACAGATAGTCAGCAGCGAAGGACAAATTGGCGGAGAATGTTGGTGCAGCGGAGGTTCTCCCACAGATTTCACAGATCATCACAGATGTTAGGGTGCGCAGGCCTCCCACAGAATCCACAGATTTCAGAAGCAAGAGTACCTTCAAGGGGGTGCACTTGTCTCAAGTGCACCAACCGAACAAGAAGTGCACCAACCGAACAGATGGCACCAACCGAGCAAGAAACACACCAACCGAGCAAGAAGTGCACCGTCAGCTTGGTTGGTGCAGCAGAGACTGCTGCACCCCCTGAGAGATGCGCATCAACAGACTAAGAGTTGCGCTACCCGACATTTCGTTTTAGAATGTTACCACGTACTGGTAACACTATTACATGTACGCGGTAACGACATTACCAGTATGCGGTAACAGCGTTACCAGTACGCGGTAATCACCCAAAGGGGGTGCACTTGTCTCAAGTGCACCAACAAAGCAAGCGATGCACCAACAAATCAAGTGGTGCACCAACAAAGCAAGCGATGCACTAATAAAGCAAGCGATGCACCAACAAAACAAGCGATGCACCAACAAAACAAGCGATGCACCAACAAAGCAATTGATGCACCAACAAAGCAATTGGTGCACTTGAGACAAGTGCACCCCCTTTAGGCACCCCCTAAGAGGTATCCCAGCAAAAAAATCCTCGCAAAATGCTTGGTCGTTTCACAATTAATGCGTATCTTTACCCCGCGAAATAGAAATCCGCACGCAGAACGTGTTTTGTGCGGACACAGACATTATTACCCTTATATACTGCTCGCGCGAGCGTAAGTATAACTCGGTTCTCTTCGGTGTAAAGACGGAAGGAAGTGTTGTTGTATTTACGCGATTTTTGTTTTATTACGTTTCTACTCCACACCGCTCCCAACCGCCTCTTCTCCACGCACGCTGACGCCCATGAAGCAAGCAAAAGCAACACACATGCTGAAGCATGCAAAAGCGCATGGAAACATGAAGCACGTAAAGCAAGTTAAAGCGATGCACGTGCTGACGCCGCAAGGCACGCTGGCGCCCGTCGGAGCACACGACGCCGAACCCATATCTCTCAAAGAATCTAAAGATCACAAACTTTTTAAATACTATACCTATGGAACTTAAACAAGCTACTGCCGGAACAATGGAGTCCGGCGACATCATGATTCAGATTGCCCCTTGCGAGAAAGAGGGACTGAACATCGATTTGCAGAGTTCGGTTGCCTACCAGTTCGGCGACCAGATACGCAAGGTGATAGCTGAGACGCTCGAAGGACTCGGTATCACCCGTGCCGAGGTGCACGCCACTGACAAGGGCGCGCTCGACTGCACTATCCGCGCACGCGTCACTGCGGCTGCCGTAAGAGCTACGGGCAAAGACGTGTGGAAAGACTAACCCCAAAAACTTTTTGACCTATGAAACGACTAAGAAGAACTATGATGTTCGTGCCGGGAAACAACCCCGGTATGATGCAGGATGCATATATATATCATCCCGACTCAATAATGCTCGACCTTGAGGACTCTGTTACAATGGCAGAGAAAGACGCGGCACGCCTGCTCGTCTACAACGCATTGAAGACCATCGACTATGGCACGACGGAAATGGTGGTGCGCATCAACCCTCTGAACACTCCGTACGGCAAGAAGGATATCGAGGCTGTCGTTAAGGCTGGCGTCGACGTCATCCGTATGCCTAAGACCGAGACCGCCGAGGAGGTGATAGAGGTGGAACGCGAGATAGAGAAGGTGGAGCAGGAGCTGGGCTGCGTGGGTCGCACGCAGATAATGGCTGCGCTCGAGAGCACGCTCGGCGTTGTGAACGCCTATGCCATCGCTACCGCTTCCAAGCGCATGATGGGCATAGCACTCGGCGCGGAGGACTACTGCGCCAACCTGAAGACACAGCGCTCGCCCGAGGGCATGGAGCTGCTCATGGCACGCCAGACTATCGTGGTGGCTGCACGCGCTGCAGGTATCGACGCGCTCGACACCGTCTACTCTAACCTCAACGATATGGAGACATTCCGCAAGGAGGTGGAGCTGATTCATCAGTTGGGCTTCGACGGAAAGTCGATCATCAACCCGCGCCAGATAGAAATAATCAACGAGGTGTTCACGCCGACTCAGAAGGCTATCGACAAGGCGCTCGCCGTTATCGCTGCCATCAAGGAGGCTGAGAAGAAGGGTTCGGGCGTTATCGCCGTAAACGGTAAAATGGTTGACCGACCAGTGGTGATACGCGCACAGCGCGTCATCGACTTGGCACTGGCTTCGGGCGTAATTAAACAGGAGGACATAGCATGAGCACACTGAACGAAAGACATACCCTCGCCGAGCAGGTGGCTCAGGCTATGGGAAAGAGCGTATATAATAATGTAGAGACACACAAGGACATCACGCCGCGCCTCGAACTGCAGCAGAAAAGCCCCAAACTCATGACGCTCGAGGAGGCTATTCGCCACTCGGGACTGAAGGACGGCATGACAATATCGTTCCACCACCACTTCCGCGGTGGAGACAAGGTGGTGAACATGGTTGTGGCTAAGCTCGCAGAGATGGGATTCAAGGGGCTGCACCTCGCGGCTTCGAGCTTGCAGGACGTACACAAACCGCTCATCGAGCACATTCGCAACGGCGTAATCACAGAGATTTCGACATCGGGTCTGCGCGGCGAACTGGCTAAGGAGATTTCGCACGGACTTATGGAGAAGCCGGTGGTGTTCCGCTCGCACGGCGGACGCGGCGAGGCTATCGCTTCGGGCGAGTTGCACATCGACGTGGCGTTCCTCGGCGCTTCTTCTTCAGACCCGCTCGGCAACGCCTGCGGCTACTCGCGCTCGGAGAACGCTAAGAGCATCTGCGGTTCGCTCGGTTACGCGCTGCCCGACGCTCACTACGCCGACAAGGTGGTGATACTCACCGACGACCTCGTGCCTTATCCTAACACTCCGAACTCTATCTCGGAGCACGACGTCGACTACGTGGTTGAGGTTGAGTCGGTAGGCGACTCATCGAAGATTGCTTCGGGAGCCATCCGCGACACTAAGAACCCGCGCGACATTCTGCTCGCTCAGCAGGCTGCGAAAGTGATCGTGAACAGCGGCTACTTCAAGAACGGATTCTCTATACAGACCGGTTCGGGCGGCGCTTCGCTCGCTGCCGTGAAGTATATACGTCAGAGCATGATAGACCAGGGCATCAAGGCTTCGTTCGCTCTCGGCGGCATCACCGCTCACATGGTGAAGATGCACGAGGAAGGACTCATAGAGCGCCTCATCGACGTGCAGTCGTTCGACAAGGTGGCTGCAGAGTCGCTCAAGAACGACCCGAAACACAAGGAGGTGTCGGCTTGCGAATATGCAAGTATGCACGAGCAGGGCGCTGCCACACACTATCTCGACATCGTGATACTCTCGGCACTTGAGGTGGACGTCAACTTCAACGTGAACGTGCTCGTAGGTAGCGACGGCATCATACGCGGCGCTATCGGCGGACACCCCGACACAGCAGAAGACTCGGCTCTCTCTATCATCGTCTGCCCGCTGCTCCGCGGCAGAATACCGTGCGTCGTTAACGAGGTTACTACGCTCATCACTCCGGGTCGCACCGTAGACGTGGTCGTAACCGAATACGGCATCGCTGTTAACCCGGCTCGCCCAGAGATAGCTGAACGCCTGAAGGCTGCCGGCTTGAAGCTCGTCACACTCGAGGAGCTCCGCGACCGCGCACTCTCTGTAATCGGCAACCCCGCACCGCTGCCATTCGGCGACAAGGTGGTAGGCGTCGTGATGAACCGCGACGGCTCGGTAATGGATGTTATCAAGAACATCGTTGAATAAGTTTTGAATTTTGAGTTTTGAATTTTGAGTTGTCTACTACGCCGATGTTGAATTATTCAATGTGGAATTCACAATTCAAAAATTCAAAACTCAAAACTCAAAATTCAAAATTCAAAGAATGATTACGCTCCACGAACTTCTGGCGAGCCGCGACGCACGCCATGCCACACAGCAGAAGCTGCTGGCTGAACACTCGGGAAAGACACTGGTGTGCCTTACTGTCGTCATGCCAGGAAGCGTAAAGCGTAATCAGCAATCGCTCACGGCAGCACACGCCGCTGTAGAAGCCATGCGCAAAGCTTTCGGCATCAAAGAAAACAAAGGTCTATCCACCCTAGAAACCCTAGAAAACCCAGAAAACCTAGTTCCCCTAGAAAACCCAGAACCCCCAGCCCCTACCCTCCTCGAGCTCGACCTCGAAACCGGCTACGAAGCCTACCTCATCACCCCGATGCCGCTCCTCGAAGCCAAGCGCATAGCCGTCAACATCGAAGACACCCACCCACTCGGGCGCCTCTTCGACATCGACATCATCAACGCCGACGGCGTGCCCGTCTCAAGAGACGCCATCGGCGAAAAGCCACGACGCTGTCTCGTCTGCGACCACGAAGCACGCTACTGCATGAGGATGCGCTGGCACACGCAAGAGGAGATATGGGCGAAAATCAACGAAATGGTGGACAGCTACGTCGAAGCCCACAAATCTTAATACTTAAACCTATGGAGATACAGACCCTCAACCCCGCAACACCCCGTCAGCGCCAACGCATAGAAGCGTTTCTTAAACGCAACGGACTGCGCATCGACGACATGAACTACTACGCCGCAGTGCTCGACGACGACGGCGAGATGATAGCCGGTGGCGGATTGAAGGACGACGTAATAAAGTGCGTTGCAGTGGACGATGCGCACAAAGGCGAAGCTATAGCCAACACGCTCGTCTCGCACCTCATATCGCACGCCAACCAGGAGGGCTACAGCTGCATCAAGCTGTTCACAAAGCCCAAAAACCGACAACTTTTCGAGAGTCTATCGTTCAGGCTCCTCGCCGAAGCACCCGAAGCTGTACTCATGGAAACCGGCATCGGAGGAATCAGCAATACGGTCGAGGCTCTGAAAAAGATAAAAGAGGAATCAGAAAAGTATAAAGAATACAATAAGGAGTGTAAAGAGGATAGTAAAGAGTGTAGAGAAAACACCTCATATCTCAACACCACAACACCTCAACATCTCAACACCACAATGCAGCCCACCGGCTGCATTGTAATGAACTGCAACCCCTTCACCCTCGGCCACCGCTACCTCATAGAGCAAGCCGCCAAGCATGTGGAACAGTTATACGTAATGGTAGTAAGAGAAGACTGCTCGCTCTTCGCCTACACAGAGCGCAAAGCGATGGTAGAGCAAGGCGTTGCAGACATCGAGAACGTCAACGTAATCGACGGCAGCGACTATGCAATCAGTCGCGCGACGTTCCCTACCTACTTTCTGAAGCGACTCGACGACGCTGCCGACACGCAGATGCTGCTCGACCTCGATCTGTTCCGCCGTCACATCGCGCCAGCTCTCGGCGCAACCGTGCGTTTCGTAGGCACAGAGCCTACCGACCAGCTCACACGACGCTACAACCAACTGATGCACGACGCGCTCAAAGACGTTCGCGAGACAGCCCGACTGGAGAAAGACGGCAACGCAGTAAGCGCATCGCGCGTCCGCAAGGCAATGGAAGAAGGCGACATGAACACAATAAGACAGCTCGTGCCGCCCACTACCCTACCTTATATTATAGCACATCTCGCAACACGCGCCCTTCATGCCGAACTCGACACCACTCCAAAACCCGGTCTTGTAGACAAGGACAACAGCGGAGCACACCGCGACATGGATCATGCGCTGATGTCGCGCAGCATACGTGCCATACATCCCTATTTCGTCAGACTCGCCCTACTCGGTTTCGCTGCCGACATGCCCAGCCATGACGACATTGTAAAGACGGGCATTGAGGCAGAGCGCGCCATGTTTGAAGCCACCAATGGCGTCAACACATACAAGGGAGCGCTTTTCTCCATGGGACTCGCCGTCGTAGCCGCCGCAGGAAAGGCTTGGCAAGGCTACAGCATCACGCCGCAGGCACTTTCCGCAGCCATCAGCAAACTTGCCTTCGCTTTCCCAGACACAAAAGGCACGCACGGCAGCAAGGCAAAACAGACTGCGGCTTCTGAAACGGCTACGTTCAAGGGAGCACTCGACAATGCCCGCGAGGGATACCCCATGCTCTTCAACGACTGGCTACCGTTCTATGCGAACCTCAGCAAGAACGGCGAACCGCATGCGCTCCACCTCACGCTTCTGCGCATAATGTGCGACCTCGACGACACCAACATCGTATACCGCACGTCGCTTGCCATGATGAAGCAGGTGAAGGAAGAATCGCGCAGCGTGCTCAGCCGGTGGAGCGGAGCAACACATGGTACGCCGCAAGCTGACGCCGGCACAAACCTCGACACCATACTCGGCGACATGAACCGCAGCTTTGTGCAGCGCAACATATCGCCAGGCGGAAGTGCAGACATGCTCTCGCTCGTAGTATTCATCAATGGTGTTCTCGGTTGAGAACGCCATTGATGAATGTAAAGAACGCCAATCAGAAGGCATGAGCATATCAAATTGGAAACTCGAAATAGCAAACACGGAATTGAAGGCTGGCATTTGCTGAAAAGAGAGTATGAAAAAGAAAAAATCAGCCACAAATCTTTGGTGGGATAATATAAAATATGTATCTTTACGCCGTGAAATGACAGTTCGCAGAACGAATGTGTTCTTGCGGAAACAATGAGTTTTTTTTCATCCATTACTACTCGCGCGAGCGTAAGTATTGAAGCAGTCCTATTCAGTGTTTTTAGAACAGGAGTGTTGTCGTATTTACGTGTTTTTAAAACAATAATCTTACACCACATCTCCAACATATCTATATACGCTGATATAGTATAAGACGATAGTTCACGCTATCATACACTGGCTGTTCATGCTGTCATACACCCCAACCGGCAATATCGGTTATCTCAAAGAATTATAAAACCTAACTCTATAAACTATAAACAATCTAACTTTATGGTAGAAGTAATCAATCATGGAGTTTACCTCCTTAACGGCAATGAAATCGTAAACGAGTGTCAGACCCTTACCCCGGAGCAGGCACGCGAGAACACTATCACCTACGGCATCCTCCGCTCTCACGACGTGGACGGCTCGAAGGGAAAGAAGATGCGCATCCGCTTCGACGCAATGATGTCGCACGATATTACATACGTTGGTATCATTCAGACAGCACGTGCAAGCGGTCTGCAAGAGTTCCCGTTGCCTTACGCTATGACAAACTGCCACAACTCGCTCTGCGCAGTAGGCGGCACTATCAATGAGGACGACCACGTATTCGGTCTGTCAGCAGCTAAGAAGTACGGCGGCATCTACGTTCCTGCCAACCAGGCTGTCATCCACCAGTATGCTCGCGAGATGATGGTGAAGTGCGGCAACATGATTCTCGGTTCCGACTCTCACACACGCTACGGTTCGCTCGGTAACATGGGCGTTGGCGAAGGCGGCGGCGAGCTCGTGAAGCAGTTGCTCAAGAACACATGGGACATCAACGCACCGGAAGTGGTGCTCGTATGGCTCGAGGGCAAGCCCAAGAAGGGCGTAGGTCCGCACGACGTGGCTATCTCTCTCGTTAAGGCTACATTCGAGAGCGGCGTTGTGAAGAACAAGGTGCTCGAGTTCGCAGGTCCTGGCGTTAAGGAGTTGCCTATCGACTTCCGTAACGGTATCGACATCATGACTACCGAGACCACTTGCTTGAGCTCTATCTGGGTTACAGACGAAGAGGTGAAGCACCACTACGACATACACGAGCGTCCGCAGGACTTCAAGGAACTGAAGCCGGGCGACGTAGCTTACTACGATATGATGATTCGCATCGACCTCTCTTCTCAGGAGGCGATGATCGCTCTGCCGTTCCACCCGTCGAACGCAGTTACTATCCACGAGCTTCAGGCCGACCCGGTGGGCATCCTCACACGCATCGAGGAAGACGCAAAGAAGCGTTTCGGCGACAAGGTGGACGTACATCTCGTCGACAAGGTTGTCGACGGCAAGGTATACGCCGACCAGGGTATCATCGCAGGCTGCTCGGGCGGTACATACGACAACCTCGCAGAGGCTGGCGCTATCCTTAAGGGCAAGAGCATCGGCAACGACTACTTCACAGCTTCGGCTTATCCGCAGTCGACACCGGTATCAATGGCTGTAACACGCGAGGGCATCACAGCCGACCTCATCGAGGCGGGCGTTGTGATGAAGCCGGCATTCTGCGGTCCGTGCTTCGGCGCAGGCGACGTTCCGTCTAACAACGGTCTGTCTATCCGCCACACCACACGCAACTTCCCCAACCGCGAGGGTTCTAAGCCTGGTCAGGGTCAGCTCTCTCTCGTTGCGCTTATGGACGCACGCTCTATCGCTGCTACAGCAGCCAACGGCGGCGTGATTACGGCTGCGACAGACGTAGAGTACGAGAACACTCACAAGCCATACGTTTACGACGACAAGATATACAAGTGCCGCGTATACAACGGCTACGGCAGACCGCGTCCTGAGACAGAGCTCCGCTACGGTCCGAACATCAAGGACTGGCCTACAATGTATCCGATGCAGGAGAACATGTTGCTCGAGTTGGCAGCTGTTATCCACGACCCGGTTACAACTACCGACGAGCTTATCCCGTCTGGCGAGACAAGTTCTTACCGTTCTAACCCGTTGAAGCTTTCTGAGTTCGCCCTCTCTCGCCGCGTGCCTGAGTACGTTGGTCTGAGCAAGGAGATTCAGAAGCAGGACCTCGCACGCCGTGCAGGTGAGGTGAGCGCAAACATCGCAGAGGCTCTCGCAAAGGTAGGCGCAAAGGCAGAGGAGACATCGTTCGGCTCATGCGTATTCGCCAACCGTCCTGGCGACGGCTCGGCTCGCGAGCAGGCTGCTTCTTGCCAGAAGGTGCTCGGCGGCGACGCTAACGTTTGCTACGAGTACGCTACAAAGCGCTACCGTTCTAACTGTATCAACTGGGGTGTCGTGCCGTTCACAATCGCCAAGGACGTTGAGTTCAACTTCGAGCCGGGCGACAAGCTCTTCGTGCCGGGCATCCGCGAGGCTATCCTCGCTGGCAAGGAGGAGATCGACGCGCAGGTTATCGCTCGCGACGGCGTTAAGCCTATCCACCTCTTCTTCCAGAACCTCACCGCCGACGAGCGTCAGATTCTGGCAGACGGCTGCTTGATGAACTATTATAAGAACAAGAAATAAACTCTTAAATCCAAATAACTATGACCGAAAAAATTCAGATGACCACTCCACTCGTAGAGATGGATGGCGACGAGATGACCCGTATTTTGTGGCAGATGATCAAGGATGAGCTTATCCTTCCGTTCGTTGACCTCAAGACAGAGTATTACGACCTGGGACTCGTTAAGCGCGACGAGACCGGCGACCAGATAACAAAGGACGCAGCCGAGGCTACAAAGCGCCTGGGCGTAGCCGTTAAGTGTGCCACCATCACACCTAACCACCAGCGCATGGACGAGTACAAACTCCATCAGATGTGGAAGAGCCCGAACGGCACTATCCGCTCTATCCTCGACGGCACCGTATTCCGCACACCTATCACTATCCCGAGCATCCATCCTGCAGTGAAGAACTGGGAGAAGCCTATCACCATCGCTCGTCACGCTTACGGCGATGTTTACAAGAGCGTTGAGATCCGTGCCGACGAGCCGGGCGTAGCGAAGCTCGTCTTCGACGGCGAGAGCGGCAAGCACGAGGAGGTTGTGGTTCACACATTCAAGGGCGCCGGCGTACTCCAGGCAATGCACAACACCGACAAGTCGATTCGTTCGTTCGCACACTCTTGCTTCAAGTTCGCGCTCGACACCAACCAGAGCCTCTGGTTCTCTACAAAGGACACCATCTCTAAGAAGTACGACGCACAGTTCAAGATAATCTTCTACGAGGTATTCGAGGAGTACAAGGAGGAGTTCGAGAAGCGCGGCTTAGAGTTCTTCTACACCCTCATCGACGACGCTGTAGCACGCGTCATCCGCTCTAAGGGCGGCTTTATCTGGGCTTGCAAGAACTACGACGGCGACGTTATGTCCGACATGGTTTCTACAGCATTCGGCTCGTTGGCAATGATGACTTCTGTGCTCGTTTCGCCGGACGGCAAGTACGAGTACGAGGCTGCTCACGGCACCGTTACACGCCACTACTACAAGTATCTGAAGGGCGAAGAGACATCTACCAACCCGATGGCTACTATCTTCGCTTGGAGCGGCGCTCTGCGCAAGCGCGGCGAGATGGACAACCTGCCCGAACTCGTACGCTACGCTGACGCTCTCGAGGCTGCTTGCTTCGACACTCTCAACGAGGGTATCGTAACGAAGGACCTCGCTGGTCTTATGGAAGGCGTTACTCCGCAGACAAAGAACTCTGCAGGCTTCATCGCTGCCATCCGCGAGCGTTTGGAGAAGAAGCTGGCTTAATTCGTACTGAACAAGCTGGTTGAACCGCTTTTAACAATAATGTTTTACTTCGGATTAACCGGACTTAAAATATTACACTAAACAACGGATCAACCGAGCTTAGAATATTATATACTAAACAACGGATTAACCGGATTGAACGGATTTTCTTCATTGAGTAAAGAATCCGCTTAATCCTGTTAATCCGTTGTTCGTTTCTACGCACCAAGTCTGTGCTCTTGATTTTTAACAGCCGGAACTTTATTACCCCAATTCGGGATAAAATAGCGATTAGTTGCATGTGAAGACAGATACGTGAATTCTCTTCCCATGCCATCAGACATGGGCTATATATAAAGAATCGAAAGAGAT
>ENA-UOJH01001505-UOJH01001505.1-human-gut-metagenome-genome-assembly--contig:-C148-NODE-1505-length-16869-cov-8.410908_pt1 | contig 16869 bp, 20 predicted proteins | sample MGYA00242345_ERZ723892 | MGnify/ENA metagenome assembly ERZ723892 | reverse complement strand
AAAAACTGAAAAAATTTCATTTTTTTAAAAATAATTTTCAAAAATTGAGAAAAATCAAAAAGTTTTTTACATAAATAAAGGAAAGATATGAACGCCCAAATGGTTCATTTTCATATTGTATTTTTTAAAACATAGGAAGAAAGGGGGAACCACAGGTGAACTTAGGCAGATTTGACAGAAAGAACCGAGAAGCCAATGAGGAAGCTGCAGATATTCAGAAAGAGGTAGTACATGGTGTTTTGAGCATTGTAGAGGAAGGAGATACCGTAAGAGTAGATCTTTCCGGAAAAATTGATGCTTCAAACTATGAATCCATTCAGACAACCTGTATTGAACTACTGGAGAAAGATACCGTAAACAGTTTTGTTTTTGATATGGATAAGGTGACTTATGTATCCAGCGCAGGTTTAAGAATGTTTTCCGCAATCAACCGTAAGTGTATAGAGTTAAGTAAGTCTTACCGTCTCACACAAATGAGCGAATCGTTATTTAAGATGTTCCAAATGACTGGATATGCATCTGCTTTTACCATTGATGTAAAAGAGGAGTAAATCAGACTCATAAAGACAAAAGGAGAAAATAATAATGAGTAAAGTAAAGAACGCATTCGTAAATGCACAGACTAAGTTTATGTGCCGTATGGCAGGAGTTCCTACTGAGCATGGTGATCACCTGTTGGAGGTACTGGGTACTATCATCATCGCAGTCGTAATCCTGATTTTTTTCAGAGCACAGATTATCGACCTGTTCAATGGCGCAATTTCTAATACCACCAAGAGCGTAAACGACATGTTCACAAACGTTAATACAACCAAACCTTAATAGAAATAGCATCCACATTATCACATAAAAATAAATCATGTGATAATGTGGTTATTGCATATCAAAAAAGACAAAGGAGTTTTATCTTTTCATGAAATGTAAGATACCTTTTTTGAAACATCGAAAAATTTCATATGAAAAATATTGTAAGCATTATGCGTATGGAAATATAATAGATTTAATGGGTAGTCTTATTGTCATGATGTTTTGTTTCGCTTTGATTTTTGCCATGATGTGTTATGGAAAATTAACGGAAATGAAGCTTTCCATTGATGAGGTTTGTAAAACCTATCTTTATCAGATGGAACAGGAAGGATGTCTTACCGTAGAAAATCAGGCAGATATGATTGATGATCTGGTTGCTTTAGGAGTAAGAACAGATTCCATTAAATTTGATGGTACGACCAATCTTGGTACAAATCAGGCCGCATATGGAGATAAAATGAGATTGATCACCACAGTAAATTTTACAAACCCATTATATACAATGTTAGCCAGAGAAACCAAAGGAGATGATCCGATGTTATTTGTAGTAGAAAAAGGCATTTTATCACCGGAGGTAACCTATACAGTCGATATGACAGCTACTGCGAAATGGTAGGTCAACCAACTCGGTAATTGAATTACCGAGCATGAGAAAGTTTATTTAACGGTCTTCATGTAAGGAATTCAGTTTGGTTGAGTAGCTTCCTGTCTAAATATTTCTATTCGGACAGGATGTTATCTGTGTCATGGCGGCATCGTGCGCTTCTCCAACACGTAGCCCGCCGCCGGTGGTTAAACATGCAACCCGAGAATAAAGCAAGTGCTGCTGGCAGCACAAGCACAGATAACCAGGCGAGGAGACGTAGGGACATCCACATAACAAGGGCGTAACAGCCACAAAAAAGGAGAAACTATGGTAATTGCATTAGATAGACACAAAAAACCGCTTGGTTTTGTAACAGAGCGGCGGTGCAGAAAACTGCTTGAAGTACGGCGAGCCGTATTTTACAGGCATTATCCTGCAGTCATTATCCTAAAGGATGTGGATGCACGGAATATATACAAACTGCCGTCATACCGGATCAAAATTGATCCAGGTGCAGTACATACCGGCATAGCCATAGTATGTAACGAAACGAATGAAGTGATGTATTTTCTTCAGATCGAACACCGTGGAAGCGAAGTAAAAAAAGCACTGATAACAAGGAAGCAGACACGCAGAAACCGGCGTAGCCGGGAAACACGCTACCGCAGGTGTAAGTTTAAAAACGGTGGAGATTTTGACAGTAGCCGAAAAAACGGATGGCTTCCGCCAAGTGTAAAGAGCACTGCAGATAATGTTATCCATTGGGTAGAAAAACTGTGCCGGTATATCAATATCACAGAATGCAGTTTTGAAGCAGTGCGGTTCGATTCACAGCTGATGGATAACCCGGAGATTGGGGGTGAAGAATATCAGCAGGGTACACTGTCCGGCTATGAACTGAGAGAATACCTTATGGAGCATTTCCGCCATACATGCCAGTACTGTGGCGGAGAATCCGGGGATCCGGTCCTAGAATGGGAACATAAGATTCCACGTTCAAGAGGTGGTTCTGACAGTGTAAAAAATGCAAGCCTTGCCTGCAGCTGCTGTAACAGAGACAAAGGTAACCGCACACTGGAAGAGTATCTTGAGGATTCAAAACATATTTCACCGAAAGGAAAAAGTGAGAAAGCACTCAACGAAGCAAGAATCAGCCATATATCAGGTATTCTTGAAAAAGGTACAATCTACGGAAGCAATCGTTACAGTGCATGGGTAAACAGCACCCGGAGATATATTGAAAAATATTTGTTTTTAATGTTTGACGATGTAGAATGTTGTTCCGGCGGAAGGACAAAATATAATCGCATAAAGCTCAAACTGCCAAAGGACCATCACTATGATGCTCTCTGCGTCGGCAGCGTCCCAAAAGAGGGTTATACAGACCGTACAAATAGTTACGTCCTGTATGTAAAAGCCACAGGCAGAGGAACTCGTTTCAGAGGACAATGTAACAGCTGCGGTGTCATTACCGTCAAATACAAAAACAACAGTAAACGTAAGTTTGGCTTCCAGACGGGCGACATAGTGCAGTTGAATAAGCCAAAGGGCAAAGATACCGGACAGTATACAGGCAAAGTCGCCGTCAGAAGCTCAGGATCATTTGACTTGATAAGGAAGGGTTGTAAACGTATAACTGCGAACTACAAATATTTTAGAATGATGCAGTATTCTGATGGCTATGAATATTTGGGTCCGTTACGCCCAATTCCTCACAGTGCTTAAAGAACCGTGTGTCATTGGAGGTTTTATCGTGAAACGATGGATTAACAATCAAATTGCAAAATATAAGAAAAAAGAGATTGCAATGGATACAGGAGATGGTATCAGTTATGCAATGTATTTTGTTGTTATCATTATGGGCGTATTTATATTCGCCTTTCGTATCTTCCATTTCGATTTATTAGTTTTGGAAGAGACGTTGGAAAATAGATTACATGTCATAGAAAGTGCGGTAATTACATCCAATCAGGGCAGCATTATTGACGGAAAACGAAATGATCCCTATGAACGTGAATTAAAACGTATGCATATCATTACAGAGAGTGTTCCGGGAAATAATGCATTAATGGTAGGTACCAAAGAATACAATCAGGTTTATGCATTGGGCACAATGTATGAAGAGACTTTTAAAAAAGAGTTTTCTTTAAAAAATGATGCAACCCAGGCAGACAGTAGTATTTTTACGAAATTATGTGGACCGGATGGAAAAATAATTTCCGGGGATATCGTCACAATTTATGAACCTGTTTATGATATTACAGTCACCAGAGAAGATAACCCAGGTTATACAACAGAGACAGATAATAAATATGCAGATCAGAAATATAAATTCAATATTCATTACAATATTGTAAGCTGGATTCAATATGATCTGATTTTTAATAGTAGTAATGAATTTCAATCTGCGACAAAGAAATTATTATCAACTACACCGAAATTATCAAATGGAGATGACTGTGAAGGCGCCACAATCGAAGCTACGGTAAATGTAAGTTTCAAAGGCGTAAGAAATTTATTTGCAGGCATTGACGGTGGTAATCCAAAAGTTACAGGAACAAAGGCAGACGGCACTGATTTTGGAGTTACTGATACCGGAGGAAAAGGAATGTTTGCAACGAAAGAGAACATGGATGCATCCAGAGTTACTTATGATGTCACGGTAAAACAATCAGTAGATATTGTACTTGCCGATAAAGATAGACGAAAAAAGTAAAAGAGAGGTTATGAACAAAATGGAAAAGAAGCCAAAGATTCAAAAGATAAAACAGCCGAAAAAGAAAATTAAGGCAAGTAGTTTAGCTTTTGTATTATTATCTTTAGTGCTTACTATTGCACTATTTTTTGGATTGGTATTGTTGCAGAATGTCTTATCTGAAAAGATTGTTTATCAGTCCGTAGTAGTAGCAAAGGAAGACATTCCGGAAAATACGATACTGACAATGGAAAATGCGGATAAGTATTTAACCATGAAGAATCTGAATATTCTGGATATGACCAGTACAACATTAACAAGTGCGGATGATCTGCTGGGCAGAAAAGCAAGAGTTATGTTATCAAAGGGTGAATGTGTCACTTTAAAAGATTTCGAAGATGTAAATGCTTATACCAAAGATATTACAGATCCTGTTGAGGTATCTATTGAGATTGCCAGTGCAGCAAATGCAGATGGTGGTAAATTACGTACCGGAGATTTAATCAATATTACAATGATGTATACGAAGGACCAGTTAAATTATAGTGGAGCATCTTCAGGAGTAAGCACCAGTAAAGATATAGATGACAGTACCGGCAGAAACTGGTTTTCCGGATATGAATTGGAAGAAGATACCGATGTTACTCCTGCTGAGGGAGAGAACACTACGGATGTAGAAAATACAGATGTAGAGAACCCCACTGAAACACCCGTACCTACTGCGACTCCTGCACCGATTACTCCAACGATTACCGATGTTACAGACAATCCTTACGAATATAAGATGAATGCTTACAATTATGACAGCTATTCGAAATATGTTATGGAAAATGTCTGTGTAAGTAAGGTATTGGACAGTAATGGAGCTGAGATTGCATCTACGGACAAAGAATCCACAGCAAGTGTACTTATTTTTACGATTTCCAAAGCGGATGAACCTATTTTAAATGAAGCGTTGGTAAACTGCACCAATATGAGAATTTCCAAGGTATTGGAACATCCGATAGTAGTAGATGTAAATGGTAGTTCTACTGTACAGGAAGATGCAACCCCCGCGCAGGGTGAAAAGACAGAGGAGACAGAAGCAGATGAAACACTTAAATAAAGCAATTATCACACTTTCCGTTTGTGCCTTTCTTTTATGTGGTTGTGGGAAAGAGGAGGAGACAGTCGTAGAAACGATTGTCCCTACCCCTGAACCCGTGCAGTCCACGATTGAAGTGCAGATTGAACCAGATGTAACCATAGAGGAACATAAAGGCAATACCGATATTCATATTGAACAGGAAGAAACCATTCCTGCTGAGGCATATGAAACAGAAACACTGAATGCGGAGCAGACAATAGAAGAAAGATTGTTTGATATTACTACGGAAGATATCCGTGATATGAGCACTGAGGATTTCAAAACATATTTGCATGATGTTTATAAGTATCAGTCTGCTGCGTTTACTGAAGAAGATCTGGCATGGATTGGCGAGATGTCTGATGCCGATATTGCAGAAGCAAAACAGATTATGATCGATGAATTAAATAACGCAGAATAATATAGAAAATAGAGCAGATAAAACGCATTTGCTCTATTTTTTTTGTATCTTTACGGAATTTTTTTACATATATAAATAAACAATATAAAAAAATTAGGATACAAAGGAGAGAAATTGTGTGTTTAGATGAAATATCAAATGATGAAATATTAGGATTTAGCGAGGTGATTTATTATGACAGTACCAAAAACAATTGAAAAATATGCAAGAGAATATGCAAAAACAAAATCTCAAAAAGCCTATCAGAAAGTAGTTGACTGGCTTAATAAGTATACAGATGCTGATGGTGTAGATATTGAAGAAATATCTATAGTATCAAAACCAACAGGAGACAAACAATTTAAAGATGGCGAATATTGTGAGCAATGGTCAGTTGGATATGAGGGAGATAGCTTTGAGGGATATTATTATCATAAAATGCGTGAGAATGATAATTATTTGAAATACACGTATTTTTGTTAAACTGAAATATCAGAAAATTTGTGTAACGAAAGGAATATAGAAGTATGGAGAGACTGACACAAAAAGCGCCTGATTCAGAAATGGTATGGTTTAAAGAGAAAGAAAGACTATTTGAGCCATGTGAAATGAGTGCTCATCAGAGTAGGCTGGCTATAGCAAAGCTGGCAGCATATGAACAAGCCGAGGAACAGGGATTTCTATTGCGGTTGCTGTGTAAGGTGGGAGATCCCGTTTATCTGATTGATAGGGATGAAAATAATAAACTCAAAGTATACGAGGGAAAATGGGAACGGGTATCCCTTGTTCAAACCTCAAAAGATGGTTCATTTAATCTTTGTGGAGAAATTTATTACGACATATATGATTGTTTTTACGATGATGGAAGAACAATGAAATATAAAATGTATGTCGGACAGGAACGTACGAAAATTGGGAAAGTTGTATTTCTCACAAAAGAGGAAGCCGAAACCAAACTAACAGAAATGGAAGGTGCGGAATGATGATGGACGATAGATATTTATACCGTGCAAAGCGATATGAAGTTATCGGCAACATTTTTGACAATCAAGAGCTGGATAAATACAAGAACATGGAGGATTGCGAGAATTATTATGATGATGAACAGGAATGGGATGGCAAAGAATGACGGTTATCAAGATAAAGGAGAAGATGAAGATATGGAACAGATAGGAAATCGAATTTCATTTGTAAAGGGATATACAAAAGCAGAAAAGATTGCGATTAATACAAAGATTGACCGAATTTTGAAAGAGTTATCCGATATGCAGCTTGGACCTTGTTCCTTTAAGCTTAGTGAGGAAATAACATGTGTATATTGTCAAAATGTGTTCGGATATAGTGATAACACAATGGGATTAACTTTCAAATATAAGGACTATGATGAAAATCGTACAGATTGTAGGAATGGACACCATGATACCTATTCGGCAAAGAGTTTATTTATTACTGAATATGAAAGAAAACTCAGACAAGACTTATTGAATGCTAGAAAAGTCTTTGATCTTGATGAAAAAGCTGTCTTTGATATTACCTATACCAGAGCAGATGGAATGGATACCATTTTAGCAGCAAAAAATGCTGGAGTCGATATTGATTTAACACCTTATTTGGAATTGCCGGATTTGACAGAAGATGAAATTGAAATTTGTATAACTAAAATCTCAACTTTCCTTATTTTATGCGACTTGGCGGTATGCCTTGCCACTCTATATGTATCCTTTTCCCTTGTTTTTGCCCTTATGAGGTATCTACAAGGGAAAGTTTTTCTTATTCGATTTTATTCTCCAACCACCTTATCAAGTAGTCGGGCTGAGTTTCGCTTACCTTCTCGGTTAGCGTGTGCATAGACATTCATAGTGGTACTTACATCCGAGTGTCCAAGTAATTCCTGTACATCCTTTGGTGCTGCTCCATTTGAGAGCAGGTTTGTGGTATAAGTGTGTCGCAGGGTGTGGAAGTGGAAATTATCATCAAGCTCCGACAATCGTTTCCTTGCTGTCCTTAAAGCTGTCTCAACCGTTGCAGGGGCTTCGTATGCTCCGTCCGGTCTGATACATACAAGGTCAATCTCGTTGTAATCAAGCGGAATGTCCTCTGTGCCATCCAAATGATAAAGCTCATAGTAGATACGATTCTTTTCCTTAACTTCCCTGTAGTAGTTCCTCTGATAGAGTTCTCCGTAACTGAATACCTGCTTTCTCTGTTCCTTTTTCGCTTTCTTTAAGATGTCAGCGAGCGTATCACAGAAATCCACGATACGGACTTTCTTTCGCTTTGTCGGACCAATCTCGGTCTTGTGCCTTGCTCCGTTGTAACGGACACTTCTTCGTACTGTCAGATACTGTTCCTCAAAGTTAATGTCACTCCAAGACAGTCCGCATACCTCTCCAAGTCTAAGACCTGTGTAGTACGCTATCTGTACCGGCAGGACAGCAGGCTTGTTTCTTTCTTCCAGATACTCCATAAGCGTTTGATACTGCTCTGGTGTAATCGGGTTGATAACCTCTGCATCCTCATCATTATCAGAAAACAAATCCACATCTTCCTCGGCTTTCCTACGCATTACCACATACTGCATTGGATTGAATGTGATGTACTGCTTTGGAAAGACTGCAAATCGGAAGGACTGTTGCAGGACTGCGTGGAAAGAACGGATATAGTCGATGGTGTAACCCTTTGACTTAAAATTTCCTTCCTCACCGCCAAATGCAAGTAAATCCATAAACTTCTGCAAATGCTCCGAAGTGACTGTCTTTAGTTTTCTGTTTCCGATTGGGTGTTGTTTAATCCTGTTTACTGCCTGTAAATAGTTACCGACTGTACCGTTGCTAAGTGAACCCGTTTTCAAATCTTCCTCTGCCCATACATCTAGCATCTGTCCGAGTGTGAGGTTGTCCGCTTTGGCTAGAAATTTCTTTGCGTCATAATCCTCCATAGCCTTGCGTAACATTTTCTCTGTCTCTGATTTGCTCTCCGTACCTGCAAATTCTTTCTGAACCAAGTTACCACTTGCATCCTCCACATAAAAGCGGTAGTACCATTTCTTGCCTTTCTTCCTTACAGAACCTTTTGCCATAATCGTTTCTCCTTTCGATATCGGCAATCGGAACTGGTGAAATGCTTCTTGCGTGTAAGTATATCATAGCTCCGTCTGCCTATCTATACCGAATCGGGATCTTTTTCTGATAAAAGATTGGCTAGTCGATTTTTCGCTGTCTCAGGATTCTTAGAATACAGTCTTACAATATCGCCCATATCGTTCAATGCGTTGACGGTGTGGGTGATTTCTCTAAGGAACATAATCTCATTGTATTCCTTATTGGATTCAAACCCCATTGTCTGGGCGAGCATTTTGTTATCTGTATTTCCTTTGAAATTCTTACAAGCGAACTGGAACGAATCCACGAACAGCTCGTATTCCCGTAACATCAGTAGTAGCAGGTCTTTGGAAAAATCACTTTCGGACTGTTCCATATCATAAGGGAGCTTATTCAGAATGGAAGTCATCACATCACGAATCTGTAATTCTCTTTTATCCGTAATGTCTGTTTCGTATTCGTCCGTCTCACCTTTCAGCCATTCCACAGATACATGAAGTGCATCTGCCAGACCTTCTAAGGTCATTTTCTTGGTGTTATCAATCGTTCCTGCTTCGTATCTCTGAATGGTTGAGGCTGTCACGCCCATTTTTTCAGCGACATAAGGCTGGTTCAATCCTAACTCCTGTCTACGGCTTTTTGCTCTGCTACCGATTGTCTTTCGCAATTCTTTATCTTTTAACATACTTGCGAACCTCCTTTTTCGGTATGTCATTACTATACCACATAACACGATATATTGCAATACGCAATTCTATAAAAGATGATAGAATTTCGTAAGGCTTGACATAGCGTTATAAAAGATATATACTTTAATCAGAATTGCGTAACGCAAGTTTTAAAAAAGGCTAATCCTTTCTTCAAAAAGGAACATCCTCTGATATACAAGACTTGTAATCCTACGCAGGAATGAGGTGATCGAATGACAGAATTAAAGTTTGCTCTCTCCATTGAAGAAGCTGCCGACTATACAGGTATCGGAAGAAACACTCTTAGAAATCTTGTGGAATGGGAAAAGCTGCCTATCCTTAGAGTGGGAAGAAAAATCTTAATCCGCAGGGAACGATTAGACGAGTTTCTGATTCTCAATGAGGGGAAGGATTTACGAGACAGACACGCAGTAAAAGCGGTCAAGGGAACAATGAAAAATGAATAAGGGACAGTCCTAAGACCATCCCTCTGGTATGTATCTGACTAAAAGCCATGATATACCTACACGCAAATAGATTATATCACGGACAAGTCCTCAGATACAACCAGAACTTTTGGAAAATGAGGACAAGATGGATGTGAATGGGTGCAATCGTCCACCCAGTTATAGCTTGTTGGTAGGACAAGTCCACCCAAGATGCAAAAGGTGTTATGAATAGTCCACCCAAGCCAGAAAATGAAGTGGGTGCAACCATCCACCCAAGTGAAGCCGACTGGTAGGACAAGTCCACCCAACTTACAAAAAGTGCTGTGAGAAGTCATACCAAGTGTAGCTATGAAAAAAGCTGTCCGACCTATGACAAAAAGTGTACGCTACTATGATTTTGAGTGTCCAATCTATGGGGTACATTTTCAAAGAGTTAATAGTAAAAAGCTCTATTAAAATCAAAATGTAATAAAACAATGCACTATTAAAAATGAAATTTAATAGGAACTTTTACTACCACTTCCTTGCCAGACACAGTTTAAAAGTAAGCGAAGTAACACAATGCTATTGTCAGGGCAAAAATGCTAACGAATCGTGCTATTGTTTTTTCGATTTTAATAGCAGACTTCTACTGTTTCTACGGTTTTTGCTAAAAAGTCTGAATAATAGAACAATGCTATTGTTAAGGCAAAAGTGCTAACGGATTCGTCTATTGTTTCGCTGATTTTCATAGCAATCTTCTAGCATTTCTGTTAAGAAAAGGGAGTGCCGGATACGGCACATAAAAAGTGTGCCATTAAAGGCACAAAATTAGGTGCTGAGGGAACAGTTACAGCTAAAAGTGAACTTCATAAGCAAGCCCTCGGCGTTTGAGAGCGAAATACACCCATCGCACAAAACTTCGTTTTGTACTCTGTGTATTTCGCTCTGCGAGGCTTAGCCGCCACAAGGCGGATGTGTTCGCAAGACGAGTGCCTATGCACTCGCTCACAGGGAAAGTTTACTACTCACATCTCATCTATCTTATCTGTCCTCTTTTCCAAAATCAAAACTGGGAAAGGAGGAAATCGCTATGCCAAGAAATTCATTTGTGCAGATGTCAAAGCTCCATAATGTTCGTGGAAGAATCTATTATATCTCCAGTGACAAAAAACAGGAAAATCTCTATGCGGTATATGAAACCACAGACCGAAAATTTTGGACAGAACTTGCCAAGTGCAATCAGGCAGAATTTAAGAAAAGCGGTACAGAGGGAAAATGTATCGAAGCAAGAGAATTTATCATTGCCCTGCCGGAATCCTTTGTGGATTATCCGCCAGACGGACTATTAAAATATATGACGGATAAATTCAAAAGTCGGTATGGTGTTGATTGTATTGCAGCACTCCATCATAACAAACGAAAGACGAATTATCATATCCATCTTATCTTTGCAGAACGAAATTATCTTGACGAACCGATAGAAAAGATTGCCACCAGAAATATGTTCTATGATGAGAAAGGTAATCATGTTCGTACCAAGAAAGAAATCCTAGACGAGAATGGAACTATCCGTAAAAGGTGTAAGGTGATCAAGAAAGGTGAGGTCTACGAAAGACAGATGTTTACCATCAAGGACGCTCGCTTTAAGCAGGAACATTTCTTAGATGAGGTCAAGGTATTTTATACCGATGTCATCAACGGACTTGTCAAAGATGAGAAAGAAAAGCTGTCTGCATTCAAGCGTGGGGATGTCTATCTTGCCACTAAGAAAATCGGTAAGAACAATCCAAAGGCAGATAAGATTACACTCAATAATAAGGTCATACAGGACTGGAATCGTACTGTGGATCACGCTTTGGTATCGGGGATGGAGCGAAAGGAAATCTTAAAGGTAAAGCAGGAACAGATTTCAACTCCGATTAAGGAATCCATTCACAAGTATGGCAATCATCCGGAGCTTTTGTTTATGATTATCTTTCGGGCAATCGAGCTGTTAAAAGAACTCATAAAGTTGCTGATACAGAAACAGGAACAACAGAAAGCCAGAATCTCCGACCTTATGGAGCGAAGAAATGAAAAACAAGAGAAACAACCAGCTCCATCCGTTACACAGACAGACAATCAGACAATTCCTGCTGTGACCCAACCATTCAAAGCACCTGCTACTACTACCGCAGAAAAGACCGTTATTCCGCCAAGACCAAGAATGTCTGAGCTGGCACACGATTATGAGATGCGACTTGAAGAGATTATGGAGAAACTTAAACGACAAAACAGAGCCATTCATACGCAGGAAGTGAAAAAAGACCTTATTGACGAGGATTTGAAGAACTGTACAGGATTATTCCAAGGAAAGAAACGAAAGGAATTGCAGGCACAGTCTAACAAATACGCAGAAACGATTAAGATTATGAAGCAGGGATTATCCCATATCGTGCAGGATTACAAATATCCAACGGTAGATGCGTTCCTGCAAGTCTATAAACAAGGCAAGTCCGAGTATGAATCCTATGTCAAAGCAAACAAGGAATGGAACTCCAAGTATGGAGAAAACTCAATCCATCGAAAGCTGGCAGAAAAACAGGCAGAAGTTCAGAAACGGGAACAGGACAGAGATTTTAACTATCGTTCGCCATCAGACAGAGGAGCTAGATAATCTAATTAAATTCAAAAAAGATAAAGACCATCAAATTCTTTATCTTTTTTGAATATTTATGAAAAGTCATCCTGCTATTTAAAGTGTCTCATTAGATTTTTAATTGTTTCGACTATCATAAGAATGATTACGCAGAAAAAGGAATAAAACAATGTGGTATTCATCTTCGTGTTTCCAATTTTATAAAACAGCAGAAATCCAATGCTAACAATTATCACAGAAATAAGTTTATGTATCCATTTTTGTTTGGTGGTTAAACATATTTTATGGTTACTTATAGGTGCAAATAATATACACATAAGGACAAGTATCAAATATCCTAGTACAGTTGGCTTTAAATAGATTATAGCCCACTTATCAAGACAACCGAGAAAAAAGCTGCCTAAGATACATGTTAACTGCGTTGGAGCATGGGCACCTCCGGTATAATGTCGTAACAATGAAAAGGTAATTACCCAAATTAGGGTATAGCCGAGTGTATGTGATAAAACTCCCCATACGAACAATAACACTATGGTTATAAAAGTATTCAAAAAACATTCTAAGCCATATATGTATATTTCTAATTGATCCGCAGAAACATCCTCCCCGGATAGTTCTGCTAACTTATTAGCAATAGATGTAGCCCACTTCGTAATCATTCAAAATCCCCGCTTGTATCAAATCTTGTTGTATATTTGGCAAAAGCACTTATCACGTCTTTGGAATAAGAACGTGCGATTTGTGTAGTTAGATGATTTGACAATTCAATCGTTCCTGATGTAATACGATAGATATGTGCCATATTTACAATATAAGAACGATGGGTTCGGATAAATTCACTTGGCAAATGGACAATAATCTTATTTAGGGTAGACATTTGTTCATAGCATTTGCCGTCTACGGTCAATATATCCACATAATGTAATCTGCTCGAAAATGTCAATATATCTGCATAGGGAATACTTACAATTTCCTGCTTGTTTCGGTATATGTAGGTATTATTAGATAACTCCTTCGCGATTTCATCCAAACACAGAAAAAGAGTATTTTCCTTGACGGGTTTTAGCAAGTAGTTTAAAGCTCTGACTTCATATCCTCGGAATACATATTCTCTAAAAGCTGTTAAAAATACAATAATACCTTGATAACCAGATTCACGAAGGCGTTTAGCAACCTCAATTCCATTCATTTGCCCCATTTGTATGTCAAGGAAAAATGCTGAAGCCTGTATAGTTGTGCCTTCAGAATTTTTTGAAAAATATTCTTCGCCCGATTCGTATTCGTCAATTTCAATATCCCAATCATATTGCTGCCCGTATTTTCTTATTCCATTTTTCAGCCGTTCTGATTCGATCACAGAATCTTCAAGTATGGTTATTTTCATTTTCATAGTAGTTTGTTATTCTCCTTATCCGGTATCATAATATGTACGGAAAAAATTTTGTTATCAGATGTAATCTGCAATACGCCATCTGCCTTTTCTACAAGCTCTTTTACTCGTCTTATCCCAAGTCCATGTTCTTTTCCTTGTTTAACACTCAAAATGTCTCCATCAATGCTACCTTTTATCACACCATCATAATTATTTTCAATGTGAATCAGTATCATATTCTGGTAAGGTTTAATATAAAAATAAATGTATGGATGCTCGGTTGGATCAGAGATTATAAGTCTTTCTCCTGCTTCAATGGAATTATTCCATATATTTCCAAGTATGGATGAAAGCTCAACAGAATCAAGCGGAAAATTTTCAGGAGCCATAATAGAATATTCTGTCTTAATTCCGTGTTTTTCAGCATAATCAAGTTTTGCGGTAAGTATGCAGTCAATAGCAATATTTCCCGTTGCTATGGCACTTTGCGTAGTTGCAAGAGTGTTATGGTATTGCTCTGTATATGCTATAAGTTCATCCCATTTCTTGTCTTTTGCTAATACGTTGATTGCATCCACATAAATCTGCATATCATGTTTCATTTTTCGTAATCGTTCAGTTGTCTCAGATAAGCTATTGAACTCAGTCCTTTCCAGCTCATAAATCTTTTGTTCTTCCAGTAATCGTATGTTTTCTTCTTTTGAATAACCTAGCTGGTATATGTATAGCATCAATACTAAAAATAAAATAATAAAAAACAAGTCAACCAATGATAGCCTAGCTGAAAAGGATGAATCACCAAATTTATCAACAGATTCCAAAGTCAGCCTTAATATGTAGTGCCCGATTGCAAGTCCAGAAATTGCGATGAAAATATATGCAACTTTTTGGAACGGTGAAAGAGATATGTCTTTGTTTCCAATAGAATGAAATAACAAGACAAAAACAGCTATCATTGCCAAATATAACATGGTATATGGCTTCCGTAATGTTCCACCTAATAATAGCTCCAGAGGCGCTCCTTTATAAAGAGTAACGGGAATAAAGAACGAAATCTGTTCTGCAACTAAGCAAATGATGGAATACGAAAAGCCCCAAAAGATACGGCGAATTATACTATCACGATAGAACAATACTGCATATCCAATGTCCAAAACACAAGATGACATCAAAGTGCTGTAGGATGATATTCCCATTTTATTCAGCGTGCATAACACAGCAAACTGAAATGATACGAAAAGAAACATCAAAACTGCTTGATGTTTATAATTTGCTCGAATACGCAATTTTTTATGGATAAATATTATAAACAATGCCAGTTCTAAGAAATTAACAATATATTCCCATATTGAGTCAATATATAGCATAGCTACCACTTCCTTTAATCATTCTCCGTCATATTTTATCATCAATAAAGTAGGTACACAACATAATATGCTACCGTTTGTGCATAGTGAGCTACCATTCATGCATAGAGGTATTGAAAAGTATAAAGATTTTGTTATATTCAAGGTATACTACTACATCTTAAGTATTCTGAGAATCTATAATATGGAGTGGAGATGATAAGATGTCGTACTTTAGGAATATTAACAGGATATATAATGTGTACTAGTATGTGTTGCGTTTCAATTTTCATAAAGATAACCTTTAAGAATAATTGAAGATAACCGTTGTTACATGATTGAAAAGGAGTGAAGGAGTATGCATTTTAAAAAATCTGTTTAAAAAAATCATTTATTGTATAGCATTATAACTTTAATGGCTATAGCAATGCTATTTCCTATTACGGCATTTGCACAAGCTTATGTACAAACATGGGATCTTGTTGATTCTGGCAAACATCTAGACTATGACGGAAACAGCACTTACATGAGTTATATTAACACTGGGGCTGCCACATGGAATGCATATAAATCTGGAGTAATCAGAAAAGACAGTGCTTTTGTTGTAGAAGATGTATACGTAAGCGATGTCAATGCTTCGAATGGATGGGCAGGCATGACATATTCTAGTGGTAAAATTGAACTCAATACCTATTATATGAGCGGTTATAGTAATAGTAAAAAACAGAATGTAGCGACACATGAATTGGGACATGCATTAGGGTTGGATCACAGTACTTCAACAGATGTTATGGATGCAGCAATTACGGGACATACTAGTACGCAGGCATTATCTCAAAATGATAAAGATTCATATGATGCCGCATATAATAATTATTAGGGGAGGGAGAACGCTATGAAAAAATCAAGTATCTATGGTATTTTGTCTATTGTTCTTATCGTAGGAATGTTTTTTACAGGATGTGCATCCAAAAATAATGCAAGTCAACTGAATACAAATGTATCTAACTTGCCAATCCACCAGATGCACGCATCTTTTGTATATGATACTGATAACATTCGCGAAGCTGTTGGTATCTGTGATTACGTATTTGTAGCAAAGGTTGTCAGTTGCGATGGAACCGAGTATCGAAATGTTATAACGACTGAAGATGAAAAAGGAAATCCTAAGGAGGTCGGTTCGCCTTACACTAATTATACTATTCAGGTTCTCGAAAATATAAAAGGTGAACTTATTACAGATAAACCTATTCCTATTGTTAAACAAGGCGGAATTTCAGAAAAACAAGATGCTATTTATCTGTTTGAGAATGATTCACTGCCTTCCGAAAATTCCATTTATATCTTTTTGGCATATGCACAAGAGGATGGTTCGTTACTAATTTCTGGTCCAAATTCAAATGTAATGTGTAACGATTCGAATATGTATTCTATTAATTCTGTCTCAGAGGAAAAATCAGTTACAGAATACGATGAGTTTATTACATATAAAGATGCTAATGATAATGAGATTATTCCAGTTGATCGAGAGCGTTATAAATCTATATATGAGACTGACAATAATTAATCATTATTTCTGAAATATATAGATTAAAGATGGCAGGTAGGTGCTTAACCTATCTGCCATCTTTTCGGTTTTATACCTATATGTAGAACAGTTCGTGCATGTTGGGCTACC
>ENA-UOJH01001496-UOJH01001496.1-human-gut-metagenome-genome-assembly--contig:-C148-NODE-1496-length-16928-cov-18.648136_pt1 | contig 16928 bp, 7 predicted proteins | sample MGYA00242345_ERZ723892 | MGnify/ENA metagenome assembly ERZ723892 | reverse complement strand
AGGGGAGATGCAGGTTACTCCGTATATCGAAGGAGTGTCGATGCCAAGAGTATCTGTCCCTCCCCTACGGGGGAGGCTAGGTGGGGGCTGAAGTTGGAAAGCGGTTCATATATATCATGACAAATTACTTTGACAATGATTTCTGCAAATCACTTCAGCCCCCTCTCGTTCTCCCCCGTTGGGGAGATGCAGGTTACTCCGTATATCGAAGGAGTGTCGATGCCAAGAGTATCTGTCCCTCCCCTACGGGGGAGGCTAGGTGGGGGCTGAAGTTGGAAAGCGGTTCATATATATCATGACAAGTTACTCCGACAATGATTCCACCAATCACTTCAGCCCCCTCTCGTTCTCCCCCGTTGGGGAGATGTAGGTTACTCCGAATTGTCAAAGACAGGTTGATACAGGTTACTCCGAATTGCTAAAGACAGGTTGGTGCAGGTTAAGGACAGGTTGGTGCAGGTTACTCTTGTTGATGTGTCAAACGTTTCATTTCATAGGGATTTTTGTGCAGTTTTGGGCACGGTGCTTGCCCACTTGGGGCAAGCACGTTACCCAACATGGGCAAGCACGTTGCCCCACTTGGGCACGTTTGCTGCACGGAAGTTGCCCATTTGTCCCCAATAAGTCAGACTCCGTTTGGGCTTAAACGGAATCCTGCTTGTCCACTTTTTTTGCGATGAACCAAGAGTATCTGTCCCTCCCCGTATGATAACCCATCCTAACCTTCCCAGAGGGAAGGAATAAGTTACTCTGCTTTGTCAAAGACTTCAGCAAATCAATTCAGCCAATGAACATCAGCCCCCACCTAGCCTCCCCCGAAGGGGAGGGACAGTTACTATTGCTGTTGATAAACGATTGATAATCAGATGACTGCAAATGATAATCAGATAACTATCATGCGGCCAAGGGTATCTTTACCTCCCCTTCGGGGGAGGTTGGGTGGGGGCTGAAATCTGTATGCGAAGTAACTTGTTCCTTCCCTTTTGGAAGGTTAGGATGGGTTTGAGGTTAGGTGGGGGCTGTTGTCGATATGCTGAGTAACAATAGCGATACCGCCAGGAAAGGGAGTGTGTCAACACTCGCAAATCCCAATAAATCCATAACCAAATCCAAGAATCACTGACCCAAATATTATCAAAAAAAGATCCGTGAAAGACAGATCCGTGTCAAGTCTGTGATATCCGTGTTTCTTTTTTTGATTTGTGTCCACGCCGCAGGCTGGGGACACAACGACAACACAGAAAAAATATATTTCAGTGATAATATGGTGTCCATCAGCCTTCGGCGATGTCCACCGGTCTAAAATGAAACACGGATATCACCGATGCACACGGATAAATCATCACTGATCATTTTAGACCTGTATTTTTTGATTTAATTTGGGATTTTCTATGGATTTGCGAGTGCTTATGGCACTCCCTTTTCCTTAGTCAATAGCATCATTAATACTTCACTGTTGTGTCTACATATTCCTTTGTGCAGCCCCCCAAATTCAGTCCTTCTATAGTCTCGTTTTGGTAAATTCATGTGCGAAATTTACAAAAACAGGTGATTTTGTAAGAAATTGGCTATTTTTTGTAAATTATATCCTACTGACTTTATCCGAAAAACGCTTACTTTGCAGACGAAAACAAGGTCTTTAGAGACATTACACAATACAAAAACATTTTAATACACTAACCCCAACTGATTATGAAAAAACTAAACACTAACCATCAAGTCGTCCGGCGGTTTCTTGAGAGATATCCAAGAGGCAGCACATGGATGCGCATGTTCCTCATGCTTGTGATAATGATGATGACGTCAGCGTTTGCGATGGCGCAAGAAACGTATGGCATCAAGTTAGCCGGAGAGGATGTTACGAGCAACAACTGCGATAACCTCACCGAAATCAGCGGAGTGAACGGCACGGTGTATTTCGACCCGAACACAAGAACCCTGACGCTCGACAACGCCACTATTGAGACAGAAGGCAATAATGCCATTTTGAACGAAACCTGCAAGGACCTTGTGATAAAGTTGATCGGCACAAACACCATTGATGTTAGAGAAAAGGCTGCCATAGTCCTGCAAGAGAAGACGACTATCATGGGTGCCAGCGGTTCCAAATTCACTGTACTGTGCAACAAAGCCGCCTTGCTTTTTGATAGCTGTCCGCTCGAGATCAGCAGCTGCTGGTTGAAGGCGTATGGCCAATATGGCATAACTGGATACGCCAACAATGCAGAAGAGATGCTCACCATCCGCAACTCCTACGTGGAAGCCATGGGCCCGGAGGGTTCCATCTGCGACCTCGCCGGTGTGAAGCTTGAGGGATGTTTCTTCGCAAAACCATACTATGCGTCATACGATGCCTCTACGAGGTCGGTGGCGGTTGGCGGGTCAACCGTGACTGAAACAATTGAGATTGAACCGGATACCTATGGCATTATGATTGCCGGCAGCAAGTCTGTGACGTCCCTAAACTGCAATGACCTCAGCATCCTTGAGGGTGTAGAGGGAAAGGTAAGCTACAATGACGAGACCAAGACCCTGACTATGAAGGATGCCACTATTAAAACATCCTTTGGCCGCGGTTATGGAATTTGGAGTAATCAGAAGGACTTGAAGATAGAGGTATTCGGCAATAACAGTATTACGATGACAGATGATTGTATCAGGATACCTTATGGAGCCACCATTAGAGGATCTGGAACTCTCAGCCTGAAGAGCACTGATTATTGTGGAATAATTTATGGCTCTTCGCTTACTGTTGAAGGCGTCAAGTTGTATACGGAAGGGCATTTGGGTATAACGGGATATTATGGCACGAATGAAGAGACACTAACCGTGCGCAACGCATACGTTGAGGCAACTGGCAGCAACGGTTCAATCTGCAACCTCCTGGACCTCGTGCTTGACGGCTGCTCCATCATCCAGCCAGAGGATGCTGCCTTCGACACTAAAAAGCACGCTGTGGCTCTCAACGGCATTGTGGTACAGAAGGTGGTGATTGAGCCAAGCTATGGCATCAAGATTGCCGGCGTGGAAGTGACAAGATACAACTGTAAGGACCTCAGCGTCATTGAGGGAGTGAGCGGCACGGTGTCTTTTGATGCCGCCACCAAGACCCTGACGCTCGACAACGCCACTATCGTCAGCACCAAAGAACCGGCTATCCAAAATAACCATTGCGAAGGTCTTGTCATTAAGGTGCTCGGCAAAAACGACATTACAGCGACAAAAGCAGTAGGCGTTAAAGTAGTCAGGCCAACCACTGTCTCAGGCATCGGCGGAAGCTCTTTGCTCAACGTAAAGGCAGACTATTCAGCCATGTACATGACCTCCACACCACTTACCATCCAAGACTGCGAGGTGACGGCAGTAGGAACTTATGGCATAACCGGAAATGGCATAAATAAAGATGTGCTCACCATACGCAACTCCCGTGTGAAAGCCAAGGGCGGTGAAGGCGACCTCAACGACTACGAAGACTACGGTTCTATTACCGACCTCAACGACCTTGTGCTCGAGGGTTGCCACTTCCACCTGCCGGGAGATGCAATGTTCAACGATGAGCTTGGCGGAGTGGTTGAGGGAAGCGGCGGATGGCTCACTACCGACACGGTGGTGATTGAGCCAGACAGCTATGGCATTTGGGTTGCCGACAAGGAAGTGACAACCCTCAACCACAAAGACCTCAGCGGCATTGACGGTGTGGAGGGAAAGTTAAGCTACGATCCCGCGACTAACACCCTTACTATGGAGGATGTCACTATTACTCGAACCGATATCTATAATGGAATAAGGAATAGTTATCAGAGGGACTTGAAGATTGAGGTAGTCGGCAATAACAGTATCACGACATCTTATTCATGCATATTTTTAACTCATGCATCCACCATTAGCGGATCTGGAACTCTCAGTCTGAAGAGCTCTAAAGGATGTGGAATATTTTTCAACTCTTCACTCATTGTTGAAGACATCAAGTTGTATGTGGAAGAACACATGGGCATATCTGGATCTCATGAAAGCAAATATGATATGCTTGCCATACGCAACGCCTATGTGGAAGCTACGGGATACAATGGCTCTATATTCGACATCGACAACCTTGTACTTGACGGCTGCTCCATCATCCAGCCAGAGGGTGCTGCCTTCGATGCAAATGTGCACGCTGTGGCGCTCAACGGCGAGGTGGTCACCGACAAGGTGGTGATTGCGCCAGACAACTTAGGCTTTGAGATTGCGGGCGAGAAGGTGACAAGAAAGAACTGCAAGGACCTCAGTGTAATTAAGGGAGTGAGCGGTAACGTGTCTTACGACCCCAACACCAAGACCCTGACCCTTGACAACGCCACCATCATAAACGAAGACGAGGGTTATGGTAAGGGCATTGTGAACAAGAACATCTCCGACTTCACCATCAGGCTGATTGGCGAGAATACGGTGACTACGGGTTCGGCAAGCCTTGTATTGAACCAGCCGTCTACCATCACCGGAGAAGGTTCGCTCAGTCTGTCGAGCCAGAAATACTGTGGTCTCGACATGGAGGCTGCGTCGGTCCTAATCGATAACACCAGACTGTTTGTCAGAGGTGCCTATGGCATAGCTGGTTATATGGGAGCAGAGACGGAGGTGCTCACCGTGCGCAACTCTTACGTTGAGGCAGAAGGCTTCGCTTTAGGTTCCATCGTCTTTCTCAGCAACCTCATCCTGGAGGACTGCGCCATCACACAACCCGACGGTGCTGAGTTCGATGCACAGAAAAAGGCTGTGGTATTGAACGGCGAGGAGATAAAGAGCAAGGTGGTGATTGAGCCAGTCACTAACGGCATCAGCGACATCACAACCGACGTTCCTGCCCACGCAAAGGGTATCTATAGCGTGACGGGCGTGAAGCAGACCCAGCAATGGAACGAACTCCCTGCCGGCATTTATATCGTGGACGGCGTGAAGAGAGTGAAGAAATAGAAAGGTGTGTCATAACTTCATTATTATCAGCCCCCCAACCGGTGATTGTGCCGGTTGGGGGGGGTACGTTTTTTTTTCTTATATAAAAGTTGTTACTTTGCCTCTGACTTCAGCCCCCACCTAGCCTCCCCCGAAGGGGAGGGACAGTTACTCTGCTTTGCCAAAGACTTCTTCAGTCAATCACATCAGCCCCCACCTAGCCTCAAACCCATCCCAGCCTTCCCCAAGCGATGGAACAAGTAACTCTGCTTATCGACTTCAGCCCCCACCTAGCCTCAAACCCATCCTACCCTTCCCCAAGGGAAGGGACAAGTTACTCTGCTTTGTCAAAGACTTCTTCAGTCAATCATTTCGGCCCCCTCTCGTTCTCCCCCGTAGGGGAGATGCAGGTTACTCCGAATATTGACCTCAGCCCCCACCTAACCTCCCCCGTAGGGGAGGGACAGATACCCTTGCAAGTAATATTATCGTCAGTAGTCGTCTGATTATCAGTAGTTTATCAATAGCAATAGTAACTGTCCCTCCCCTTCGGGGGAGGTTAGGTGGGGGCTGATATGATTGGCGGAAGTCAGTTGCAGAGTAACTATTTCCTTCCCTTTGGGAAGGTTAGGATGGGTTTGAGGTTAGGATGGGTTATCCTTTGGGAAGGTTAGGATGGGTTTGAGGTTAGGTGGGGGCTGATGTCGATATGCTGAGTAACTGGAAAATCACTGATTTTAGGTATTGCACATTCTTCAGCCTATTTATAATTTTGCAGCGCAATATGCAAAATGCAAATCAAGTGACTGATAAAAGAAACATACTGACATTATCGATGCTCGCAGCAAGCCTTGTTGCCGCTGCCGACAATATTTGCGGACATGTAGTGGATGCCGCAAACAATGATGCTGTGCCCTATGCAACGGTGATAATCACCGATGATAACAACAGAAAATACACCACCGTGAGCGACATTTCGGGAAACTTCACGTTCCATGGCGTCGCTTCCGGCAGATACACCGTCAGTGTGTCATACCTGGGCTACCACACACTGACACAGACATACACCAGCCGGAACGGGGAAACCGCAACCCTTACGCTGCGGTTGAAGCAAGACAACCGCATGCTGAATGAGGTGGTGGTGACGGCACACGAGTCGCAGGGCATCACCACATCGTCGGTCATCGACCGCAAGGCAATAGAACATCTGCAGCCGTCGAGCTTCACCGACCTTCTCTCGCTGCTGCCGGGCGGAACGACACAGCTGCCCGACCTGACCAGCGCCAACAGTATAAAACTGAGGCAGGCAGGAAGCGGAGGCAGCAACTACGACATCAGTTCCATGGGAACGGTGTTCGTCGCCGACGGCATCCCGATGAATAGCAATGCCAATATGCAGTCAGTGAAGCAGGCATCGAGCAGCAGTGCCGGCGACCCGGATGCCGGCAGAAACCACACCACAAGCGGCGTGGACATGCGGAGCATACCTACCGACAACATAGAGAGCGTGGAAGTGATACGAGGCATAGCCCCGGTGGAGTACGGCGATATGACAAGTGGCGTGGTGCTCATCAAGCGCAAGCTGAAAGCCACACCGTTAGAGGCGCGCTTCAAGGCCGACTCCTACAGCAAGCTGCTGTATGCAGGCAAGGGAATGCAGTTCGGCAGCTTTGTAATGAACCTCGGCATGGACTACCTCGACGCCAAGGCAGACCCACGCAATCCTATGAACAACTACAAGCGGCTGACGGCATCCGCCCGTATGCAAGACACGTGGCAGCTGGGCACCGCACGGCTGCGCTGGCGCAGCAACACCGACTACACAGGTTCGTTCGACGATGAAAAGCACGATCCGGAAATACTGAAGCAGAAAGACGATACATACAAATCTACCTACAACCGGCTCAGCATGAGCCATTCCGTGCTGCTCACGTCCGGCAGCGAATCATTCTTCAAGTCAGTCAGCCTCGACGTGGCGGCTGCCTACGAGTGGAGCAGGATAGAACAGCAGAAGAGCATAAGCCTGAGCCGCGACATTGCAGCGTCAACATCGCTGGAGGAAGGCGAGCACGACGGCACGTATCTGCCTTATCACTATGTGTCGAACGTGACCGTAGACGGCAGGCCGCTCAACGTGTATGCAAAGCTGAAGGCACAGTTCGCCCTGCGCAGCGGCAGGCTGGCGCATAGCATCACAGCCGGAATGGAATGGAAGATGGACAAGAACTATGGCAGGGGACAGGAATACGACCCGGCGCTGCCCGTGAGTCCCGGTACGCCCTATCGTCCGCGCATATACAGCAGCATTCCGGCGATGCACCAGCTGAGCTTCTTTGTGCAGGACAATCTGAGTATGCCAGTGGGCGGCAACCTGCTTTCGGCACAGATAGGGCTGCGCGGAAGCAGTATGGCTAACCTTGCCCGGGAATACGCCATGAGCGGAAAAGTATATCCCGACCCCAGGTTCAACCTGCAATGGAGATTCCCGGAAATCAGCATAGCCGGAATGCCGATGACTATAGACCTGAACGGTGGGTGGGGGCGGCAAAGCAAATTTCCTACGCTGCTCCAGATTTATCCCGACCTCGTATACACCGACCTCATCGAGCTTAACTATTATAACCAGAATGCCGACCTCAGGCGTCTGCATCTGCGCACATACATCGACAACCCCACGAACTACAGGCTTGCACCGGCAAGAAACGACAAATGGGAAGTAAGGCTCGGAGCACAGTGGAACGGCAATACGGCAAGCGTGACCTATTTCCGCGAACGTATGGACGACGGCTTCCGCACATCCGTAAAAGTGCGCCCGTACAGCTACAGGGATTACGACGAGAGCGCCATAGACGGAAGCAGCCTGAGCGCGCCCCCGTCGCTCATCGGTCTGCCGTATGCAGAAAAGCGCCAGCTCGGCACATACACCACAACCACGAACGGCAGCAGGCTGATAAAGGAGGGCATCGAATGGCAGGTGGCAACGAAGCGCTTCGAGACGCTGAAGACGAGGCTGACCGTGAACGGGGCGTGGTTCAGGACAACCTACACGAACAGCGAACCGATGTTCCGCAGCAACACCACAGCCGTGGTGGACGGCACGCCGGTGAACAGCCTCTATATCGGCTACTACGAGAACACGGCGGGAACAGTGCGCGATCAGCTGAACACCAACTTCATGGCAGACACCTATATACCGCGACTCGCCCTGTCGTTTTCGCTCACCGCCGAGTGTATGTGGTTCACGTCGTCGAAATCCATCCGCACCAGCGGAGTGCCGCTGAAATACATCGACAGCAACGGCGACATACACGACTTCACGGAAGACAGCAGACAAGACGTGTATCTGCAATGGCTCGTGAACAAATACAATGATTCAGCGTGGCTCAGGCAGAAAGTGCCGTTCTATATGTTTATGAACCTGAAAGTGACAAAGAATTTCGGCAGATGGATGAAGATAGCACTCTTTGTGAACCGCATGATCGACTATATGCCCGACTATACCACAAACAGCGGCATGAAAGTGAGGAGAACATCCAAGCCGTATTTCGGCATGGAAATGAACTTCAACATTTGAAACAAATTTAAAAAGAAAGATAATATGAAAACATTAAATCTATTTATGCTCATTGCCGTGTGCCTGATGGCATTCGCAGCATGTAGCAGCGACGACGGTCCGTCGATCGACACAACACCTGCAGATATAAGAATCACGTTCGCCAAGCCAGCCGGATACAGTGGCGAACTGACGCTGACAGACATCAAACTGACGCTGACGGACATCAACACCGGCAAGGAAACGCCGTTCAACGCACCCGTGGCAGAAGATATGGCGGTAACGCTGAAAGACGTGGCTGGCGGCTATTACAGAATCAGCGCTACGGGAAAGATGGGCTATAGGAACAGCGACCTCGTGGAAAAGACAGTAGACGTGGCGGCATACAGCGACGGAACGGTGCTCTCAAGGGAGAATGCCGCCGTAAGCCTCGCGCTGCAAGTGAGTTCCCAACCTGACCCCGACCCGGAAGACATTGCATACCGGGGCTTCGTGATGGCGGAAATATTCTGTGCCGGAACGGCAAACGCGCAGGGCGGCTACTATTATGCCGACAAGTATTTCGTGATATACAACAATACCGACCACGTGCTCTACGCCGACTCGCTCGTGATAGCCGAAAGCGATTTCTTGACCACAATGAAGCAAGACTACAAGCCGAACATCATGGACACCGACATGGCAGTGGCGGCAATGTATATGATACCGGGTTCCGGACGTGACGTTCCGGTGCAGCCGGGTGGCAAGCTGCTGATAGTGGACAATGCACTGAACCACACCGTGGCAAACCCGAACTCATGGGATATGACCACTGCCGACTACGAATGGTATGACGAATCGACAAATCCACAGTTCACGGACATCGACAACCCGAAAGTGCCGAATCTGGAAAAGATATATTGCAGCACACTGACACTGTGGAGTCCGCACACACAGGGATTCAAGTCGTACGCCCTGGCAAGGATGCACACCGACAAGAAGACATTCCTCGTGGATTATATATACGACTATGCGTACCATCTTACGGGACAGACAGGCGAAGCCGACATGACGGGCACGAGCTACCGGTTGCCGAACAGCTGGATACTGGATGCCGTGAACATGAGCACCAAGGCAGGATTCCAATGGATAGTGACATCGCCTGCGCTTGACCGTGGGTTCACATACAATTCAGAGTTCAACTGGGACGACAGCCGATTCGGGAAGAGCGTGCGGCGCAAGGTGGTGGCAATGGACGGCAGTAGGGCGATACTGGCGGACACGAACAACTCTACGGAGGATTTCGAGCCGAGGGTAAAGGCGGATCCGTTCCATGTGTTCGGCATGAAGAAATAATGCAGCACTGATGGCTGAAAGAAAACTGACAAACAGTTTATCCATATTATGAACATAAGTAAAAAGGCAGGAGTACTGCTCGGGAGCGTCTTCGCCGCTGCAGCAATGCCGGCATCGGCAAACGACAGCATATTGCAGAACAGGCAGGAGTATGGTTCGGAGCGCATGCGTTTCAGACGGGAAACACTTGCCAGTCCGGCGCTGAGAAACTTTCTGCATGCACCTTCCATGTCGGAAGTAGCCGTCAGTGCAACGGCGCAACCTGCTGCAGCCGCGCGAATACCGCAGCTGGGCAGAGGCGGCAGAGCGTTCGGCATAGAGGCTTCTTCGTTCCAGAATATAGGGGCGAACAGTGCGGTGTGGGGAGAGGCATCATACCGGAACGGAAGAAAATATGATGTGGCGTGGAACGAAACGAGTGATTTCCTGCTTCTCTACCCGTATGTCATGGGCGATGCCAAGGGCGGCGACATGGACAGCGAGGAGTACAGGCTCGACGGTGGCTACTCTGCGCGTTGTGGCAGTGTGTGCTATGGCGTGAACCTGGGTTACAGGGCACTGTCGGAATACCGTGACCGTGACCCCCGTCCCGGCAATACTGTGGCTGATCTGTATGCAAGAGCGGCATTAGGCTATGCCATCAGCGGCAACTACAGCATTGCGCTGACGGCAACGGCAGGGAAATACAAGCAGACAAACGAGCTGGCTTTCTACAACGAGTTGGGTGCACAGATGGTTTATCATCTGACGGGCATCGGCAACGACTTCACCCGCTTCTCGGGCCAGGGCAACAACTGCTTCTACAAGGGCTACAACCTGGGTGCGGAGATAAGTCTGGCAAGCAGGGAAACTGTCGGGTGGTCGGCTTCTGCCGGATATATGTTTACGCAGAAGGAGAAAGTGCTTACCGACTTCAACCGTCTGCCGCTGAACAGACTGGAGATAAATACGCTGAGCGCAGCTGTCGGCTACGGCAGCCGGTCTTGGGGTGGCAGGCTGAGTGGGAGCATTGCCGGGCGCAGGGGCGTGGACAACATATTCGGAGATGCAACCGGAAACGTATATCCGCAGATAGGCAGCCGGAAGCAATATGACGGAAAGCTTGCGGAGATAAAGGCAGAAGGATACTGGACTGCAGGCTTGTCCGGAAAGGCATCTGTAAGCATAGAACCGGAAATGGCATACGCTTCGTTCTGCAGCAGCCATTATACATCGGGTAATAAATTCGACAGCAACGATCTTTATGTGGGAACAACTGCCGGCATTGTCTATGGCGACAGCAAGAGAATGTTTTGCGCAAAGGCAGAGATAAGGCGCAGAGAGAACCTGGCGTCAAGTTTGGATATTCACAGCAGCGTGAACAAACAGCTTTCCGCCACACTGCAGGACATAAACAGATATATGGGCGAGGGGGAGACGGAGTTCGGCGTAAGACTGGAATATTCATTCAGGATATGGAAAGACAAGGCTATAACGACGTCAACCGTCTGGAAGCACACAGCATACCACAATGGAAGCAGCAACTGCTACGAGGTCATGCTGGCACTGAGCCTATAGAGCAAACGGTTGGAAAAACACTAATAATAAAAATATCAAGCAAAATGAAAAAGCATTTACTATTTTGGAGCATACTGTTCTGCAATGCTGCAGTGGCACAGACATTCTCCGGCGGAACGGGAACAGAAAGCGATCCGTATCTGATAAGCAACGTGAACGACCTGAAGGAGCTGAGCAATATGACCGACACTCCGGGAGCCGACGGCACCCAGCAGACATACGGGAAATTCTTCAGACTGACACAGGATATCACTGAGCCTTTCGTGGGAATGATTGGCTATGAAGGCTTCTTCAAGGGCGACTTTGACGGTGGGGGACATTGCATCACGCTGAATATAAATATGCCCACCGACAACTATGTGGGACTGTTCGGAACGGTGAAGAGCGGGGCTGTGCATGACCTCGCGGTGAGCGGTTCTGTTGTAGGCTGCAACTATGTGGGTGGTATCGTGGCAAATCCTACCAATGAAGCCATGCTGTATAATCTCTGCAACTATGCCGACGTGAAATCAACGTCGACAAGTATGCTCTCGTGTGTGGGCGGCGTGATAGGAGGAATCATATCAAAAGCCGAAGGAACAATGCAGGGGGCAACGGTGAGCTGCTGTGCAAACTACGGTAATGTTTCGAGCGATGGGTGCGCCTTGGGCGGAGTGATAGGCTATTCCGGCCAGCAGACGGGAAACACTATCAGCGATGTGGCAAACTACGGATTTGTGGAAAGTTCTAACTCGAAGAGAATTGCCGGCACTATAGGCAATCCGATGTGGAACGACAAGGTGCACCGCATAGCAAACTTTGGCATGCTGAGCAGCGAAGACTTTTCCGGTTGCCTTGGAAATGCCAACCCTACGGACATAGGCGAGATTATTTACGACAGGCAGACGGCGCACACTTCTGTTTCAATACCTGCACAGGAGAGGAACACTGCCGAACTGTTGGGTGAAGGGCAAAAAGAGACACTGGGCGATAGTTGGGTGTATGCTGATGGCATGTTGCCGCGCCCGAATATGAATGGACTTGAGAATAGCGACATTGCCGTGCTTTATGCTACGCCCGTAATACTGGCAGACGGGGACAAACTTGACGATGTGACAAAGAATTTCAGGGTTTCTTTAGGTAATGGCGAAAACGGAAAAGTGGTGTGGAAGGCAAATAACGGTCTTGTAGAAATCCAGGGTGATGGCACTGCAATGATACATGGCGCCGGAACGGAGGTCCTCACTGCTACATACAATAGCGCATCGAGGAATGTTACCATCATAATTAAGGAAACTGACGGCATAAACACTATCAACGTGAGCCGTAACACAGGAGACGACGTATGGCGCAACCTCAGCGGACAAGCTGTCAGCACTCCGACACACGGCATATATATCCGAAACGGAAAGAAAGTCATTGTGAGATGAAAAAGGCTGCAATATCATTGATGGCTTGGGTTGCGGCATTGCAGATGAATGCAGTGCCGGCAAACCCCAAGCCATTCACCTATACACAGCCTGACGGGACATCGGTCGTGCTCACATTGGTTGGCGATGAGTTTTCGCATACTTATATCGACGGACAGGGCCGTGCTGTGGACATAGATGACGATGGCTATGTAAGGGTTGTTGCCACTTCCGGCATCCAATATGTGAGGCAGAACCGTGTGTTGGCATTGGATGCAAGGAAGCAGAAGGGGCGCAATGTGAAAATGCACGTGGGCAAGGCGGCAACAACGGGAGAAGTACATGGACTGATAATCCTCGTGAATTTCGATGATTTGAAGTTCACGAATACAAAGGAATACATCCATAACCAAATGAATGCGGAGGGATTCTGTGAGAATGGGGCAACGGGTTCGGCACGCGATTATTTTATTGCTCAATCCTCCGGACAGTTTTCTCCTACATTCGACGTTGTGGGGCCGGTAACTCTGGATATGCCGTATCGCTACTACGGCGGCAACGATGCCAAAGGCAGCGACAGGCATGCCGACGTTATGGTTTTCTCAGCTGTGCAAAAGACTGTGGAGCAAGGACTGGACTTGGATAAATATGATGCCGACAGCAACGGGATTGTGGATATGGTTTATGTAATATACGCAGGATTGGGCGAAGCCGACGGCGGAGACAAGAATACGGTGTGGCCGCACATGTGGAATTTGCAGGCGAGTGCTCAGTTCGCTAATCAACAGGTGGGTGGCAAGAGAATCGGGCTTTATGCTTGTTCTGCCGAATACCGTGGCGACAAATCGTTCAGTGGCATCGGCACTTTCTGCCATGAGTACGGACATTGTCTGGGACTGCCAGATATCTACGATGTTGACTATAGCGGTGGCTATGGCATGGGCTGCTATGATATTATGTCGGGCGGCAGCTATCTGAACAATGGGAACACACCGCCAAACTACAGCGGCTTTGAGCGTTACAGTGTAGGATGGATGATGTATGATGATGTCACGGTGGCTGGCGATATCACTCTTTCGTCCATCGAAGAAAGCAACAGAGCCATCAGACTGTCATCGCCGACGAATCCGGATGAATATTTTGTATTGGAAAACCGGCAAAAGGAAGGTTGGGATGCATATCTGCCGGCACGCGGACTGATGATAACGCATATAGATTACGATGAACAGATATGGGACAACAACAAAGTGAACGATATTCCAGACCATCAGCACGTGATGATGATGGCTGCTGATAACGTATGGAACCAATCAACGATGATTGGCGATCTCTATCCCGGGTTGTTGAACAATACTGAATTCACGGATGCTTCAATACCAAATTCAAATCTATGGGACGGTAAAAAGCTCGGAAAATCTGTTACTGGCATAAAAATGGAAGGCAACAACGTGAGTTTCCGTATCAATATTGATGTCTCTGGAATTGCATTGCCAAATGCCGTCAGCGAAAGAGAATGCAAAAGAATCTACAGTATCGACGGTATGCAAATACCAAATGGCTATGGTCAGAATATTATAATAAATGTCGGCAAAGATAGAAAAAAGCACGGCGCGGAAGGTGTAAAACGTTCTTTTCTGTAAAATCATCAGCTTCAGGTATCGCATATATATAATAGGTAATAAAATATACAACGGAGTTCGTAACATTAAAAATAAAGAATTATGAAAAAATTGAATTATATTCTAACGCTGTTGCTTCTCGCTGTGGGAGCAACATGGGCAATGGCCGACGACCATACCCTGTCGTTGGGCAATTACGATGAAGTAGTTGCAGGCGACTGGAACGAAGACCAATGCTATCAGGGGAGTTGGTGGATGATTTCACCGACACAGTTCTACGTGAAGCACACGGGATCTCAGTTTATCTACACCAAGGAGCAGTTGGCACAGATGGCAGGCAAGGAGATAAAGGGAATGAGCTTTGTCTTCTACAATCAGGGAGCCTTCAAGCCGCTGCCGAGAACCGTGAACGTATGGGTGAAGGAGATAGATGATAACGCCTTTGCATACAGTGCTGAAAAGAAGGCATACTCGTATTTCGAGTATGGCGATGCTGCAAAAGTTCTCTCCGACTATGCCTTCGATGCTGATTTTGTGGATTACTACTGTCTGAACGGCGAGCTGCAACTTGCATTCACCTCTCCGTTTGCCTATAGCGGCAACAAGAATCTGCTCGTCACGATAACCTTCGACGGCGACGACACGGCAGACACATCAAGCGACATAGAGTTCTACTACAACACTGGAGCCGACAAGATGGCTATGGTTACATGCAGCGACAAGACAACGTTTGCCGACTACAACGAGTCGGAAGACTGGCCTTACGCCAAAGGCGGAGGTTACGCCATTTCGCATGGCGACAAACTGGCGCAGCCGCTCACTAAGTTCACCTATCAGGAAGCATCAAAGCCTGTAGTGAAGCCTGCCGAACTTGCAGGAACCGTGAAATGCGGCGAGACCCCGATTGCTGGAGCTACTGTAACGCTGACAAGCGGCGAGACGAAGTATGAGGCAGAAACCGGCGCCGAAGGAAAATACACCCTGAACATCGAGGCTGAGAACATCGGCAAGGAATACACCCTCACCGCTAAGGCAGAGGGCTACGAGGACTACACGGCAGCAGAGCCGGTGAAGTTCGCTTCCGACGAGAAGAAGACTCTCGATATCAGCATGACCAAGAAGGATGTGCCGTCTGTTCTTTCGGGAAAGGTGCTCTGCTTCGGCGACAACACCCCTGTGAAGAATGCCGTCATCACTGTGAAGAACGACAACAACGAGTATTCTGCCACAAGCAATGAGAGCGGTGAATACACAGTGAGCATCGTGAAGAGCGAGGAGACCTATACCCTCACCGCCAAGGCTGACGATTTTGAGGATTACGTTATCAGCAACTACACGTTCACACCGGGCGAACCCAAGACCCAGAACATTACTATGAGAAAGATTGAGCACCCGTCGGTGATGACAGGAACCGTGACCTGTGATGGAGAACCGGTAGACGGTGCTATAGTGAAACTTACAGCTACCGACGACAGCAAGTTGGTTTACAAGGCTACGACCGGTGCTGAGGGAACATACGTAATCAATGTGGTGAAGAGCGACAAGACTTACACGCTGAAGGTGACCTGCGGTGGATGCGAAGACTACACCGAGGAGAACATCACATTCACTCCAGACAAGGATATGACAAAGAACATAGCGATGACCAAGACACCGGAACCCGAAAACAGCGTTACTTTGGGCAAATACGACAAGATGCTCGCCGACGGCACATACGACAACGTATACGTAGGCCACGGATACTCATGGGCTGCCGCACCGACGAACTTCTCCCACAGCAAGACCGGTTCGCAGATTATCTACACCAAGGAGCAGCTTGCCAAGATGGGTGGCAAGGCGATAAGCAAGGTGAACTTCATCTTCCTCAACGAATGTGCATACGGCACCTACCCACGCACCGTGAAGGTATGGGCACAGGAGATTGACGATACGAACTTCGGCTACGACGACAAGTCCGGCTTGTATATGTTCTATGACTACAACGCTGCCACAGAAGCTGTAGCGGGAATGGAGTATGCAGGCGAACTCTATAACTATATTGGCAACGGCGAACTGGAGATTCCGTTCGACAAGCCTCTGAACTACAGTGGCAACAAGAACCTGCTCCTTACCATCACGTTTGAGGGCACTGAGTGCTGCAACACGCTCGACTTCAACTTCTTCTGTAATCCCGATATGCCGAAGAAGGCAATGACGTACTTCAGCGACAAGTACACCTTCGACGAATATGCCGAGACAGTGGACTGGCCGTATGTGAACGACGACTGCACTCCCAAACTGGAGCAGCCTATCACACGCTTCTTCTATACAGAGGCACAAACAACCGACGGCATCAGTATTGTTGCTGGCGGAAGCAAGCCAGCAACTGGTAGTGAAGCCACATACAACCTTGCAGGACAGCGCGTGGGCAAGAGCTACAAGGGAATAGTAGTGAAGGACGGCAGGAAATACGTGAAATAAATTACTCTGCTACTGATTTCAGTCAATCACTTCAGCCCCCACCTAACCTCCCCCGCTTTACTCTAATTAAACAAGTTTCTCTCG
>ENA-UOJH01001466-UOJH01001466.1-human-gut-metagenome-genome-assembly--contig:-C148-NODE-1466-length-17259-cov-9.495815_pt1 | contig 17259 bp, 16 predicted proteins | sample MGYA00242345_ERZ723892 | MGnify/ENA metagenome assembly ERZ723892 | reverse complement strand
GTCGATGGCACGTCCGACCTCAAGGGTGACGTCACCATGGAAGGCAACGCTACGATTGATAAGAACCTCACCGTCAACGGCGATGCCGATACCAAGGGCAACAGCCATGTTGGCAAGGACCTTACGGTTGACGGTACGTCCGACCTCAAGGGCGATGTCACCATGGAAGGCAACGTTTCCGTTGCCAAGGACTTCTCCGTCAGCGGCAACACCAGCCTGAAAGACACTAAGATTGACGGTACGCTTGAAACCACGGGTAACGCTACGTTTGACGCTGATGCCGAAGTCAAAGGCAACAGCACGGTAGATGGTAACTCCACGGTCAAAGGCGATTCGGACGTCCAGGGTAACGGCCACATCGGCAAAGACCTCACGGTCGATGGCACCTCTACCCTTACGGGCGATGTCACGACTGGCTCGAATGTTACGGTCGGTAAGGATCTCGCTGTTAAAGGTAACTCTTCCTTTACGGGCAACGTCACCATGAACAGCAATGCTTCCATCGGTAAGGACCTCACAGTAGAAGGCACGTCGACACTGAAAGGTGACGTCTTTGCCAAGAGCAATGTCACCATTGACAAAGACCTGACCGTCAAAGGGACGACGAACTTCCTGGGCGACATCAACATCGACAAGGACCTTACCATTGGTGGCAATCAGACGGTCAAAGGCGATTCGACCATCCATGGCAGCCAGCAGATTGGCAAGGACCTCCACGTCGCCGGTACGACGCAGCTTGACGGCAACGTCCTCATGGGAAGCAACGCTATCGTTCAGCAGAACCTCGGCGTCGGTGGCAATGCCGACATCAAGGGCGACCTTTACGTACACGACCATAACTACATCGACAGCCAGGGCATCAACGCCAACGGCTATCAGATCCGCAACGTAGCCGACGGGGCGATTGCTCCGGGCAGCCATGATGCTGTCAATGGCGGCCAGCTCTACAGTACGAGACAGGCCCTGACCGGCGAAATCAATAAAGTCGGCGCCGGCGCAGCAGCCCTTGCTGGACTCCATCCGGGCGAATTCGATCCGGACAACAAACTGGACTTCGCCGCAGGCTACGGCCATTACAAGGATGCCAATGCCGCCGCTCTCGGCGTCTTCTATCATCCGAACGAAGACACGACCATCAACTTGTCCAGCACCATGGGCAACGGCGATCCGATGCTCTCTGCTGGCGTCACCTTCAAACTTGGCCCGTCCGGTACGAAGACCATGTCCCGCACGGCACTGACCAATCAGATTAAGGAAGACCAGAAAGTCATCAAGGCCATGGCGGACGAAATGGCGGCCATGAAAGCTCAGATGAGCCGGGTCCTGAATCTTCTCGATATGAGCAAGAAAGCGCCGTTCGCAGACGTTCCGGCTGGACACTGGGCCAAGGATGCCGTCGATACGCTCCACGGCAACGGCGCCATCAAAGGCTATCCGGACGGCCAGTTCCACGGTGACAAGCCGATGACCCGGTACGAATATGCACAGATGCTCTACGAAGCCCTCCAGAAAGGCGCTCACGTCGACCAGTCCACGCTCGATGAATACGCACCAGAACTTTCGCAGGTCAAAGCCAATCAGAAATAAGGCTTACCCCCCTGTTTATATAAGGCAGAACCGGCAGGATATCCTGCCGGGTTCCCCTTGCCCGAGGGCAGCCATCAGACTGCCCTCGGGCAAGGGGAATCCTCCCCGCCTTGTATCTAACGGCTTGAGGAGGTGATGCATGAAAGCCGATTGATACGCTCCTTTGCTTGAATTGTTGTAGTTTATTCCAGTAAATCTTAGCTCTTTCTTATAGTAGTTCCTTTGTAGGATTCACCCCCGGCCGGGACGGGTTGAAGGACCGGCAAGGCAGTCCGGCCACATGGTGGCCGGCCGGCCTTTTCTCATATATAGAAAGGAGTTCGTTATGGATGCAATGCGGAAAGTCTCGAAAGTCCTGTGTGTGCTGAGTACGACCAGTTTCCTGATGATGCCGGCGTCCTTTGCGGCTATTCCGGTCATTGACGCCGATAATATCCTCCAGCAGGCCAAGACCTATGGCGAAACCATCAAGGTCGTCACCAATACGGCCAAGACGTTGGAACTCGTCATCCTGGACCATATGGGCATGAGCAAGGAAGATAAGGAAGCCTTCCAGAAAAAGTTCGATAACGGGATTAATAAGGTCACGGCTATCCTGAACGGGGACACCAAGAGCGTCTTCAATAAAGAACGATTCCCTTGGGATGAAAAAGAAGGCCAGATCAGCATTGGAGAAATCCAGAAAATGTATAAAGATCAATTTCCGTCTGTCTGGGATGAAAGCGAAGGTGGTTGCTTCGGTCAGGGTAAAACTGATACTCTCCAGGCCACGATTGCCATTTGGCAGGCGGCTCGTCAGCAGTCCTTGGGTTCTCTGATGGAAAATAATAAATCGACGCTCAAGCAGTATGCCGAACTTATGGGGCAGCTGAATGAAGCCATGAAGGACCTCCAAGATCTCCAGGAAGCCAGCAGTAATGCCCAGGGGATCATGCAGGCCCAGCAGATTGCCAATGATATTCAGACGACCAATGCCCGGATTGATAATATTCGGACGGCTATTCTAGCTATCAAAGGCCAGAACGATGTCATGCAACATCAGGCGGAAAATCAAAGCAAACAGAATGACATTCAGCTACAAACGGCAACAGCTCAGGCTAATTCTAATTATATAAAAGGCTTGAATGTTTCTCCCTCGGTTGATCATATGCTCTATAATCCGTGGGCAGATTTTTAAGGAGGTGATTTAAATGGCGGGCGAATCTGCTGCCGCTGCTGCTTCAAACACGGCGACATCAATTCAATTTGTAACAGATAGTGATGGAAACCAGCTGGTCCTTAACTCTGTACTTAGTTTGTTCGAACATGCCGCTCATGACGGGTTCGTTAATCTAACACCGGAAGCAATGTGGCTCGTCGGAGTTTTTGCAATCATCAACATCTGTACGACATGGACATTGTATGATGGGGAAATGCGTTTATCACAGATGATTTCTCAAATCATGAAAATCGGGGCCTTCTTCTTCCTTGTTGCTAATATGGGGAAAATAAATAATGCAATTATGGTTTCATTCCAAAATGGCGGTATCTTAGCTGCTTTGGGACCCTCAGAAGTTGGCAAGTTTGATATCACTCCTTCTGGGATTATGGGAATGGGCCAAAAGGCTTTAGGGACTCTATGGGATACGAATTCCCCAGGTATTTTAGCAGGCATTCAAAAAATGATTGTCATGCTATTAGTTCTTTTTTCATTCTTTTTCATGACGATTCAGGTCATGTTAACTAAGATAGAATTTAACATCTTTGCTGCGATTGCTGTTATTTTGTTACCATTCGGTGCTCTCCGATTTACGAGTTTTCTCTTCCAACGAGCCGTCTCTTGTGTTTTTTCCTTCGGGATTAAACTTATGGTTTGTTATTTTATGATGGGCATCGTTATTAAACAAAGTGATAACTTAGTAAAAGGCTTTACAGATAGTAGTTCCACTGCTAGTTTCGGGACGATGATTAGTACGGCCCTTGGGTATGTCGCAATCGGCTATCTGGTCTGGAAAGTACCAACGATTGTAGCTGGCATGATGAACGGCCAGCCGTCACTGGAAGGCAACGGCATTGCCAGCCGGGCCGCAAGTTTCGCTGGCGGGGCCGTGGCTGGAGCCGCGTCGATGGCAATTTCTGCCCCTGGTTATATGAAGGCGACGGCTGCACAAGCCGCCGACAACGTCAATACCCGCCATGCTGGCGGCAGCGGCATCGAAATGGGGCCGAATGGCAGCTGGGTCCCGGCTTCGGGTACGAAAGCGTCGAAACGGGAATACATGGCCGAATTTGGCAAACAGCTCTACCGGCAGTCCATGAGCCGGACGCCGTGGGCCAAGGCGCTCATGCGCGGGGCCAACAATGCCTTGTATCAAGGTGAAGACAGCCGGAACCTCCGCAGTGGGAATTATAAACGGACGCAGCAGAGAAACCGTAACAATTAAGGAAAGGAGGAGCCATGAAACGAATTCTATGTTTATTGGGCCTCCTGTTCTCCCTGATGATGTCGACTCCCGTATGGGCGGTTGCTCCTTTTGGCAGTGGTGAAATAACGGGTCCATGGGGTGAACAACGAAGTGATCATATCCATGCGGGTGTCGATGTCGGCGGCATGCCTGGTGATACTACCATTTATGCCCCTTTTGATTGCTACGTAGAACATGGTGGTAATGACGGTAATGGTTTCAACTATTGGGTTCGTTTCCGCCGTCCGGGAGACCCTTACGCATATCTTTTTGGGGATCTTGATGAAGCTACCATGGAACTGGCAGGTGGCCCTCCAGGCTCTCCTGTTTTCGTCAAAGAAGGCGAACCTATCGGGGTTATCTTTGATGGAGCCAATGACGTTTCTACTGGGACGCATGCTCATTTCGAAGTACATGCCGATGGGGCTGACTGGGCTAATTTTTACGACTCTGTTGACCCTGTCCCTATCTTGGAATCATGGGGCGTTATCCTTAGTGGGTATCGTGGTGACGCTACGATTTACCGCAATCAAGCCATTCCTTGGGGCTTCGAGGAATTCTACAAGATGGGTCAAGTTTTCAGTGAAATTATCAAGAAATGGACACTCATTGCAAATAAGGCCTTTACGTATCTGCGGGACGCCATGATAATTTTGACACTGATTCTCTGTATCATCGATTTTTGCCTGCCGATTGTCATCGGTATGGCCGTTTCTCTCCGTGATTGTGCCGTCAAGGTCATGAAATACTCAGGCCTTTTGGCACTCATCTGGAACTGGAACAAATTCACCGACCAGATTCTTCTCAATTTCGCCGTCACGGTCTCTACGAAAGCCGCAGGGACCGGGGCCGGCGATGTCATCACGGAGAATATGTCGAACCCACAGCTGCTCATGCAGAAAGGCATCAAGCTACTCCAGCCTGGCCTCGATAAAGCGGCGTCGTTTTCGACGTTCGATTTCATGAGACAGTTCATCTACATTCTCCCTCTTTATTTTTTCACTTTCGTTGTTCTTATTGCTTTTGTCTTACTGGCACTGTATGTAACATTGACGTATCTTGAGTTCTATATCTCCGCAGCGACCAGCGTCATCTCTGCTCCCTTTGGGGCCTGGAAGATGATGAAATTCATCCCCGAAGGAATGGTAGGCCATCTGGTGTCCAGTGCCTTCAAATTACTCCTGGTTTCCTTCATGATTGCCATCTGCGTTGGCGGCATCAAGGATCTAAAGCCACCGACCGACATCTTTAAGACGACCGAGGTCCAGACTGGCGTTGGCGGCGGTGGTGATGGTAGCGAACGGCCTGCTAATCTTGTGGCTATTGCAGATGAAATGGCGCAGAAATATGGAATCCCGGCAAACTTGTTCGAAGGTTTCATTACAACTGAAAGCAGTTGGAACCCTTATGCTGTATCAGATACAGGTGCACAGGGGTTGGGGCAGTTAATGCCAGGAACCGCAGAAGAACTGGGATGTAATAATCCATTTGATCCCAGAGATAATTTGAACGCATCTGCCAAATATATTCGTCAGCTGATGGATAGGTTCAATGGAGACGTTGATTTAGCTATCGCCGCTTATAATGTCGGTCCTGGCCGTGTAGAGGAGTGTGGGAATACCATTCCTCCTGAGGCCGTAGATTACGTAAATAAGGTTAAGGCTAATACAGTGGGTACCTACTCGACGAACGTCCGTAAGCCCTTTACCGCCGAAGAGCTCATGACCTTCATTCAATACTGCTTGGGACTGCTCGGTATCGCCTACCTGACGATGAAAGTACCGAAGACCATCATGAAACACTTTGGAGGCAAACTTGAATTACCGTAAGAACCTGTACCGGATGTACCGCCAGGCACGACCCTGCTGGATTGTGCTGGCCGTCCTCCTGGTATGTACTTTGCTTTTTAGGGGCCTTTCCTTCTTCCTCGGTCCGCTCATCTACTACAACGACAGCCCGTCGGCGCCGATCGGCGTCTACCTGCTTGCGCCGGACCAGGAACTGCGGTATGGGGATTTCGTGAACGTCCATCAGCCGGTCGACCTTCCCGTCCTCCATTCCCCGAAAGGTTCCCTTCTCCTGAAACATGTCGCCGGGTTTCCCGGCGACATATACACGGTGACGGATTCCGAGCTCGTCATCCGGGGGGCCCATTACCCGATTTACCCGTTCAGCTATCTCCCGCACCTGGCCCCCGGCACCTATACGGTGCCGGATGGGCAGGTGCTGCTGCTGAACCCGATGGACCACTCCATGGATGGCCGGTATTTCGGTCCGGTACCGCGTGGATCCATCGTGAACAAGGTCGTCCTCCTCCTTCCGGTGGCGACGATCTGTGACGCGATTGAACAGACCTTTCCGGCGATTACACAGTTAGGAGCTGATACGCGATGAAAATCCAGAAACGACTCATCCTTCCGCTCTGCCTGGCCTTGACCTGCTCCGTCGGGTTCTTCGTTCAGGCAAAACACCACCAACTGATCCATCCCGGCGATCACGTCTTCGACGCGAAGCGCTTCCACGACAGCGTCCTCGAGACGGCCCAGCAGGCCCTTACGGCCAGCCAGACCGCTCAGGAACTGACCATCCGTATCTTACAGCATACGGGCATCGTCGAACCGGGGAGCGCCGTCGCCCAGGCCATGGACCGGTACGAGAGCCGGTACGACGGGCAGACGATGGTATCCCCTGATGGAGATATTTCCTCATCACCCGTTTCGTTATTGACGTCATATACCAATAATTACATGACATCCGATCCTGAAACGGGTATTGCCAATTATTTAAGCAAAGTACACAGCGATACTGCCGCCGTCGAACAAGATGTCATCCATCAGCAGACGGCCCGAATGAAGAACATGCAGGACATTGAAGCTATCGAAGCACCGGGCCGTATGGGAGAAATCCAGAAAGGCTCCAGCCTGGCTATTCTTCGCGGCATGAATATGGCCGATGAAGCCCGTCTTGACGGGGCTCAGATGGCTTCGTCTATTGCAGATAGTCAGGCACAAATAACTCAAGAACAAGTAGATAGATTGCGGACGAGCATGAATGAAGTAAAAGCACTGGATCCATATGATTCAAGTAATAACACAGCCAGTGAAAATGCTCATATGCCAACGATTGATAATTTTGGATTCCTTTCTACACAACAGATTGAAGAATAACAAAAAAGCAGGCGCTGTTTCCTGCGTCTGCTTTTATCTTATACTGTTAATCTTTAAATTGTCTTGGATTTGAAGGATCCATTGCTTTCGTTAAATCGTCTTTCGATTTATTCTTGAATTCGTCGGTTTCACCATCTTTAGCTTTATGAAGTGTAACCTTTATGGGCTGCATATGTAATGAATCGCTATATACCAACTGCAAGGTATCGTCTTTTTCCATATAAGTTAATCGGATAGGACTTTCTGTTGTCGTTGACAATGTGTTTTCTTTGGCAGAAGCTGCTAAATTATCATTTTTCTTGGTAGTCCATACATATTGTTCATTTGTATTATTCATAACGTCTTTCCAGGTACTGCCTGGGGCTTGTTCTAACTTCCAGCGGCTTTCATCCATATTGACGATGTATCCTTTGCCATTCTTTTCAATCGTGACGTCATAAATACAGTCTGTTTCTTTGGGATATCCGTCTTTCCCGTAACCAATCCAATGCCCAGCAAACTTTTCCGAGCTGCCACAACCGCCGAGGAAGGCCATCAGCAGGACGCCGGTAAGGACGACGGCGAGGGTTTTACAGAATTTACGGATTGTCATGGTTTTTGTTCCTCCTTTGTTTCGTCTGTTTCTTCGGCGGCGGGAGCAGCAGCCCCTGGGCCCCCTGGAATGTGACCAGCAGGTCCACCCAGTTGCGCGTCAAATGGACGGCGTCGTCACTGAGCCGGTTCAGCTGATCTTCGATGGCGAGGATGTCTGCCCCGCGCTGTAAATGATAGGGACTCTGGTCCACGTCCCGGCCGAGGGCCAGCCAGTTAGCGTCGTAGCCCTTTTCGGAGAGGATCGTCAGCATGCCGATGGGAATCCTTCGCGTTCCCCGTTCACAAGACGAAATTGTCGACTGGGGAAATCCTAAAAAGGACGCGAATTCGCGCTGTGTCATCTGGAGGGTCGTCCTTAGGATCTTTAGCCTCCGTCCGGATTCTTCGGCACTGGCCCGCTGTTCGGCGATTTTCCGCTCTTTCTTTAGGGCGTCGCCGGGATAGGCTTTCTTTCGTCCCTGTTCGTCATGGGTCAGGAGTATCACCTTCTCATTCTTTCTGTATTCACTCAATAATCTGTTTTGCTATATTTATAGCACGTTTTTATCATACCATAAGTTCCCTCGAAATGCAAAAAAGGAAGTGTATCACACATGAAAACGTTATTCATCGCTGAAAAACCGGATATCGCCCGGGCTATTGCCGGTCATCTGTTCCCCGACGGGTACACGAAGACCAAACACTACTACGAAAAAGGCGATACCACCGTCACTTGGGCCTTTGGGCATATCCTCCGCATGGCAGAACCCGCCGAGTACGACGAACGTTACAAGGCCTGGTCGGAATACCCGATCTTCCCGTCGGACTGGAAGGTGCTCCCCATGGCGTCCAGCCAGGAACAGCTCGACGCTATCGGGAAGCTCCTTAAGACCCACGACACCGTCGTGAACGCCGGCGACCCGGACCGGGAAGGCCAGCTCCTCATCGACGAGATCCTCCATTATTTCGGTTATGCCGGCCATATCCAGCGTATCCTCATCAACGCCAAGGACGACGCGTCCCTGCACCGGGCCTTCTCGGACATCCGGGAGAACCGTGATTTCCACAACCTGTACCTTGCGGGCCTCGGCCGGGACCGGGCGGACTGGCTCATCGGTATGAACCTCTCCCGGGCGTACACGGTGGCCCTCCGCAAGCACGGCTATAACCAGGCACGCTTCAATATCGGCCGCGTCAAGATGCCGACGCTGGCCCTCGTCGTCCGGCGCGAACGGGAAATCCAGCATTTCGTCTCGAAACCCTTCTACGAACTCATCGGGACTTTTACCCATCAGGGGACGGCCTTTACAGCGAAATTCGCTCCTAAGGAAGACGAAGTGCCCCTCGATGAAGAGAACCGGATCATCGACAAGGAGGCGCTCTCGGCCATAGCCGAGAAGCTTGCCTCCGCCCAGGCGGTGGTGACGGCTTGCACGAAAAAACACAGCGTCCAGCAGCCGCCGCTCCCCCATTCGCTCGATACGCTCCAGGTCCTTGCCAATAAGCGCTTCGGTTATTCGCCGAAGACCACCCTCGATACCGTCCAGGAACTGTATGAGGCCAAATACGTCTCGTATCCGCGCTCGGACTGCAACTACATCCCCTCTTCCCAGCTCTCCGATGCGCCGCAGATTTTGCATATGCTCGCGTCCTTTGGCCTTCCGGCGGCGACGAAGTGTAATACACAGCTAAAATCCCGCGCCTGGAACGACCAGAAGATTACCGCCCATCATGCGCTCATCCCGACTCTCGTCCAGCCAAAGGATCTCTCGGAGACGCAGAGCCATATCTATCAGCTCATCGCCATGCAGTACCTCATCCAGTTCCTGCCGCCAGCGGAATACGACAACCTGTCCTTTACCATCGACGTTTCCGGCGAGACCTTCAAGGGATCCGGCCGGGTCTGCACGGAAGAAGGCTACCGTCGCGTCTATCAGGACGATAAGTCCGAAGAGGACGGAAAGGACGATGTCAAGTCCCTCCCGGCCCTTGCCCAGGGCGATATCGTCGTCGTGTCCGGCTACGACGTTTCCGAGAAGCAGACGAAGCCGCCGAAGCGCTTCACCGAAGGCTCGCTGTTATCGGCGATGGCAAACATCTACCGCTATATGGACAAGGACAATCCCATGCGGGACAAGCTCAAGGAAATCAAGGGCATCGGGACGCCGGCGACGCGCGATACGATCATCGCGGAGCTCGAAGCCGACAGCATCAAAGGCAAACCCGTCCTGCCGTACCTCAAGAAAGTCAAGAAAGACCTCGTCCCGACAGACTGGGGCAATTACGTCATCGACCATATCACGCCGGAGCTTACGACGCCCGATGTCACGGCGACGATGGAATACGCCCTGGCCGAAGTGCAGGCCGGGACGAAGGATCTCGATTCGTATCTCTCGTCTATCCGCGATATGGTGACGCACGGCATCACGGACGCGGAAACGAAGGACTATCCGACGCCGCCGGGCATGGACGAGCTGCCAGAATGCCCGATCTGCCATACGGGGCACCTCGTCCAGCGCTATTCGAAGAAGACGAAGAACAAGTTCTGGGTCTGCGACAATCCGGACTGCAAGCACCCCAAGACGGGAAAGACCGTCTACTATGACGATAAGGCGGGAAAGCCTGCCATTATCCTCTGCCCGGATTGTCACCTGCCGCTCAGGCATCCGAAGAGCAAATTCGGTTTCTTCTTTGCCTGTGACAACTGCGGCAAGACCTACGCCGATGAGAAAGGGAAGCCCGTCGAACGGAAGAAGAAAAAAGGGAGTGGTAAATGATGGCGTTCCAGAATCTGAAAGCCTCGTCTTTCGGCGATCTCCTAGATAACCCCAGCGGCTGGACGGCCAAAGGCGGCCAGCCGGGCGACGCCCGGGGCATCGTCCCGGCGCACGTCAAGGGGAGTACCCCGGATAGTGCACCGAGTAATACACAGGAAGAACGTACACAGGCGGGTACACAGCCCTCAGAACCGGAGGATACCCCCACGGGGAGTACACCGGAGGGTACACCCGAAGAACGTACAGCATCGGCGCCTGTACTGTCCCAGACGCCGGCCGGGGCGCATACACCGCCGGGTACACAGGCTTTTGCTGCCGAAGAAAGCGCGGCTGGACCGATGGATAGTACCCCGGAAGCAACTGGACCGGTTAATAGTACGCCGGACGCCCTGACGGATTCGGTAGAAAGCACACCGGGTGATAAGCCCCAGGACGCTCTCTCGGAGGTCCCGCCCGTAAGCTCCCCTTCCGAAGGGGTCAAGGAGGCTGAACCGGCGGACGTGCCGAAAAGCCCAGAGGACAAACCAGATGGTACCCAGGGGAAAGCCCCGGAAACACCGCCGGTTACGGATTCTCCGGAGGATATACAGAGAGACAGCACAGAAGAGGCCCCGGGCGAAACGGATGGCACTCCGGCTAAGGCGCCAGAAGCTTCTAGGGCAATTCCGGACCGGTCGTCGGCGATGGAACGGCTGGTCCAGCAGCTCGAGGATCGGCCGGAACTTGCCGAAACCTTCCTTAAGATGTTCTCCCTCATGCCGGAAGCGCCGGGAGCGAAAAAGACCGTCCCGCCCGTTCCGAAGCCGGAGGCGCCGGCGCCTCCGGACAAGGCGGATACGGTCGAAGTCAAGACCCCGTCGGAAGGGGCCGCCGAAGAGGCCGCGCCGTCTCCGGAAACCACGCCGGAAACGTCCGCTCCTGCGGATCCGGATGAAAAGCCGGAAGCCTTACCGGTCGAAGGTACGGAAATAGCGCGGCCAGCAGACGCTGAAACACCTGTAAAAGACGTTCAGCGTTCGTCTGACGATGTTTCTGGTTCATCTAAGGTATTACGCCTGTTGGTGATGAAAAAAGCCGTTACAGACGAATCTACGAAGACTTTGGACCTTTCCCCGGTTATCGACGCGGCCATCCGGAAGTCATTTAGGGATATTTTCGCTTCGCTCCCTAAAAATCCGGCGCCGGCCGACACGACGCCGTCCCTTCCCGACAGCGACGATCCGCTCCAGATCCTGTCGGCGGCCCTGGAGCCTGTCGAAAAGGCCCGGGCGGCGAAGGCCGAAGCGACGAAAGTCGATCAGCTCCTGACCTTGGAGCAGCTCACGCGGAGCGAACTCATCGCCATGGAAAGTGTTCTAAAGGAACTGAGGACCCTCGCCCGTCGGCAGGAAGTCCATCTTTCCCTCAACCGCGGGGCCGTCAAGAACGGCCTTACCGAAGTCCGTCAGAACCTGTCGGACTTTCGGGAATTCCTCTCGACGAAGAGCGAGCCGGTGGAAGACGATGACGAGGAGGCCGAAACGCCCGTCGAAGTCTCCCTGGCGGACCTTGCTGAACGTATCGATTACATCCGGCAGGCGCTCCTTGCCTTCAAAGAGGACGCTTCCCGTGTAAAGCCAGCAGAGCCCCTGCCGGACGCGAAGGCCCTCCAGGCTTCGTACGACGAAACGCTGGAGCGGATGGAACATATCCCGAACGCCCTCGACGAAGGGATCCAGAAGGTCCTCGGCAACGCCCAGCGCCAGGTCGATCGGTACTGTACGAAATTCTTATCGGTACATAAGAAAAAGGACAATCCCCTGCTCAAGGCCCTGCCCTTTATCGCTGCCTTCCTGGGCGGATTCTTAGGGGCGCTGGTCGTCGGCCAGGCCCTCTTGCATTAGAAAGGATGAAGTTTTATGAAAAGTACGAAACGCATCTATAGCCTCTTAGCCGCTTTGGCCGCAACGCCGCCAACGATGCCGTCCAGGCCTATATGAAGAACCTCAAATCCCAGTCGGGTACGACGGGTACACAGACGGGAACTTCCTCTTCGGCACCGGCCAAGGCCGCCGGTATGCAGACCGTATCGCTGGCCTCCCTCTTCATCTTCCTCAATAAGCACTGCTTCAATGGCCTCTACCGGGTCAATACCAAGGGATGCTTCAATGTCCCTTATAACGGCAGTGTCCGCCCGTCGTACGATACGGCGAACCTCGAGGCCCTGTCGCGTTTCTTAAAGGGCGTCACGATTGGCTGTATGGATTTCGAGGAAGCCGTCTTACGGGCCACCTCGGAGGACTTCATCTTCTTCGATAGTCCCTACGCACCGCTATCGCCTTCGTCTTTTGAAAAATACACGAAGGACGGCTTCCCGACATCGGATCATCTCCGGCTGGCGCAGCTTTTCCGGACGCTGTCGGACCGGGGCTGTTATCTGATGCTCACGAATCATGATACGCCCTTTATCCGGGAGCTCTATCAGGGCTTTTCGATAGAGTCCCTCCCCGTCAAGCGGCTCATCAACCGGGACGCGGCGCACCGGACGGGCCGAGAAGTCCTCATTACGAATTACTAGTAAAAAGGCCCGTTTTGCTACACGCCAAAGGCTCCTCCTGCGATAAAGCAGGAGGAGCCTTTTTTGTTGCCTATTCTTTAGGATTTCGGGCAATCCCTTTCAAATAATTGAAGTATCTCCTTAATTCTTTGACCAGTTCCGGGTCTGCACTCTGGATATCCATCAGGAAATCCTGGCAGTCTTCCCGGATGGTGTCGACGGCCGGCAGGGTAATGGTCTGATGCCCTAACTGGGCCTGTATCACGGCCTGTACGGTGTTCTTTCCCCGCTGGGACAGCTTCCGGTACTGTAAGATCAGCCGGGCTTCTTCTTGGGTATAGAATGGCTTTGTCCCTGTAGCCCCGGGCCCTAACTCAAGCGTATCCGGGAATAGCCGTTCTCCTGTGATTTCCTCCATCGGCACGTTGAAATGCTTCACCAGTTTTATCAGCACCCGCTGGCGCGGGGTGTTCCGATCCTGCTCCCAAGCGGAAACGGCTCCGATGCTGACGCCGCCGGCTTCGGCCAATTCTTTCTGCGAGATGCCGTGGGCAGTCCGGAATTTCTTGATATGTTCCCCTATCGTCACATGAATACCTCCTTATATATAAAATACTACTATTAATAGCTAGATATTTCAATGATTTAGCTAAAAAAATATATTAAAGGTAAAATAAATTATACTTTTGCCCTTGCAAAGTATAATAAAATGTGGTAAAGTATACGTGTCAGGAGGTGATGGAGCCTATGAAGTTATCCTTACTTGAAGCCCGCCGACTCCGGGGAAAAACACAAGAGGAATGCGCGAAAGCATTAGGGGTAACTGTCACGACATACAGAAAGCTGGAAAGGAGGCCCGAATTGCTTAAAGTACGGGATCTACAGATACTCTCCGACTTTTTGCAGATTCCGATAGAAGATTTCTTATTTCTGGCAGAAAATCAATAAGTTTTTATACTTTCAGTTTACTAAATATACTTTTATATATTCTACTTTTACATACTTTTAATTTTAAAGGGAGTGTATGATAATGATGAAAAAGAACATGAAAAAAATGGCAGGTTTACTCGTTATGGCTATGAGCCTTTCTATCGGCGGTGCGTTTGCAGCCGCTCCGGCTTTCGATACGCCCCAGGAATGGTTAGCTGCTACGAATCAGCAGACGGCTCAGAAGCTCAAGGAAGAAGCTTCGATGCACGGTTATAGCGAAAACTATGATTACTTGGCCGCTCCGGCTTTCGATACCCCGCAGGAATGGCTTACCGCTATGAAACAGCAGAAAGCCCAGAAGCTCAAGGAAGAAGCTTCCCGTCACGGCTATAGCGAAAACTATGACTACCTGGCCGCTCCGGCTTTCGATACGCCCCAGTAATCCCCTACCTATTGCGTCAGACGTCCTCTGCTTTAGCAGGGGGCGTCTTTTTTTACGCAAAGACACAAAGACAAAGCCCCTCTGGCATTTTCCAGAGGGGCTCCTTTCTTCTCTTACAGACGGTTACTGGTAGAAGGGTTCTGGAATGGGTTCTTCATATTCCCCGTCCGGGTCCATGGCGATGCTGTCTTCCAAGAGGAAGCCCAGTTCGTTTTCCTTTTCAAGGATACCCGGGATCTCTTCGTCCGTATAGCCCAGGGCCTTCAAGCGGTCGATGTGGGCCTGTTCGACGTCTTCGTACGTGAGTTTATGCATGGTATCACCTCTTTCAAAGCGTCAACTACTACCCCTTTTACAGAACTTCTGCGAGATTGAACCTCTCCCGCTTATAGAAACGGGAGAGGTTCAAAAGCCCGCCGCCCCAAAGAGCGACGGACATTTTGCATCACTCTACAACCTGTCGCCATAAGGCAGCGACTTAATATAGTTCTCCATAAACTGCCAATCTGGCTTACCGTCAGGCATTACTGGAAGCTTGAGCTTTGTATTTCGAATCAGGTCAAGCTTATAGGCTCGACCGTACGAATATCTATATCTTTCTTGCCTCAGCAAGCAAGTAATAAACAAACCCGTAAATTTGTTTAACCATCCAGCGCGGGCCGCAATTATGTGCTCCCCTGCCACGAACGGACTTGGCTGATATGAAATCGTTGAAGTCGTATCGCCAATAACAATCGCGTTTCCCGGTTCAATATTTGCGAGACCTATATCGCATACAAGCGACTTGACACCGTTATCTTGGTCCGTCCTTGTAACATAAGCAATAGCATTCTTATTACCTATGCTCACACTCGTGAGTTCATCGTCATGATATGAGGCTACTTTATAAATCGAGTCAAATAGCTCTCCCACATAGAACTCTCTCCAGTTGCCAACTTCAAGTGAATTAACGTTATTCGTTTCATTGCCCGTAGTTAGTGGCTCACTATGCAACGAGTCAATATAGGATTCTATCCATGCCCAGTCAGGCTTACCGTCAGCTGTTACAGGAAGTTTAATCTCTGTGCTACGTAAATAAGTTTTCCATTTTCTGCCAAACGAGTATTTGAACCGTTCTTTGCATAAAACGGTTGCTACGAACAAACCGGTTTTCTTGTTAAGCCAATCTGCATATCCGAGCACCAAATCGGTTGTTGCGATAAAAGGCTTATCCATGTAATTGGCATACCCAACTGACCCAGCACCATTACAGATGAAAACGATGCAATTTCCCTCTTGAAGCATAGAATCGTCAGTAGCACAAGTTCTCATTACGCCATTATCTGATTTCTTGGCCCCTAAATAGAGACAATCATCGCCATCATTAAGCAACGTGTCATGGCCTTTGCCTGTCTCAAATTTGTCAAAGAGCTTTCCTATCTGAAACCAGCCCCACGTATTCGTACCAATTTTCATACACTACCCCCCTCTTCACAAGATAGGCGAGGTAATCATTGATTGTTCGTTGGAAATCCTCTTCCGTAAGCGTCGTGTAGTCGGTCTCCATATATGCCTCGCACAGCCATTCGTCATCGCCAGTAACCATATGGCGAGCACTAAAACCGGGAATAACGTCACGATTCTTGTAAGTATCAATCCACTTCTTCTCAATCGTTGCCCATAGACTATTGCCGTTTTCGTCCATCTGTTCAACTCGGCCGAGGTTCTTGCGCTTCTTAAAACCGTCGTCCTTGCAATAGGCAAAGAACGTCTCACGGTTGGCCGATTTGTGTGGCGTACCCACATCAAAAACCATGCAGCACGCGCAGGCGCTTGCACCCGGATAAAAAATATCGTCAGGAAGCGAGAAGACGGCATCCAACGTGTTATTCCGAAGAATTGCGTTCTTCATTTGTTTCATCAAAGTGCTGTTGCCTATCGCACATGCCATGGGAAGTAAAACAGCGAGCTTCCCCCGCATATCATGCTCGTTCATCTGGTCCAGAATGAACTTAACGAAATACAGCCCCTTAGACGGGTCCTGCTTGCTTTTGCCCCACGTCTTGGAATAATCCTTTGGCATCTGCTTCGCCATAGCGTTATAAGGAGGATTCATAAGCACAACATTGAATTTGACGCCATCCTTGATAAATCGTGGTACCTCATCAAAACAGCTACCCTGAACGATATTCGAATTGCCGTCGCTGTGAATCAGCATGTTCGTCGTCGCGAGGCCATAAACAAGCTCGTCATATTCAACCCCGTAAATATGATGCTTCTTTACCTCGTCTTCTTCCGCCTGCGTATGACAATCGGCAAGTGCCTGCGTCATAGCACGAACAAGAAACGAGCCGCTACCGCAAGCCATATCGAGTACGACCGAGTTCTTGTTCACGTTGCAAATCTTGACCATGAAGTCCGTGATATGGTCCGGCGTGAAAGCCTGGTTCTTATCGGACTTGCCAACGTATTTATTGAACGTGATGAAGAACAGGTTGAGCAGGTCTTGGCCTGCCGTGCTCTTATCGTTGATGAACGGAAAAATCTTGTCCTTGATGAAATCAAGAATTGTGCAAAGATTCTCACTATCCATATCACGGACATCTTGATTCTTGAGAACGCGCTTATCAATCAGGGTCAGCTTCTCAGCCTTCTTCAACGACCCTTCAAGCAAATCCTCCAAGATAGTACGAATCCCGCCGATAATCTGGGCGGTTTTCATCTTTCGGTCATAGATAAGCCCGTTCTTAATTGCCAGAAGGCAAGTGCCTGGTCCTATGTCAAGTTTGAGTACAAATTAAATTGAGGTTTCTATCAATCAGTT
>ENA-UOJH01001465-UOJH01001465.1-human-gut-metagenome-genome-assembly--contig:-C148-NODE-1465-length-17284-cov-8.741947_pt1 | contig 17284 bp, 16 predicted proteins | sample MGYA00242345_ERZ723892 | MGnify/ENA metagenome assembly ERZ723892 | reverse complement strand
TCTCGTTGGTTTCTCCTTCCCAGACCTTCATGTTGATGTCCAGAGAGGGAATTTTCAGGGTACCGATGCTGCCGTCCTTTCGCTCCATATCTTTGGCACTTGTATAAGCAGGCTCCTGATAGGACGAAATGACGGGTGTGACCGCTGGGATACCTACGCCACTATCCACACCGTAGACACCGGAAGCCGAACCGCCTACAGTCTGCTGTAGGCCGGGGAGTCGGAGCTTTTCCATGACACCGGTTTGTGTGGTGCTGAGAACGCCGTAGGGGAGTTCGGGGATCTGATAATCCACAAGATTTTTGCTGCCGTAATGATACGCGGTACCGTAGGTGTCCTCATAAGAGGTCGAAGGGTAATAGTCGGTGTCCGCGGCTGTGTCAAAGGTATAGTCCGCGGCAAAAGCGCAAATAGAAAGGGATGCTGTTGCTGTCGCCGTCAATGCCATGCAGACCAGTTTCTGAAAGAGTTTCATGTTTTTACGCCTCCTGATCTTCTTCGTTTTCCTCTGTTTCATCCGCTTCACATTCTGCTTTCACTACGGCCTTTCGGCGGCATACAAGCAGCGTGCCGCCAACAGCGGCGCAAATCAGAACGATTCCACCTAAGATCCAAGGAAAGTGATCCGCAAAAAACGCTCCGACCTGAGCAGCAGCCGCGCCCTTGTGGTTCGCTTCTGTCCCGATATAGGTCAGAACATAAGTAACACTTTCAACACCCTCGTGGGTCACATCGCCAACATACTCCGCTGTTGTAACATAGCCTGTAGCCGCCTGATAGGACGCTTTCGCAGAGTAGGTAGCAACAGCCTGATATTGAGAGGGCATCAGCGCCTCACCCACAAGATCGGTGCCGGTGACCTGCCACTCCACATTAGCGAGGCTCAGGGTTCTGCCGTTCTTGATGGTTGTCGCGGGGACATAGGACATATCGTTGCGGTCAAGCTGTCCGATGGTTTTGGTTTCCGTCACCGTGTAGTTTTTCGTAGCATAGCCGGCGGCTACGGTATTGAGACTGGTGTGATCCAATGCGAGGGTACCCTGAAATCTGCCGTCATCATATTCGATGGTGGGCTTGAGCTGCTCAAGGATCAGAGCAAGGTCATCTTTTGTTGTTTCAACTGTGATGACCTCGGTATGAATCTGTGTTTCTTCCACGGGATTTTCACTTTTCACAATGTCAGCGAAAGTGTAGAGATATCCTTCCAGCTCAAAGGGCTCCTCAATCAGCGCTGCAGGATCCTGCTCAGGGGATACTGTAAAGGTTTTGATCGCTTGCTGACTGCCGTTGAGGTTTTGAACCACCGTGTCCGTAGGCACCTCCAGCGCAAGGGCATTGGAGGTAAGAACCAGCATCAGCAGCACACAGGATATTACTTTTTTCATGTTTGGGATAGCCTCCTTCTCAAATAATTTTTGTGATGCGCATTCCTGCCATACGGTCAGGCGGTATGCCGGATACCTGCTTCATGACGCTTTCTCCTCCTTGATCTTGTATTCTACCGCGCGCTCCGGATGTTCCCGTAGCGCGTCAAGTATTCTGATAGACTGCTCCAGCGCCTGCATTGTATCCCGCTTCTGACGCTTCACAAAGCCATGCAAAAGCAGAACATCTCCATTGGGAAGCGTGCAGAAAATGATGCGTATGAGCACTTTGCTCTTCACCCGCAGCTCCCAGAGATCCCGATAGCGCTCGATTGAAAATCGCTTGAAATGCGGTTCTTTCATTTCCGGCTTTTCAAGCTGGGTCAGGAAATACAGCCGCAGGAGGATTTTTTCCCGCAGCCGCGGATCAAGCCCATCAATAAAATCGGCAAGCGGAGCGGACTTGCTTGTTGGCTGATAGATTAGGATTCCCTTCATGGCTCCGTCACCTCCATTGCCTTGCTCAGCTTCTTCAGATGGCAGATAAAACGCTCTGCAAAGTCCCCGGCAAGCTCCGAATCACCGCTGATCCACCAAATTGGATTGGGAAGCGGCTGAGAGAGCGCGTCGTATTGCAGACAGATCAGCAGAAACTTTTGCCGTGGTTCGGCCTGCTCCGCAGCTTCATATAGTCTCCGAAGGATCTCTGTGATCTCACAAGAATTCTGGCAAGTGTCGCACAAGTCATCAAACAATAAGCCGGAATAGGCGCGGCTCAAGGCGTCCAATGTGGCTTCGTCCACACTTCCATCTATCCTCAGAAGGCCCATACGGTGCAAACGGGCCTTCGCCCCATCGTCAAACGGATTTTGCGGTCGTGTTTTGTGGAACTGTATATTCATTTCTTTCATCTTTGTACCTCACAATGGGATAGAAAAAGGCCCGGCACCTTGCGGTGTCGAGCCTTCTGGCATAAGTCTTATTATTCTTTGTCATCTGCTTCGGCTTGCGCCGGCAGCGCGGCGGCTTCTTCGATCATGCCCACAACCAAGGTGTTCATCTGCGCGGCGTTCTGCGCAGTAATAACCGGAGCGCCGGTGCGCTCCTCAAGAGCCTTTCGTGCTACACCGGCAACCTCACCGCCCTGTCGGGCAACCTCCATACTGCCGGAAAATCCTTCCGGCTTGGAGGCTTTGGAAATATCACGGGTGGACGCCTCGGCCAGCATAGTCAAGACCAATTCGGTATCGCTCATGTTGTCCCGCAGGTTTTCCTTTTTCAGCCCCTTGAGATTCTTGTACTGCCGCGTGGTCATGCCGGACCACGTGCGGGTGATCTCATCGGTCAGAATCGCAAATTCACGCCCCTTTTCCACACCGCGTTTCTGCCACTCATCGGTAAGCTCATTTCGAATGCGGATAGAGAGCAGCCTTTGATGTACCCAATCAGGGTCATAGCCCTTTTTCAGATAGGTTTCCAATGCGCGGTCGATGGCCTGCTCCGGATCAATGGTTTCCTCAATGCGTTCCCTGCCGACCTCTGCCAGCCAACGTTTCACCGGTTCCGCACGGGGGGATGGGATAGACTGAATAATGCGGAGAAGCTGCTCGGTTGTGGCAGCGTCGGTCTTATAGTTCTTTCCATCCGACGATTTCATTTTCAGTTGTACGATATTTTCGTACAACTGAGTTGCCCCCTCAGACTTCAACTTGCGCTTCAAGTCACTCCAATATCTGCGAGGGTTTTCACTTCCAGTCAGTACATGGATTACATCGACAACAGAGAAGTACCACTCCTCTTGTTCTTCATTCCAAGCCGTGCGAATGGGTTGATTTTCAAAAAGCTGAATTTTATTCTGTTCGCTCATAGCGTTGCTATCCTTTCTCTTTCTTTTTTCGATTATACATCAGCCAATTCGCTGCCGCAAGAACTCCAGAAACAGCTCTTCTAAATCTTCATCGCCGTTCAGTTTGTCCAGATAAGGTGCAAATTTCCTACGGTCAAAGGCGATTTTCTTAGGTGGTGCAGCGCGACGCATTTCCTCGTCTGCCCGTGCCTGCCGCCAAGCCTCATACAGGGCTTGGCACTCCGCAGACGGCGGCGGACAGATATGGACGATCTTCTGCATAGCAGCCTTATTGAGTGTGTATCCCTCAATGGTGCACATTTCTACAAATGCCCTTTGAGAGTCTGCACCATAATCGGCAATGAGTTCCGCACAGGCAATCGGCAGCTTGCGTGGACTGTTCTCCAAAATATCAGCAAGCGGCGGAATCAGTGCTGCCAGCTTGATGGCCTTGCGGATCTCATACTCCGTCACACCGAAGAAATCTGCAACGATCTTTCGGGCGTTGTACCTTTGGCGATTCTCGCCAAAGGTCTCGCCGTCGCTATCTCCATCTAACTTTTGGCGAGAATCGCCAGAAGTTGAGTTGCCTGAAGATTCCTTCAACCTTTGGCGATTTTCGCCAAAGGTTGGATAGGCTACATTTCGTTGCCCATTTCTGTTGCTCTCTATAAGCAACGCTCGATACGCTTTGCCCCGTTCAATGATGGTGAGATCCTGCCGCCGCAGGAGATTGGTGGCAACCGCAATGGAAATTGCTCTCGCGTCATCGGCCTCCACGACCTCCGCAGGAATTGTTGAGTGTCCGGTCAGCCGCCACGCTTCAGTACGATTGTGTCCGGCAAGGATCTCATACTGCTCACTATTCGGAATCGGACGAACAATAATGCGCTCGTAGATGCCCTGCTCGGCAAGCTGCTGAGAGAATGCACGGAGTTTTTCGGGCGGGTAGGGATGAAATCCAATGTCTGCCGTGCGAAAAGGGAAAAGACTGTTGATCGGCAATTCGCAAAAGCGGGGGGTTGCCGTATCTGCCTTTGCCTGAAACATGGTTTCATAAGCCACATTGCCTACTTCTAGCTCTGATGCTTGCTGCGCTGCGCTCATGCGCCGCTTTAACAGGTCATCCATGCTTTTCTTAGCCAAGCCGCAGCACCTCCTGGGCAAGGGAGCGATAGGAGTCAGCAGCGGGATTCTTAGGTGCATAATCCAGAATGCTCATGCCCGCTGCCGGACATTCCGCAACCTTGATCGTCTGCTCAATAGGGCGGTCAAATACATGAATGCTGTCACCGTAGATCTCGCCCACGCTGGAGCGAACGCTTTGGCAGAGCTGCGGGCGGGACTGATACATAGTTAGGAGAATGCCCGCAATCTTCAAATCGGGGTTGAATCGATTCTGTACATTACGCACCATTTCTAAAACATCGGGAATCCCTTCACTGGCGAGGAAGTGTGCCTGCACCGGAATGATGCAGTAATCTGCCGCAGCCAGAGCATTAACGGTCAATAGTTCATGCTTCAGTCCACAGTCTATGATGATGTAATCATACAGTCCACACAGGGATGCCAACAGCTTGTCCAGCACCTTCTCGCAAGGGTCATCCGAGATACCAGATGCGTTATACTGTGAAAGCTGCATAACCTGCAAGCGGGCAGCAGCGTCCGCTAACCGCTTGTTGGCAGGGATCAGGTCAAGGCCGCTGCTGGTATGTAGGACAGCACGATCGAGGTGGAGTTCCAGATCCTCCGGAGAGTCGATTTGGACAAGCAGTAGCTTTGCCAGCGTATTCTTCTGTTCCCCCGGCGTATAGCCGAGGGCTGCGGTGAGATTGCCCTGGGGGTCATTGTCGATCAGCAGGACCTTTTTATCTTCGGCTGCGAGGGCGGATGCGAGATTCAAGGCGGTAGTTGTCTTGCCAACGCCGCCCTTTTGGTTAGTGATTGCGATAGTATGCATACTCATTTTTGAACTCTCCTCAGCAGTTCTATGTGTTTTCTTCCTTTGCACGGCAAATTGTAGTAATCTTCTGAAGAAACAAAATCAATCAGTGGAATTTTAGGAAAATATGTTTTATTAAAACATTTCAGAGCAATCAATTTCCCAGAATGTTTCCAGTCTAATATCTGCTTTGGGCGATATCCCAAAATCGCGCATACCTGCTTTTCTGTCAGCAGATCCGGCAGAGAGGACATTTCCTGCTCCACAGCCAACCGAATAGCGCCGCCTAATTCACTTGAATATGGCTGCGGTGGAGTATATGGGATACAGTTGTGGCGCTTGCCCTTGAGATAGTACAATGGATTCTGTTGACGATCAGCCAAATACCTTTCAACTTCTTCCTTTGCAATTTTGTATCCAAATCCTTTTCGTTTCGGCATCTCTGCGGATACCCTGCCGGTTTCTATCAACCACAATGCAGTTTCCTTGCATATATGTGCAATTTGGTAAAATTCTTCTTTGCTGATATAGTCTTTTTGAATATCCGAAAGACTAAGCTGCCTGTTTTTCATACCCGCACCTTCAGCCTTCTCTCCGCGTAGTCCTCGCTTAATACATAGTCAATAATGGACTCTTTGAAGATCCAGTAGTGCGGTTTAATAAAGATGGCTTTTACAAGCCCATCGCGAATTAACTTCCGAGCAAAGCTATCGCCTATTCCACCTAACATTTCACGAAATGTTAGTACAGACACTACATCGGGGTATTTCTTGAATTGTTGTACATATCTCTTCCTTGGGTTTTCCATGATCGAACCTCCGTCTAAATTACCATTGACAGATAGGTTCGATACCTATAGTATGATTCAGTTCTCTCCTAAAACTTCAAAATTCGTTTGAGTTCTCTCCTATGTCCACCATTCCTCACGAGAAAACGGGTTATACCGGAGTTCTCTCCCAGTTCTCTCCAAACCGCTTTTTTGAGCTGTCAGGAGAGAACACCAAGGCATTCCGTATTTGCTTAATAAAAACGCGAAAAAATCAAAAAAACCAGTAATATCAACGCTTCCAGGGAACGGTGGAGTGCAGATTGCTGCGGAAAACAGAATCGATATAACCACTCAAAATCCGCCGCTGGCGACAGCGTACCGGTTCGAGTCCGGTCACCGGCACCAAGAGCAGAGGACCTGCGCCGCAGGTCCTCTGCTCTTTTCTTTGAACGGGCAAAAGAAAATCCGGATATTAAAATTGTGGTCGTTTGGCCGGGGCAGTACCGGAGTGAGGCTTTCCTCTGCGATCCCACTATTGCACTTGAGAAGATCCGATAAGCAGCATTGTATTCCTCGGAAAATCTACAATGCTGTGCGAGCCAGTCTGTCATCGCCTTTCAGGCCGCAATCAAAGTAAGAAAAAGCACGCCTGCCAAGCAGACGTGCTTTTCGTTTTGTGTCAGGGGTTTTGGCTTTTCAGCGTCTTCCGCCGAAGCCGCCTCCGCGGCCACCGCCAAATCCGCCGCTGCGACCTCCACCGAAGCCACCGCCGCGGCTGCCGCCAAATCCGCCGCTGCGACCTCCACCGAAGCTACCGCCACGGCTGCTGCCGCCAAAGCCACCGAAGTTTCCGCTGCCAAAGCTGCCGCCGCGGCCGCTGCTGCCAAATCCGCCAAAGCCGCTACCCGAGGAACCGGAAGGCCGTCTCGGCTGCTGGGGCGGGCGGCGATTACCGCCGGAGGAGCCGCCGCTGCGCGGCGGTCTGGGTCCGCCCTGCGGAGGACGGGGGCCGCCCGAACGGGGCGGACGCGGGCCGCGCGGAGGACGGCGTCCCCAGAAGATGGGGTGATACATCACCGTCGGCACGCCCATGCCGGGCATCATGTAGCGGCGGCGATAGCGGCGATAACGCATGCCGTCAAGCATGATCCAGAGGACAAAGAATATGATGAGGATCATGATGAACATCACACCGTTGGCCGCCTCGTCCAGCGCCGCCTCGCTCTGCTGATACTGCTGGCTCAGCTCCACATGGAGCGCGGCGCAAAGCGAGCGCACCGCCGCGTCATAATCGCCCTTCTGCACGTTATCCGCCATGCAGGAGGCAACAAAGCTCTGCGAAAGGCCGCTGAGCAGATCATAGAAATCGCCGCTGGCGACCAGATAATAGTCCTGCTGCTGTTTGGCGATGACAAGAATGGCGTCATTTGAGCCAAGCTGCATCGTGTCCGCATAGTCATACGCCGTATTCTCGAGATTATCCGACGACTGCACCGTGACAACAGCCATGATGCTGCCAAACATCTTGTCCCAGTTAGCGTTATAGAGGCTGACCGCCTTTTCGGTCTTGTCCGAAAGGACGTTCGCCTCGTCGCGCACGTACTGCTCGAACGCCGCCGTGGAAAGCGAGGTGTCGACCTTCTCACCGCCCTCCGGCGTAGAGACGGCGGGCGCTTTGTGCAGGCCCCACGCACTGGATGCGACGATCGCCAGAATCAGCACGACGATGGCGACGCCGCGTTTTTGAAAGAATTTCATATGCTTCTCCTATCCGGAGCGTCTCAGCTTCTCAGCTCCATGAGCTTCTGCTTCAGCTCACCTTCGATGCGGCCGAGCTCGACCTCCGCTTCCTTGCGCTTCTGCGCGCCCTCGCGCTGGATGTTCACGACCTCGTCGAGCGTGGAGACGAGCTGCTCGTTCGTGTGCTGCAGCGTCTCGATATCGACGATGCTGCGCTCGGCTTCCTTTGCCGTGGCGATGGTGCCCATCTTGAGCATGTCGGCGTTCTTCTTGAGCAGCTCGTTCGTCGTCTGCGCCACCGCGCTCTGTGCGGCCGTGGCCTGACGGCTGTGCTCCATGCCGAGCGCCAGCACCATCTGGCTCTTCCAGAGGGGGATGGTATTGACGAGCGAGGACTGGATCTTTTCGACCATCAGCGTGTCGTTGTTCTGGAGAAGTCTCGTCTGCGGGCCCATCTGGAGCGACACCATGCGCGTGAGCTCCAGGTCATGCAGCTTCTTTTCAAAGCGCTCGCACTTCTGCGCGTAGTCGTTGTAGGCCTGCGCATCCTCGGCAAGGCCGCTCGCCTCCGCCTTTTTGCGCAGCTCCTCGAGCTCACCGGAGCGGACCTCGGCCAGACGCTTTTTGCCCGCGATGATATACATGGTCAGTTCTTTGTAGTACTTGAGGTTCAGCTCATACATCTGGTCGAGCATCGCGATGTCCTTCATCAGCGTGACCTGATGCTTTTCAAGCTCAGAAACAATGCGGTTCACGCTCGTCTCGGCCTTGCCGTACTGCGCGCGCATCAGCTCGAGCTTATCCTTCTGCTTGTGGAAAAGACCGGCGAAGCCCTTCTTCTCCTCCTGACCGAAGCCCTTGACCTCGACGACGAGGTTCGAGAGCGTCTCGCCCACCTCGCCAAGATCCTTGTTGCGCACGGAGGAGAGGGCATTTTCAGAGAACGTCGCCACGCTCTTCTGCGCGGCCACGCCGTAGTTGAGCACAAGGTTCGTATCCGTAATGTCGATCTTTTTCGCAAAATCGTCAACGGCTTTCTTCTCCTGCTCGGTGAGCATGCTCTCATCGACCTTGACAGGCTCGACTTCCTTTTTCTCCGCCTCGGGCGCCGTGGGCGCTTCGGGCGTGAGCGTCAGCTCAGGGACGGCCTCCTGCGCCGCTTCGGTGGGGTTCAGGGTCAGCTCGGGCATCATGTTGTCGCTCATATCATTTCTCCTCCGTATTTTGGCTTTGAGTTTGTTCTTTTTCGTGCTTTTTGATGCGCTGGATGCGGCGCAGGCACAGCAGCGTGGCCAACGCCCAGATCAGCGCGGAATAGTAAAGCGTATCCCTGTGCAGATGCATCGCGCCGATGATGCTTGCCACACACATGATGGCAAAGATTGCACAGAAGATCGGGTCGAGCCACACGCCTTTCAGCCGTTTCAATATCCACGCATTGACTTTGGCGTTGAACGCCATCACTTTCTTTCGCATCGCTTACTCCTTTATAGCTCGAGCTTGATGTCGTCCTGCGAGGCGGTCGCCGTGCCGGACTCGGCATGCAGCTCGCCAGTATCCTCGCTCAGGCCCTCGCGCTTCATCATGTTTTCAAGCACCGTGATATCGGCGGAAATATCCATCGCCTCGCTGCCGAAGAGCATGTCGAGCTGCTTTTCAAAAGCCGTAACGATCGTGCCCATCATACTCTCCACGCGCTGCATGGTCGCGTCGATGTTCTCGCCGCTCACGCCCTGCGCGCCCATACGGTCATAGGCGTTCAAGAGCTTAAGGGTCGTGGGCAGGTAGTAGTCCATGAACTTGCGGATCTGCGGCAGCTTCGACGGGTCGGATTTGACCTGCGCGAAAATTTTCGCGCTCAGGTCCTCAAGCCGGTCGATGTCGGCGGAGATCTTCTCATCCTTGATGGACGTGTTGAGCCGCTTCATCTCGGAGATGGCAAGATTGCCGTCCTTGATCATCTTGTCGAGCTCGGGGTTGCCGGTGCTCTCTTCCTTTTTCGGCGGGTCGGGAACTGTGACCTCCACCGTGCCGCACACGGCGTTCATGATGAAATACACCACCGCCGATACGATGGCAATAAAGATGAAATGCGGTACGCGGTAGAGCGGGAACAGCAGCGCATAAATGACCCATGTTCCCGCCGCGGCGTAATAGGGTACGGTGGATCTGCGTTTGACAGTTGCCAAGACGATCCCCTCCTGTTTTCATAAATATTTTGACTGATATATGATATCACATCGCATCAGCGCGGTCAAGCAAAGCAAGCGCTTGAAACATTGCAATATCGCACTTTTTACAAAAGAAGGCGGCGTCCGGTCCAGGACGCCGCCTTCTTGCAAAATACTGCGTTTTTCTTATTCGTTTCGGATGGCTTCGAGCGCCGAGATCTTGACCGCCTTGTTCGCGGGCTGATAGCCGGACACCAGTCCGACCAGCACCGAGAACACCAGCGCGAAGATCACGAGCTCCGGCTTGATGACGGACGTGCGCACCACGCCTTCGCCGCCGATGAGCGCCTGCTTGATAAGCTCCCACGTGACGCCCCCGCCGCCGAACGCGCCGAACGAGAACAGATTGATGATGACGGATATGATGAAGCTGAAAATAAGCCCCAAAATGCCGCCGAGAAGGCCGATGCTGCCCGCCTCCATGAGGAACATCGCGCGGATATCGCGCACATAGCAGCCGAGCGCCTTCATAATGCCGATCTCCTTCGTGCGCTCGGAGATGGACATGATCATCGTGTTCGTGATGCCGATGGCCGCGACCAGAAGCGAGATCGCACCGAGGCCGCCGAGCATCAGTTCGATCTGGCGGGTCTGCTTGTTGAGCTCGTCGCGCATGCTCTGCATGGAATAGGTGCTGTAGCCCAAGTCCTTGATGGCCTGTTCCACATCCGCCACGGCGTCGAGGCTCTCAGCCTTGACGTTGATGCTTGAATACTCGAACTTCGTGTCGGTCTTGCCGGTCAGGTCTTGAATAAGAGCTTTGAGCGCATTGATGTCCATCATCACGCCGTCGCTCGTCTCATAGCCCTTGCCTTGATCCTCCTTCATCACACCGACGACCTTGAGCTCAACCTCATAGGGGGTAGGTTCGGTGCCTGTACCGTCGTCATACGGTGTGAGTACCATGGTGATGCTCGTCTTGAGCGGGTCGAAAAACGGGTCGGGAACATTTTCGGTATCAATATTTCCGTTCTCATCCCAGACGTAACGGCTCACATAGTTTCGCCCGTCCGGCATCAGCGTATCGAAGAAGTTATAGGCAAAATACTGGCCCACGACCACCTCGTCGCTGTTTTCAGGATACCGCCCGTCCACCAGCTCAAAGCCCATGTCCTCAAGGGCGCTCGAGTCAATGCCGACAAAATTGACATAGTCGGCTGTGTAGCGGCCGTTGACGCCCGCTTTGAAGCCTACATTATATCCGTCGAGACTTGCCTTGGGCATGACGGCCTGCACGCCCGCGATCTCGTGGAAGCTCTCCACCGCCTTGTCGTCAAGCTTGCTCTCCGTCTGCGTGCCGGTGCTCTGGTTGTAGCCGCGGTAGACCTCGATGATGGAGAGGTCGCCCATATTTTTGAGCATCTGGTCGTACGACTCCTGCATGCCCGCGCCGATGGAGACCATCACGATGATGGACGTGCAGCCGATGAACACGCCCAGCACCGTCAGGATCGTGCGTCCTTTGCGCCGTGACAGGCTGTCAAAGCACATCTTGAAGATGTCTGCGAATCTCATTTTTTCTGCTCCTCAGCACCCGTGGCCGCAGTCTCCTTGTTTTCAGCCGCCGCGGCTTCCGCTGCCTCCTGCTTCTCCTCGGCGAGCTCCTCTTCGTCCCACTTGTCCCACAGCGCCTGCTCGGCCTTCTGCTTGGCCTTCTTCTTGCGGGCGCGGAGCACGATCAGGGCAATGATGGCAATAACGACGAGCGCGATGATGACGTACTTCCACGGGAAGGTGCTCGTCGGCTCGGGGTCGATCATGCCGGGGTCGTCCATGCCGGGGTCGGCCGGCTCATAGGCCATGGCTTCGACCGTGGCTTCAAATACACGCTCTTTCGTGTTGCCGTTGGAATCCTCGTAGGTGATGACGATCTTGACCTGATTCTCGCCCTCCAGCTGCGGGGTCACGGCAAAAGCGATGGTGCCGTTCTTGCCGCCGTCGATCGTGCCGACGCGCTGATAGGCCGTCGGCGTGTCGATATCGCCGGAGATGGTCGCCTCAACGTTGTTGATGGCGCTCTTGCCCTTGTTGACATAGTCGATGGTCAGGCTCGTCTCCTCGCCGACGTAGCCGGTGTAGGAGGTCTTGGGCTCGCTGAGCTCAAAGCGGTCGGGCTGGTAGAGGGGCACGCTCAGCGACAGCGTGGCGTTTCCCGACTTTCTTGCGTTCTGGTCAACATATTCATAGGTCACGTCGATCTTGACGTCCTGTGCGCTGGCGCTGATGAGCTGCGCGGCCTTCATCGGCACGGTGACGGTCTTGCTGCCGCTCGCGGCAACAGATTCAAAGTAGAACGTGTTCGTCGAGCCGTTGAGCATCAGGTCCTGACCACCGGTGACGGTGACCATGACGTTTTCGATCTTGATGGTCTTGCTGGTGTTCGTGAACGAGAAGCTCAGGTTCGTGCTTGAGCCCGCCGCAACGGACGAACCGCCGTAGTTGTACTTCGAGAGAATGACAATGGGCGTGGGGCTCGCAATGGTCTCCTCGTCCTTCGTATCCTTGGTAACGGTGGAGAGAACGTTCACGCTGCCGCTGGCGCTGCCGCCGGTGAGCTGCGTGCCGTTGTCATAGTAGAACGACAGCGTGGCGTCAATCGTCTGCATCTGGGACTCGATCTTGTCGGGCGCCTTGACCGTCACAGTGACGGCCGTGTCGCGGCCCGCGCGGATATCGTCGAGCATGTAGTCCTGGCTGCCCATGATGAGAAGCGATCCGGAGGATTTGAGCGTCAGGATAGGGTCGCGCATGGCGGTCGTGCCGGCGTTCTGGATGTAAACGGTGATGGTCTTTGTCTCGCCCGCGGCAATAGACGTGCTCGTGCCGTCGGAGTTGAAGACGGCGCGCGGCTCGGGAATCACTTCCGGCGTCGGCTCGGGGGCGGGCGTCGGCTCGGTGTAGGGCACGCACTCGCGCACCGGGACGGTGTTGCCGTCCTGATAGCCGCCGCCGTTGCCTTCATAATAAATTGTAAAGGCAAGCTGCTTGCCGCTGTCGCCGGTGTAGGTCAGGCCGGTGAACGTAACGGTATATTCGCCGTTCTGTCCGCTTGCAACAGCGCTCGCCGTGCCGTCCTGAAAGCTGTCAAGGCCGCGCACGACGCGGATCGAATCGTTGCTGCCGTCCGTGCGGGATAAGTAGACCGTGATATCCACCGTATCGCCGGTGTAAATGCTGCTTCTGCTGGCCCGGTAGCCGGTGATCAGAAAGCTGGTTCCTGCCCGTGCCGTCGTGCCTCCGCCCGTCGCTTTGGCGACATTCACGGGCAGCAGCGCTGCGCACAGCACAAGGGCAAGGCAGAGCGAGAGCAGGGATCTTGAGATGCGTTTCATGTTCGATTTCCTCCGTTATTCGATGTAGGGTGCGGCGTCGATCTCCGCCTTGACCTGATTTTCTACGTTGCTGACGATCCTGCCGTCGATGAGTGTGACGATGCGGTCGGCATACTCGGTCATCTCCGGATCGTGAGAGACGAGCACGATCGTCTGGTGGAAGCGCTTGGCAAAGCCGCGGATCATGTGCATGACCTCTTTCGTCGTCTTCGAGTCGAGGTTGCCGGTCGGCTCGTCGGCGAACACGACCTCGGGACGCGTGACGAACGCGCGTGCGATGCCAACGCGCTGCTGCTGTCCGCCGGACATCTGGTTCGGAAAGTGGTCCATGCGGTCCTTCAGTCCCACGCGGCAGAGCATTTTCTTCGCCTCCAGCAGCCGCACATCCGGGTCGATGCCCTTGAACATCAGCGGCATAGCCACGTTTTCCGCCGCCGTCAGCTCCGGCAGCAGGTTGTAGGACTGGAAGACGAAGCCGATATGCTTCTGCCGGAAGGCGGCGAGCTGATTTTCGTTGAGCTGTGAGATCGGCACGCCGCCGATGCGCACCACGCCGCGCGTGGGCTTTTCGAGTCCCGCCAGCTGGTTGAGCAGCGTCGATTTGCCGCTGCCGGACGTGCCGAAGATGCAGCACACCTCGCCCCGCGGGATGTCGAGGTCAATATTGTGCAGTGCGACCACGTGCTCCTGCCCCATCATGTACACCTTTCGGAGCTTTCGCACCGAAATGACGGGCTTCTGGTCATTTGCCATCGCAGTTTCTCCTCAATTTTAATCTTGGGTCCATTATAATCTCATCTTATGAGGAAGTCGTTACAATCAGGCGCGATTTGGTTACAAATTATTTAAGAGTTCCTTAATTCTCGCACCGAGCCTCTTTCCTGTATTATTTAGACGGAATTTATCGAAAAATGTTTCATCCTTTTTGAAAAAACGGCGGACTTTTTTGAAGTCCGCCGTTTTTTTAAGTTCATGCCGTTTTAGTTCAGCGGCACGTCGGGCACGACGTAGACCGTCATCTCTTCGCCATTTGTGTCGATGGACACAGTGTCGTCGATGGGCTGCGTCAGCGCCGCATCCGCGTAGAGTGTGCAACCGCTGCGGCAACAGATGTTGACATACGTCCCCCTCGCCACATGGTATTCATTCACCCACCAGTCTTCGCCCCCTTCTTTCGCGGGGAGGCAGACCGTCAGCAGGCAGGCGGGTCTCGTGTCGTCCGTCGCGTACACGACATCGTTCAGAAGGTAGCGGCCTGACTTGTAGGGTTCTGTTTTGTAGGGTTCATCGTAGCTCCAGTTGTAGAGTGTCGTGCCCATCTCCGTCGCGCCGCCCTCGCCGTCCGCCATATAGTCGGTCACGGACATGGCGAGAAGCTCGCCCGTCTCGGGATCGGCGTAGTAGAGGGTGGTATAGTAGTAGTCGTCCTGATCGTCAAAGCGCGTGGTGGTCGAGAGCAGCACCGCGCCGTCCTGCTCGCTGCGCTCGTCGAGCGTTTCCTCGGCGTTTTTGGCAGCGGGATCGGCGCACTGTGGCAGTATGTCAAGGAGATACTCCGTCCCCTCGCCCGGAATGGGATAGATGTTCAGGCTCGCGGTGTCGTCGCTCGTCATGCGCGTGGCGTACAGTCTGCCACACCCCTCGCTCCACAGCTCATCCTCGCCCGGGCCGCTGTTGGCGGTATAGCTGTAGTGCGAGGACATGAGGATCGTGCTGTCGCCCCCGTCCGTGTACTGCAATCTTGCGGTGTAGGCCACCTCGCCGTCCCGGTCGGTGCCCTGAATGTTCACGGTCACGGCGTCGTACTTTGCAAGCAGTACGCACGGATCGTTGACCTCGCGCAGCGTTTCGAGCGTCACGTCCATCGGCGTGTCGTCCTTGCCGCCGTTTCCATCGTCCTTGCCGCCCTGCGTGCCGCAGCCGGCAAGAAGTACCGCGACACAAAGCGCGGCAATGCCTGCTTTCTTCCAGTTTTTCACCTTGGTTTCCTCCTTTGGGTTTGGGACGCGGAATCATTCGCGTCATGGTTGTTCTTCACTGCTGTCGGGAATGTTGCCGCTCTTTACATAGACGGTCGTGCTGCCGCCGTCCGGCCACTCGATCTCAGGGGTTTGATACTCCTGCGTCATGGCGGCGTCGTAGTAAAGCATGACGCCCTTACCACTCTCTGGGGAAAAGTACGCTGCGCTCGGCACGGTAAAGTGCTGCTCGTGCTCCTGCGCGGTGCCCGGGTCCCACACGAGCGTGATTTCATGCTTGGGAACATCGTCCGACAGCATCAGCGCGTAGAGGTCTTCCTCCGGTTCATAAGGGCGATCATAGCTGAACGTATAGCTTCCCGTGGCAAAGCAGGTGTCTTTTCCCTGCAAGTCTTTTCTGTGCCGCTCCGACTTGATCGATATCAGGTCATCGGAGGTTGGATCGACATAGAGCCATCGCAGCGAGTAGTCCGTGTCATCGTCGGTGATATAATGTTTGATCGGAAACACGAGCTGGCCGTCCTGCTCATACGGCTCTTCGGCCTCCACCGTGATACCGTCACCGGCCACGGGCAAAAACGGTTCCCGCGCGGTACTTTCTTCGTACCACTCATCCGTTCCGCAGGCGATCACACTGGCAATTCGAGCGCTGCCGTCATCATTTGTTCCAGCGATAATGCACATACCGTCCGGCACTTCATCCAGGCAGACATTCACGCTATAAATATCGTCTGCGCCGTACTCATCATAATACCAGCCGTGGCTCCAGCTTTGCAGCCGGCCTTCTTCGTCGCGCGTGTACTGGTCAGTGCTCTTGACGTCCTGACCGCCGTTGCTGCTGTCTGTGCTCTCCCGTACAATAGTCACCACCTCGTGCCGCTCGAGCAGCGCAGAGATCGTGTTCCGCTCACAGACGTCTTCATAGGTGATGGGATGTTCTTCCGCCATATCGGTCTGTTTCTCCGTCTCTCTGCAGCCCATGAGCAGCAGCGCGGCGGCAAGTGCGAGGGCACTCATTAGTCCCCAGCGGTTCATTTTGTTTCTCCTTTCATCGTCTTCTTTCCATCTTGATTATGCGGAGCTTTTTTCGTTCCGTACATTCTCTTAGACGAGAAATTTCTCAAAAAGTTTCACCCTTATGATTTTTTTAAGAAACTTTTTTCTTCCCCGTGCGAGCTCTTGCATTTTCCGCCGACACGGCATACAATGAGGACACATTTCACCCGGGAGGGGCGTTTTTATGAACTATATCGGCATCGACCTCGGCGGCACGAACATCAAGGGCGCACTCGTGAGCGCGAAGGGTGAGATCTTAAAGGAGCATTCTATCCCGACGCGCGTCGATCTCGGCCCCGAGGCCGTCGCGGGGCGCATCGGTCAGGTCATCGCGCAGCTCTCTATCGGCGAGGACACCGTCGGCGGCGTGGGCGTCGGCTGCCCCGGCACGGTGGACGACGCGAGCGGCATCGTGCGCTTTGCGGCGAACCTGAATTTTGTGAACTTCGACCTGCGAAGCGCGCTGCGCGCGCATACTGCGCTTCCCATCCACCTCGGCAACGACGCAAACGCCGCGGCGCTGGGCGAGGCGCTGTTCGGCTGCGGCCGCGGCGCGGAGAGCACCATCGTCGTCACGCTCGGCACGGGCGTCGGCGGCGGCGTGGTGCTCGGCGGCAAGCTCCTGACAGGCTACACGGGCGCGGCGAGCGAGATCGGCCACATGGTCATCGCGGAAAACGGCGAAGAGTGCACCTGCGGCAGCCGCGGATGCTTCGAGGCCTACTCCTCCGCCACGGCGCTGATCCGCGACACGAAGCGCACCATGGCCGCGCACCCCGAGAGCCTGCTGCATGCGATTGCCGCGGAGCAGGGCGGTATCGACGGCCGCACAGCGTTTCTCGCCAAGGAGCGCGGCGACGAGGCGGGCGCGCAGGTCGTGGAGGACTACATCGAGCATCTGGCCTGCGGGCTCACAAATCTTGTCAACATTTTCTTCCCCGAAGTGCTGGCCCTCTCGGGCGGCGTAGCAAATCAGGGCGACGCGCTGCTCCTGCCGCTGCGCGAAAGGGTGCGCGAGCGTTCGT
>ENA-UOJH01001460-UOJH01001460.1-human-gut-metagenome-genome-assembly--contig:-C148-NODE-1460-length-17312-cov-5.376659_pt1 | contig 17312 bp, 7 predicted proteins | sample MGYA00242345_ERZ723892 | MGnify/ENA metagenome assembly ERZ723892 | reverse complement strand
GATACGGATAACCATGTGCAGTTACTGATGGATAAGGAAGTGCTTGAGGGAGAATCTCTCGGATGTCATCCCTGCATTAATACATCAAGTCTTAAGTTAAAGACCAAGGAAGTGATGGAGAAATTCCTTCCAGCTGTTCATCATGAGGCGGTGATAGTTGAGCTTCCTAGGTATGAAGAACAGGAATAATATGTTTGGAGTAATACGTTTAAGGTAATGGTTTAAGGCAACTTCTGCGTGGATTGCGGAGGCTGTCTTTTGTGTGTGGAGATTGTTAATATCGTGGGGGTTGCTGGCTGCAGCGTGTTGAAGAGGGAAAGACCTACGCAAGCCTCACAATATGCAGAATGGGTGGGTTGAAATTATGAGAAAAAGACGTGTTGGGAAGAGAAAAACCCACTAATCAAGCTAATACAGTGGAGGTAGTAGGTCTTTGGAGAGGTAAGAGTATCATTAAATAGAAGAAAGTTGGGAAAAAGACCTACGAAAAGGCAAGAATATAATGATTGAGTAGGTTAGCAAGAGGGGATGACAGTCTCACAGTGCTTGAAAAGACCTACGCAATAGCGAAGTTGATAGAGGATAGTAGGTTTTGGCAAGTTTCTGGTGATATTCGGGAGTGGTAAGAAGTTGGTTTTGCCGCCTGTTCTGACAAGGATTGCTAAAGCCAGTCCTTAGGAAATGATTCTTAGGGCCTGGCTTATTTAGCTGTCTTATTTTGTCAACGCTTCACACCTTGACAACAAGCATATATAACAAGTATAATTGAAATACCGTGCAGCCGGGGTAGTAGCGGCACCTTGAACCTGCAATCCGCTATAGCAGGGGTGATGTTCGGCAGAGGGCTGATATTTATGGAGCAGCCCGGTGTAAGTGGTGTTGACATTTGGGTCTTTCACGACGGAAATCCACGAACCATGTCAGGTCAGGAATGAAGCAGCATTAAGTGGGACCTTCCGGGTGTTGAAAGGGTGCCTGGATCGAGCTAACTGCATCGGTAACGTCTGTGGATATCAGTTCGAAGCCGGACGCACGGCTTTTTTCGTAAGCAATGAGTCATGCAAACAAGAAACAAGCGTGCTTGGATTCTTGTTTATCTGACGAATGCCCGTAATGAACAACGAAAGGGCGGAAGCCCGGGAGTTGTGAATTACCAAGGCTTGGGAGTGGCGAAGCCACGGAAAGACTTGGCTTACGAAATAGTAGAGGAAAGAAACATACAGCGCAGAGGGAGGTAACCATGTCATATCAGGCTTTATACAGAAAATGGCGTCCAGACAATTTCAATGATGTCAAAGGACAGGATACAATAGTAACAACTCTGCGAAATCAGATTAATGCAGACAGAATAGGCCATGCATATCTGTTCTGCGGAACGAGAGGAACTGGTAAGACATCAGTTGCCAAGATATTTGCGAAGGCAGTTAATTGTGAGCATCCGGTTGATGGAAACCCTTGTGGGGAGTGTCCGACATGCAAGGCGATTGCGGCTGGAACAAGCATGAATGTAATAGAGATAGATGCGGCATCTAACAATGGTGTCGATAATATAAGACAGATAAGAGAAGAAGTACAGTACTCACCGACAGAAGGAAGATTCAAAGTCTATATAATTGATGAGGTTCATATGCTTTCAATAGGAGCGTTCAATGCATTGTTAAAGACATTGGAAGAACCTCCTGCATATGTAATATTTATACTGGCTACTACAGAAGTGGCAAAGATTCCTATTACAATCCTTTCAAGATGTCAGAGATATGACTTCCACAGGATAACAATAGAGACAATTGCCGCAAGACTGTCAGAACTTATGAAGGCGGAGGGGCTGAATGTAGAGGACAAGGCAATAAAATATGTTGCCAAAGCTGCAGATGGTTCTATGCGAGATGCGTTAAGTCTGTTAGACCAGTGTCTGGCATTCTATCTGGGAAAAGACCTTAAGTATGAAAATGTATTAGATGTACTTGGGGCAGTTGACACGGCGGTATTTAGTAAAATGCTTTCAACAATCCTGTCAGGAGATGTTGCCGTGTGCATGTCACTTATGGAAGATTTGATAATGCAGGGAAGAGACCTTTCACAGTTTGTTACAGATTTTATATGGTATCTTAGAAATCTGCTTCTTATTAAGACAACTAAAGATGCAGAAAGAATTGAAGATGTAATAGAAGTATCGGCAGATAATCTTGAAGACCTGAAGAAGGATGCACAGAATGTTGATATAGATACACTTATGTACTATATAAGAGTGTTGTCAGAATTATCGAATGACCTGAAGTTTTCTACACAGAAGAGAGTTAAAACAGAGATAACATTTATAAAGCTGATGCGTCCGGCAATGGATAACAGTCAGGATATCGGCGATGTTGTAAGCCGTGTGACAATGCTTGAAGGGCAGTTACAGAAAGTACTTGATGATATTAAAAGCGGCAGACTTGTAAATGCAGGTGCTGCGGGAGGCCAGGCAGCAGTACAGCAACAGACACCAAAGAAGCCTGTAGTTAAGCGTGTATATGACGCTGTTCCGGAAGATGTTAAGGCAATTGCGGCAGGCTGGAAGGATATCATTGCAACGATAGATGATCCGGTTAATCAGACATTTTTACAGGCTGCACATGTTACATTAGCAGAAGATGGAATTAGTCTTGAAATTATGGTAGAATCACTTAGTGCCTATAATTCACTCAGCAGACAGGAAGTTATGGAGAGCATAGAGAATGTAATTGAGGAGAGAACAGGAGTAAGGGTTTCAATTAAAGTGACTAAGCTTAACGATGATGAGGATTTCCACAGCAGATTCGTGGATCTTAAGGAACTCGTAGGCATAGATATAGAAGTAGATGATAAGGAGGAACTTATATAATGGCTAAAAGAGGTGGTTTTCCAGGAGGAATGCCTGGTAATATGAATAATCTGATGAAGCAGGCACAGAGAATGCAGCGTCAGATGGAGGAGCAGCAGGCAGAGCTTGAGAATAAGGAATTCAGTGCGACAGCAGGCGGCGGAGTAGTTGAGGTAACTGTTACAGGTAAGAGAGAAGTATCTAAGGTTAAGATTGACCCTGAAGCAGTTGATCCAGAGGATGTAGAGATGCTTGAGGATTTAATCGTAGCAGCTACTAATGAAGCTTTAAGAAAATGCGAAGAAGAGTCACAGGCACAGATGGCTAAGATTACTGGAGGACTTGGAGGATTAGGCGGAGGCTTATTCTAATGGACATCTACAGTGGTCATATTAACAGATTAATTGAAGAATTGTCGAGATTACCAGGGGTTGGGGCGAAGAGCGCCCAGCGCCTGGCATTTCACATTATAAACATGCCTGAGTCTGAGGTTAAGAGCCTTGCAGACACAATGATTGATGCAAAGCAGCATATTCACTACTGTAAGGAGTGTTTTACACTTACAGATGAAGAACTGTGTCCGATATGCCGCGACCAGAAAAGAGACCATAAGACAATTATGGTAGTTGAACATACAAGAGATATGGCGGCATATGAAAAGACAGGAAAGTACGAGGGCGTATATCATGTTCTTCATGGAGCAATAAGCCCGATGCTTGGAATCGGACCGGCTGATATCAGGTTAAAGGAGCTTATGGTAAGGCTTCAGGGAGATGTTGACGAGGTTATTATCGCAACTAATTCCAATCTGGAGGGTGAGACAACAGCAATGTACATAAGCAAAATGATAAAGCCAACAGGAATTAAGGTGACAAGAATTGCAAGCGGAGTTCCTGTCGGCGGCGATCTTGAATATATCGATGAGGTTACTCTTTTAAGAGCATTAGACGGAAGAACCAAGCTTTAAGCTTAATGTCCTGGCGCACCGGGCATTAAGACAATATGTGTAAAATGCGTGCGCAGAAATGAAGAATACTATGGCAGAGAATATGACAGGTGATATCATATCGGATCACCGTGAACGAATGCTTAATCTGAAGAAATATTATCCTTTCTTCAGACTGATAGACACATCATTTTCTAATTTCAAGGATGGCAAATACGAAATCCTTGATATGGGCTATATAGTTATGGCGGTTCTCCGTTTCTTTATAGAGGAGAATAATTTTAAGGAAAAGGATGTTACATATCCCGAATATCTCGATTTCTTAAGGCTGATACTTAAGAGAGATTTCGGGCTTGATTTGAATGAACAGGACAGCAAGGAGATTGCTGATTATATATTTGACAAGATAAAGAATGATGGCAGGCCATTTGAATTCTCGTATTTTGATCCGGTGGACAGGAAAAAGAGAGTATCAAGAATGAAGATAATCGAGAGTTCGATAAGAGACAATACCGTGTGGTATTCGATAAGCCCTGATGCTATTGAATTCTATCTTGATACCAAGGAAATCAAGGACGAGAGCAGGATAAGCGTATCCCAGCTTCTTCTTGAGAAAATGATTAATTCACAGAACTTCCGTGGCGGAGTTGAAGTGGTTGAAAGAATCAACGAAGAGGTCAACCGTCTTAAGTTAAAGAAGAATGAAGTGCTGACAATTCTGTCGGGCGATGTATTTGCAGGAATAGAGGCTTATGAGGAATTCGTCAAGACGGGAATGAAATGGTTTGATGATGAAGAAAAGCTTTTTAAGAAGAACCGTGACCTTATTGCAAAATCAATTGAGAAGCTTAATGCATCGGGCAGCACAGGCGAAGGCTATTACAGGACGATGAACGAAATATACAGTCTTGAGACTCAGCTTAAGCAGGCAATGAACAGGCATAGCGAGTTGTTAAAGGATTGTACAGAAATGCAGAAGATGACCGATGACGCAGTAAGACGCGCCAAGCTTGGCAGATTAAGAAGCCATATGGATTTCACATCGGCACTTTCAGATATGATTAAGAGGGACAATGCAGATATATTAGTCACAATGTTAAGTCCGCTTCTAAAGCCGAACATAAGAAAGACATTTGACCTGATAAGCATTGATGATGCGCTTATGGTGAAGCCTCCAAGATATGAGGAGAAAGAGCTTATAAGCAATGAAAGACCGGAAGATATTGAATTCGAAGATGAGATTGAAGAAAAGAGAATTAAGGATAATTATGTATTCCTTATGAAAAATCTCATTGTGTGTTTGAAAAAATCGGACATTATAACACTCGGTCAGTTTGCAGATGCAATGAAGAGGGCGTATGGTGAGCAGATTCTAAGAAATGCAGATTTCTTCTCTTTCTTTGTTAATCTGTGCCAGAAGGATGAGTACCAGCTTGGCGGTGATGCGGGAGAAGATACATTTCTTGATGCATACTTAGGGGAAGGCTTTAAAGATACGGAAAGCTTTACATTTGCAATAAGAAAAGGGCTTGGCGGGCAGGTTATATTGTCGGATAACTGTATGATGGCAGATGTTGAATTGGTACGAAAGGAAGCACATGGAGAATAGAAATCTAGATAAGGCGCTGGACATAGTTTCCAAGCTTATCACAGGGGAAAATGTGTCTGAGAGGGGCGAGAATGCAGCTCTTTATCAGGAATACAATAATAATGCAGAAGTGTATGACATCGTTCATATGTCACTTAAGAAACTTAATCTTAACATATATGAATATAACAATGGTCTGTATGTGAGTGCAGGTGATAATAACAGGGTGTTTGGATATTCCAACGAGGAATTAAGAAATGTACTTGGATTAAGAGTTAATAAAGAATTATATCTTGCGTATTTCATAATCTACAACATAATAACAGAGTTTTATTCAGATACAATGAGTTCAACTTATGCTGAGTTCATAAGACTTGAGGACATCATTAAAAATGTTGATAAGACAACAGGTGGTATTGTCGATAAGAGCACAGGGCTTGTGCTTGATGAGGTTGAGGAGAACAGCTTTAAGCAGATAGCACTTACATGGGACGAGCTTCCGGTGACAACAGTAGAGGATCAGACAGGAGCGAGAGCAGCAAGAAATTCCAAGTCGGGTATGGTAAAGCTTGTGCTTAATTTCTGCGTTGCGCAGGAACTTTTAGTTGAGAGTCAGGACAGATATTATCCGACAGACAGATTCAGAAGTCTTATAGAGAATTATTTTGATGATTACAGAGGACGATTTGCCGAACTTATGAATGGAGGACGCGATGCCACAGATTAACAGAATCAGAGTTAATAATGTTAAATATAATTTCGGTACACAGGTGTACGACGATTTCGTGATGCGCTTCAACTGCCAGAATACTATATATGACCTTGCCAATGGCGGTGGTAAGAGTCTGCTTATGCTGCTTCTTATGCAGAATATGCTTCCTAACTGCACACTTGATGACAAGCAGCCTATTGAGAAGCTTTTCAGACAGGGAAGCGGTAATACATGTATTCATTCTTTGGTTGAGTGGAAGTTAGATCCATGTTATCAGAAGGATGGTTTCAGGTTCATGACAACTGGTTTCTGTGCAAGAAAGGGAAGAGGCACAGACGATGAGAATCAGGATGGACAGGAACAGACAGCTGCACCTACAGCAAGTGTTGAATACTTTAATTACTGCATATTCTACAGGGAGTTTGGCGATAACGATATTAAGAATCTTCCACTTGTAAGTAATGGAGAGAGAATTACATATAACGGACTTAAGGCTTATCTTCGTGACCTTGAGAAGGGCGGGTACAAATATGTTGTTAAGATATTTGACAGAAAAGGTGATTACCAGAGCTTCATAAGCAACTACGGAATATATGAGAGTGCATGGGAAATTGTGCGTGGAATTAACAAGACAGAGGGACATGTAAGAACATATTTCGAGTCAAATTATAAGACAAGCCGTAAGGTTGTTGAGGATCTGCTTATAGAGGAGATTATCCAGAAATCCTTCAATAACAAGCTGTCAGTTGATAATGATGAGGGCATGATGGCTCAGACTCTTATGGATATTAAGGACAAGTTAGTGGAGCTTTCAAAGAAACACTCACAGCTTGGAGCATATGACAGCCAGATTGCAGCTATCGACAGTTTTAAAGAATATCTGTCGACATATGAAGCATTTTACAACAGAAAAGAAGAAATAGAGAAGCAGCTATATAACCTGCTTCTTGTTGCTATGCGGGAAAGTGATAAGAAGGATAAGGAACTTAAGAGTCAGGATGACCTTATCACTAAGATGTATGATGAGCTTGCACAAGAGAAGGAAGCTATAGCAGTTGCAGAGGTTATGTCTGAAAAGAATTCGATGGCAGGAGTTGAGAGCCTTGTTAATGAGACAAGAAAGGCACTTGAACTCAAGAACGCTGCAATTGAAGAGGCAAGAGGAAAGCTTTCTTTGATGGAGTCTGCGGGTGATTATAAAGATTATGCAGAATACGAGAAGTCCTATAAAGGACTTCAGATTGCGATAGATAACAGATTAAGAGAAGATACTGATATAACAGCAGAGTTAAAGATACTTGCTGCAGGTTACAGAAAATTCTATGAGAAAGAGACCAGAAGACTTAAGGAAAAGCTTGATATAGCAGCTAACCGTGTTAAGGCTCTGGAAGTCAGATTATCAGAGGCTAAGGATAATCTTAGAAATGCTGACAAAGAGGCGGCAGGTCTTGGCAGTCTTTCGGATAATCTTGAGAATGAGATACAGGAATTACAGACACAGCTTGGAGTAGCTTTATCAGAGGCAGGAACTGTCGTATGTGAAAATGCGTCTGAAGAATATGATAAGTCATTCAGGGATAAAGAACTGTTAAAGAATGAAGAGACAAGAATGTCCGAAAAATTCAATGATGTGCAGCAGCAGTTAATGTCACTTAATGAGACAATATCTGCCAATAAAGCACTTATTGATATATTCACAGAGCAGTCAGAAAAGCTTGAAAAGGCTGATGAGGCTGGAAATGCTGATAACGAGCGCATGGGCAAAATCCGTGAAATATACAGTGCAGATAATGACGAGGCAATGCTTTCGGTTATTCTTGAGACTTACCAGAAGATGCGCAGTGAATATACAGAAGAGTGTAAGGCAGCCCAGGAACTTGATAGCTTTATTGACAATGCAAGAAAGGGAACATATATCTGTAAGAGTCCTGAAAGAGACAGGCTTAAGGAATACCTTGAGAGCCAGTACGGTTCAGATGTTGTTGAGGGACATGAGTGGTTTGCAGCCCTGAATGCAGGACAGAAAAGAGATGTATTAAAGAGAACACCTTTCATTGAGTACGCATTTATAATAAAGAACGATTTCGAGAGAATCAAAGCAGATGAGATGCTTAAGGATTTTGGCAAGGGTGCGGCTGCTTATCCTGTTATAAGCGAGCAGGTGCTTATTGATACTAAGTTAGAGATTAACAAAGACCTGATTGTATTCGCATTAAAGGATATGTCGTTCCTGCGTGATGAGGCAAAGCTTGAGACACAGATTAAGCTTGCACAGGAGGAGCTTGAGTCGCATAAGGCGCAGGCAGGAAAGCTGGCCGACAGAATGGAGCTTGTGTGGAATGATTATACATTTGCACTTGTATATAATGCTGTGTCTGGAAAGGTGGATGCGTCCGAGGCAGAAGCAATCAGATTAAAGATTGCTGACAGCGAGGCTGCAATTATTGAGGCTGAGAAGAAGAGAAGTGTGTTAAATGAGGTTAAAGAGCAGCTTTCAAGGAACCTCGCACAGACAAGAGATGATATAGAAGAGAAGGAAACAGCATGCAGCCTGCTCTCGCGTATTATGGAGATGAATACTTCTATAGATAAAAAGTATGAGCGCTTAAAGGGACTGAAGGCTGATGTGGACAGTGCAAGAAACCGCATATATGAGTGCGAGGAGGCAGCAGCTTCTGCTAATTCTGAGTATGATACCGCGAGAGATTTCGAGGACAGTACAAGAAAGGCATATGATGAAATCATTAAGTCATGGGAGGAGCAGTACGCACCTTATTATGATGAAAATGTTTCAATAGAAATCGATGACGATACATACCGTCTTGATAAGGATGAAATAGAGAGCAGATTCACCGGATTAAAGACAGCACTTTCACAGAAGAACAGTGACTTTGCAGATAAGCAGGCGCTGATGAACCATCTGTCTGCATCTATGAACAAATGTCGTGATGCAATAGAGTACAGAGGTTATACATTTGACGATATTAAGGCAAAGTATGAAGCCGGTGAGATTATGGCAGCAGGTTCACAGCAGTTAAGGAATGCCAAGGATGCTCTTAATAATCTTGTGAAGAGCAGTGATTCTGTAAGGGAAGAGCTTGAGTCACAGGAAGCACTTCTTAACAGACTTGAGGGAAGTATCGCACATGGTATTAACCAGATTGAGAATAATTATGGAAGCTTTAATGAATTCCCATGCGATGACCCGGATGAATTCCTTACACAGCACAAGGTACTTATTAAGAAGTTAGAGGATAACACCAAGGTTCAGGAAAAGACACGCAGACAGATGTCTGATTCATTAAAAGACATTCTTGTATGCAGAAAAGACCTTGAAAGAATCGTGTCTGATGCGGGCATGCATGTTCCAGAAGAATTCCGTCCTGAGGATGCACAGGGAATTACAGCTAATCTTACAGAATATGAGGCTGTTCATAAAGAATATGCTTCAATTACCAGATTAGAGTATAAGAAGGTTGATGAATTTAATAAGAATAAATCTAAGCTTATTGACCTGCTTAACGGATTTAATGCAGTCGAGCTTGCTGATGAAGTAAGGATATCACTTAATGTTCCTGAAAATGTGGCTAAGACCAGAAGTATGATTGAATCGTTAAATGAGACGAACACATTTATACAGTTAGAAAAAGACCGCATTGCCAAGGGTATAGAGGATATGCAGATGATTAAGGATAACTTTGAAAATCGTTGTATCCAGACATGCAGTAATATTAAGACTGAGCTTGACCGTCTGCCACAGTTGTCTAATATCAATCTTGACGGAGAACAGATTGCAATAATCAGTTTGCAGATTCCTTATATAAAGGAAGAATTATATAAGGAAAAGATGTCTGAATATATTGATGAAACTGTATTTATGGCGGAAAGCTTTAAGGAGCCTGCGGAAAGACTTAAGTATATAAGAAACAGACTGTCATGGAAGAGACTTTTCTCAGTCATTGTTACAGATATGAACTCAATCAGGATTAATCTGTATAAGAGAGAAAGAATCAAGGACCAGAGCCGTTATTTAAGATATGAGGAAGCGGTTGGTTCAACAGGACAGTCACAGGGTATATATATCCAGTTCCTTATTGCGATTATCAACTACATATCTAATATGAATTCTTCAGGTAATGAAGGTGTTGAGGGTAAGACAATATTCATAGATAACCCATTCGGTGCGGCAAAGGATATATACATATGGGAGCCAATATTCAAGCTGCTTGCAACTAATCATGTCCAGCTTATTGTTCCGGCAAGAGGTGCAACTCCTGCTATTACAGGAAGATTCGATGTTAATTACATACTTGGTCAGAAGCTTGTTGATTCAAGGCAGCAGACTGTGGTTGTTGATTATTACAGCAGCACGAAGGAATCAGAATTGGAATACACGAGAATGGATTACGAACAGGCTACATTTGATTTTTTGTAACATATTTGTAACAATTCTGTGAACTTGGTTTACAATGAACTTAGGCTGTGCTAAACTTTAATGAGTTGTAAAATGCGATAAATAAATTATTCACAACATTCATCAAGTAAGCATTGGAATGAGGAATATATAATCATGAATAAATACGAATTAGGAATTAAGATAGACCAGATTAAGAAGCTGGCAGCGAAAAAGGAATACACAGAAGCGGCAGCCATAGCTAAGGATATTAACTGGACTAAGGTTAAAGACTGGCAGGCACTTGCCACAGCCATTAATGTGCAGGAAGCAGTCGGGGACTATGAAGAAGCAAGAGACATGGCAATTCTTGCTTATAACAGAAACCTTGGCGGAAGAAAGCTGGTTTATAAGCTTACTGAATTCTTTATTAAAGTTGGAGATTTTGATAATGCTAACGAGCTTTATGAAGAATACAGCAAATCTTCACAGCATGATGTGAGCAGATTCATCCTGTATTATGACCTTAGAAAGGCACAGAATGCATCAGATAATGAACTTGTAGGAATCTTAGAGGATTACAGGGATCATGAGATTGATGAGAAGTATATGTATGAGCTTGCAAAGCTGTATTATAAGACTGGAAGAAAAGAAGAATGTATTAAGACATGTGATAATATCGTTCTGTGGTTTCAGGATGGTATATACGTTGAGAAAGCAGTACAGTTAAAGGAAAAGCTTGGTGTTGTTCTTACTAAGACACAGAAAGGTATCTTAGAAGATGTAAGAAAAAGAAAGGAAGATATAGAGGCAACTAAGGAAGAGCTTTTTGCAAAGCAGAAGGAACTTGCTAATCTTAAGAGAGATGAAGTTGAAGATGTTTTCCGTGAAGAAGATGAGAAAGAACAGAAATCAACTGGTAAACAGCCAGTGCCAGAGGTAAGTCTGAATGTTCCTGAGTTTGCTAAGGAACAGGAGGAAGGACCTCTTTCAATAGACCTTGTACAGAACGACCAGAATGATGATATCAAAGCATTTTTAATGAAAGCTCTGAATAAGGATGAAGATGCAGATAATACTAAGGACAGCTCTGTTGTTATGTCTAAGATAGAGACTCCTCAGGTGGAGAAGCCAGAGGTTTCTGAGACACTTAGCAAAGATGGAGAGAAGAATTTCTCAAGCGAGATTAATAAGGCAAATGTCTCACTTAAGGAGCTTATTGAGAATGCAAAGCAGAAATTAGCTGATAATTATGAGCAGATCAATAAAGAAGACGAAGCTGAACAGAGAAAAGAAGCTGAGGAAAGAATCAATAAGGAAGCAGAGAATATAGATATTAATGTTCCTGTACCTGAATATAACAATTTATATGATACAAGAAATCTTCAGGAAGAGCTTGCTGCCAAGATGAGTGACTTGTTCGGTGATGAGGAAGAAGATGCTGATGTTAAGACATTTGTACCAGCTTCTAAGAATAAGGAAGAACAGCTTGCAGAGGAGGTTAAGACTCCGGCTCCTGTAACTGAACAGGTTGTTAATGATGATGCAGAAGTTCAGGAAGATGATGACCAGATTGAAGGCCAGATGGATATAACAGAGTGGATGCAGTCTGTAAGAGAAGAAAAGTATGGCAAGCAGGATACTAAGGAATTCTCAAAGTCAGAGCTTGAGCGTTATCTTGATGAGAAAGACGAGAAAAGTGCAGCTTATGAAAAGCTTGTAGAGCAGAAGAAAGCAGAAGCACTGGCTGATGGTAAGGAGATTGATAAGGAAGAAGCAAAGAGAGCAGCTCTTGCACAGATGGCAGTTGATTCAGCGAGAATGGATCTTGCAATAAGAACAGGTAAGGCTGCAGCGAGACTAGAGCAGGCAGCAACTGCTATAGAGAATGAAGATATTCCTTTAGTTACAGCACAGATACCAACTGTGTCAGAATCAATGATTTCAGATATCAATTCAATTATGAATGAAGATATTGATAATAAAGACAATAAAGAAGAAGGTGAGGAGGCTGTTGTACTAGATGAGGTAGCTGCAGGTGTTGAGCCGGAAGAAACAGTAATTCCATTCACCAGACAGGAAGAAGAACAGCCATTGACTATGGAAGAAGAGATTGAAGAAACTGAGCAGATAGAGAAGAAGCTTACAGGAGAACTGGCAAAGATATTCAGAAAGTACAGAGATATGCCAGGACTTGAGGAACAGTTAGCTGATCTTTTCGATACAATTGACGATGAAATGCAGATGAATTCATCAGCATCAGGAAATATTCTTATTTCTGGTAATTCAAGTTCTGATAAGACAGACCTTGCAAGAACTATAATAAGAGCTATTAATACTTTATATCCAGACCAGCCAAAGAAGATTGCTAAGACATCAGGAGAGAGTATTAACCAGAGAGGTATTGCCAAGGCAATGGGAAGACTTAAGGGAACAGCTCTTATCGTTGAAGGCGCAGGAACAATCCAGCCTAAGAGAATTAATGAACTGCTTAACTGTCTTGAACAAGATACAGGAAGAATGATTGTCATATTTGAAGATTCAGATACAGACATGAATGTTCTTATCAACTTTAATCCTGAGCTTACCAAGACATTCAATCACAGAATTGTTCTTAAGCAGTACACAGTTAATGAGCTTGTTGAGATGGCGAAGAGATTCGCAAGAAAGAGACAGTATGAGGTTGATGATGATGCATTACTGGAACTGTATCTTAAGATTGACAAACTCCATAACGTGAATGATAATATTAAACTTGATGATATCAAGGAAATAATCAATCAGGCAATTGTCAACTCTGAAAGAAGAGCATCAAGAAGATTCTTTGGCGGACTTAAGAAGAAGAGAAGCGAGAATGGTGATGTTATATTCTTGACAGAGGCAGATTTTAAAGACAGATAACTTATAATATTATGCACAGATGTGCTTACACAGGGAGGAAAATATGACTAACATCGATGAAATGTCAATTAATGCAATCAGGGTATTGTCAGCAGATGCAATCCAGAAGGCTAATTCAGGACATCCTGGACTTCCACTTGGAACTGCACCAACAGCTTATGAATTATGGACTAACCATATGAATTACAACCCGGCTGATCCAGAATGGAAGAACAGAGACAGATTCGTTCTTTCTGGCGGACATGGTTCAATGCTTCTTTATTCATTGTTCCATTTACTTGGAATTGGCAATCTTTCTTTAGATGATGTGAAGAATTTCAGACAGATGGGTTCTAAGACACCTGGACATCCAGAGTATGGTCACACAGTTGGTGTTGAGGCTACAACAGGACCTCTTGGACAGGGTATGGCTATGGCAGTTGGTATGGCTATGGCAGAAGCACATCTTGCGTCATTATTCAATAAAGACGGATACAATGTAGTTGACCATTACACATATGTACTTGGTGGAGACGGATGTATGATGGAAGGTATTTCATCAGAGTGTTTCTCACTTGCAGGAACATTAGGTCTTTCAAAGCTTATTGTATTCTATGATTCTAACAATATATCAATTGAAGGAAGCACAGATATTGCATTTACAGAAAATGTAATGAAGAGATTTGAAGCATTTGGCTTCCAGACAATCGAAGTTGCTGATGGCAATGATATTGAAGCTATCGGCAAGGCTATTGAAGAAGCCAAGGCAGATAAAGAAAGACCATCACTTATCAAGGTTAACACACTGATAGGATACGGCTGTCCTGCAAAGCAGGGTAAGGCAAGCGCACACGGTGAGCCTCTTGGTATTGATAATGTTGCAGCACTTAAGGAAAATCTTAACTGGCCATGCAAGGGTGATTTTGAAGTACCACAGGAAGTATATGACCATTATAAAGAGATAGCTGCAAGAATGGCTGAACCGGAAGAAGAATGGAATAAGCTTTTTGCTGAATACTGTGAGAAGTTCCCTGAGATGAAGGAACTCTGGGATAAGTACTACAATGGATGTCATATGTCCGATTTATTCAATTCTGAGGAATACCTTGCAAAGCCAGAGAAGGCAGAAGCAACAAGAAGTTCAAGCGGAACAATTCTTAACATGATTAAGAATGTAATGCCTAACCTTATCGGTGGTTCAGCAGATTTAGCACCATCTAATAAGACTAATATGAAGGATGCAGGAGATTTCTCTAAGGAGAATTATGCAGGAACTAACCTTCACTTTGGTGTAAGAGAACAGGCTATGGCAGCAATTGGTAACGGACTTGCACTTCATGGTGGATTAAGACCATTCGTTGCAACATTCTTCGTATTCAGTGATTACACAAAGCCAATGGCAAGACTTACATCACTTATGAAGCTGCCACTTATATATGTATTCACACATGACAGTATCGGAGTTGGTGAGGACGGACCTACACATGAGCCAATTGAGCAGCTTGCAGCATTCCGCTCAATGCCTAACTTCACAGTATTCAGACCATGTGATAGAACAGAGACAGCACTTGCATGGGAATATGCTATTGAATCTAAGGATGAACCAACAGCATTAGTTCTTACAAGACAGAATCTTCCACAGATGGCAGGTTCATCTAAGGAAGCACTTAAGGGTGCATATATTCTTGAGGATTCTGATAAAGAGACTCCAGATGGAATTATTATTGCAAGTGGTTCTGAAGTTAACCTGGCTGTATCTGCAAAGGCAGAGCTTAAGAATGCAGGAATAGATGTAAGAGTAGTAAGTATGCCATCTATGGACGTATTCGAGAAGCAGTCAGAGGAATACAAGGAATCAGTCCTTCCTAAGAGTGTAAGAAAGAGAGTTGCAGTTGAAGCACTTTCAGACTTTGGTTGGTACAGATATGTAGGACTTGACGGAAAGGTTATATGCATGAAGGGCTTCGGAGCTTCAGGTCCGGCTAACCAGTTATTCGAGCATTTCGGATTCACTGTAGAGAATGTAGTTAACATTGTTAAGAGCCTTTTCTAAGATGATAGAATAATAAAGAATATTAATATAAAAAATCAGGGATTTCGGTTATTAAATATAACTGGAATCCCTGATTTCTTTATATTATAAAGAGTTGTTAATAAAATAATTTGACATATGTATACAATAGGTATAAAATCAATATGACTTTTTACAATTTAAAGGAGGGGAATTTTGTGAAAGCAATAAAAAGAATTTCAGTGCTTGTGTTGGCACTGGTGATGGTGTTTACATTGTGTATGTCATCACAGACTGCGTATGCAGCCAACAAAGTAACAATAACATTTAAGGACTCAATAGTGTATGAACAGGTGGTAAGTAATTTAAGTAATATGGATATTACTACCGATGATGACAAGATGCAGATTACTATGAATGAAGAAGATATTAAGTCTGTAAAGTCACTTAGAATAAAGGCACCATATGGTAAGTATGAGTTCATAAAAGACATATCAGGGCTTGAGAACTTTACAGGTCTTACAGAGCTGATTATCTGGGATTCATATTACAATGATGGACAAGTACCAGAAGGTACTTTTTCTGATCTGTCACCATTAAAAGGACTTACAGGACTTACAAAACTTGAAATATGTGGAACACATGCTTCAAGTGTAGATGATATTGCCGGACTCACTAATCTGACATCATTAAAAATAGAAAGTCCAAAGCATCTTGATTTATCAGCAATTGGTAATCTGACTAACCTGAAAACATTAAGTCTTGAAGCATGTGGTATAGACAATGAAGGATTTAACTACATAACTGATAAGCTTACAGGGTTGACATCATTAGAACTTGGTTATCTCAATTATGAGGGAAATGATATATCGGATATATCTTCAATTACTAAACTTACAAAGCTTCAGACATTATATTTAGATAATAATAATATTGCAGATATTACACCACTTTCAGAGTTGACAGATTTAGAATTTTTATCTATTCGTTGTAATCTGGTAACAGATATCTCTGCACTTGGAAATCTTACTAATCTTGAAACTTTATATCTTGGAAGAGATACTCTAGGGGGAGTTCCAATTAACGGAAATATCTCTGCACTTGGAAATCTTACCAAGCTTAGGAACTTATATGCAGCAGGTTGTGGCATAACAGACATAAAAGCATTAGAACCAATAGTTTCTAATCTTCAGGCACTTGATTTAACAGAAAACAGTATTACAGATTTTTCGTTACTTCAGGAAAAATATACTAATAACCAGACGTGGTTAAAAATTAATAATCAGGTATATAATCTTAAAGCCAATTCAGAAGATACAGTTGAGCTGCCTCAGATTGTATTAGATGCAATATATGATAATACATCATTTGTATATACAGAACAGCTTGAAAAGAATTTGAATTTCTCAACTGTAGTGAGATTAGATGGTTGTAAATTTTCAGAAGATGGTAAAAGTGTTATTATTGATAAGAATGTAGCAACAGCTAAAGCAGATATAGGATATCATTGTCATGGTTACAAATATTCGGCAAAAATTGTATATGATGTAACAGATGTTAGTGCGCCTGAAGTGGAAACATACTATTCTACAAAAAAATTAACAAATAAAGATGTTACGGTTACACTTGTTGCTGATGAAGATATTCAGGCTGTTGCTGGATATGATAAAGTAACTGACAGGGAGTATCGTAAGGTATATACAGCCAATGCTAATGAAAGCGTAGATGTCTATGATATAGCAGGAAACAAGACAGTAGTAACAGTAGATATTTCTAATATTGACAGGACAGCACCAGAGGTTACAGCTACATACAGTACTAAAGAGCTGACTAATGGAAATGTAGAGGTAACACTTACAACCGATGAAGATGTACGGTCAATAGCAGGCTTCACAAAGGTAGATGACAGAACTTATAAGAAGACATATACATCAAATGCA
>ENA-UOJH01001451-UOJH01001451.1-human-gut-metagenome-genome-assembly--contig:-C148-NODE-1451-length-17411-cov-11.911731_pt1 | contig 17411 bp, 16 predicted proteins | sample MGYA00242345_ERZ723892 | MGnify/ENA metagenome assembly ERZ723892 | reverse complement strand
ACTGGCATCGCTAAAAGGCTGTTTTTTATGTTTTTGTTTCAGTCCCCCAGTATTTCTCCACTAAGCCTAAGTAAGTGCTGTTTTATTATGCGTAACTGTGCATACCGCCGAGCAGGAAGTTCACGCCAAAGTAGGTGATAATCACACTCAAGAAAGCGCATACGCAAAATGCGTGGAAGAAAACGGGGCGGGAAAAACATGGGAGCGACTTTGTGTGAAGTGCCATGGCATAGACCACAAGCGTGATAAGTGCCCAAGTTTCTTTTGGGTCCCAACTCCAATAACTGCCCCACGACACATTCGCCCACACTGCACCCACAAAGATGCCTACAGCCAACAGAAACACAGCAGGAACAAGCAGCATCTGTCCCACCACATACAGCCGCTGCACCTGCTGGGCATTGTGTCGCAACGCCAGTGCCATCACTCCGTTGAGCATCAAGAATGCCAACAAGGCATACGCCATCATAATCACCGCCACATGGATAGAAAGCAGTGGCGATTGCAATACTGGCATAAGCGGCGTGATTGATGGATTTGTTTCGCCCATCAGTGCCACCATCAGTGTAAGTCCCGAAATCAAGAATCCGAAAGGCAAGCACATGGTGAATTTGTGAGCCAAGCACAACATCATCAACAGCGAGAGCCACGACATCAGAAGCATCGTTTCGGGGCCGTTGCTCATGGGGATATGCCCTGCCACATACCAAAGCAAGCCCAGATACACAGTGAGGAACAAGAAGAACGCCACACCAAGCGCATAAATATCAACAAACAACTTTGTATGAGGTTTTTCACCTTTCGCTGCTATGCGTGCGAGATAGAAAAACGACAGCAAACCTATCAACAGTGAAATCACGCCAATCACCAATGTGTAGTCCAGCGAGTTGAACCATTTTTCCGCTGTCAGGCGACTATCGCTCGGCATGTCAGCACCTGCTTCCTTACGCTGATATTCCTTGAATTTATCAATGAATTTCGCGCAGTTTTCCCAATCGTGCTTCACCACCAGTTCATTCAAGTAGTTCAGACCTTTATTCACAAAAATCCATTTGTTCTCGTCGATATCCTGGGGCAAATCTTGCGACACTTGCGAATACCACAACAACTGTCCTTTGTATCTCACAGGAAATATTTTAATGGCACTTCCTGTCGCCACCATTGTGGCAATCTGGAATTTTTCATCGGCTTGCTGCACGCCTTTCGCATCGGTCACCGACGCATCGCCCTGCATCAGTCGCTTCATTGCGCCGTCAAGCAGATAGCCTTCTGTAGGGCTGACAAAATCAGCCAACGACACCATTTTATCGTCGGTTTTCAGCAATTCACGCACTTCCCCACTCTTGATTTTAATTATGGGCTCATGCTTCCAGTCGTCGTAATAAAACATCCAACCTGTCACCACTTGCATTGCAGAATATCCCTTATACGAATTTCTGCCACAAAGTTTTTTGGTGAAGTCGCGGGCAAAGGTCTGTAATGTACTCATGCGGTCGTTGTGCATAATCACAATATCAGACATTTGCTCTGCCACATCTTCTGGCAACACGCGAGGTGAAGCTGACGAAGAAAGCGACACCAGTCCGAATGCCACTACCAGTCCACCTTTCAGCACCTTTGAACGCAATAATTGGCGAAAACGCCCATTTTTATCAATCATAAGCCATAAGCAAGATAAAAGCAACAAAGCATATCCAGCATAACTGATGCCTATGCCCCAAGGGTCGTGAGCCACAGTGAGTATGGTGGCACCGTGATCTGGATCGTAGCCATTTTGGCAAAAGCGATAGCCATCACGAGCGTAAATCTGATTCATCGACACCTGTCCTTTCTCCGTCTTGTCACCATCATGCACTTTCAGCACGCTCACAAAGTCCATCGGTGCTGTGGTACCTGGATAATAGTCGATTTTGAAGTCCTCAAGCGAGAGGCTAAACGGCAACTGAAATGTGGAGCTGTCGGCCGCTTGGCACACAGACGTAGGTTTACCCTGTTCCAAACGGATTTTTCCATGCTCGGCAAAGAGCCAAGTGACTGCCGCCCCTATCAGAATGAGCAGCAATGCCAAATGAAATGTGAGCGAGGATGCCTTCATCTTGCTCTTTAGCACATACACCAAAGCGCTGACGGCAATCAGTGTCCACAGTGCGAAAAATGCCCAAGAATCGTAGATGAAGGAGCGCGCCACATCGGTGCCGCTGACTTTTTCTATCACGGTGGCTACTGTCAGCGTCAAGGTCATCAGCCACAGTCCAATAAAAGATATGCGTTTAATTGCTTTCATTTCGTATCATACAAAATTCGCCATGGGTAAGCCAAAAGCACACCCACGGCGAAAAAACCATTAACAATAAATTATATTGAGTTGATAAACTCTACTACGGCATCTCTATCCGATTTAGAGAGATTACGGAATTTTTCCACCGATTTGCGCGCATCGCTCTTTGCAGAACCGTGCCACATGATGGCTTCAATCACGTTGCGGGCGCGGCAGTCGTGCAAGCGGTCGGCGGCACCTGTGCACAAGCGGCTCAGTCCTCTACCCCAAAGTGGAGTGGTACGGCACCAACCAGTACGAATATCGTTGACCATAAACAAACGGTGCTGCACCAAGTCGGTATAAGGCCAAATCTTCTGATATGGGAATCGTGGAAGTTTTTGTGCCTTAGCTCCTACAAAGAAGTTGTTAGGGTCACGAATTTCATCAGCGCCTGTTGTCCAAGATGGGCGGTGACAGTATGCACAACCAATTTCAGAAAACAGTTTCTTGCCTCTTTGGAATTGTTCGCTCTTCACGTCGCGCGCTGCTGGCACAGCCAGACCACGGTGCCAAGCCATCAAGTCGATGTATTCATCGTCGGTCATTTCGGCTGGCAGTTCTTTGCTCATCAGATAGTTGTAGATATCTTTCTGCACATCGCCAGTTTTCTTCCATTCTGGATAGTACTTGTAGAATGAAGCCTGTACATCGGGATCTTTTGATGCCACATCAGCATAAGCTGTGGTCATGTAGTGATAGCGGCGGTCGCCACGTGTCACATTAGTGATATTCCAAATCGCATTGGCACCTGCGCCATCTTGCAAATTACCTCTTGAAAGAGCGTAGGTGTAGCGGCGCACGTATTTGGTGCCGTCGCCTTGAGCGGTGTTGGTGTAATAGCTTTTGAAATCGCCATTAGCCCAAATTGCTGGGTTCAAAGTCACACCCATCTTTTCTTCAGCGAGGTATTGCGCACGAATATCGTCGTCGGTGATGGCATCGATCAAACCTGTTCCGTAAATGCCGATAGTGCTTTCCACACGGCAGCGGAGTTGTGAATAGTCAATGTTTTTACCGCCCACTTGCAGAGGCACATAGAATGCGTCTTGAGGAATCACCACTTCTGGGTAAATCAGACTATAAGTCTCTCCATCAGGGAATTTATTGCCCCATTCATCGGTGTATGGCTCCCAATTAATTTTAATTTTCTTTTCGTCGATTGGAGCCTTGAATGGAGCGGCTGCCTGAGTTTGAGGCATACCGGTGAGCGACGAAAGGTAAGTGTCGTTCTCATCTGTGAGCACCAGCAGATAACCATTGCCAATGTTGTTGGAATTGTACTGGGTTTGACGCTGACCGTGGCCATAGCTTGGGTGACAGGCAATACAACTTGTTCTCACCCAAAGCGGACCAAGACCACGCATAGGCTGTGTGGCATCAGAGCCAGTGTCGAATGGCGATTCGAAAATGCGTTCGCCACGCTTAAACGAAGCCACCAGCCCTTGTTCCTCCACTGCGGGAGCAAATTGCTCGTAAGCTGAAGCGGTATGGTTGAAAGATGTTCCCAACTTTCCGCCCGAGTAGTACTCGTCGGCATAAATCTGAGATGGTTCCTCATTATGTGGCTTATCGTCGGCGCACGAAGGCAGCAACAATACAGCCAAAGCCGAAATAATAGTATATTTATGGAGATACATCATTGTTTATTATTTTGAAATTTCAGTAATTGCGTTATCCAAAGCGTTCATCAGCTCGTTGCAAGCCTCTACAGCTTTCTGAGTTTCGGCAGCAGTGAGGTGGTTGCGGAATGGAGCTGGCATTGAAGAAACTTCTTTAATCGCGTTGTCGATGGCTGTACGCACTTTTGTGTCGGCATCGGCATTCTTCTTCTTCATGTATGTGGCAAGGGAGTTGGCGTTTACTGTGCCATCAAGTGAGCCGTAATACACATTTCTCACGCTTCTGAGGTTGTCGGTGAAGTCTTCAATTGAGTTCCAAGAGTACCATGATTCCACGTCAAGCACATTGCCAGAGTGTACAGGGTCGGTGATTTTAGTGTTGCCAACCTCGTCGCTGATATCGCTTGCACCTTGCAGAATCTGAACCATTGCGGCAATTTGTGTCTTATAGTTGGTGTTGCCACTTTCACCAGCAAGAATCATCATTTCACCATAGTTGGTGCCTGGTTCAAGTTCTTGCTCTTTCAAGATTTTCTGCTTTTTAGCGTCAACGTTTTCCACGCCAGCCCAAGAAGCCTCAAGACGAATGGTTTGCCATGCAAGGTCCTCTGCCACAGCGGCATTGAAAATCAGTTCATTCTTAGTGATTTCGCTCACGTTTCTTGGTTGACCGTCACGGAAAATCACATATTCCACAGCGTGGAAGCCAAGCAAACCGTAACCGAGTGTAGAGAAGCCATCGGCACCAGCACCGTCGGCATCAAGTTCGGCAATCAAATCAGCATTTGAAAGAGTTTGGTCAAGTTTGCTCTTTTGCAATGGCCAAGAGTCGATATGTGGGTCGATATTGTAGTCGCTTGCTGCACCATAAAGGAACGCTTCGCTCAATTCCCAGTATTTTCTGGCTTCCACCCATTTTTTGCAAGCCTTATTCACATTTTCTTGTGTGGGATTCTCCTTCAAATCAGCGCACACACTCGCCAAATCCATTGAAGCGTCGGCAAGCGATTTGTAGGTGGGAACTACCACATTATTCACACATTGTGCGATGATGGCTTGCTTTTCAGCACTCTTTTCACTCTCGTTTGGTTCATTGTTGTTTTCGCTGCACGAGAGCAACATGGTGGGCAACATCAGTGCCATCAAACTTCCTTTAAGTAATTTCTTTACATTCATAACTTGAAAATTTTAGATGATATTTTTTTACTATTTTTTTATAAATGGAACATTCCGTAATAGCACACGCCTAAACTAACGGTTGGTTCGTCGTTGAATTGCGATTTAAACATTCGCTTGCTCCACTCGCCCTTTATCACAATTTCCTTCATGGGGTAATAGTTGAAACCAAAGGTCATTTTCTGGCGGCCCCATTGTGGTTCATCAGCCATGCTCGACACCGTTTTATACATGGAGTCGTAGTAATCGTAACGACCAAACACATAGAAGCGTTGGTCCGACGACGAGAGTTTCTTGTTGAGCGAGAACACATCATAGCCCAATTCACAGCCCACTGCTATGGCATCGGAAGCGATGCTCGTTTTTGGTGAAGGCGAGTCTTTGCGCGATGCCACATTTGCCTTGGTGATTTCAAGAGAGTTCGACAAATGTCCGTAGTCGAAATTACCACGCGCTATAATATTATGGTCGTTGTAGAGGAAACCGAATGTGCCAATCGTCACGGTTCCTTTCAGGTTTTCATATTTGCCTGTAGCATTCAGTGTGTTGGTGGCGCTGTTGCCCACATAGCCGCTGGCACTCAGTCGGAGACCTTTGATAGAATAGTTGTCGATTCGCAACGCACCAGCATAGCAAGTGGCCATCTTAAATTCGTAAGGCGAACCTGCACCATCGTGAATCCAGCCCTTATTGCCAAAGCGGTCGGCATCAAGTCCGGCAATGCCCATCACTTCGTAGCGGAAATCGCCCACTCTACCAAATGCGGAAATACCTGTTTCGTGCCATGTGCAAGGGAAAATAGTGTTTTCGCCTTCGGGGCGATACACGGTGAAGAATTCGGTAGGCATGTGGTTGTTGTTGGTTTCGCCCACAGGTACCACCATGTGGCCTAATCGCAAATTAAACTTGGGAGAGAAGGCTTTCTGAATCCAAAATTGTTCGAGTGCCACTTCACCGCCACGCTCGATTTCGCTTTCGTATTCACCGGTTTCCTCTTCTTCAATTTCAATTGCACTTTCAGTGCCGCCATGCTCAAACTCAATTTCCGAGCCCATCGACCAGCCTTTACCGAAGTCGTAGCCCACGAAAAACACCACATGGGGCAAATCAAACTGGCCAAAACTCTTCGCGTCCTTATATTTGGAAGCGTCGGTGTAGCGCTTGTAATTATTACTGTAAAACATTCGGCTTGCCACAGCTTCGCCATATCCGCCAAGGGTGAGACGGCTCGTTTTTTTCGTGTTCCCTACAGTGTCGGTTTGAAGCGAATGTGCTGACGCGAGAAGCGTGAACGAACTCGCAACAATCGCAACAGCATACTTAATGGTTGATAATTTTTGCATTGAATATAATTATTGTGTTTGTTTATTCCTTTCAAAAACCAATGCAAAATTATCCTAAAATGTGTTTTTCATAAATCGCAAAATTGTAGTAAAATTTCAGCCAAAATAATTATTTGTTGCTAACAACATATCATTAAAATCCCCTTTTCTTGGTATGTAACTTAAGTTTTTTCCACACTTCGCCATATAGCAAAAGCAGACAGTTCCACTCTTGTGTTACCGTCTGCTTTCGTGGTTATTTCCTATGGTTTCCCTCCTATTCGTTCACCATTCGCCAGTATGGGTGCCCGAACAGGGAGTAAATGTGCGTGTCGCGGAAGCCGAGTGCCTCGTAAAGGCGCTTCGCACCCAAGTTGTCGGGCGAACAAGCCAAAATCGCAGGTCTTCCCAGTGATTTCGCATAGTCGATACGCGATTGCATAAGCATACGAGCCACACCCTTGCCACGGCATGAAGGCATCACCGCCAGGCTATCGAGGTAGTATTCGCCTGCCTGTGTTTCGGGATCCATCTTTTCGGGGTCGAACGAGCCTTTAATCAATGCCGACAACATGTCGAATGTCACATCACGCCTTTGCGCATAGTCATCGCCAGCGTATGCCACAATCGCTCCAACCAATGTGCCGTCGCTTTTTGTGGCGATGGTCACATGGTGCCATGTGTAAAGTGTATCGGGGTGGCGCACCACCGATTCTATCATTTCGATTCGCTCACGTCGCGATTCGGGAATCTGGTTTCCTGCTTTCTCATACTGTTCCATGATGTCGTCGTCGAGTGCTTCGGCTACGACCATTGCCACAAATAGTGCGTCTTCCTCTGTGGCTGGGCGTAATAAAATCTTTTCGTCCATATTAAAAAATAAAAAGTGATTATCTCATACAAATATAAGCATTTATTTCCTCACACACCACCCCTGCGAGCAAGAAAGTGCAACACACGCAATTAAGTTAAATGAATAAAATTAATTTTAAAGTTAATTTCCTTTGTCAGATAAATATAATTGGTTATATTTGCACTGGAATTAACTTAAAAATTAAGATGACAAGGAAATACAGCATAGAACTCATTGAGGAGCATGACGCGGTGAACTTTTACAGCATTCAGCTTGCTGACGAGGAATTGTCGGAACTTGAGCGCTTCTTTGAGAAATTCCCAGAGGGCTGTGAATACGACAAGGATATTGACGTAATCATCTCTTGGCTTGACAAGATTGGCGAGCGTGGTGCTTTAGAGCGGTACTTCCGTCCCGAGGGAAGATATGGTGATGGCGTGGGCGTTGTCCCCATAGATGTGGGCAACAAATTGCGTCTCTACTGTTTGAGGATGTCAGATAAAATCCTCATTTTCGGCAATGGAGGTGTAAAAGATTCCAGCACATGGCAGGACAGCGAAACACTCGCCCCTTATGTGGAAATGCTGATTCACACAAGCCGATTCATTTCTTCACGAATAAAAGACGGCAAAATTGTGATGGTGGACAAAGAACTAATTGGCAACTTAAATTTCTTTCAAGATGAAAAGGAGTAGTATTATAGAGCAAAGGCGGAAAAGCGTCAACCCAGAAACAAGGAGGGCGGTTGATTTCTCATTTCTAATTGTTGACAGAATACACGAGATTTTGGAGAGAAAGGGAATGAGGCAGAAAGACCTTGCCATGCGCTTGGGGAAGAAAGAACCCGAAATCAGCAAGTGGATGCGTGGAACGCACAATTTCACGATAGATACACTTATTTCTATAGAGAACGCTTTGGGTGAACCGATAATATCGGTATGCCACGCCTAACTAAGCATTTATTTCCTCACACACGCACCCCTTTGTGCAAGAAAGTGTACCTCACACAAAACATTGCGCCTCAAAGATTCGTTACTTCGAGGCGCAATATTCTTTTATGTGTGTAGCTTTACGGATATTGGAGTCCGCGCAGCTTGAATTGTTCGGCATCGAGGTCTTTCAACCCACAGTCGTCTAATGGACGGTATTCATCGTGGTCGTTCACATAAAGGCGAGGCTTTTGTTCAAACGCCTTGTTGCTCACTGCCGCATCAGCCTTAAACTGGCTGGTGGAGATACCGCCAAGGTCGAGCATCGTGTGGAAAGTGACACGGTTGGTGGCAATAGGCTTTTTCTGGTTTGCCACAAGAGTTTGCCACTTTTCGGGGAATGCCGATTTGAATTCCGACGAAGCCCACAGGATAAACGGCACACGAAGTTGGTAATAAGTAGGGATTGGAGATGAGTGAAGGAAGCGTTGGCGTGAATCATCGAAAATGTCCTCACCATGGTCACTCACATAGCACATTGCCGCCGACATGTGCGTATCTTTCAGCGCATTGATTACGCCTGCGAGCAGAATATCGGTTTCACGAATACTATTATCGTAGGCGTTCACCATATTCGAGCGATATTTGTTGCTTGCCGATGGAATTTCGTCAGGCGTATAGTATGCGCCCTTTCTATCGTAGCGGTCGTAGTAGTTGAAGTGTGAGCCGTAGCAGTGAAGCAACACAAACAGTTTGCCACTCTTGTGCTTAGCCAAGTGCTTTTTCAATTCCACCACCAGCGCATTATCAGGCAACTGCGCCATCAATGGCAAATTGTCCTTGAGGTTGTGCACCTCGTCGGCTTCGCAACCGAGGAAGTCGATAATGGAGTGATTACGGCGTTGGCAACTCAAAAACAGCGTGGAGTAACCAGCCTCCTTAAATGCCGTAACAATGCCTTTTTTATAGTAAATACCGTCGAAATCGTCTTCACTACCTACTGGGGTGAGCAATAGCGGCACACTTTTATGTGTGGTGTTGCTCATGGTGATAGCATCGCAGTATGCCACCACATCTTTACCCATTGCGCCAAGCAGCGGAGTGGTGTTGCGTTGATAGCCATAAATACCGAAGTTGTCGGCACGGGCAGTTTCGCCCACAATCAGCACATACACTTCCGGAATGCTGTCGGGGTGGGTGCAAGTGGCATTGTATGTGAAATCCTTCACATTCTTGTCGTAGTTGAATGTCTTTGTGGCTCGGTCAATCGACAATGCCAAGTTGTAGCAAGCATTCACTGGAAAGATGTCGTCTTCCATCGCAAATTTCTTATCCACAGCGTAGGCAACGCCGATAAGCACCACGCCCAATGCCATCACGCCATACGCAATTTTGCGTTGCAGTTTACGGAATGTGACTTGAAGTATCTCCTTGTTCAAAATCGACAGCACAGCCACAACCATGCCTGAAACATAAACCACTACTACAAACAGCACTGCTGGGAGCAAATTGGAGAGCAGTTCGGTGGTTTCGGTCGGGTTGGTGGTGGTGAGGTTCAGGAACATGTCAACCGCAATGGGCGATTCTCCGTAAAGATAGAGCAGCACAATCTGGAATGCATCGAGAAACACGAAGAAGAACAGCCACCAAAACATTTTGCCGGGCTTCGAACTTAGCGTGAACGCCAACCAATACAGCCCTAACGGAAACACAATTCCCGCCAAGCGAACTATTGTTGAGGTGGACTCGGTGAAAAACATCATTACATTTGGCAATATCAACATTGCCAAAAATGTCCAAAACACAATCTGCTGATTCTTAAATATGTCAAGAATTTTCTTAAAATGCTTCATTTAAACTAAACATAAAACCGGTTTGACCCGACTTGCCAATGCCGTAGTCTAACCTAATATTCATACGCCTACGAAAGGCAAAACGATAACCAATACCAAAGTTGGGCAATATGTGCTTAAAACCGTCCATGTTGTGGAACACATTGCCCACACCAGCCCAAAGCACCATGCCATGTCGTCCCCAAATGTGCTGACGCAATTCCACTTGGGCATTAATCATGTGCTTGTCGCGGTAGCGGCCTAAATAATAGCCTCTCATACGGTGTGTGTCGCCCAAAAGCGCCATCTTCGCCCACGATGGATTACCGAAGTTAAACAGTGCCCAAAAGTCGGTGGCAAGCGTGCAGTCGCGCCACAGCGGACGGTAGTAGTTTGCCCTTACGTCGGTGGTTGAGAATGCGTAGCGATTCCACAGGAATTTCGGAAAAAAAGTTTGTGCCACATACAGATAAGCACCCGTCTTGGCATCGGTAACCATATCGCGCGTGTCATACTCCAGGGCACAGCCTGCGCCATAATTGCGGAGCACCAAATGCTGCCCTTGCAGCAATTCGGGGCGTGCTATCGTGTCGCTGTTCACATAATCCCATTGCAATATCGGGCCAAATCTGAGGTTGTCGGCAATGCTGAAAAGCAACTCGGCATCAATATTTGCCAAATACTTTTTCTGCATCGTTTTGTTGGCTGAGTTGTTGCCATTCTCATATCCCATGCCCCAAAAGTAAAGTGGCTGATACTCAAATGTTACTTTGGTAATCAATCGCATGTTGTTTGGGAAAAGGATATTTCCTGCGAAATTCAAATCCCAGAAATTTTTCGTCGTGTAGGTGGCTGAGAGTTGCGCATTGGAAAGTTGACTCAAACTGTCGCAGCCGTTCAGTCGCATCGACGCTGCGCCTACAATCGACAATGCCAATCCCGAAACCGAGTCGAAATGAGGTCCACCCAATACGCTGAATGTGCTGGTGCTTTGAGCATCGCCACCACCATCGAGCGAGAAATAATCGAGCACTTTGCGCACGAACGACTTCTTCACTGGCACCAACGATGCGCTGTCAGTCACAAGCCCAACAGAGTCGGGGGCAATGGTAACTGCACCATTTCCCTGCACTGCCGCTAACACCAACATCATCGATACGAGAATATATTTCATGTATTGTCTCTTGTGAAAAATAACAATCCGGAATCACTCAGTTCCCTACATAATCCCAAATCGGTCATTAGGGCTTGTGGTATTTCGGAGTTTTAGAAGAATGAATTTTGTTTGTCTTTTAATGAGTGATAGCGAGCTATTACGAATTAAAAACAAGCAAAAGGCATCTTATAAAAGCCGAAAGACCGCAAGAAGTAATCTATAAAATCATCACACGGCCTAATGACCGATTTGGGATAAAGTCAAAATCGTTGCAAAGATAAGAATTTTTAAGGCAAAAATCATCAACAACCTTTCAGAAAAAGCGAAATAAGAAAATTTATCCGTAATTTTGTACTTCGTTTTGTTTTCTACATCTATGAAATTAAAAGACAACACTTATTTTCAACTGTTTTCCACTTTTTTCAAAATCGGAAGCTTCACCTTTGGCGGTGGCTGGGCTATGATTTCCATTATCCAGCGCGAGGTGGTGGAGAAGCACCATTGGATTAAGCTGGAGGATTTCCTCGATTTGCTGGCCATCGCGCAGTCGATGCCAGGCATTCTTGCTGTGAATATCAGCACGGTGATTGGCGACAGGTTGAAAGGCGTGAAGGGCAGTCTGGCTGCGGCGTTGGGCACCATTCTCCCCTCTTTTATCATCATTCTGATGATTGCCATTTTCCTCACTCCCGACGCTATTAAAAACAACCCTACCCTCACCGCTATTTTCAAGGGCATTCGTCCTGCGGTGGTGGCGCTTATTATTGCACCAGTGATTACCACGGCTAAATCGGCGGGCATCAATCTCAAAACGGTGCTCATACCTGTGGCTGTGGCTTTGCTCATTTATTCAGGTTTGCCCATCATTTCCAATCCGGTGATTTTCATTTTCATCGGTGCCATAGGTGGTTACCTCTATTTCACCCACACTCAAATGCAGAAAAGAAAGGAGGATAAGGCATGATTACCACTTACCTCCGCCTCATTTGGGCATATCTTCAAATCGGTTTGTTCGGCTTCGGTGGCGGATATGCGATGCTGTCGCTCATTCAAGGGCTGGTGGTGGGAAAAGATTGGTGCCCACAAATCACCACACAAACCTTCACCGACATCGTGGCTATCTCGCAAATGACACCTGGACCGATTGGCATCAACAGTGCCACCTACATTGGCTATGTGGCAACAGGTAGCGTGCTGGGGTCTATCATTGCCACTTTCACGGTGGTGCTTCCTCCTTTCATTTTGGTGCTGTATGCCAGCCACTTCATCGCACGCCATCAGGAGAGTGCCATCATCAAGGGTTCGTTTATGGGACTTCGCCCCGTGGTGGTGGGATTGATTGCCTCGGCAGCGTTGCTCCTAATGAACAAGGAAAACTTCGGCGACACTTCCATCGATGTCATAAAAAGTGTGGCTATCTGCTTGGCTTCGCTCGGCACGGTTTATTTCACAAAAATTCACCCGATTCTGGTCATTGTCGTGGCTGGAATTATCGGCTATTTCATTTTTTAGATTTTTTCATGAACTACAACGATACAATCAATTTCCTATTCTGCCAGCTGCCTGCTTTTGAACGTCAAGGTGGGGCTGGCTACAAACCCGGACTTCAAACAAGCCGCGACTTAGACGATATGGTGGGCAACCCTCACCGCTCCTACAAGTGCATTCATGTGGCTGGCACCAACGGCAAGGGCTCCACAAGCCACCTTTTGGCGAGCATTTTGCAGGAGCAGGGCTACAAGGTGGGATTATACACTTCTCCGCACATAGTAGATTTTAGGGAACGAATCCGTGTGAACGGCGAGAAAATCAGCAAAGAGGCTGTGGTCGATTTCACCGAGCGTTTTCTGAAGTCGGGCTATCATGGCCACCCCTCTTTTTTTGAACTCACCTCCACCATGGCTTTTGAATACTTCAAAATGCAGCATGTGGATTACGCCATTATTGAGGTGGGGCTGGGCGGTAGACTCGACAGCACCAATATCATCACGCCGATTTTAAGCGTCATCACCAACATATCAATCGACCACACGCAATTCTTGGGCAGCACTCCTGCACAAATCGCCTCCGAAAAAGCAGGCATTATCAAAGAGGCTGTTCCTGTGGTGATTGGCGAGGCAGATGGCGAGGTTCGCACCACATTTGAGAATAAGGCTGCGGAAATGAGCGCACCTATCACATTCGCCTCCGACTCCCCCACTATTCAAAGTGCCTATTGCGAAAATGGCCACTGCCACATCAATTCGCGGCCATACGGCACACTTATCAACGAACTGGGCGGTGAATACCAAATCAAGAACAGTGCCACTGTGCTCACCGCACTTCAAGCGCTGAAAGACGGCGGCGTCCAAATCAGCGACGATGCCGTGAAAGCAGGATTTTCCCATGTGATTGAAAACACTGGGCTGATAGGCAGATGGCAAACCATCAGCACCAATCCTCGCATCATCTGCGATTCAGGGCATAATGTGGGGGCCTTCACCCAAATCACCCATCAATTACGAAACGAGAATTACGACACCCTGCACATGGTGATGGGCTTCATGGCAGATAAAGATGTGGATCATGTGTTGGCAATGCTGCCCAAAGATGCCATCTACTATTTCACGCAAGCCGCATCGCCACGCGCAATGACCGCCGACGAACTACTTCAGAAAGCCGCCTCACACGGCTTGCACGGCAAGTCCTACCCCACTGTGGCTGATGCAAAAAATGCAGCCATCACCGCCGCCACCACCACCGACCTCATCTACATCGGAGGCAGCATGTACATCCTCGCCGAATCCCTAAAATAACCTCTCCACAAAAAAGCAAAAAATCAGCCCCCGCAGAATACGAAAGCGCTTTCTGCGAGGGCTGTGTGTATATTAAAATGGAGCGGCGGATTAATCAAGCACCGCAATCACATCGAATTGAATGAGAGTGTTTTGTGGAATCTCCTTCACTGCCATACTTGTGCGTGCTGGATATGGCTCCTTAAACTCTCTGGCATAGATTTCATTCATCTCGCTAAACAGATACATTTCAGAAAGGATTACGGTGGTTTTCACCACATTGTCAAGTGTGGCACCAGCATCGGCAAGAATGTTGCGCACATTCTCAATCACCTGCATGGTCTGCGCTTGAATACCCTCTGGAATCAAACCAGTTTCTGGATTCACAGGCAGCTGACCAGAAACAAATACCATATTGCCCACCTTGATGGCGTTACTGTAAGCCCCAATCTCTTTCGGAGCATTTTTAGCTGACACTTTCTTTTTCATATCTTAAAGGAGTCTATTTTAAAAGGAAAAAACAGTACGGCTATAAGCCGGGTTATGTAGCCGCAATAAAGCGACCGTCTGTCATTTATCTGTCCGACATGTTGCCATGCCGATATAGCAGTCTACCCCTCGACAATGGGCGAGCAACCCTTGAATGCCGATATACTTGACCTTGCAACTCACAGGTAGTGCGGCACACCATGTCACCACAGTGCCCGGTGAGCTCTTACCTCACCTTTTCACCCTTACCCACACCGAAATGCGGGCGGTAGTTTTCTGTCACCTTAACCCCAAAGTCACCCCCAGCTTCCCGTTAAGAAGTGTGATGCTCTATGTTGCCCGGACTTTCCTCTCGATATTCCCCGCCGAAGCAAGGAAACACGAGCGACAGACCACCATACTGTTTTATCGGCACAAAGATAACACTTTTTTCCGAATCACCGGCCAAACCGCCCCACTTTCCAATCAAAGAGGCCACATCCACCTCGCGAGCCGTCCGACAAAAGTGACTATGTTTTTCGCCAAAGTCAAACATACCCCACCACAGGCATCTAACATCTAATTTCTCAAAAAAGCACGAATGGCTTTCAGCGGAATGCCTAAGTTGAAATTGTCGCTTCGAGCATATTTTGCAAAATTAACAGCCACGAGCTCACCCTTGGCATTAAGCACGGGGCTGCCACTCGAACCTTGCACCGTGGCAATATCATACAGCACTCGTTCGCCGTCGGGCTGCTGAGTCACAGCACCCTTAGTGAGTTGCGAAAGAATGCCCTTTTTCGTATATCCCAATTCCACGCCAGCGTTGTAGCCAATCATATAAAGTGGATCGCCAATCGCCAAATTATCTTCTGCCTCAAACGGATTAAACACATAAGCACCCGATGGCGTAACTTCGTTAGTGAGTTTCAGCAAAGCCAAGTCCACTTCCTGTGCGCCAGCCGTGCGCACCACCCGACATGGGTGCCTCTTCAAGAATTCATTCTCGCTTTTCGGACTCGAACCCTCCAGCGCAATGCCCAACTCACACACAGGGTTGATTTCAATTCCACGTGGGTCTTTGATTTGCTCAAGCATTTCCACTGTATTTTGCGCCTCTTCGTATTCCTGCTCCATCTGCTTGGCGGCAGCCACAAGCTCTTGCAGGCGCTCTTCGTCGGTAGTCACCAAGTCGCCATATTCATCATATCCCACAATCGAATTTGCTTCTGCCTCGGCTTGCGCATACGCATTGCGAAGCTCCTCCATATATGCGCCAGCACGCTGTTGCAAAGCCGACATGATGGCAGTAAAGTTCTTCTTCACCAAATCCCTGTCGATTGGAGGCGAAGCCACATGCCTATTGGTGAGGAGCCCGCCCTTCTCGTCGATGAAGAACGCTGTACCGTAACTCACAGCAGGATTCTTCTTCACTTCCTTCACATCTTCAGTAAAGTTCTGTATATTCCCGTCTTCGTCAAGTCCGGTAAAATACAGCGTGTAGCCCGACGGCAGCTTCATCTCATAGTAATACTTATTAATCACCATCACCACACCCGACTTCTGCTCATCGTACAACTGCTCCGGTTTCTTGCAAGCACAAAGCAGCACCGCAGCCAACACACTCAAAAACAATATCTTTTTCATAATCAAAGTTTCTTTTCCGTAATCAATGTATATTTTCCGTAATTCAAACACACAAGCCAAAATACACATCCCACAAATTTAACAATTTTTCCCCACAAAATTTCCATTTTTCTGCGAAGAATAGAAATTCACTAATCCGTAATAAATGAATGTGAGGTACAGGAAAGGTTCATATTATTCGTGGGGAGAGGTCACCCAATCAATGCCTAACCAATCAGCAAGATTCACCGATTGAATATGCCCACTTCCCTCTTGCCATACGAAAGCGAAGCCCTCATACTCCTTCGGCACACGCATTCTGGTGCCAGCTGCCGCCAGTTTGCTCCATTGCGGCCTGCCATAGTCATACGATTCTCGGTCAAGAATCACCTGCTTGTTCACATAGTCGAAACGATAAAACCCGCCACCCAAACACCAATCGTCGGGCCACAACAAATCGCGATGCAATTTCACATCGCCCATTCTCAAATATCCTTTACTCGTGATTACAAATTTCCAAGCCATACTCAATCATTTTTTATCAGTAACAAAATTACAAAAAATCGCCCATTTTCTCACAAAAACCTCAAAACGCCCTTACAGCGCCCCGTAGTTTGGAATTTTTGATAATTTTTTATTTTCGCCACACCTCTTTGACTATCATTTAATTAACCGCTCAAACACGATTTCTATCTGAAAAAACAAAACTTTTTGTTACGGAAAAATTTGGTGAGTTAAATAAAAATGTCTAACTTTGCACCCGTCAAACGATAACACAGTCGCCAAATGACACTGGAGAGATGGCGGAGTGGTCGATCGCGGCGGTCTTGAAAACCGTTGAACTGAGAGGTTCCGGGGGTTCGAATCCCTCTCTCTCCGCACAAAGTCCTGTAAGTCGAAAGATTTACAGGACTTTTCTTTTTTGTGCTTTTAAGTAGTCCTCCTTTTTTTTACCACCATATAAAGTGGTAAGTTACGGCTCAGTGGAAAATTACTGGGGATAGATTATGCATTGTTGCCGAATCGTGAATGGAATCAAAAACAAAAACATAAAAAACAGCCTTGGAGCAACGTGGAATGCTTCGCATTTGGCGGTGCGACTGTGCGCTTTGCGTCATTGGAAACGAGTTTCCATGCCGCCAACCACACAATCCCTCCGCCACCCTCTTACGAGGGCTATCCACTTTGCCCCAAGGATAAAAACCGCTCGCCGTTTCACGGCGAAAAACCCCTGATAGTAAGAATTATTTCTTGATAAGAGGTTGTATCAATCTCAAAAATGATTTTGCATGGTAGGGACGCGATACTTCGCGTCCGCGCCAAATGATTGATATTC
>ENA-UOJH01001420-UOJH01001420.1-human-gut-metagenome-genome-assembly--contig:-C148-NODE-1420-length-17633-cov-5.112470_pt1 | contig 17633 bp, 17 predicted proteins | sample MGYA00242345_ERZ723892 | MGnify/ENA metagenome assembly ERZ723892 | reverse complement strand
TCCAAAAACCATCCGAGGACGAACAGCCGATGGACGGGAAAGGATGTTGAGAGATGAGGAACGGCAAAGCGTTTCCGCACCGCGTCAGCGCGATGATCGGCAACGAGCAGTACGAGCATCTGAAGAAGGAGAGCGAGGCACACGGATACCAGATCGCCCTGATCGAACGGTGGATGCTGATCCCACAGAACGTTGACGACCTGTATGCGGGAAGTCTGGACAATGTGGACAGAATGATGCGGCGGCCGCTGCCGTCCGGAACAAGGGGCGGAGGGAAGAGACGGTGCCGGGAATGCGATTTCTGGCTGACGGACGCCGGATACGAGGCAGTGACCCGGTGCGCCGTGAAACGCGGGCTCATCCGGTCAGCGTATGTCGCCGAAGTCATCCACGAACAGGTCAGGATCGCGAACGAATCCGGATGGCCTCTCCCGGATGGCATCACCAACGAGTCCGTCGAGAGGGAAATCCTTGGACTGCTACGCAGCCTGGAAGAGTCCTCTTCCGCTCTATGAGCAGTGAAGATAGCAAACGGAAACCATACGTAAAACGTGTGGTCTACCGGATGGAAAACATATGCGAACCATACGTAAACCATGCGCAACGCCATGCGTGGCGACATGCATGGCAGCATACGGAAGACATATGTAAAGCATAAGACCTACCGGAAGTTAAACATATGTAAAACGTCCGTTTTCCCGGACGTTGCCAAAAGCTGGTGTAGCAAGTTATACGGTTTGTGCGCACAAACCGAAATTCCCCCGACCGCGCCATGGCGGTTGGCATTGACCCGAGTGCCGAAGGCTTTTGGACGGCGCCGCGCGCGGCGCCGTGACGGTGTTTTCGACGTCGCCGGCGATGTCGGCGAGGGCGAACGGTGAAACGGTCGCGATGTCCGGAAACATGGAAAGGAGCATGAGCCCCAGGGGCAGCACCCCGCAGCGACCCGCGGCAGGCGGATCTTCATCCGCGTTTCCGACCAGGAATTCGAGGAGATCCGCGCGGCCGCGGGCGCGAAGGGCGTCAGCGTCTCGCGTTACCTGGTCGAGGCGCACGAGACGTGCACCGACCTCGAAGCCGCGAAAAAGAGATGCGAGACGGGCCCCATCGTCGAAAAACTGGAGGCCATCAGAATGGAGATCTGGCATATCGGCCACAACGTCAACCAGATCGCGCGCAACACGAACCGCGACATGAGCGCGAGCATGGACGACGAATACTCGGCCGCGAAGGCCGTGAGGGACTGCACGCGCCTGTTCGTCCAAGCCTCAGACACCATCAAACGCCTGTCGAGTCAGATTGACCGCTGAACCGTTCGCCAGCCGGATAGAAGGGATGCCATCTATTAAGTCGGGATCACGGGAGCGGGGAGATGGACGAAGGAAAACGAAAGGCCTTGGAATCTCTGCCAAGGCCTTCGCCGATCGGGTTCTCCCAATCCATGTGAACGGCTATATGTGCGTTCGATCCCGAAGTCAAGTTCGGCGGCGACGCAGACGACGGGCGCCATCTTTCCAATGTTGGAAGACAGTCTATCTGATGGGACACGATGGTGTGGAGCAGACCGATTACCGTAAGGAGCAAGCCCGGTTGTCCGGATGACTTTCCGCTTCCATTTTCGGAGCTGTCTGATCGACCGTTCCTCCCTCCTCCGACAGTTTCGGCGCATGCAGAAGCACGACTGTCAAAACGAGAAAAGAACCCGATAGGGCAACCGCACCAATGCAACGAATGAGACCGCTCCACCAGTTAACAGCCATGGCGGCGACAAGCACGGGCAAGGAGACAGTGAGGAGGCACGACAGAACGAGGATCCGATATTTCCATACTCTTCTCGTTTCCTCGTACTCATGCAAACGCTTGTATGACTTCTCCATGGCCTGCGTGAACGAAGCATCCGTCCCACTGCCTCCATCACGAATCCGTTCCAAGATGTCGAGACGGAACTGTTTCCTCAACGCCATGTGTGTGTATATCCGTTTGCCAATCATTGCGGCCAGTATGGTCAACGGGGCAGTGACTGCAAAAGCGATAAGAAGCTCATCCACCACTGCGGCACCGTTCACATCTTGAGACATGACACAGACCAGTAGCAGCAGTCCGACGTCAATCCCATATAAGCCTCCGACGAGGAAAAGCGAAAAATAACCGCATACCAGCTCTTGCTGGTTTGCCCAGAATCTCAGTCCCTTCCGCGTGTAAGTCTCGTAGGCAAGGCGTTCCACGGCTTCGTCGACAAGAAACTCGCTGTGGGCTCTGATAACAGATCGCTGTCTTTCACCCGCATGCGATTCCAATTCCGCCATTTCCTCGAGTTCCTTGATGATGCGGGAGACATCCGCCCTCCATAAATCGGGAACACCGTTCAATAATTTCAGGACAGTGGTTAGAAGATTCTTCGACATTTTCTCGATGTCCATTCCTGTTCCTCCATATGATTCCTGTTATACAGGCATGATATAAAAGGGCCGTCGTGGTTTTCCCTTTTTCCCGGAATAAAATTGTCGGTTTGATCCAATCTCGCTTAGACATCGACGGATCGTTCCAGACATCTTTGGATGGGATATGACCGTTTCCAATCACGAATCTGTAGACACCGTGTGCCATCGATGGTCGGTTTCCAACCGAGGATAATGACATGATTCCGAAGATCAGCCGCGGTTCGGATCCCGCGGGACTAGTGAAGTATCTGTTCGGCAAGGGACGGCACAACGAGCACGCCAACCAGCATCTCGTCGCGTGCAGCGACGACCTGCTCGACTCGTTCGGATTCGACGGGCATCCCGACGAATCGTACGCGAAAATCGGGGAACGCTTCGACCGGCGCTACCGGATCAGGGAACGCAAGGGAGATCCCTTCCCCCGCGACCGGCGCGGCAGGCTCAATCCCGGCGGGGAGCACGGCAAGGACCGCGTGTGGCACTGTTCCCTGTCCATCAAGGCCGGCCAGGGCATCCTCACGGACGGGCAATGGGAAGCGATCGTCCGCGACTATCTGGAACGCATGGGCATCCTGGACGGCGACGCCCCGGCAGGCGTGACGTGGCTCGCGGTGCACCACGGATTGAGCAGGAACGGCAACGACCACGTGCACGTGATGGTGCAGCTCGCCACGGACGACGGATGGATCAACACATACAACGACATGAAAGCCGCGCAGCGATCATGCCGCGGAATGGAACGGAAGCGTCCCGAACTCGTCGAGATCGGCCGATCGAACACGGAAAGCCAGGTCAGGTACAAGTATGCGGAATGGCGGCGCTGGGCCGAATGGAAAGCACAGGAGGATTACGACGGGCCGCTCCCCTGGCATGCGCTCGACGGGGACGAGCGCGTCCGGCGGATCGCGGCCGTGGCCGCGGAGACGATGCCGAAACAGCACGTCGGCCGAGTCGTGGAGGCGTGCGCGAAGGCGTCACGGAGCGAGGACGAGTTCATCCGACGCGTCCGCCGCGAGGGCTTCAGCATCGACCCGCATCTGCGCAAGGGCGCGGCCAGGGATTCGTTCGATTCGCCGGACCAAGTGGTCGGATACCGGATCACCTGGCGCAGCAGGGACGGCTGGACGGAACGGTTCAACGCGACCGACCTCGGCGCGGACATGCGGTTGAAGGAACTAAGGAACGGTTGGACGCATGACGCGCGATCCGAATCATTGGCGGTACAGGAATGGCGCGCGAGCATGGAGAACCGCCCGCCCTTCCTCGCCGACGGCCTGGAGCGCCGACCTGCGAACCTTTCCACGCATGACATGGAAAGGCTGATCGACGAGGCGTTCCACGTCGCCGTGAACGTGAGACGCGGGGAAGGCGATCCGGAAGCATACGACGAGGCGCTGCGCGAGGGACTGCGCGTGTTCGACAGGCTGTCCGAACGGTACGGGCTCGGGGATGGATTCTCGGCCGAGATCATGAAAGACGAACTCTCGGCCGAGACGCCAGACGCGATCGGAGACGATGGGCGCGATGAGAATGGGAAAGCCCACAAGCCCTGATGCCGCGGACCAGTATCATCTCACGGGACCCGGCCTCGTCTCGGCCGATATGCCAGGGATCCCGGTTCCAAACGGTTCGGCCGGACCGAGGTCCCGATCGCCGGGGCGCGCGCCGGACACGGCCGAACCGCGCAGATCCTCCCATGCGGGGACGAACACGTTCTCGTACCGCCATGCCATGACCGCTTTGTGGTATTCCTTGAAACCTTCGGGAAGGACGGTCACCCCCATGGCCTGTTCCGGGATCGAATCGATCAGGGAATACAGTCGGTCGGGCTCGTAGCGTTCCATGAACCGGCCGAACGCCAGCGTGCACTGGGGGTCCTGTCCAGACGCGATGTATTTGAGCGGCGCGATCGGCTTGCCTTTGTCGGTGATGTAGCATGACCTCACGTCGAGGGCATCCTGACGGATCAGTTCGTCTTTGGACAGGCGCCGTTCGATCGCGGCTTCGGTCCGTTTGTTGTTGAACGAGTTGCCGTTGTCGTACACGGGCGCGAGCCGGTAGTGGCCCTTCCTGTCGGACAGGACGCCCCAATTGGTGTTGTTGCGGTCGATGTTGCGGATGAACGCGTCGGTGACGAACATGTCCCAGAAACGTTCCCGGACCCCATCGATGCCGGCGAGCTCCGGGATGCGGTTGATGGCGGCCCTCACATCGGCCAGCACCACCCCCGACCCTGTGGAGGCGGATTCGGTGAATCCCGGTTCGTCGTCGGACAGGGAGTTCTTCAGATCGTGGAACTCCACCAGTTCCCAATCGTCATCGGTGAAATCCCGGCACGCGCACACGACCTTGCCTCCTCGGATGCCCAGCACGGTCTCGTGCACCGGGATGCCCAGCATCCCGTAGACATGCGATCCGAGGAATTCCGACAGGGGCGCCGTCGTGTACGAGGGGACCGAGCCTTGCAGACGTCCCGTCGGCCCCGGGAACTTGAGGATCCAGTTGCCCCCGTTCCAGACGACGCCGACCTTGCGGCCCGCGTTTCCGGCATAGAACCTGCGGGATTTCTCGCACCCCTCGAAATCAATCAAAGCCATCATATTCCACGATTCTACCGGCCGGCGCGGCCGAATCAACCGCATTCATCCCACAGGAGGGAGACGACGACGGCTCCGCCGCCGCGGACCGAGACGTCGGCCGCGTCCTACCGTCCGGCCCGCTTGACGGTGGGGACGTCCGGCAGGGACGGTTCCATGGCCGGCGCCGCGGGCGGCGTGATCCTGGCCTCCTGCTCGGGACTGTACGCGCCGAACAGGTCCGGACCGTCCCATTCCTCCGGCTCGTACAGGTCGACCAGGTCGGTCTTGTCCTCTCCGGTGGTCTCGCCGGAAGACAGGTCTCCCCCGGTCTCGGATTCTGCGGTCCTCTTCCTTCTTTTCTCCGGGGCCGGCGTTTCGGCCGAAACGTCGTCACTCTTTCCCTCGTCCGCCGTCGAACTGCCTCCGGAAAGCATCTCGTCCCGCTTCTCCATGTCGGATCCGGACGGCTCCGGCAGGTCGGAGGCTGGGGCCGCGTTCTCGTTCTCGTTCATGGAGCCCTCGAACAGGCTGGACGGCTCGTCGCCCTCGCTGCGGTTGTCCCCGCCCGAGGATTCGGGCAGTCCGGCGTCGCGCAGGTGGCTGATCTGCTGGCCGGCCTCGTCTATGGACACGACGGCCTGCATCATCACGCATTCGGAGATCAGGTCGTTCCTCTGCCCGTTCCATCCTTCTCCGTTCTCCGGGGCGACGTGGAACGTCTCGCCGTCGTGCCGGGCCCTGAACTCGTCCGGGGAGGTGTCGTCGTGGTCGAGTCTGACGGTGAAGCCGGCCTTCTCGAACGCGGCCAGGGTGTCCTCGAGTGCGGGCGTGCGGTCCACGTAGGTGATGGTGACGTTGTTCATGACGCGGTCGGCCTGCTGGCCGATGGTCTCTCCGGGATGGCGTTGCGACCATTCCGTCTCCATGAGGTTGCGCGCCCGGTTGAGCTGGGCGGCGTAGCCCGGATCCGTGCCGACGAGCATTTCGCTGACGTTCCAGGCCTTCAGCAGGCTTGTGTCGCTCAACGGGGAACATCCCCTTGTGCCGAGCACGGTCGCGTTCAGCACGCTCTCGAACCCGTTGTTCAACTCGCGCCTGTGGGCGCTTTCCCAGGACAGCAGGCGGGCCCGCTGCGCCTCCATCTCCTTGATCTCCGCGGCCTGCAACCTCGCCTGCTGGGCCTGTTCGGCCTTGCGTTCCCTTTGCTGCTGCTGGATGTCCGCGCTCAGTGAGCGGTGGAGCATGCCCAGCTGTTGAGCCATGTTGCTCCATGTGCTGCTGAGCAGCTGGTCCAATGCGTCCTCGGGATCCATCGCCGACATCATCGGCCTCCTTCCTGTTGGCTCCTACCGATCGTGTGCATTTTTATGTTCGGACGGCGCGGCGGACGCTCCCTGTCGGGGATGGCCGCCGCGGCCTCCTCCATCTCCTTCGGGCGCACCGGGCGCAGCGGCTCCATGGCCTTGCGCCGCCAGCCCTTCGGCGGGCGTTCGCACGGCAGCGGCTCGCCCGGCCCGGTCGTGTGCTCGTTCTCGTCGATGCCGAGCGAGGCCACGAGGCCGGTGTCCTTGTTGAACACCCGGTCGAGCAGGCCGAACGCCTGGATGTTGAAGATCATCATCTGGCCCGGCTGGCGTCGGGCGTTCTCGTAGGCGCGCCACAACGCGTCGAGCTGGTAGATGAGCGGCGGGTACCGCCACCAGTCCGGCACCCACAGGAACTTCGTCATCACGCCCTGCTGGTAGGGCCACATGTTCGCCACGTGCAGCTCCACGAAGCTCGCGAGGTTCGGATAGTACGTGTCCCGCATCTGGGTTCGCGCGCCGAACTGGCCTATCAGCGCCTCGCGTTCGGCCTGGTCGTCGCCGATCTCCCTTGATTCGGGGATCGAAAGCACGTCCTCCCCGTCGGGCTCGCCATCGTCCCCGTCCTTCGTCTCCGGCGTGGCGTCGGTATCCTCCCCATCCCCCTGCGCGTCCGGGACGGCGTCATCGGCCTTGTCCTCCTCGACGTCGTCGGACTGCGCGTCGGCCGGTGGCGTGTCGGGCGGCGTCGAATCCCGATCCCCGTCCGTCGGAATGCCGGTGGCGGCGGGGACCGTTTCGGCCGCGCGCTCCCTTTCCGCCAGCTCAAGGTCCTCCTTGGTCGAGATCGCGAAGTCCTCGGCGGCCAGGCCGGCCTTGTACGCAAGCAGCCATCGCGTGAACGGGATGGTCAGCCCGTACCGGGTCACGTCCTCGACGCCTTCGACGGCGAGATTCGCCGCGGCCGACGCCATCGCGTACACCATGTCGGGGTCCGTGGGACGTTCGGGGGCCTGCGGCTGCGCGGCCGTGCCGGAATCCGGTCCCGGAACCGTATGGTCCGCCATGGGCGCGGGCGGCTCCGTCATGGGGGCTTGCGGGAAGACTAATCCGACCCGGCCCGGCGCCATCTGGATCGTTTCGCGGATGCCGTGCTGCATCTCGCGGTCCTCCGATGGGTTCTTGCCTGGAAATACCATTTTCATCCTTTCGAGGAATGTTCCAAGGCCCATGTCATGCGGCCTTGCGGATGATGTCGGCCCAGACGCGGTTCTCAGTCCACGGCATGGTCCGGTCGATCTGGGCGCGGCATTGCGAGGCGAGCACGAGAGCACGGCCGACGGGCCATTCGGCCAGGTCGGACACGTCCAGGATGTTCTCCTTCTGGATGCTGTTGTTCACGCTGCGCCTACCCTGCCCGTCGATGTTGAGGCTGCCGCGGACGATCTCCCTCTGGCCGACGAGGCTGCTGATCTCGCCGAGCCATTTCGCGTCCTTGATGCCGCCCAGATAGACGAGGATGTTCGCGTTGTTGAACAGCGACCCGAAGTTCGTCTCGCCGAACGCGGCCTTGCCCTGGTCCGGGTTCTGCCAGATCGTCATGATCGGGATGCCGGCCGAGCCGAAGTACGAGTACACGTCGGCGAGTTCGGGCCAGCGGCAGATGTTCGCGGCCTCGTCGAGCACGCAGCACATCGGCCTGGGCAGCCGCCGGTTGTTGTCCGTGCATTCGGACTGCGCGTATTGGAATGCGGTGAACGCGACGACCGCGGTCAGGCTCGCGGTCAGCGCCGTGGACGGGCGTCCCTGGGCGGACAGCAGGTAGAGCGTGTCGCCCTCGCTGGTCGCGAAGGCGAGCGGGTCGAACACGTCACGGCCCTCCGGGGTGCCGTCGCCCTCCCGGGGCAGCACCCATTCGATCACGTCGGGGTCGGCGAGGAATGCGACCATGGTCTGCAACGAGCCGAACACGCCGCTTCGGGTCTCCGGGGTCAGGGCGATGACCGAGCTGACGCGGGCGGCGATCTCGCCGTATCCCTCGTGCTTCGTGAGGATGGTGACGGGTTCGGTGTTGCGTTCGCTCGACGCCCAGCGGAACACGTCGGCGACGGTCTTGCCGCCGAGGTGGGCGGCGAACAGGTAGTCGGCGAGCTGCTGGGCCGCGGTTCCGGGAAAGAAGTCGTCGCCGCCGGTGGACGGCTGGCCGGACGCGTACCGCCAGCAGTCGGCGATGCGTTTCGCGTCGGCGATGGTGTGGATGGAGTCGATCAGGTTCCACACCCATGTGGTGTGCTTCCGGTTCGGTTCGGCGATGCGTTCCGGGTCGAACACCCAGATGCGCCCGTCTGGATGGTCGTGCATGCGGACGGGACGGGTCACGTCGAGGATGTCGCCCTTGTTCGAGGTCGCGAGGCATGGGCCGGGGGCGGAGCAGACCGCGGGGATCGCGTAGCACAGGGACTTTCCGGAACGGGGTCCGGCGAGCACGATCGCCATGTCCTCCCAGCTGGTGCTCATGGGCGTGCCGTCCACGATGTTGCGGCCGAGCGGATAGCCGGGCTCCATGCGTTTCGGGTCGTAGTCCTTGACGAGGCGGGACGCCATCTTCTCGGCCCGTTCCCGAGTGACCTTGGACACGGCTTCGCCGTGTCCCATGCTCGGCGCGTACACGTCGACCCTGGTGCGGTCCGCGCTTCCGGTGACCTTCGGGGCGACCTTGCGCGACAGCAGCCACCAGCACAGGCCGGCGAGGGCCGCGGCGAGGATGACGAGCAGTCCGGCCAGCGCCCACTGCGCGCCGGTGAACTCCCATTGGCCGGAGAGGATGTACAGGAGCGCGAAGATGTCGAACCCGTGGCCCGACGCCGCGCATATCGCGCCGAACACGGACATGACCGCCAACGCGAAGAGCATCGCGACGCCCGCCGCGCGGCTGGACGGCCTGACGGTCCGTCCCAGGTCGGCGACCCTGTTGGTCTGGAGTTTCGGATCGACGTCCACGGTCATCCCCTTTCCTGGACTTCGGCGAGCTCGGCCAGGATCACGTCGGCCATGTGCCGTCTCCATTCGCCGACAAACGGACCCGACGACGTCCAGCCGCATCCGCAGCGGAACCGTCCGTTGTCGCCGACGATGGGTTCGAGGCGGCCGTCCCAGTCGTCCAGGCCGTAGGGGTCGCCCAGGTGGTCGGCCAGCGCGTTCTCGATGGCCTCCTCCCTTGTCGCGGGAGGCGTGGAGACGAGCCCGTCGACGTGGCGCCCGTATTCCTCCCATGTGGCGAACGTCTCGCCGCATGAGCATTCCGCCCCGAACATGGAGGGACGGGGCGCGTGGGCGCGGAGGACGGCCTTCCTTCCGATTCCCGTCTTCTCCCTCTCCTCGTCGTCGAGGAACTTCATGGACGCTCCTCCCCGGTCGCGGGCTGGGTCTCGGACGGGGCGGAGACGACCCGCTGCTCCGCTTCGGCGGCGCGTTCCTTGCGACGCTGGTAGAGGATGGAGTCGTAGACGAGCCATTGCGCGTTGATGACGTTGCGCGCGTCGGGCTGGCCGTCCTTGGAGCTGGCGTAGGCGGCGGGCTCGGCGAGGCTGCCGCCGGCGATGACGGGATCGCCCTGCCTCATGTCGATGCGGCGCACGGTGTCGGCCGCGTTGCCGAAGAGCTGCACGGTCGTCTTGACGGGTCCGCGCGGATCGTCCGTCCAGCCGCCGTCCGCGGTTCTCACGCGGCGGTTCTCGTAGACCACCGCCTGGAGTTTGGAGGGCAGGATGGCGCCGTCCTCCATGGTCTTCTCGGGCAGGTAGTCGGGGTTGGCGCCGAGGTTGCCCCTTACCGTCAGCATCGTCTGCGGCATGTTTCGTCCTTTCGTCATAGGGGGTGGGGGCGCCACGGCCTTTGTGGCGTCCCACATGCAATGTTGCTTCCTCCGCGGCGGTGGAACGGTGCACCGCGTCTACAAGTTTCCGTTCATCGTGTCGGCGCGTTCTCTCCGAACGCGCGCGGACTGCCGAGCAAATCCTTGTCCGCGCGGTCCGTGCGTTCGAGATCGCCTTCCGACAGCAGTCCCGCCTTCCATTCCACGTAGGATTCGGAGATGAAGTCCGGGCTTGAATAGAACTCCATGCAGCTGTCCCTTCCTCCCGGGAAGTTCCAGTAGTGGTCCTCGACGACCTGCGCCAGCTCTTCCTCCGCCCAGACCCGCATGATGTCGCGTTCGGACTGGTCCGCTAGGCCGGCCGTCCACGCGTATCGGGCGTCGGCGTCGTCGCGGCGGTCGAACCGTTCGAGGATGGTTTCGATGGATTCGCTGTTGAGTCTCATGTCGTTCTCCTTGTCCGCGCCCTATCTTGTGGGTCCGGCCGCGGGCGCGGCGTACGGGTCCGTTCCGGTGAGGGATTCGTCCAGGACGTCCCCCGCGTCCTCCGGGACGGCCGTGGGGAGGCTGGATTCGATGGCGTCGAGCAGGCTCAGGATGGCGGCCTCCCGGCCTTCCTGGTCGATGAAGCGCGCGGCGTTGCCCTCGACGGGGCGCGGCGCGTGCCATTCCGTCTCGTCCGCGAGACGCCACAGCCATCCGCCGTCCTGGGGGATGACGTGGCCGAGGATCCGCCCGTCGGGCAGTTCGGCGGAGAGGACGTGCGGCCCTCCGGGCCATGTCGCGGACCGGCGCATCTCCACGTCGTCGATCCCGAACCGTCGTTCCGGTTCGGGATCCGGGTCGGACACGAGCCGCGGGTCGAGGCCGTCGCCGTTCAGCCATGCGTCGTATATGTCTTCGTATCCGCATCCGATGCGGGCGGACAGCTCGTCGAACACGCGTTCGCGGACGACGGAGTCACCGACGCCCAGGCGGTCGTAGACGTCGCCCCCGTGTAACGATTCGGCCGTCTGGGCGAACGTCACGTCCGGGGCGATCATCCCGCCCAGCGGGTCGTCGGGGAATTGTTCCGCGTACCAGTCGCGGACGCGGGCGTCCATGCCCGGGACCGTGTTCCAGTCGAATTCCTCACGGTGCTCTGACGCGATTCGGTCCAGGTCCGGATCGGCGAAGGACTCCCGGACGTCCTCGGGCGTGCCGCCCTCCCGCATGACGATGTCGGTGGCGAACTCTCTCGCCACGGAGCCGAACCGGCCGCTCATCGTATCGCTCCCCTGTCCTGCGCGATGTCCGCGAGTTCCGCCAGTCCGGTGGACCCGTCCGCGGTGGGTGCCGTGTCCAGCGCGGCGGCCGCGAAGCGGTCGGACGGGTCGAAGCGGAGCGCGCGTTCCGCGTGTATGCGTCCGGTCTCGCCCGTCCGTCCGAGGTATTCGACGTGGTCGAGCATGCCGAGCAGCCCGTAGATGTGGCCTTCGACCGGGGCCGGGGCGTTCTGCTGGATCGGCGAGAGGATGCGCCAGGCGGCGTGGTCGCGGTCGGCCAGCGTGTCCCTGTCCGGCGTGGCGTCGGGCCATTGCCCGACCAGGTCCGTGATGAGGGTGTCGACGGGCACGTCCTGCTCCGGGGTGCCGATGATGTCCCGTAGGCCGCCCATGGTCGGCATGTCCGGGCCGAGCACGTCGGTCGCGATCATCGCCCGGGTCGCGTCGGGAGCGTACCGCATGCTGACCGCGATGACCGCCAGCGCCGACACGTCGGAGACCGGGTCGGTCGGCGCGTGCGGTTCGAGCATGAGGCGGCGCCATTCGTACGCGGCGGCGTTGCGCCAGTCGGCACGCGCCGCGTCGCCTCCGGAGATCACGTCGTGCCGGTAGTCGGCGTCGGCGGCCTGGATGACCCTGTCGAGGGCCGGTTCGTCCTCGGGGTCGGCGCCGGCCATGGCGCGGATCCTGAACGAGGTGCGGAACGCCGGCTCCTCGGCGGCGGCTCGTTCCAGTTCCTCGCCGGTGTCGGGGTCTATGCCCATGTCGATCTCGCGCACGTATCGAGCGAGGGTTTCCGCGCCATCCGGGAAGAAGCCGCGCACGTGCTCCAGCGCGGGGCCGACGATGCCCCGCAGCGATTCCCACGCGCCGTTCCAGTCAACGTCGTCCGCGTATTCGCCGCATGTGTGGTGTTCCAGGATCCTGTTGGCGATGTCCGCCTCATCGTCGGAGGGGAGGATATCGTCATGGGATTCCTCTCCCCATTCGTCGATCCATTGGCGCAGCTCCCCGTCGTCTATGGTTCTCTGTTCCATGTCCGGAACCTTCCTTTCCGTCGTCCGGATGATTCACAGGCCATGGTCGCGCCGACGCGGCGTGTCGGCGGGACACGATGTCTACAAGGGCCGATAATCGGACTCATCGACGAAAGGACGGCATCATGTTCCACTTATTCGGAAGGATGAAGAAGAACGGACGGAAGGCGGCGTCGGGCTACCGGCTTCTGGATTACACGGACCACCTGCGGCTCATACGGCCCTTCGTGCAGGCGAGGTACGGGGCGGAGCCCGCGCAGGAGATACTTTCCATACTGAAGGACTCGGCCGACGGCGAATGGACGTATTCGCGATCGAGGAAGGCGCTTCAGCCGTTGACGGGACGCGGCGACGCGGAATTCCTCGCCCAGGTCGAGCTGATGACGTCCGAGGCCATAGGAGGCGTCAACTCCGCCATCGGCGCCGCGAACGAATGCGGGACGCGGATGGAACGGCGTCTCCAGGTGTTCGCGTCGGACGGGATGGAGCCGTGCGCCTCGTGCCGGATGCTCGACGGGTTGAGTACGGGTCTCGACGAGCCGTTCGCCCTTCCGGAGGGCATAGGCGCATGTTCCGGCGACGCATGGCTTCCGATCGACCCGATGGTGCCGGAATGCCTGTCGGCGGAGAACGCGTGCGCGGTCGTCGAGCTGTTCGAGACGTCCGAATGACCTGTGCCGCGCGATCGGCACGAGCACGGTCGGCAGGGTGTGGGCTTGGGAGGCGTGGGAGGATTCGCCTCGTCCCAGGTCGGCGTGCAATCCGCGCATCATGAGCCTGGAGACCGCGAAGGGCCTGGACGGTTAATCGCCGTCCCTCCACCGAACCGAACCACACCCGGAAACGGAACCCAATAAGCGGATAAGCATGTACGTACATGCTTATCCGCTTATCCTCTTCATCGGGTCGGCGGCTCCGTTCTGGCGGAATCCATGCCGGGTATGGCGGACGCGGCGAGGCGCGCGAGGTCGTCGGACAGCTGGGTGCCGTCGTAGCCGCAGTGGTCCTCGTCGAACTCCCAGTGTACGCGGGACAGGTCGTGTCTGGTGACGAACGGATCGCCCTGGTCGACGAAGTGGGGGCCGGGGTTGTCGTCGATGACGAGGCTGGTTTCGTAGCGTCCGTTCTCCCCGTCCTCGCGCTCGTCCTCGTATCCGGGGTACGGCGTCCACCGTTCGCTGTCGCATTCCATGATGTCGTAGACGCGCCAGCCTTCCGGGAGGGTTCCATGGATGCCGGGCGCGCGGTAGCCGCGCGCGATCGATCCGTCGGGCATGTCCAGCTCGAATCCGTCGGCCCGCTCCCCTATGGCTTCGGCGAGCCGTTCGAGTTCGTCCAGCGTGGGTTCGGGCAGTTCGGGCATGTGGATGCCATCGTTCTTCATGGGTTCTCCTTTCCTTCGCGGCGGACGGGCGGTTCCGCGGCCTCGCGCTCGAAGCGGCGGAGGCGGGCGAAGGCCCGGCGCGCGAGGTCGTACGCCTCGTAGTAGCTGGGATGGTCGGTGTCCTCCTGCCAGACGATGTTTCCGGTCCGGTCGGTGACGAGCGCGGTGAACGAGTTCGGTTCCATGGCCGCGAGGGGGCGGAACAGGAGCGTGAAGCCGTGGGACGGCACCGCGACCGAAGCGACAGCGAGGGGACGGTTGCGGCCGGCGTCCGTGCCGCGGCGCGTGGTCCGGACGGACAGGGCGCCGGCGTATCCGTTGACGACGGCGAGGTCGCGGATGGCGAGCTGGAGCGGGACGCCGAGCCACGCGTCCGGCGTCATATGACGGGTCGCCTGGTTCATCATCGGCTCCATTTCGCGTTCGTGTCGTTGAATCCGGATCGTTCGATGTCGCACATCTGCACGTTGACGGGGATGCCGGGCAGTCCTCCGAGCTTGACGAGGAACTTGCCCACGCCCTTGAAGCTCGCGTTCGCGTCGAAGTTGGTGGGTGTGGCCCAGTCGGCCAGCATGTCCTCCTCGCGCACGCTGATGGGAAGGCCGGACTCTCCGCGGAGGTAGCGTTGGATCTCGGTGCGGGACAGGGCTCCGAGGACCTTGATCTTGCTGCGTTCCACGAATCCGCGCGCCTTGTTGTTCTGCGCCTGGGTGTCCAGGCACAGCAGGTCCGCGAACGTGTGGGTGATCATGATCTGTCCGACGCCCCACTGGCGGTTGAGTCGGGTGAGCAGGTCGAGGCGGTCGACCATGAGCGGGCTGGCGCGAAGGGCGCGGTGCATCTCGTCCATGATGATGACGTGGTTGCGGCGGGGTTGCAGGCCGGCCTCGGCCATCATGTCGGCCGCGTTCTTCGCGGCGAACGCGCTCGACCATGTGGCGGCGAGCACGGCGGCGACGACGTCGTCGCCGGCCTGCGCGAGGGCGCTGATGTCGAAGTCGACGGGGCGGGCCAGGTCGAGCCGTTCGGTGGTCTGCTCGCAGAACAGGCGTCCGAACCGTCCCATCGGGTTCGCGAGACCGTGGAGGCTGGAGAGCAGGTCGCGGGTCGCTCGCGCGTACGCCTCGTCGTTCTCGGGGTCGTCGAACACGGCGGCGGCGCGGATCTCGGCCGTGCCCTGTTTGACGAGGTCTCGCAGGTCGGGGATGACGGGCGGCTCCGGGTCGTCCCTGGTGCGGTCGTGCAGGATCCTGAGCGCGGTGGCGAGGATGTTCGACTCCACGTCGGAGACGGTGCGGCGGCCTTCTTCCCGTCCGGTGCGGCTGATGGTCAGCAGCACCTCCATGAGCGCGCTGCGGCGTTCGTGGTAGTCGGCGAGCAGGTCCTTGCGGGCGTCTCCCGTGAGATGCTTGAGCGCGTCGTGGATGCCGCCCGGGTCGAGCGGGTTGATGGAGCCCAGGCCGCTGCCCAGGCGGATGACCTGTCCGCCGAGCAGCCGGACGAGTTCGGCGTAGTCGGGCTTCAGGTCGCCGGGGATGATCGCGTTCATGCCGAGGGCGGACATGCCCCACACCTGGCGTCGCACGAACGTGGATTTGCCGATGGCGGGCAGTCCCATGACGAACATGCTGGGCTGTTCGATGATGCCGGCGCGGAACCAGCTGATCGGATCGCAGCACACGCCCGCGCCGGTCGTCATGCTCCGTCCGATGGGCACGCCCTCGACGGGCAGCGCCATGTCGGTGCTGAACGGCCAGAATCCCCCGCATACCTGGGTGCTGGTGCCGAAGAACTCGTCCATCGTGGGCATGAGTCCGGCCCATCCGCCGCCCCTCGAGCGCCGCCCCTTCCAGGACGGCCCCGCCGGCGTCGGCGGGATGGACTGGCGAAGGACCGGCATGTCCGGATCCATGGTCCGGCCGGTGTTCTTTCCCTTCCGCATGGTTCCGTTCCTTTCACGAGATTTCACGAGAGCGCGGCGAACGCGCTGGGAGGCGTGTAGTTCCTGAGGTTGAGGCCGAGCGGCAGGCTCGCGGCGAACGCGGTGTCCTGGGCTCCGTAGCAGGGGCGCAGGTCGATCTTCGCGCTTCCGGCGGCGCCCTCGACGGCGTGGGTGGCCTGTTCGAGCCTCATGCGCTCGTCGTCGCCGGCGCGCACGGTGGCGGTCACGAGCATTCCGAAGAACACGATGGCCGCTCCCCTGTTGGTCTCGATGGCCTGCCGGTTGGCCTTGTTGATCTGGCTCATCGCGCTGATGGACGCGCGTTTCTCCTGGCTGACCTGGTTGGCGGCCCTCTGCCTGTTCTGCTCGGCCATGAACGCGGTCTTGTCCGGCGGCAGGACGTGGAAGACGACGGTGACGCGCTTGCGGTCGCAGTCGGCGAGCGGGCCGAGCAGGCGCGCCAGGGTGGAGCTGGTCACGTTGGATTTGGGCGGGTCGCACATCTCCCACGTGCGGCTCACGCCGGAATCGTGCCGGTAGTGGTCCCAGCCGGCCTCGCATGCGACGGGCCCGGCGTCCTCCCATTCGATCCATGGCTGGCCGTCGGACTGTTCGAGCGTGTCCTGCGCGGCCGGGTCGTAGCTGACGCGGACCATGCGGCTGATCTCGTCGATGGTGAGCGTGCGCGCGGTCCCGCCGCCCGCGTCGGCGATGCGGCGGACGAGTCCGGGGACGAGCTGTCCGATGCGGCGGGCCGCGTCCTCGGGTTCGAGGAATTTCCCGTCGCGCACGTCCACGTAGCGGAACGTGAGCGTGAGTATCACGCTGCTGGACGCGCCGCCGGTCGCGTACAGGTCCATGATCTGGGCCATGGCGCGGGCCGCGAGCTCGGGAGCGTCCTTGACGGTGCGTTTGGAGAGGTTGCGGCGGAAGCGCACGCCCGAGTCGGGCGACGTGTCCACGGTCACGGCCAGCTGGGTCACGCCGGTCTCGCCGCCCAGCGCCTCGAGCAGGCCGGCCCACGAGGCGACGTACGCGTCCTCGACGTCGTCGTCCGCGAGGGCCGCGCCCTGCGGCTGGCATGCGAGCAGGAGCGAGTATTCGCCGGTGTGCCCGTGACGCACGAGGGTGAGCCGGTTGCCGAACCCGTCGTTCGCCTCGACGAGCGAGACGCGCGACAGGATGCCGGGCAAGCGGCATTCGCCCGATTCGACGGGCGCGAGCATTCCGGAACGGTACAGGGCCCTGCCCTTCCTGGACTCCGAAAGCCAGGAGCGCCGTTCCACGGTCCGGTCGAGCACGTTTCGATGTTCGCGGTCGCGTACCGCGAGCACCGCGATGGTGCCGATGCCGATGACCGCGGTCGCGATGGCCGCGACCACGTTGACCATGGACAGCATCAGCGTGACGACGAGCACGCCGAGGCCCGCGAAGGTCAGCGGCTTGCCGATGTTGCGGATGCCGCCCGCGATGGGGCGCATCCAATCGCCGTATGTCGTGCTTGAGGCCATTTAGAACTCCTTGGTCTTGCGGGTCGCGGCGCGGTTCGCGCCGTCCGGCCCGTCCCCGGACGGCTTCGCGTCTCCGGCCGGGCGGGCGCCAGCCGGGGCGGCCGGGTCGGAGCCGGAACGGCCGACGGACTGTTCGATCCGCGCGGCCGTGGACGAGGACGAGGGCTTCGCGCCGTCCGGGGCGCTTCCCGAACCGGTGCCCGCGGCCGACGGGGACTGCTCCATGCCGGACGGCATGGGGTTGTCCGCCGGTTCCTGCGCGCCGTCCGGGGCGGCGGATCCCGAGGACGGCGAGG
>ENA-UOJH01001411-UOJH01001411.1-human-gut-metagenome-genome-assembly--contig:-C148-NODE-1411-length-17740-cov-5.171558_pt1 | contig 17740 bp, 10 predicted proteins | sample MGYA00242345_ERZ723892 | MGnify/ENA metagenome assembly ERZ723892 | reverse complement strand
GTTCCGGCAGCCGATGTCACATGGGAAGAAAACCTTTCGCTGCTGGCTTCCAGCAGTGTTTCCATCACCAAATCCATGGGATATTTTGAAGGGGCTTATGCAGAATGGCAGCCCGTCAGCGGTGCAACCGGTTACAATGTTTATTGTGACGGCGTACAGCTGGACAGCATGCTGATCCGGCAGTACAAAGACGGTCATCTCCGTGCGGATGCCTTGGGTCTGAAAGCTGGCAGCCACACCCTGAAAGTCGTTCCGGTCAATGGCTCAAGTGAATTGTCCGGTGCAGCAGAAGCAACTGTTTCCGTAGAAGCCAATGACAGAAGCGGTTTCGGCTTTGTAAAAGGCACTTCTTCCGGTGCATACAACGAAGACGGCACATTAAGAGAAGATGCTGTAGTTGTTTATGTTACGAATGAAAATAAAGATACCGTTACTGCAAGCCTGAATGCAGAAGGCAAGGGCAATGTTACTGTAACAGGTGTACAAGCAATCATCAATGCCTATAAAAAAGGCAAGGAAACCCGTCCGCTCTGCCTGCGAATCATCGGCAACATCACTGACCCGACTGCTTTGACGAAGGGTGATTTGTATGTGGACACCGCAAAGGCTGGCATGACCATTGAAGGCGTCGGCAACGATGCCGTTTTAAATGGCTTTGGTCTGGTTATGAAGAACTGCTCGAACATTGAAGTTCGGAATCTGGGCTTCATGAACTGCAACAGCTCCGAAGGCGATGACTGCGGCTTGCAGCAGGGCAACGACCATATCTGGGTACATAACTGCGATTTCTTCTATGGCGATGCCGGTTCTGATGCCGACCAAGTAAAGGGCGATGGTGCACTGGATACCAAAAAGTCTACTTATGTTACCCACTCTTACAATCACTTCTGGGATAACGGCAAGTGCAACCTGCAAGGCATGAAGTCCGAAACCGAAACCAACTATATCACTTACCACCACAACTGGTATGACCACTCTGACTCCCGTCACCCTCGGATTCGCACCTGCTCCGTACACAGCTATAACAACTACTTTGACGGAAATGCAAAGTATGGCGTTGGCGTTACCATGGGAGCTTCTGCATTCGTAGAAAATAACTACTTCCGGAACTGCAAAGACCCGATGATGAGTTCTGGACAGGGTACAGATGCACTCCGTGAAGGCACATTCTCCGGCGAACCCGGCGGTATCATCAAGGCTTATAATAATGTCATTGTTGGTGCATCCAGCTATATTCCATATGCTGAAAACAACACCAGCTTTGATGCTTATGAAGTTTCTTCTCCTTCAGAAACCGTTCCGAGCAGTGTTACAGCTCTTTCCGGCGGTTCGACTTATAACAACTTCGACACCGACAGCAGCATTATGTACAGCTACACAGCTGACGCTCCAGAAGATGTTCCGAGCATTGTAACGGCACACGCTGGCCGTGTGGACGGCGGCGACTTCCAGTGGAAGTTTGACAATGCTGTCGATGATACCAGCTATGCAGTCAATCAGGAATTGAAAAATGCTCTGGTTGCTTACACTTCTTCCATTGCCCACATCGGCAGCGGATTCAGTGACAGCGGAAATACACCGCAGGTTACAGAAACCAAACCTGCTACCACCACAACTTCCACCACTACAACCACCATTACCACTACAAAGGGTGGCGTTGTAACTACTGTTCCAGCTGGCACAACAACAAAACCAACTCCGGTTACAGGTGCTCTGTACTGTGCCCCGAATGCAAAGGGTGTTGGTACGATGGATGACCCGATGGACATCTACGAAGCCATTCAGAAGGTTTCCGCTGGTCAGACCATTTATCTGCTCGATGGCACTTATGAACTGAGTGAAATGATTCTCATCGACAGCAGCAACAATGGTGCAGAAAATGCATACAAGACTATTTCTGCTTATCCGGGTGCAACCGTAAAGCTGGACTTCAGCGGACAGGGTGCAGCAGACGGCTCGAAACGTGGTGTCGTACTGGATGGCGACTACTGGAAATTCTACGGTTTTGAAATCACTAAGGCTGCAGATAACGGCATGCTGCTTGCCGGCAGTCACAACCGCATTGAAAACATGGTCTTCAATGACAATCAGGACACCGGCTTACAGATTTCTCGGTATAACACCAATGCTGCAACCATTGCAGATTGGCCAAGCTATAACCTGATTCTGAATTGTACTTCTAAAAACAACTGCGACAATGCTTCTATGGAAAATGCAGATGGTTTTGCTGCAAAGCTGACCTGCGGCGAAGGCAACGTATTTGACGGCTGTATGGCATACAACAACAGCGATGACGGCTGGGATTTGTTCGCAAAGGCTGCAACTGGCCCAATCGGCGTGGTTACCATTCAAAACTGCGTTGCATTCCGGAACGGCTTTACAGAATTTGGCGAAGGCTATGGCAACTGCGACGGTAACGGCTTCAAGCTGGGCGGCAGCGGCATTGGTTCTGCTCATGTTGTAAAGAATTGTCTGTCCTTTGAAAACTTGCACTGCGGCTTTACGGATAACAACAACCCGAAGCTCGGCACATTGATCAACTGCACCGCCATCAACAACAATGGCGAAGGCACGGGCAAGCCGAACTTCTCCTGCTACCGTTGTACCGACCCTGGCTGCGATTTCGACAACCTGATGTCTTATTATGATGCTTCTATCTTCCTGTCAGATGCAAAGCTGAAGGGCGGTGCATCCAATGATAAATACGTTGGTACTTACAACAACGGTGTTTACTACAACAGCGGTTACTATCTGGTAGAATCCGATACCGCTATCACCAACGGAGCAAAGATTGGCACGAAGTTTGCAGGCCCAACCGCTTCCGACTTCATCGCATTGACAAAAGCTCCGGAACAGGGAACAGATTTCCACAAGGTTTGGAGAAATGCAGATGGCTCTTTGAATCTGGGCGGTTTGTATGAAACAAAGACCGATGGTGCATATGGAACAATGGGCTATCACCTCAGCAACAGCGATACCCCAATTGTTACAACCACAACCACCTCCGGACAGAATCCAACCACAACCACCACGACAACAACTGTAAAGCCGACTACTACAACCAGCGGCAAGCAGAGCGAAACACCGACTCCATCCGGTGCACAGATTCACGACTTTACTGCAAACGGCAAGAACAGCAGCTTCTACACTATCACTGGTAATCTGGCAACCAACAAGGGGACTGTTTCTTACAACGGTCTGACCCTGACCCAGAGCCTGAAAATGGAATCTGCAACTTCTATCGGCTTTACCAACACGGCAAAGGGTGACCTGACCCTCGTATTTGTTGAACCGAATGCAACGGTTAAGGTAGATGGTACCAAGTATACTGCAAATGGCGACGGTATCATTCAAGTTTCTGTATCTGCTGGCACACATACTATTACCAAGGCAGATACTGCAAACCTGTACTATATGGTATATGCTGACCAAGGCGGAACAGTTGTTACAACAACAACTACCGCTACTGCTACCACAACGACAACCACAACAACCATCAATGAAGAAGGTCTTAACTATGGCGATGTCAACCTGGATGGTGTTGTAGACCTTGCAGACTGCATCACAGTCAACAAGTATCTTGCAGATGTAATTGTGCTTTCTGATATTGCACAGAAGAATGCAGACGTTGACCGTGATAACAATGTTGGCGATAAGGATGTTAGCTATCTGATGAAATTCGTATTGAACAGCGACGAAGTTCCGGATCTGCCAGTTTAAGCATCATTCGCAATTCGCTTCTCCTCTTTCAATTTTTATAACAGAATCGGCAGTCGTACCTATTTCGTACGGCTGCCGATTTTGTTTGATTCTAATTCTACTTTTACTTTATTTAAATGTATTGCAGCGTCCGCAAAATAAATAGCCACATCGTCAATGTGAATGCACTGCACAAGGTTGTCATCATGACGGAACAAGCTGTCAATGTTCCACGGTGTCCCATATTCCTTGCCATGACAAAACAGCTTCCGGTTGTTGCACTGCCCAGCATCACCAAAATGGCAATCAGCTTTTCCGTCCGGAATCCAAACGCAACCGCCAACGGCAAAAACAATGCACAGAACAACAGCAATTTCGTTGCGGTAATGCCCAGTGTTGCCGGAAGTTTACCCTTTGCATCCTGCCACTGAAACGATGCCCCTAAGGCAATCAGAGAAAGCGGTGTTGCCATGTTGCCCAAATAAGAAACCGACTTCGAGAGAATCACCGGTTGCGGAATTCGCAAAATTGACCACAACATTCCAACGACAATCCCTAAAATAATCGGATTGGTTGCAACATTTTTCAACGTCTTTAAGAGCAATGCTTTCCGATTTGGTTTCGGCTGCCCCTCTGCCTGCGGAGCAGTTAGAGAGAGTACCACCACGGCAATGACATTATAAAGCGGTACTGTTCCAACAATCATCAATGCTGCCATGGTTGCTTCGCCATAAATGTTCTTGACAAAGGCGATTCCTAGAATTGCAGCACTGCTGCGGTAGGCTGCCTGAATAAATTCCCCACGGTCTGCCCGCTCCCGATGCAGCAGCGACAGCAAAAAGGCAATGCCAATGCTCACACTGGTAATACAAAAACAAAACAGTACAAATTTGGTATCCCAAACCGACTGAAAGTCTGCGGTCGACAAGTCCATAAATAACAATGCTGGCAACAGCACCTTAAAGGCAAACTGATTCAGTTTCTGGGTGGTATGGTCGTCCAGCAAGTGGATTCGCTGTAAAAAGAACCCCAACGCCATCATTAAAAAAATGGGAATCGTTGCGTTTAAACTGAAGATTAAGTTGTTGGTAAATGTCTGCATAAAAAATCTTCCTCCTTCGTTGCATCCTTTTCAGTTTATCCCATTTTTCGGGATTTGTCAATGCAGATTTTTTGCAGGAATCGCATCTCCAGAACATCATACAAAAAGAAAACCGGCTGGCAGAATTACTTCCGCCAGCCGGCTTCCCCATCATCTTTTATCAAATAGGAAGGATTTATCTTTTTACATTGAATGCCTGCATACCCGGATATACGGCTGCATCACCCAGTTCTTCTTCAATCCGCAGCAGCTGGTTGTACTTTGCAACCCGTTCGCTTCTGCTCGGTGCACCTGTCTTGATCTGGCAAGTGTTTAGAGCAACTGCAAGGTCTGCAATAGTGGTATCTGCTGTTTCACCAGAACGGTGAGAAGAAATTGCAGTATAACCTGCCTTGTGTGCCATCTTGATGGCTTCCAGTGTTTCGGAAACGCTACCGATCTGGTTCAGCTTAATCAGAATGGAGTTACCGCAGCCCAGAGAAATACCCTTGGACAGCCGTTCGGTATTGGTTACAAACAGGTCATCGCCAACGAGCTGTACCTTGTCGCCCAGTTCCTTGGTCAGCTTCTGCCAGCCTTCCCAGTCTTCTTCGTCCAGTGCATCTTCGATGGAGATGATCGGATACTTTTCTACCAGATCAGCCCAGTGCTGAATCAGTTCATCCGATGTGAAATCTCTACCAGACTTCGGCTGGTGATAATAGCCCTTGCCCTTTTCGCTCTTCCATTCTGAAGAAGCAGCGTCCATTGCAATCATGAAGTCCTTGCCCGGTTCATAGCCAGCAGCCTTGACTGCTTCCAGAATGGTTTCAATGGTTTCATCATCACTGGACAGGTTCGGTGCAAAGCCGCCTTCGTCACCAACGGAGGTTGCCAGACCCTTTGCCTTCAGAATCTTTGCCAGGCTGTGGAATACTTCTGCACACCAACGCAGTGCTTCCTTAAAGGTTGGAGCACCAACTGGCATAATCATGAATTCCTGTGTATCAACGGTATTGGTTGCGTGTGCACCACCGTTCAAAATGTTCATCATCGGAACCGGCAGTCTGTTGCCAGATACGCCGCCCAAGAACCGATACAGCGGAATATCCAGAGAGATTGCAGCAGCTCTTGCAGCTGCAATGGAAACTGCCAGAATGGCATTTGCACCCAGATTGGACTTGTCCTTTGTGCCATCTGCTGCGAGCATTGCACGGTCAACTGCATAGATATCAGAAGCATCCAACCCAACCAGTGCATCATTGATGGTGGTGTTGATGTTTTCTACTGCCTTGGTAACACCCTTACCGCCGTAACGAGCCTTGTCGCCGTCCCGCAGTTCCAGTGCTTCAAATTCACCAGTGGATGCACCGCTCGGTGCAGTACCTCTGCCGATTGTTCCATCTGCCAGCAAAACTTCTGCTTCTACGGTCGGATTGCCTCTGGAGTCCATAATTTCTCTGCCGATGACCTTTTCAATTTCCAAATAAGCCATTTTATTCGTTCCTTTCCTGATGGTAATCTGTGTGATTGGGAAAACCGGATTGTGATTTCCATACGAATGCCTTTTTATTCTGACCTTCCTACGGATTTTTATACCTGCTGTTTGCATGATTCCGGTTGCAGGTGATTGGTTAGTTCCACCTAACCACGGTTAGTATAGCATAACTGCCCGATTCTGTCAAGTTCCTTTCCTGTATTTTTACAGTTTGTTCATTTTTACAGTCGCTTCGATTCGACAAAAATCCCTGTTCCTGCCCGTAAAAAGAACCCGATTTCGTTTCTTGACAAGCCTATTTGAAAATGGTATAATCAAGATAAGCTGCATGCTTTTTCAAGATGTCTCGTTTTCGGAATCATTTTCCAGTAAACAGAAAGGAGTCTTTATGTTTTTCAAAAAAAATAAAATGGCTGCCGTTGCCCTCTGCGGTATGTTTGCAGCCGCTCTCGCTACCCCATTTTCTGCTGGCATTTCCGCTTCCGCAGAAGAAGTTATGACCTATGCAGAACAGGTTGCAGAAGCAGACGGTGTTTTCGACAACCTGCCCGTTGCCGGTGCATCCGCTAATCTCTCCCCGTTTCAAGTAACCCTCCAGCCAGAACGAACCTTTGTTTCTGCGGAAGAACTGGCTCAGGGCGATGTTCACATCAACACCAAGGTTTATTTCCACGGAGACAACTCCATCAGTCCCCGTGCATTCCTGCTGTCCTACCATGCCTCTGACACCGAGCACGTTTATTTTGATAACAGCCTCGATATCAGAACGTTTGGTGATGCGAAAGACTGCACTTATAGCGGCGGTTCTTATACCTCCCGTTATCCGGAATTTTGTCTGGGCAGTACCGTCATCAACAGCAAAAAACAAAACGTTTTTGCACCGTTTGGTTCTTGCGTTTTGGGGGATACCATCTATGAACGCATGAATGGTGGAAATAAGATCTACAGTGATGGAAACGGCGGTGCTTATTTCACACTCAGCTGCAACAAACTGGTAGACGGTGTTAAGACATTCGTTCAGGAAAAAGTAGAAATTCCAGCTTCTCAGATGCAGATACATGCAGACGGCAGTGCTTCATTTGACTATTTATATTATGACCAGAACGACCCAAACTTTACACAAAAGACAGCAACCATTGAACTTCCGCACTATGATGCGACATTATCCGCAGACGAAACTTACAAGGGATTTCATAATACTTGTTATTGGACACCTGCCGCAACGGAAACCCCTGCATTCTTCGGCTATACCGATGAATTCCCTTGCTTTTCCTTCGATATTGTGCTTCGTCAGGGAACACCTGCCGGCTCTTATGATGTACAGCTGAATGATAACTGCCGGCTGGCAACCAGTTCTTTCCTCGTTCCGTTGCAGCTGATGAACACCACCATTACTGTTGGAACGGCTTCCGGCACAATTACCCAAGACAGCACCAGCCCGTATTACTGCTTCTTCGCAGAAAATGATAAGGAAATCCGCCTGAATCAGGGCAGCGGGGAACTAATTTCGACTGTCACCAGTGCAGACGGAACAACTGCCACACAGGATGTGACAGATGCCGTTACTTGCGGACAATCTCCGGCAGAACTCTATGCTCAGCAGTCCGGCAGTGCTTATGTAAATCCGGTTCCCTTTACCCTCAACACCCAGCCGCTGAAAAACACAGACGGCACAGACTACACCAAGACCCTGCTCATCGGGAAAAAGGGCGATACCAATCTGGATGGCAAGGTAGATGTAGAAGATGCTGTTTTGGTTTTGCAATACTATGCAAAGAAAGCTGCTGGTTTAGAGTCAACCTTGCTGGAACAGGCAACCAATGAAGAAGAAATTCTCTCCTACTTCCTCTCTGACATTGACACCTGCTCTCAGAATCAGGGAACAGACGGCGGAGAACTGAGCGTAGAAGATGCCGTACAAATCTTAACCTATTATGCACAGGCTGCTGCCGGAAACAATCCGGTTTGGAGCAACCGCTAACACAAAACAATCATATGAAAACCGGGATACAGTTTTTCTCTTGTCACCCATCTGCTGACATCTGTATGCCGGTTTTCCCTTGTAAATATTCCCTTGTTCAGCCGGACAGCGTTCCTGTTCGACAGATAGAAATTACAGAATAAAGGAGTTTTTCTCATGAAAAAAATCATTTCCCTGCTGGCAGCCTGCACGCTATTCGCTGTCTGCTTGCCAGTATCCGCAGCAGATGCTGTTACAGAGGATTCTGCCTTGCTGCAAAACTCGGTTGTCGAACAGACTGACCCGTATACATTCTATTTTGTCCCAGAACGAACCTATGTTTCTGCGGAAGAAGTACAAGCTGGCGATGTCCACATTCCAACCAAAGTTTACATCAAGGGCAACACCCAACCAATCAAGCAAATTACCGGTGCACGCATTCGCTATCAGAGCGATTCCAGCAGCCTTTATTTCTCCAACAGCAGCAACATTCTCAGCACAACGGATATGTACAAGCAATCCTACAGTGGCGGTTCTTTCTTCTCAGAATATGCGATGCCGACCTGCTTCGGGGAAATTACCTCTTCCGGCACTTACACCCCTTACAGCTGTGCACCGCTGACCAGTGCCCTGCTGACAGAACCCTTCAGCGGTTCTTCCATTCGGAGCGATGGAGCTGGCGGCATCTATTTCACTCGCTCCTATAACAAATTAGTGGACGGCGTGAAAACTTGGATTTCCAATGAGAAAATTGAAATTCCGGCTTCTGACCTGCAACAAAATGCAGACGGAACAGTTTCCTTTACTTATTCCTATTATAAACAGAGTGCAGAGGAGCAATATCCACTGGAAACAAACACCTGCACGATTCCCCATTATGATGCAACGCTTCCGGCTGGAACGGTACTCAGCGGCTACCATGATGCCTATAGCTGGATTTTAACCGGAACGCATGCACAGGAAGGCGTTTCCTTCTTGGGATATGCAGATGAATTCCCGTTCTTCTCTTTTGATATTGTCATCCGGCAAGGAACGCCTAACGATGTCTATACTGTTTCCTTCTCGGAAACCGATTGCAGCTTGAGCACGGCTGCTCATACTCGTCTGCCGTTGTCTTTTGTCAGCACTTCGATTACGGTTGGAGCATCCTCCGCAACCATCACCAATGACACTTCCAAATTGTCTACCATCTGTGCATTTGCAGAGAATGACCGTCCGTTGACCCTCTCTCAGTATTCCAACGCTGCCATTACAGGACGGGTTACCTATACCGACAATGTTACAAAAAATGAATCTCTGCTGGATGCCTTGACGGCACAGACCACACCGGCTGCATTATATGCCGCTGCAACAACAACGGGATATGCCATTGCAGATGTGCCGTTTTATTGCGGTGATGCAACTGCTCCGGTTTACCAGTTCAATGCAGCCCCCTACACCAAAAAAGTATTGGTTGGAAAAAAGGGCGACAGCAATTTAGATGGTATCGTAGATGTCAATGATTCTGTTTGTATTTTGACCTACTATGCAAAAAAAGCAGCTGGCAATACCGCAAAACTCAACAATTCCTTTACAGACGACCAAGAAACTTTAGCCTACTTCTTATCCGATATCGATACCTGCTCACAGAATCAAGGTGCAGATGGCGGTGTTTTAGGTGTCGAAGATGCCGTGCAGATTCTCACACACTATGCAAAATCTGCCTCCGGAAATACACCAATCTGGAATAACCGGTGGTAAAATGTAAATACTACCATTATAAAATCAAAAAACCGATGCAGCATCTCATAACTGCATCGGTTTTTTTGATATCGGAAAACAAAATCAGCAGGCTGCCGGGGCTGGCTGTGCAAGCTGCACCTTCAGGCTCTTCATCTTGACGAAGTAAACCGTTACCAGCAAGGTATCTGCAAAAATCCATGCAACTGGACTTGCCATACAAGCGGCAGTATAGCCAAAATCCGGAACAAATGCCACACAGACCAGAACCCGTGCAATCAGTTCCGTAACCCCTGCCATCATCGGCAAGAAGCTGTAACTCATACCCTGCAAACCGTTCCGCAGGATAAACAGCAAACCCAATGTCGGATAGAAATACGCATTCAACCGCAGGTATTCTTTTACCTGTGCCATGACTTCTGTTTCAGAGGCATCCAAGAACAACAGTGCCATCCATCCGCCCAATACAATGATAATTACGGCAGATACCACACAATAAATCATGGAAACAACCACACTTGTCCGAATACCGCTCCGAATCCGTTCAAATTCCCGTGCACCCCGATTCTGTCCGCAGTAGGTTGCCATGGTGATGCCCAAGCATTCCATCGGGCCTGTCAGAATCATCTGCAACTTAGAGGCAGCTGTTACAGCGGTAACGGAAACCGTTCCCAAAGTGTTTACAGCTGTTTGCAGGATAATCGAACCAATTGCAGTAATGGAAAACTGCAACGCCATCGGCAGACCAATGGAAACCAACCGTCCGCAGCAAGAAAGCGATAACTTCCATTCCTCTTTCCGAATCCGGAAAATTTCATACTTCTTGAACATATAAATCAGGCACAGGATACCGGAAATGCCCTGCGAGAGAACACTTGCATAACCTGCTCCGGCAACGCCCGTATGGAATCCCAAAATAAAGAGGAAGTCCAAACCAATATTCAACGCTGCTGCAATTGCAAGGAAAATCAGCGGTGTTCGGCTATCTCCAATAGAACGCAGCATGGAGGAAAGCAGGTTGTACAGAATTGTGGCACTAATACCAGCGAACACGGTAAAGATATAATCATACGCAAAGTCATACAGTTCTTCTGGTGTTTTCATCAGGCGGAGCAGGTCGCCCGTAAAAATTATCGTTCCGACTGTCATCACAATGGAAATCAATGCAGACAGGTAGAATGAATTCGCAAGATACTTTCGGAGCTTTTGGTAATCCCCTGCCCCGAATGCCTGTGCAACCGGAATCGACATACCTGTGCACATCCCTGTTGCAAATCCGACCACTAAAAAGCTGACTGCTCCGGTAGACCCGACAGCAGCCAGCTCGTTGACACCAAGACAGCGTCCAACGATGACCGTATCACAGAGACTGTAAAGTTGCTGCAGCATATAGCCCAGAATCAATGGGAATGCAAACTGCAAAATCAACGGCAATGGTTTTCCATGAGTGAGTTCTTTTGTCATAAGCAAACATCCTTTCGTTTTTGGTTTTCCCTTTTTGTTTCATCATTCATTTGCCGCTTTTTCCGGAAGTTTCCGCTCCAAAACGACTTCATCTATTATAGCAGCATGCAACTCAATTTTCTATTGCTATTTTGGACGAATTTCAAGCTTTCTTTTTTTGCAGATTGTATAGCGTGTCGAATTTTGTGAATGCTGTTTCAAATATGACGAACGCAGCAGTTTCAAAAAGAAACTTTGCAAAACAGACATTTCCCTGCTTTTCCGCTCTTTCCTTTTTCTTTCGTTTGTGCTATGGTTTTAAAAGATTCGTTTTGTACTTTCATCAAAGGAGGATGTCCCTATGAAATCGTCCAGCCGCAGCCGCTCCAAACAAGCCGTCACCTATATGGAAGTGTACGGAGCAAACCGGGTGCTCTATCGGGTGACTGCCAGCAACGCCCACCGCAATCAAAAACTTTCTGTCGTTTATGGTATTTTCCTGCAAGACCTCCGCTCTGGAGAAACCGCCGAAATTCATGCCTTTTCCAACAGCTTGGAAAAAACCGTCTGCTTTGTCAATGACCTGATTCAAAAACAGGTGCAGCCCTATCAAGTTTATAACGCTGCTCTCCGGCAACTCAGCCTTGAAGTTCCCTTTCTGCAAAATGGTTCGATTCTTGGTTCTTAACCATACCACTATGAAAAATCTCCTGCACAGAAAACCGCTGCGGAAACGAATGGCTTCCGCAGCGGTTTTTGTAATCTCTTATTTTAATAGTATATGGGTTTTACTTCTGCTGTTCACTCATCATCCGGTTCAATGCACTTACCAATGCACTAATCGAAGACCGGATAATATCAGAATGAATGCCAACGCCCCAATACAAATCCTTGCCCTTCTGCAATGCAACGTAGGAAACTGCCTTCGAGCTGGAACGCACTTCCAATGCGTGTTCGGTATAGGTCACCAATGCATAATCAGAGCCTAAATATGCCTTCAATGCGTTGCTGACTGCATCCAAACGACCGTTGCCGTCTGCGGTGACCACTTCCTGTCTGCCATCATAATCAATGGTAACAGAAGCAGTGATTTCATCGTTTGCCTTCTGAACATAGTGAATTTCCGGCAGAGAAACCGGTGTTTCGATGTTCACATAGGAATCGGTAAAGATTTTCAATACTTCATCCGGCTGCAATTCCTTGTGTGCATGGTCGGAAACACCCTTGACCAGATAGCCAAACGATTCCCGCATACCTGCCGGAATATTGAATCCATAACGCGTTTCCATCAAGTAACCAATGCCGCCCTTGCCAGACTGGCTGTTGATACGAATGACATCTGCTTCGTAAACTCTGCCGACATCGTGTGGGTCTAACGGCAGATACGGAACATTCCAGTGTTCGCAGTCATGCTGCTCTCTCCACTTCATGCCCTTTGCAATGGCATCCTGATGCGAGCCGCTGAACGCTGCAAAGACCAGCTGACCGCTGTACGGAGAGCGTTCATAGACATGCATTCTGGTCACCCGTTCGTATACTTCTGTGATGGCTGGCAAGTTGCTGAAATCCAGCTGCGGGTCAATGCCCTGCGAATACATATTCAATGCAACGGTAATAATGTCTACGTTGCCTGTCCGTTCCCCATTTCCGAACAGCGTTCCTTCTACACGGTCGCCGCCTGCCAGCAAGCCCATTTCGGTATCTGCAACGGCACAGCCACGGTCATTGTGCGGATGGAGCGAAACATAAACATTTTCCCGATACTTTAAGTTGTCGCTCATGAACTCTACCTGATTGGCATAAACGTGCGGCATGGAATGGGAAACGGTTACCGGCAAGTTGATAATCACCTTGTCATCCGGTGTTGGCTGCCAAACGTCCAAAACGGCATTGCACACTTCCAGTGCATATTCCGGTTCTGTTCCGGTAAAGCTTTCCGGAGAATATTCAAAGATGAAATGACCCGGTGTCATGGCACGATATTTCTTGCAGAGTTCTGCACCCGTTACAGCCAGGTTCAAAACTTCTTCCTTGCTCTTCTTGAACACCTGTTCCCGCTGTGCCACAGAAGTGGAATTATACAGATGGACAATCGCATGCTTAACACCCTGCAATGCTTCAAAGGTCTTTGCAATGATGTGTTCTCTTGCCTGCGTCAAAACCTGAATGGTGACATCATCCGGAATGAGATTCTGTTCAATCAAGGTGCGGCAGAATTCATATTCAGTTTCGGAGGCTGCCGGAAAACCAACTTCGATTTCCTTAAAGCCAATATCGACTAAAACCTTGAAAAATTCCAACTTTTCTTCCAGACTCATCGGGGTAATCAATGCCTGATTGCCGTCCCGCAAATCCACGCTGCACCAAATCGGCGGCTTGTCCAGATAATTCTTGGTTGCCCACCGCATCGGCGGATGGTTTACCGGAAAAAACTGTCGGGTATATTTGTTTGCATTTTTCATCATGATACTCGTTCCTTTCTCCCAAAAAATCATAATTGGTTTTTGTTCTGCTTCTCATGTGATGGGCGAATCGGGATACAAAAAAAGTCCCTTTCTCCTGCCGCAATTCGGCTGGAAAAAGAGACGAAGAAGATAATTTCTCCGTGGTACCACTCTTTCTTGGTGCAAAGTCTGCACCCGCTCTGTCACATCTCTGCAATAATGTGCTTCTCTATAACGGGAGAATCCCGTCAATGCTTACTTTGCCCATGAGCAGTTCTGCACTGCGGCTCAGGGAGGAGGTATCCTGCTTTTCTTCGACTGTCTCACACCAACCGACAGCTCTCTGCAACGAACGAACCGCATCTTTTTTCCCGTCAACGCCTTTTTCTTGATACGGACAGCAAACCAAATTCCGCTGTCTTTTCTTTATTCTATCGAATTTTTCCGGATTTGTCAAGTGTTTTTTTGATTTTCCCTCATTTTTTTCTGTCCGGTCGAATTTTTAGCGGAAATAGGGGAAAACCATACACTTTTTTTGTACAAACTGTAAAAATCAGAACAGAATGCTTGATTTTATCGTAACAAGGTGCTATACTAAAATGCAGATATATTTTTTTGTATCCGTGTCCCGAAGGAGTTTGCCATGTATATCAGTCGTATTTTTCAAATCGCAGAACTTCCGTTTCTGCTCATCGGACTGTTTCCCCGAGTCATTGGCTTCGGGGCATGTGGCATGGCTGCAAACCAATCGGTATCAGCGGATTGACAAAGCAAACAAGAGACATTCTTTTTATCTGGAATTGCTTTTTCAAAATGCCTCCGGTGCGTTTGCTGCCGAAGGCTTTTTTTACAAACCGCTGCCGGCAAACGGCGGTTTCGGAAAAGGGCAGCAAACGAATCTCACAAGAAGAAATCAAAAAGGTGGAAACTATGAAATTAAACGGTGCACAAATTGTCATTGAAACACTGATTGAACAAGGTACGACAACCGTTTTCGGTTATCCGGGCGGTCAGGTCATCAACATCTATGATGCTCTGTACCTTGCAAGCGATCGCATTCATCATATTATTACCGCACATGAACAAGGTGCTTCCCACGCAGCAGACGGCTACGCCAGAGCAACCGGAAAAGTTGGCGTTGTCATCGCAACCTCTGGCCCAGGTGCAACCAATCTGGTCACTGGTATCGCAACGGCTTATCTGGACTCCGTTCCGCTGGTTGCCATCACTGGCAATGTTCCAAACTCTCTGATTGGACGGGATAGCTTCCAGGAAGTGGATATTACCGGCGTTACCATGCCGATTACCAAGCACAACTTCTTCGTTAAGAAGATTGAAGACCTCGCTCCGACCATTCGGGAGGCATTCCGCATTGCAAAATCCGGTCGTCCGGGACCTGTCCTCGTAGACATTCCGAAGGATGTTCAGACAGCTTTGTATGAATACAATGTAGAACCGGTTGTGGAAAAAGCACCTGTTCCGGAAGTAGACCCAAAACTCTTGAAGCAGGCAGCAGAACTGATTGCCACTGCAAAAAGACCGTATCTCTACATCGGCGGCGGTGCAATTACCGACAACGCTGGCGAAGAAATTATTGCACTGGCAGATAAGATGGATGCACCGATTGGCTGCACCATGATGGGCATTTCCGCTGTTCCGACCGACCATCCTCGGTATCTGGGCATGGAAGGAATGCACGGTCACTATGCATCTTCCATTGCACAGAATGAAGCAGACCTGATCGTAACAGCTGGCTGCCGATTCAGTGACAGAGGCACAGGCAACACTGCCAAGTATGCAAAGCATGCAAAAATCATTCACATTGATATTGATGCATCTGAATTGAATAAAAATATTACAGTCGAACTGGGCATTGCTGGTTCGATGAAACAGATTCTCGCCGAATTGACTGCAATGGTTCCGCAGCAGTATCATCCGGAATGGGATGCCCGCATTCAGGATTTGGTTGCCATCACAAAGGAACTCGAAACACAGAAAGACGATGAACTGACTCCGTTTACTGCATTGGATGCCGTTGCAGAAGCTGCAAAAAATGCAAACGATGATGTGATTGTTGCCACAGACGTTGGTCAGCATCAGATGTGGACAGCACAGCGTTACCCGTTCTCGAAGCCGAGAACCTTTATTTCCAGCGGCGGTCTGGGTACAATGGGCTTTGGTCTGGGTGCTGCAATCGGTGCAGCAACTGGAACTGGCAAGAAGACCGTTCTGGTTACCGGTGACGGCAGCTTCGGCATGAACCTGAACGAACTGGCAACCGCTGTTTCCAATCAGACCCCAGTTGTCGTATTCATCATGAATAACGGCGTTTTAGGTATGGTTCGGCAGTGGCAGACCCTCTTCTTCGATAAACATTACTCCAATACAACACTGGAACGTAAGACCGACTTCGTGAAGCTCGCAGAAGCATTCGGTTTGCCGGGATTCCGTGCCGCTTCCCTGCCGGAACTCAAGGAAGTTCTGAAACAGGCGTTCGCTGTACAGGGACCGGTTCTGGTGGATTGTGCCATCGACTGTGATGCATTCGTTCTCCCGATGCTACCGCCGGGCGGTGCGGTAGAAGACATCATCACCGATGTATCAGCCCTGTAAGGAGGAAAAAACAATGGAACGGTTTATTATTTCGATTTTGGTTGCAAACCATTCTGGTGTGCTGTCCCGTGTTTCGGGTATGTTCACCCGGCGTGGATTCAATATTGATACGCTGACCGTTGGCGAAACGGAATCTCCGGAATTCTCCCGGATTACCATTTCGATGCACGACGATGAAGCAATCTGTAATCAGATTGTCAAGCAGTTGGAAAAAATGTATGATGTCAAGATTGTACAGGTTATGCAGCGGGATGAAACAGTTGCAAGAGATCTGCTGCTTATCAAAATTAAAAACTACGCTGCGGAACGGCAGGACATCATGTCAGTTGTTGATGTCTTCCGTGCAAAAATCACGGACTACTCTCCAGAAGCTCTGGTCATTGAAATCCGTGGTGTTTCCACAAAAATCAATGCTTTTATTGAGCTGCTCGAACCATACGGCATCTTGGAAATGTGCCGGACGGGTCTGGTTGCTCTTGAAAGAGGCGGCAATTGCCTGAAAAACGCATAACCGCCTATATTATCCGATATTTTTTATAAAGGAGTCTTTACGATGAAACAAACAGCAAGAGTTTTTTATCAGGAAGATTGTGATCTGTCTTTACTGTATGGCAAGACCATTGCAGTCATCGGCTACGGCAGCCAGGGTCATGCACATGCCCTGAATGCAAAGGAATCGCTCGGTGACAAGGCAAGAGTCATCATTGGTCTGTACGAAGGCAGCAAGTCTTGGGCAAAGGCTGAAAAGCAGGGCTTTGAAGTATTTACAACCGCAGAAGCTGCAAAGCAGGCAGACATCATCATGATCCTGATCAACGATGAAAAGCAGGCTGCTATGTATAAGAAGGATATCGAACCGAACCTCAAGTCTGGCGATATGCTGATGTTCGCTCACGGCTTCAATATTCACTTCGGCTGCATCAAGCCGCCGGCTGACATTGATGTTACCATGATCGCTCCGAAGGCACCGGGTCACACCGTTCGTTCTGAATATCAGGCTGGCAAGGGTACTCCGTGCCTGGTTGCTGTAGAACAGGATGCAACTGGCAAGGCTATGGATCTGGCTCTGGCTTATGGTCTGGCAATCGGCGGTGCAAGAGCTGGTATTCTGGAAACTACATTCCGGACAGAAACTGAAACCGACTTGTTCGGTGAACAGGCTGTTCTCTGCGGCGGTGTTTGTGCTTTGATGCAGGCTGGTTTTGAAACTCTGTGCGAAGCTGGTTACGACCCGAGAAACGCTTACTTTGAATGCATTCACGAAATGAAGCTGATCGTTGACC
>ENA-UOJH01001408-UOJH01001408.1-human-gut-metagenome-genome-assembly--contig:-C148-NODE-1408-length-17786-cov-11.772038_pt1 | contig 17786 bp, 10 predicted proteins | sample MGYA00242345_ERZ723892 | MGnify/ENA metagenome assembly ERZ723892 | reverse complement strand
TGCCCGCCAATACGCTGCGGGATTGGGCCAGAGCATGGCGTGCGGGGAAGTTCCGCACCACCATCTCGCCGCATCTCTATCGCTATTCGGATTCTGTCAAACGAAAAGCCGTGCGTATGCGCCAAAAAGGACACACCTGGCATGAGATTGCGGAAGCTACGGGGGTCGGCGCGAGCACCTGCAAGCGGTGGATGGAAAAATTAGGTTCGGAAGCATGACCGTTATAGGAAGTGGAAATAACAACCTATCCCGTCAACTGTCAAAGTGGCCGCTGTCCGTTAATGGTCTTGAAAGGACGTTTCTTCCCCTGGCTTTGCTTTTGAGGCGCACAGATCAGACGTCGTCCCATTGAGCTTCTAACGAACCGCCTCGCCAAAGGCCGATGCGGGTCGCCAGCCGAAGCTTTCAAGGCTTCAAAGGCTACAAAAGCAACGCTGTACCTTAGCCGGGAGGCCCGCCATTTGTTAAACTTTCAGGCCATTCTTTTAGGGACCTCTTGTGAGCGCTCCGGATATGCCGAGTGTCTTTGAAGGCGTCCCCTCCGTCGATTTCTCTTCAACCATTGAGCATCATCCCAATGCCTACCCCCACGTCGTCGCTCAACGCATTCGTCGCCACCGCCACCAAGGCCGCCCGCCTTGCTGCGCGTGAAATCACCCGCGCCGCTCAGGATCGCGATCAGCTTGAAATTACCGACAAGGCTCGCAACGACTTCGTGACCTCAGCCGACAAGGCTGCCGAAGCCGCCATCGTGCGAGAACTCATGGAAGCCTATCCGCAGCATGGGATCCTCACGGAAGAAGCCGGCCGCCTCGGTCCGAAGAGCGACTTCCTCTGGATCATTGATCCGATTGACGGTACGACGAACTTTATCCACGGTCTTCCGCAGTACGCCGTTTCCATTGCGCTCACCTACTGCGGCGAGCCGATTGCCGCTGTGGTCTATGACGTAGCAAAGAACGAACTCTTCACTGCTGCTAAAGGCCAGGGCGCGAAGCTCGACAGCCGCCGCATCCGCGTGTCTGAGAATGACGAAATGCGTCGTTCACTGATCGGCACTGGATTCCCGTTCCGTCCGGGCGCCGATATTGAGGGCTACCTCAAGGGCTTCAAGAACGTTGCCGAACGCTCTGCCGGCATCCGCCGTCCGGGCTCAGCGGCGCTTGACCTCTGCTGGGTTGCCTGCGGCCGCTACGACGGCTTCTGGGAATTCAGCCTCAAGCCCTGGGATGTCGCCGCCGGCGGCCTCATCGTTCTCGAAGCGGGCGGTCTGATCACCGACCTCACGGGCGGCGAAGAATGGCTTGAAACCGGCAACGTCTGTGCCGGCAACCCGAAGATTTTCGCTCAGCTTCTGCCTCTGGTTGGGAAGCTCCCCGTGAATACGCAAACTGAAGCTCCTCAGAGCGAAAAAGCTCAGACCAAAAACGACAAAGCTCGCCGCACGCTTTCGACCAAGAAGGCCTGATTCAGGCCCTCCGCTTTAAGCGCTGCCCATTACGCTTCCCGTTTGAGCCTTCAGCGGGTTTAAATTGACAAGCTGTCCGCAAGGCCACTCCTTCCGGGCGGCTTGACGTATCCGAACACTTCGGCTTTCCATATTCTCTTCATTTTGAAAAGGATCTCTCAATGACCGACGCAGCCTCCGAATCGCCCGACTTCAGCAATCAGGCGCTCTTCACTCCGGCGATGCGCCAATTCATTGAAGTGAAGAACCGCTATCCGAATACGCTGGTGCTCTTTCGCATGGGCGACTTCTACGAAACGTTCTTCAAGGATGCAGTAATCGCCAACCGACTGATCGGCATCACGCTCACCAAGCGCGGAAAGCTCACCGACGGCACGCCGATTCCCATGGCGGGCATTCCTGCGGTTTCGCTCGACACGTATATCGCTCGTCTGGTGCGTCAGGGCGAAAGCGTGGTGATCGTCGAGCAAAAAGGCAATACCCCCGGCGCCAAGGGCATGATTGAGCGTGAGGTCTCACGCATTGTGACTCCGGGCACGCTCACGGATACGTCGCTGCTGCCCGAAAAGTCCGATTCCATTCTGCTCGCTGCGAGCTTTCCCAAAAAGAAGACGGCGCCGATCGGTCTCGTCTGGCTCACGCTCAGCAACGGCGACTTCCGTGCGGAGGAAGTGACGCCGGATTCGTTCGAGGCTGCGCTCGCGCGCATTCGCCCGTCGGAGCTCCTCGTCGACGAAGACATGAAGCGCGAAATGCGTGCGGCTCATCCTGAAATTGCCGTTTCAACACTGCCCGATTGGCACTTCGACGCCAAACGAGGCGCTTCCAATTTGTGCGCAACCTTTGGAATGACTGCGCTCGACGCCTGGGATGTCACCAACCGCACAACGGTTCTGGCTGCGGCCAATGCGCTTCTCGATTACATCCGGGAAACGCAGGTTGACTTGGTCCCCTTCATCGAACCGCTCAAACTGGTCGAAGAGTCGCAGTTCATCGTGCTCGACCCTTCTACCCGCCGCAATCTCGAGGTCGATGAATCGCTTTCAGCCAACGGCGAAGGCCCGACGCTTTTTTCCGTCATGGATCACTGCGCCACCGCTATGGGGAGCCGCGAAATGCGCCGCTGGCTGCGCGAACCGCTTCGTTCGATGGAAGATACTTTGGCGCGCCACGACGCCGTCGAAGCGATCATGGGCGACGAACCCTCGCGCGAACACTTCTTTGCCGTACTGGATGCGCTCCCCGATATCGAACGCATTGCCTCCCGCGTCAGTCTGGGTACCGTCCGTCCGCGGGAGCTCGCTTCGCTTCGCGACACGCTCCCCACGCTTTCAGCGCTTGGCGCTTCGCTCGCTGACTCGCCGCTTGACCTGATTGCCGGCATCGGCCGGAGCATGACGCTCAACTCTGAGATTTGGGAGCGCTTGGAGCAATCCCTTGTCCCGGAGCCCCCCGGCATGCTCCGCGACGGCGACACGATCGCCTCAAGCTGCAGTCCGGAACTCGCCGAACTTCGACACTTTCGCGACGACACCAGCCGGATTCTGCTCGAAATGGAAGAGCGTGAACGCGCGGCCACGGGCATCAATACGCTGCGGGTGCAGTACAACAAGGTGAGCGGATTTTATATTGAAGTGACGAAGGGCGCAGCCGACCAGGTGCCGATGCACTATCAGCGCCGGCAAACCTTGAAGAACTGCGAACGATTCATCACGCCCGAACTCAAATCCATTGAGGATCGAGCGCTCTCCTCCAAAGAGCGCTCCGCTGCGCTCGAAAAAGAGCTCTACGACAAGCTCGTCGCTGAAACCGCCGAACATACGCCGGAGCTTCTCGCTGCAGCCAAAGCGGCCGCCCAGCTTGACGTGCTCTGTGCCTTCGCACGCCATGCCGCGGAAAACCGCTGGCATCGTCCCAAGCTTTCATCGCGCCCGGGGCTCGACATCCGCAAGGGTCGTCACCCGGTTGTAGAAACCGCGATTGAAAATTACGTTCCCAACGACTGCCGCTTGGAAGACGGCCGCCGGATGCTGATCGTTACCGGTCCCAATATGGGCGGCAAGTCGACCTATATGCGCAGTGTGGCGCTCATTGTGCTGCTCACCTGGGCCGGGAGCTTCGTACCCGCCGCGGCCGCCGAGATCGGTCCCATCGACCGCATGCATACCCGCATCGGCGCATCCGACGACTTGGCCCACGGCCGCTCCACCTTCATGGTGGAGATGACCGAGGCGGCCTTCATCCTGAGTCATGCCACCGACCGCAGCCTTGTGCTGATGGACGAAATCGGCCGCGGCACCTCTACGTTTGACGGCTTGTCGCTCGCTGCAGCCATCGCTCAGGAACTGGTTCAGAAGACGCGCAGCTTTACGCTCTTTGCGACGCACTACTTTGAGCTCACGAGACTCGCGCAGGAGCTGCGCGAAGTGGCCAATGTGCACGTTGCGGCTGCTCAGGGGAGCGCGGGAATCGTTTTCAAACACGAAATCAAAGAGGGTCCTGCATCGAAGAGCTACGGCATCGCTGTCGCACAGCTCGCCGGCGTTCCTGCGCCGGTCGTTCGCCGCGCGAGAGGTTTTCTTGCCAAACTCGAAGCCCAGGCGAATGCACAGACGAGCAGTCTGCCGGATCTTTTTGCCGAACCGATGCTCCCCGCCGAAGACGATGCCTGGGAACCCGATCCGCTTGAGGCTCCCCTCCAAAGCGAACCGTCTCCCGCGGATCTGGCAAGAAAGTCACTCACGCACGATTTGCTGCAGGCTGACGTTGACAATATGACGCCAAAGGCTGCAATGGAGCTCCTCTACGCATTTAGAGAGCGGGCTGCCGGCATCGAATCGCTCGAAAAATCCGAATAACCTGATGACCTCCCGAATTCGCGCCATACGTCAAATTTAGTAGGATCCGACTGCATCCGCGTAAAATATGGGTCAACAGCATTTCATGAAGTGATGGGAGCAACCGCCTTGGAATCCAACTACCTGTCAGACCGTCCGGTCGACGAAGAAACGCTCTTTCGCGATATTCATAAGCACATTCTTCGTCAAGCGAAGTCGGGCGGCCGCATTGACACCGAGGCGGAAATCGCCGAACGCTTCAACGTTACGCGCTACAAAGTCCGAAAAGCCCTCTCTGTTCTCTCCCAGATGGGCATTGTCGACCGTGCTCCCAAACGCGGCATGACCGTCAACGCGCTTGGTCCGAAGAATCTGTCCTCTCAGATCCAGGTTCAGATGGATATCGCGAATTTCGACATTCGCGAATTCATTGAAGCGCGTCTGCTCATTGAGGTCAACATCATTCCGCTCTGCGTGCGGCGCATGACGCCCGCACTGCTCGGTCGCCTCGACAACGCCATCTGCCGCATTGAGGCCAATGCCGGCAATACGCAGGAAGCCGACCGCTGGGACCGCGAATTCCATCTGATCCTGCTCGAATCCTGCGGCAACCGTGTGCTTCAGGTTTTCTCCGCTGCGCTCATCACGTACTTTGAGAAGACGACCTCGCACCTGCCGCAAAACGACCCGTCGTTCTTCATGATGATCGCTCAGCAGGAGCGCGAGCTTTTGCGCGCCATTCAGCGCGGAGATGAAGAAGGCGCCAAGGCGCTCCTCTCCAAGCATTTGAAGGAACAGGTGGACCTGCTTCCGGCCTAACAGCCACCATCAATATGACGAAGGCCTTCAGGTGCAGTGACCTGAAGGCTTTTTCAATGCCGCCGGCATCTAAAAAAGCCCGCACACGCTCCCGGAAGCGGAAGCGGGCGGGCTTTTCTGAAGCTCAGCAATCAATGACTGCTGAAGCGGCTCACGTTAGTGAGGAACCTTGAGGTCAAACTGGTGGCAGCTGTTGCACATCAGTTCAGACTTCTTGTGACCCTTGTGGCAGTCCGTGCAGTTCACGTCGCCCAGGTGGCTGTAGTGCGGATTAGGTTCGACCTTAGCCGTCTGCTTGGCGAGCTGCTCGTAGCTGTGGCAGCCCTGGCAGACCTGCTTTTTCACCTTGGCGCCCGCCTTCGGGGCGGTCTTGTGGCAGGTTTCGCACTTCTGACCGTGCGCGAGGTGGAAGTCCGCGGTGAAGTCGCCGGCGATCGATGCCGTCGAGAACGCCGCACCGAAGCACAGGGCCATCGCGAGGCCCAGGAATTTGGTCTTGGTCATTTTAAAAATCTCTCCCGTCTTTTAGTTCTGCTTGGCGCGGTTGGCCAGTTCACGGCCGGCGATACGGCCGTAGACGGTCGCAGCGCCGAGCTGAGCACCGCCCGCGTAGTTGAAGAAGAAGATGCCGCCCGCGGCATTGCCCGCGGCGTAAAGGCCGGGGATACTGCCGCCGTCAAGGCTCTGAATTTCAGCCTTGGTGTTGATGAGCGGGCCGCCGAAGGTGGCCGTCATGCCGCCCTGGAACGGAACGGCGTAGAACGGAGCCTTGGCAACGGGATGGGGCTTTTTGTACGTGCAGGGCGGAACCATTTCTTCGAGCTTGCCGGCAGCAAGGGCGTCGTTGTAGGCCTTCACTTCCTTGACCACATTCTTTTCGGGAAGGTTCACCTGCTTGCAGAGAGCTTCAATCGTATCGGCCTTGCCGTAGGGGCTGTGCAGGCGATCGAACTTCGCAATGACCTTGTCGAGCACGGGGCATTCGCTGTCGACGATCACCCAGGCCTGGTTGTCTAGCGTCTGAAGCGCCGTCGTGCGGGCCTTGACAACATAGGTGTTGTTTTCGTCCATGAAGCGCTTGCCGGAGGTGTTCACCTGAACGCCGTAGCCGGAATTGAGCACATCGGCCGGATTCACATGCGTGATGCCGACGATCGGGCCGCAGTGGAACTGGTCCATGTTGACGAATTTGGCATAGAGCGGAAGCGCGAGCGAAATGTTTTCGCCGGTCGTTGACCGCGAACCGCGCAGCACCATGCGGGTGGCCCAGCCGCCGATGTAGCGGTCCACCATTTCGGGGTTGGCCGAGAAGCCGCCCGTCGTCAGGCAGACGCCGCCCTTCGAAAGCCATTCCTTCTGGCCTTCATCCGAGAGCGTCTTCACGCCCGTGACGCTGAAATGATCGTCATGGAGGAGCTCGATCACCTTGTGGTCGTAGAGGATCTCAATGCCGCGCTTCTTGGCGGCAGCGAGGAGCGTCTGCACGAGGCGGGAGCCGCCCGTGAGACCTTCGCCCAATACTCGGCAGGTACGGCCGAGACGGGGATAAGGCATGGGCTTAATCTTGCCGAACTTCACGCCTTCCTTTTCGAGCCAGTCGATGCCTTCAGAGATGTTGTCCGTATAGGTGCGGTTAAGGGCCTTATCACCCATCTGCTTAGAAACATCCATCATCATGGCGTTGAAGGCTTCAGCCGTATCTTCAATACCCTGCTCCTTCTGATGACGCGAACCCCAGCCGCAAACCGAGCCCAGCGCGTAAATGGCATTGCCGTCCGGGCGGTCGCGCTTTTCAAAGAGCACCACCTTGGCGCCCAAGTCGTGGGCGGTGATGGCGGTGATCAGGCCTGCGGGACCCGCGCCCACGACGATCGCGTCATAAACCGGGGCTTTCTTGCTGGACTTGGCTTCAGCAGCCGCGGCGATTCCGGTCATACCGGCGGCGGCAGCGCCGAAGAGCGAGGTCTTCAGAAGACCACGGCGGCTCATATCCATGTCGGACATTGCTTTCTCCTATTGAAGCAGTCCGGGCTTACGGCCGGCCCGAAAGCGGTCGGGCAGCGGCAGCCATCCATAAACATGGGCGGCGGGGTCTTGAGGTCCGGACTTTAGATGGTTTTTTGAGTTTTTTGGAGGGCGCCTGAGGCGCACTTCTCCCACGGCGGCATGATGACGCTTTAAAACCACTACGTACCTGCGTACTGGATCAAAGAGCCTTCAGACTGCCGTCAGAAAACCCGCCGTCGTCCAAAAAACACGGAAACGATTGAACGACGGCGGCAGGGACGGATCTCCGCTGAGCAGCGGGGGATTTCTGCCGGAGATCCTTTCAGTTAGGCCTTGCGGGCGCCGGACTGCTCAGCCTTTTCCTGAGCAACCACCCAGTTGAGGGCGCTGCCGGCGCGCCACCAGGCAAGCTGCTTGGCGTTATAGGAATGACGGGCTTCAAAGCGTTCCTTGGAGCCGTCTTCGTGCGTGAGCTCAATCACTACGGTCTTATTCGGAGCGATTTCAGAGAGGCCAAGGACCGAAATACGATCTTTTTCGCGGATCTTGTCGTAGTCGGCGGGATCTGCAAACGTCAGCGCGAGAATGCCCTGCTTCTTGAGGTTGGATTCGTGAATGCGGGCAAGGCTCTTGGCGAGCACGACGGCAACGTCGAGGTAGCGCGGCTCCATCGCAGCGTGTTCGCGCGACGACCCTTCGCCGTAGTTGTCGTCACCGACGATCACGGATGCCACATGGTGGTTCTTGTAATAGCGGGCTACCTTGGCGGGCGTATCGTAGGCCTTCGTTTCCGTATTCCAAACCTTGCCGGCCTGTCCGTTAAAGGCATTGATGCCGCGTTCGAGCAGATTGTCGGAAATACGGTCTATATTGCCGCGATAGGGCAGCCACTTGCCGCCCGGGCTGATGTGGTCGGTCGTGCACTTGCCCTTCACTTTGATAAGGAGCGGAAGCGCCACGAAGTCCTTGCCGTCCCAAGGTTTGAAGGGGCTGAGGAGCTGAATGCGTTCATTGGTGGGGCTCACCGCCATATCGATCTTTTCGTAGGTCGGCAGGACGCAGCCGGCCACTTCCTTGACGAAGCCCTGCTTAGGCAGCTCTTCGCCCTTGGGTTCGGCGAGCTTGACATTCTGACCGGTGCGGCTTCTCAGCGTTCCGGCGAGCGGATTAAAGGTGATGTCGCCTTCTGCAGCCATGGCCATGACGATTTCGGGTGAGGCGAGGAAAGCGTTGGTCTTGGTGCTGCCGTCATTGCGGCCGGCGAAATTGCGGTTGAAGGACTCGATGATGGAATTGGGACGCGTCATGTCGCCCGTCGTACGATGCCACTGACCAATGCAGGGGCCGCAGGCCGTTGCAAGCACCGTCGCGTTGAGCTTACGGAAGACGTCCAAAAGACCGTCGCGTTCGAGTGTCTGAAAGATGCGGACCGAACCGGGAACGACCATGATCGGGGTTTTCACTTCAATGCCCTTGTCGATCATTTCCTTGGCAACCGAAGCTGCGCGAGTAATGTCTTCGTAGGACGAATTTGTGCAGGAACCAATCAGCGCAACTTCAAGTTTCTGCGGGAAGCCTTTTTCCTTGGCCTTGGCGGCAACCGTCGAAATCGGCATCGCAGCATCGGGCGAGAACGGACCGTTGATATGGGGTTCGAGCGTCGACAAGTCGATTTCCACCACGCGGTCATAGTATTTCGCCGGATCGGCAACTACTTCAGGGTCAGCCTTCAAATCCTTGGCGACGCCGCGGGCGAGGTCGACCACGGCCTGACGGCCCGTGGAAACGAGATAGCGCTCCATGGCGGCATCAAACGGGAAGATCGACGTGGTGGCGCCTGTTTCCGCACCCATGTTGCAGATCGTGGCCTTGCCGGTTGCGGAGAGGGATTCCGTGCCTTCGCCGAAGAATTCGATGATGGCGTTGGTACCGCCCTTCGTCGTTAGGATGCCCGTCAGCTTCAGAATCACATCCTTCGGAGAAGCCCAGCCCTGCAGGCGGCCGGTGAGCTTCACGCCGATGAGTTTGGGCATCTTGAGCTCCCACTCCATGCCCATGAGGCCGTCGACCAAGTCAGCGCCGCCCACGCCGATCGCGAGCATGCCGAGGCCGCCCGCAGTAGGCGTGTGGCTGTCGGTGACGAGCATCATGCCGCCTGGGAAGTTGTAATTCTCGAGGAAAACCTGGTGACAGATACCCGCGCCCGCAGGCCAGAAGTCAAAGCCGTAGCGCTTGGCAGCACGGGCAAGGAAATCGTACGTTTCGTAGTTCGACTTATCGGCAACCTTCAAGTCAGGAATCGCACCCGCGTTGGCCATCACCAAGTGATCACAGACGATCGCAGCGGGCAGCGCAATGCGGTCCTTACCCGAAGAAAGGAACTGAATAATGGCCATCGGGCCGCCAATGTCATGCGTGCCTGCACGATCCGGGCGGAGTTCGACGTAGTCAGCGCCGCGCTTAAATTCGCGCATTTCTTCGGGATGATAGAGATGCGTGTAGAGAATTTTTTCCGCGAGCGTGAGCGGGCGGCCGAGATGTCCGCGAACCGCCGCGAGTTTTTTCGGATATTCGCGGTAGAAGGCTTCGATCATGTCGAAGTTGCGGATGTGTCCGGTCTCAGCAGCGGGCTCGAGCGCAGCGCTCGAGGCAAAGGTCGGCACGGAAGCGGCGGCGCCGGCAGCGGCGGCAGTTTTTAATAGTGAGCGGCGGCTCAGTGCGGGGGTCTTCATTTTTTGGTTTCTCCTGTTGCGGACCGCTGGGCAGGCTGCCCGCTATGCTTTGATGCAAGCGGGAACTGCCCCATCGGTCAACGGATGGTCCGGCGCCGATCGTTTTTGACTCGGCGTCTTTGTTTTTCCGTGCCGCGCATTTTTCTCCCGAGGTTCCACTACGTAGAGCCGAATGAAATCAAGTTTTCATCTCCTCGGGGCTCATCAGGACCCGTCCCCACATCGGTTCCGGCAGAATCTCCACCGCACGTTTTTATATAGAGTGCGTACAATAAAAAGTTCTATAAAACCTCGGCATCACGCGGAGTACAAGGGGCCATGTTTTCGTTGGAAATCATTATTCCCATCATCGTCGTCGCAGCAGTCTGCGCCGTCTATATCATTCTTCGCGGCCGGCGCGACGAACGTCGCGCCCGCGAGGCCGGGGAAAAACTCCGTCCAATCCCCATGGACGATCCGTTAGTAGCGGGCGGTGCTGCCATGCGCCCTGCGCCTGACGCCCCAGCGCCTAAGCCGGCGGCAAGCGCTGCCGCCCCTATGGAGCCGGTGTTTAATCCCGATGCTGCGAAGCCCTCGAAAGAATCGGAGCTTTTTGAGCCCCAGTCGCCTTCGGATGAGCCGCCCATCTACCGCCAGCTCGAAGCCGAGGAAGAAGCGCAGCGCGCTGCTGACGAGGCGGAAGCTCAGGCCGCCGCTCAAGCCCCGGAACCCGAGAGCGGCGAGCGCCATCCGGCAGAGCCCCCGGTCGACAGCATGATCGAATGGATCCTTGACATTGCGCCGCGGGAAGGCATGCAGTTCGCCTTGGGGGGCGTACAGAGCCTCAAACTCGAGGTGGACCGCCTTCAGCTGCCGCTTCTTGTACGCATCTGGGCGCAGTCCTCGCGTGACGGTCTTTATTACGATTCCGGCGAACTGACGGGCCCCGCCCGCCACGTTGTCGCCGCTGTGGTGCTCGCCAACCGCGCCGCACAGCTCGACGACGTTGCTGCATCGCGCTTTTTCCAAGTGCTCGAGCAGTCCGCTGCGCAAAACGAAGTGGCGCTGCGCCGGGAGATGGAGCCCGAAGACGCCGTCAAGCGTTCTGCAGACCTCAAGCGCTTCATCAAATACTACGATCGTGCCGTTGAAGTCCGCATTGTTCCGCGCGGCGAAGCCGAAGAAAACTTCTCGCTCGACGCCGTCGGCGCGGCCGCTTCAGCCGCCGGCTTTGCTGCGGCGAGCGGCCGCTGGGAGCTTCGTCTCGCCGTCGACGACATCGACCCCGTGATGACGCTCGCCTTTGGTCCCGATCAGACCAAGTCGCTCACGCTGGCACTCTCCCTTCCGCTCGCCAATCTGGCCCGCGGCGACTTGAAGCGCTTCTTTGCCATCGCAAACAGTCTCTCCGCCGCCCTAAACGGCATCTGGACAGACTGCGCAGCGCGTCCGATTGATGCGGGCGGCGCCATGCAAATTGCCGAAAAGATCGCCTCGCAGGCGAAGCTCATGTCCGCTGGCGGCGTCACGCCGGCCTCTGAGCGCGCCAAGCTTCTCTTCTCGCATTAAAGCGAAAACATTCACGAAGCTCTCCGCACGAGGCCGCCCGACTGTCGACTGCCATATCAATTGTCGGACGGCCTTTTCATTGAGCACAACTGAATACGACTGACAAACGTCCTCGTTTGCCCCGAGCAGATTTTCATGATGACCTCTCTATTTAACGACAACGAAGAAGCCGCGCCCGTCAAAGCCAAGCCGCAGCGGACCGGCAAAACCGGCAAAGCCGCCGCAGCCCCGGCCTCGGCAGCATCATCTCCCGCGCAGGCCTCCTTTTTCGGCGGCGACGCTCAAGCGCTTTCGCCCGACCAAGCGCCCGCGCGCATGCATGAGCTCGAAACCGAGCTTGAACGCTGGAACTACGAGTACTACGTGCTTGATGAGCCGAGCGTGCCCGATGCGGAATACGACCGGGCGTTCAATGAACTCAAAGCCCTCGAAGCCCGCTTTCCTGAACTCAAAAGCCGCACGTCTCCCACTTTGCGCGTAGGGGGCGCGGTCCGCACCGGATTCAAGAAGGTGCGCCATGACGTGCCGATGCTCTCCATCCATACGGAAACTGACTTTTCGGCAGCCGGGGCAGCCGCCTTTGATGAACGCGTGCGTTCAGCTCTGGGCCTTTCGCCGCAAGACCCGCCCGTCGAATACGACTGCGAATTGAAGTTTGACGGGCTCGCCACCAATCTGCGTTATGAAAAAGGCGTCTTGACAGAAGCCTCCACTCGCGGCGACGGCATTGAGGGCGAAGACGTGACGGCCAATGTCCGCACGATCCGCACCATTCCGCTTCGTCTCAACGGCAAAGTGCCCGATATTCTGGAAGTTCGCGGCGAATGCATCATGCATAAGGCCGATTTTCTCGCCCTCAATGCCCGACAGGAAGCAGCCGGCGAAAAACCTTTTGCCAACCCGCGCAACGCCGCTGCCGGGTCGCTGCGGCAGCTTGACTCGAGCGTAACGGCTCAGCGAACGCTTCACTTCTATGCCTACTCTCTGGGCGAAGTCTCTGAACCCTTTGCCGAGACGCAGTCGGGCGTACTGGCCCGTTTCGCCGAACTCGGGTTCCCCGTGGCGCACATGCGCGAGGTCGTCAAAGGGCCCGAAGCACTCGCCGCCTTCCACGACAAAGTTGCGGCGGCCCGTGCGTCGCTTCCCTTTGAAATCGACGGCGTGGTCTATAAAGTCAACAGCCTCGAACTCGAAGAAGAGCTTGGCTTCATTGCCCGAGAACCGCGCTGGGCGTGCGCGCACAAATACCCTCCCGAAGAGGTGCTCACCCAAGTGCTCGGCATTGACGTGCAGGTGGGCCGCACCGGCCGGCTCACGCCGGTCGCACGTCTCGCGCCGGTCTATGTGGGCGGCGTCACGGTTTCCAACGCAACGCTGCACAATGAAGATCATGTGGTCAAAGACCTCGACCTGCGCGTGGGCGACACTGTTGTGCTGCGCCGGGCGGGCGACGTCATTCCGGAGATTCTGCGCGTCGTCAAAGAGCGCCGGCCGGCCGGCACCAAGGTTTTCGAGATGCCTCATGTCTGTCCGATCTGCGGCAGTGCGGTCATTCGGGATGAAGAAGAAAAAGACATGCGCTGCACGGGCGGCCTCGTCTGTCCCGCGCAGATGAAGCTTTCCATTGTGCATTTCGCTGCCCGCCGCGCCATGGGGATTGATGGTCTCGGCGAAAAAATCGTCGACATGCTCGTTGATGAAGGCCTCGTGAAGACGCCTGCCGACCTCTTTGGTCTGACGCTCGAAGCCCTCACCGCCCCCACGACGGCGACTGCCGGGAGTGAAAAACCCGAAAAACGCATGGGACCCAAGGCCGCCGCCAACCTGCTCGCGAGCATTCAGGCGAGCACCCATACCACGCTCGCCCGCTTTGTCTTTGCGCTTGGCTGCCGCCATGTCGGCGAAGCCACGGCGCTCGGACTTGCCAACCATTTCGGCACGCTGAGCGCCATTGAAAATGCCTCCATGGAAGCGCTTACCGGCGTACCCGATGTCGGCTTAGTGGTGGCCGAAAGCATCTATGCGTTCTTTCGCGAACCGCATAACCGCAGCGTTATTGATGCGCTCATCGCCCGCGGCATTCGCTGGCCCGCGGTCGAAAAGACCGCGCCGAGTCTGGTCTCCGGCAAAACCTTTGTGCTCACCGGCACCCTGCCGACACTGAGCCGCGACGAGGCCAAGGACCGACTCACCGCTCAGGGAGCTAAAGTAGCCGGATCGGTAAGCCGCCGCACGTGGTGCGTGGTCGCTGGGGCCGACGCCGGCAGCAAACTCAGCAAAGCCGAGGAACTCGGCATCCCTGTCATTGACGAAGCAAAGCTCCTGGTGCTCTTAGGCGGCACGCTTCCCGCAGAACTCGAAAAGAAGGATTGATCATGCTCGCACTCATCGGCGGAACTGGATTTGACCGTCCCGGGATCATTGAAGATCCCGAAGAAATCGACATGGAGACCCCCTACGGACGGCCTTCCGCCCCGCTTATTTTCGGGCGCCTGGGGAGCCGCCCAATTGTCTTCCTGCGCCGCCACGGCGTGCATCATGAGTTCGCGCCTCATCGCGTTCCCTACCGAGCCAACATCTGGGCCCTTGAGCGTGCGGGCGTTGAAGGCATCATCGGCGTTGCGACCGTGGGCGGCATCGGCGAAGCGCTCCTGCCGGGCGACTTGATGGTGCCCGACCAGCTGATCGACTATACCTGGGGCCGCGAATGCACCTACTACGATTCGCCCGACGCCGGCGTGAAGCACATTGACTTCACCATGCCTTTTGACCAAGCGCTCTCCGCACTCCTCATCAATGCCGCCCGCCGCCTGGGAAAAACCATCGTGGCCGACGGCGTTTATGCCTGTACCCAGGGACCGCGCCTTGAAACCGCTGCGGAAGTCGCCCGCTATGCGCGTGACGGCGCCAATGTCATCGGCATGACGGCCTATCCGGAATGCGCTTTGGCCCGAGAGCTTGAGCTCCCCTATGCCGCCATCTGCCCGATCGTCAATTCCGCCGCAGGCCTGCGGGAATCCAAACGCGCGATTCGCTTTGAAGCCTTGAAGGACGCGGCTGAACGCGCCGCCAAAAGTGCCGTAGATGTCGTTGAAGAAGCCGTGCGCATTCTTGACGTGCAGGCTTAATACCAGATCTCATTGAAGGAGCTGCCGATATGGTTTTGGAAGTCATGCGTCTTGGGGAACCCGTGCTGATGAAGGAGGCGCTGCCGGTTCAGGATTTCGGGAGCCCCAGACTCCGAAAGCTCGTTGCGGATATGTGGGACACCATGCATGCTGAGGGCGGCGTCGGCATTGCCGCGCCTCAGGTGGGCGTGAGCGAACGCATCATTTGTTTTGGCTTTGAAGCCTCGAGCCGCTACCCGGATGCACCGGCGGTGCCGCAGACCGTGCTCATCAACCCGACCGTCGAACTGCTTATCGATGGCACCGCTGATGATTGGGAGGACGGCTGGGAGGGGTGCCTCTCCGTACCCGGCATGCGCGGGGTTGTCCCGCGTGCCAGGCGAATTCGCTACACCGGCTTTGGACTTGACGGCGAGGCCATCGAGCGAGAAGCCGAAGGGTTTCATGCCCGAGTGGTGCAGCATGAGTTTGACCACTTAAAAGGCATCGTCTATCCGATGCGCATCAAGGACTGGACGCACTTCGGCTATTCCGACGTGCTCTTTCCCGAGCTCAAAGATCAGCGGTGAACTACGCTTTTTTCGGCGGCAGCCATCTCGAGCAGCCGCCGAATATCTTCGGGCGTTTTGACGCCGAGCTTACGCAGAATGTTTGCTCGGTGCACTTCCATCGTACGCTGCGCAATGCCGCTTCGTTCAGCGGCTTCGCGGTTCGTGAGGCCAAGCGCAATGAGCTCGGCGAGCGAACGCTCACGTTTAGTGAGGGCGGCGAGCCGCTCGAGCGAGTCTTCTCCGGGAAGCCCCGCCGCGGCAGCGGCGCTCGCCCAAGCCGCACAGGCGACCGAGTTGAGAAAACGCTCGTTGTCGACGGGCTTCAAGAGAAAATCAAATGCGCCGTCCTGCACCGCCCCCACCGCCATATCGACGTCGCCGTGACCGGTGAGAAAAATGATCGGGAGCGCAATGCCGCGGCTCCTCATCTCATGCTGAGCCTCAATCCCGCTCATGCCCGGCATGCGCCCCGGCTCCGACGGGGAATCTCCCGTGAAGAAGTCCTCTGCCCGGCCGTAGGTGACCGTTTTCCATCCTTCCATATCCAGCACAAAGCTCAAGGCTTCGCGCAGATCTGCTTCATCGTCCACAATGCGCACCAAAGCGTGCGCCTGCGCGAAGGCAAGCTGTTCGGGGGTAATCTGTTTCTGACTGGGTCTCATAATGCTTTCAGGAACTTTAGTTCATTGAGGAATGGCTGATTTCTCTCGGTTCTGCAGCATCTGCCGTGCCTTCGGCCGCCTGATGAAGCGAGAGCGCCCGCGCGAGCGTGGGAAGCGAGGCCACTGCAGCCAATCCGCCCCCCGCAAGGGCCGTAAAAGTGATCCGCCCGCCCAGACGTTCGAGGATGCTCCGTACAATCGAGAGCCCGAGCCCCAAACCGCTCTTTTTGCTGCTTGAGCCCGAGGCTGCCCTGTCGTTAAGCCGTTCGACGAGCTCTGAAGGAACCGCGGGGCCGTTATTGAGCACGGTGAGTTCAGCCTTGCCGTTATGTTCGCTCACGGCGATATTCACCATGCCGGCCGGGAGCCCTTCAACGGCCTCGAGCGCGTTTTTAATGAGATTCATCGCCACGAGTTCGAGCTCGAGCGGATCGGCCAAACACTGGACGTCCTCACGCGCCGCAATCGACACGGCGGCGTGCCAGCGGCCGGTCGTGGTGAGTTCGCGCAGGGCCTTTCGCGCCGCCTTGACCAAACTCACGGCTTCCCGCACAGGCTTATCGGATTTTGCGTAAGCCCGTACGCGGTTCACAATCGCGTCGGCGCGAGCCGTCTGCGTCTCCAGTTTCCCGGCAATAGCCTCAATCTTTTCAGGGGTCAGGCTGCCGGATTGAACGAGACGCTTAAGCCCGAAGACATAGAGCGAGATGGCGGCGAGCGGCTGACGCATCTCATGGGCAAAAATCGTAGAGAGCTGCCCCACTGCGCCCACTCGGCTCATATGTTCAACGCGTTCGGCCGCAGCTCGAGCATCTTTTTGCAGGCGCTGCTGCTCATGGAGCGCCTCCTGCAGATGAGCCGTGCGGACACGCACGAGCTGCGACACATGCACGCTGTGAAAAATAAGCCCTAAGAGGAGCAGCGCAAAGACCAATATCCAAGTGCCGTACTCATCGATCAGCCGGCGGACAGTCCAGTCCCGCAGGTAGGCATAGGGGCCAATGCGCAGATCATGAAAAACCTGATCCACGCTTGAATAGTCCGTCGCGGCGCTCCAATAAAGGCCCCGCTCAAACGTGGGCGGCATCTCAAAGAGCGCGCGCAGCACCAGACGAGATACCCGCGGATTTGTGGCCGGCGTTGTAGCGACCGTCCATGACGGATAAAGCGCCGTGGAACGCATGCAGGGCTCGGGCCGCTCCGCGGAATCCAGGCGGTTAAGCACCTTCAACTGCCCCTTGGCATTGGGGTGCGAAGCGAGCCACTCTTCGAGATAACAGAGCCGGAAAAAGCCGACATCCGCCTCTCCCGAAAGAATCATCGGAATGGCGCCTTCGAGACGCTTGCCGTCGCCCAAATACACACGTGAACTGAAAAGCGTTTCGGGGTTAAGGCCGGCCTTGAGCAGCACATGCTCGGCAAGCTGCCGCCCGGTGAAGGCCTGAGGAGAAGAAAGAACGAGCTTCGCGCCCTTCAAGTCCGAGAGTTTGTTGAGGGACTTCCGGGCGGCAGACACGACAATCGTTGAACCATCGTTGTGATTGGGATTGGGATAGCTGTTTGACGCTACGGTGGCCGCCGCGCGGGCGCCGTAGCGCTCCATGCGGACGTAAAAACCAGAGCTTGAGAGGAAAAGATCCACCTCGCCTTCTCGGATAGCCTGCGATAGTCCCGTGAGGTCGTAATGCGTCACGATGACGTTGGCCGTGCCGAACACACGCTTAAGCGCCCCGATCGTCGCTTCCACAATGGGTTCGTAGGGCGACGGGCGGACATATTTCACCACGCCCACCTTGAGCGGCATATGCTCTGCCGGGAAGTCCGACGAGAAGCTCGCTGCCGTTAAAGCGTCGGGCGGAGACGGCGCCGCCGCCGCGCTGCCCGAGAGCGGGCAAAAGAGCCCGAAAGCCCCAAGAACCAGTAGCGCGCCGAGCTTTTTTATGAGATCAGCGCCTGGCTGCAAAGAAAAGAGTCGTGGGTTCATCCTGCAAGTCGTCAAAAGATCACTCAAAGCCCAGAAACGAAGTAGACACT
>ENA-UOJH01001401-UOJH01001401.1-human-gut-metagenome-genome-assembly--contig:-C148-NODE-1401-length-17903-cov-10.564545_pt1 | contig 17903 bp, 15 predicted proteins | sample MGYA00242345_ERZ723892 | MGnify/ENA metagenome assembly ERZ723892 | reverse complement strand
TCGCTTCGCTCATTTCGCATAACCTTCGCTGCATACCTGCCTACACACATCAAATTCCTAACGGAATTTCAACGCACACCTTCTTCGAGACTCCTGTATCATTTCCACAAAAAAATTGGGCGGCTCGATTGTGAGCCGCCCAAAATGGGTATTTTAGATGCGATTCAGTGAATCACTCTGTGCACTGATGGATTACTTCACCAACTTGCTTGCTGATTGGCTGCCATCGCTGTAGTTGGTAACCACGATGTTCACGCCATTGAATGGAGTAGCAGATTCCATACCAGCCACGTTGTAGTACTTCACGCTGCTGATAGTCTTAGTGCCGTAGATGTCGGCAACGCCAGTCACTTCAGCAGGGATAGTAATCACGCAAGAAGCAGAAGCTTGTGCATTGCGAACGCAAGTAGCGGTGATAGTCACCACGCGGTCAGTAGCAGCCTTGCCGTTTGCAGGAAGGATAGTCACAAGACCGTTAGCGTCAACTGTAGCGATTTCTACGTTGTTAGAAGTCCAATTTACAGCAGGGTTGGTAGTTTCTTGTGGAAGAACAGTAGCCACGAGTTGGAGTTCGTTCACGCCACCAGGCATAGTGTATTCTTCGTAGTTGAGAGTGATGCTTTCTGGCTTCACTTCAGCAGTTGGGTTGAGAATCTTCACCACGCAAGTAGCCTTGAGCTCAGGTTTAGCTTCGCAGCTTGCAGTGATAGTAACTGTGCAAGGAGTTTCTTCGTTCCAAGAAGCTTGCTTGATAGTAGTCACAAGACCGTTAGCGTCAACTGTAGCGATTTCTTCGTTTGAAGAAGTCCAAACCACGTTGGTGTTGTCGGCTTCGTCAGGAGTAACTGTAGCGGTGAGTTGTACAGTTTCGCCACCGTTGTTCAAAGTCACTTCTTCCTTGTCGAGAGTGATTGCATCTGGCAATACCACTTGAGGAGCCACATAAGTAGCACCGCACACGCCGTATGCTTCTACGCCTTCAACAGCGAAAGTAACCACTGGTTGTGCATCTGCACTCTTGATAGTCTTGATACCGCTCTTGTGGAGTGGGTTGTTGGCATCGAGAGCTACACTACCCTTGATCGCCTTGTCGTCGCTTGGAGCAGCGATGTATGACCAGTAAATGTTTGTACCGTCGCCATTGATTTGAGCGATGTTACAAATTTCACCTGAGTCTTCATTACCGTCCATATATACAGGAGAATCGTCGATGAGTTGGCAGTCAGCGATTGCGAGGTCGGCATTGCCTTCTACGTCGCTACCATCTGCGTTTTGGAGTTTTGAGAGAGCAATACGGTAAACACCTGGCTTAGCACCAGCAGCCTTCTGAACGAACATGTAGTAGTAGCCGTTTTCTTCATCGAGGTAAGAAGTTTTGATAATTACGTCTTTGAAGAGCACATTGAATGGTTGTTTCTTACCAGCGCCACCTTCTGGATAGATGTCGGCATCGCGGAAACGAGTAAGACCAAGACCATTGAACTTAGTGGTACGCCAGTAGATGCCCTTGCTGTCGCGGCAGAAGCCACCAGTGATAGCGCCCCAGCTCAGGAGGTCGTTATAGTAAGGGAGCCATGCGTTGTCGAACAAGAATGGTTGTGGGCCATAGAGACCAGTGGTGTCGGCATTGAGTTTGTGAACACCCACGTTACGGTCAGCGATGTAGATGTTGTTTGTAGCCTTGTCGATATACATTGAGAATGGGTCTTCACTTGGCTTGTAACCTACGTTGTTGAGAACAGTTACGCGGTAGAAGATACCATTGGTGTTGTTTACATAGAAGAGTTCACCGTCGCCGAGTGGAAGGTTAGGGTTTTGGTATTTGAACTCTTCACCAGCCACTGCCACATAGATGCGGTTTTTGTAGCTTTGGAGGGTGAATGCGTGAGCACCTGTTGCAAACTTGGTGTCAACGATTTGACCGTTTTCATCCTTATACATGAGTTTACCATCGGTGGTTGCGAAGTACAGACCAGTTGGGCAACCGAGTGAAGCGCCACCAGTTTGGATAGTTGGGTCGGCTTGAATGTTGAGGTATTGCCATTGAGAAGCAGCTTTATACTTAGCCACAGCCTTAGTAGCCACCTTACATACTACATTGCTTTGCTCTGCCTTGAACACGTTAGCTGCAAGAGCTGGAGTGTTGCCGTTGAGCACGCGGAGCGATTCGATAGTGGTAGGCACTGAACCTGGTTCCATATAGTTGACGTTTGCAGGAATTTCCATATTCTTCAGAGCAGGGCAATCAGCAAATGCGTCCTTCATAATGTTGGTAGCGGTAGTAGGGAGTGTCACGCTGTTGAGTTTTTCGCAACCACCACAAATACCTTGAGGAATTTCGTTGCGGCCGTCTTCAAACACGATAGCTTCGAGAGCTGATTTTTTGAAGATGTTAGAACCAACGGTCACGTTGCTCTTGAGAGTGAAGTTCTTGATAGCGCTATTAGCGAAGCCATAGTCGCCAATCTTTTCAAGCATTGGGAATTCAGCCACTGCGCAAGGAGCGTAAGCCATACCGTAGTTGTCGATATTGGTTACAGTAGCGAAAGCATCTGTGCCCACAGTGCCTTGGTGACCTGTGACGAGAAGACGGGTACCATCAGCAGTGACGAGAGCACCGTTCACCACCTTGAATGCAGTGTTGGCTTCATCTACCTTGACAGCAGCGAGAGTGGTGATAGGAGCGAATGCAGCAGCACCGATAGCAGTAACACCAGCAGGAATGTTCACACCTGTGATTTTAGTGTCGGCAAATGCCTGTGAACCTACAGAAGTGAGGGCTGCTGGAAGAGCGATTTCGCCCACGAGAGCTGCGCCTTGGAATGCGCTTGTATAGATAGTTTGAACAGAAGCTGGGATTTGAAGATTCTTCAAACCTGTCTTGTAGAATGCAGTAGCACCGATTGAGGTAACAGCGTCGCCCATAGTGATAGAGGTGAGGGCAGCGTCGCCTGAGCAAAGACGTTCAGGAATAGCAGTGATTGCAGCAGGAATTTGAAGACTTGCGAGTGAAGTACAGCTTGCGAAAGCACCAGCGCCTAATGAAGCCACGTTCACGCCAGGAGCATAAACCACTTCAGTAAGACCTGTACAACCCATAAACATTTCGGCGTCGACAGTGGTGAAGTGGCCACCGAAAGTCACCTTCTTCAAAGTCTTGATGCCACGGAAAGGCATATTTGAACCAGAACCTTCATCAAGGTTACGACCGAAATAGATTTCTTCGATTGGGCTCTTAACACCTTCGCCCAAATTCAGCACAAATGCGAGAACACTCATCTTGAAAGGAGTTTCACTATCTGCGAAAGTGATTTTCTTCAAACTGGTCATGCCTGCGAGGTTTTGAGCTGTGAAAGTGCCAGGAACACCTGCAGGGATAGTCACTTCTGTGATTGAAGAGCAGTCCTGGAGATAGCCATTACCAAGTGAGGTGGCAGTAGCTGGAGTTGGGTCGTTCTTCAATGCAGTACAGCCCTTGAAGCAGTTACGACCGATGGTAACGCAAGTTTTTGGGAGCTGCAGAGAAGTAAGCTCGCGGCAGTCAACGAATGCGTTGGCAGCTGTAGCCACTACGGTGTAAGTAATACCCTTGAGCTCAAATGTTTCAGGAATCACGATATCACCCTTGTAGAAGGTGGTATCACCCTTTTTAAATGTGTAACGCTTAACTGTAGCATTTGTGCCTTTAGTGGTGTAGTTGATGCCTTCGTACGATACGGTGGCAGCACCAGCCTCCTGAATAGCAAACAAGCTAACCAAGCCTAAAAGCATTACACGCATCCATGAAGTTGTAAATCTTTTCATGTTGAGAATGTTGTTAGTTAGTTATTAATTAGTTAATTTATAAAATTTGTAATACAGTCAAAAATTAGCTATCATATAGTTAATCAGCATATTGCATAGCAAATGCGACGGCATCAGTGCGGTAACCGTCATTTTGCAACTACAAATATAAGCATTTTTCCTCAATCGCCACACATTATATAACAAGAAAAAACAATCCACTCCACCCTCTCAATGTAAAAAAGGAGAGCGACAACAAAGTGCCACTCTCCCCATATTGAAGCGTTTTCAAAACCCGAATCGGTCATTAGGACTTGTGGTTTTTCGGAATTTTAGAAGAATGAATTTTGCTTGTCTTTTAATGAGTGATAGCGAGCTATTACGAATTAAAAACAAGCAAAAGGCATCTTATAAAAGCCGAAAGACCGCAAGAAGTAACCCAAAAATTCCAACACGTCCTAATGAGCGATTTGGGTTTAAATCAGAATAAATAGGCGGCTGTGAGCGTCCAGCAACGGTCTTTTGCGCCCGATTCCACACCGCTGATGCCAAGCACGTTGGTGATGCTCTTGTTGATGCCCATGCAGTAGGCTGCCGAAATCTGAACGTGCTTCACGAGTTCCACGCCCAAGCCCACATTCCAGCTCACAGTGGTGCTCTTGTATTCGCTACCTGCCTCCGACTTCTTGTTGCCCACATTGAAGGCAAATTCTGGACCAGTGAATGCGAATGGGGTGATGATGTTGCTCACCACTGGAAGCGAAAGTTTGTACTTCAGGTTCACAGGCACAGCGATATAGTCGCGCACGCCCACTTCTGTGTCCTCAATCGCGCCACTGCGGCGGGTGTAGAGGGCTGAAGCGTCAACAGCTATACCAAATGGGAGGTTCACTTCCATCATCACACCACCGGTGAATCCGGTGCGATTGTCGGTGTCAAAATTTGAAGATGGATTTTCGATGTGGAGGGTGTTCACGCCCACACCAGCCTTCACGCCAAAGCGCACTTGCGCACTTGCGCCAATCGCCATCATGGCAATCGCTAAAATCAAAAGGGTCTTTTTCATCATTGTAAAATTTCTAATTAATTTCTATTCTTTCTGCAAAGATAGTGCAAACCAAATGCATCCTATCTTTTGCAAAAATAAATATTTTTTCCGAAACTCACCACATTTATCCACATTTCGCAACTATTCACCGACAAAAACACTAACTTTGCGAACACAATACTGAACGAATATGAATATGGAGAATAAACGAATTTTCACGAAGCAATATATCGCCGTTTTGATTTTCACCATTGGCGCTGTGGTGGCGTTTTTTGTGATGAAACCTGAGAAAAAAGCATTTTTCAAGGCGCAAGGCGATGTGTGGACCACGGAATACCACATCACTTACGAGGCTACTACCGACTTGTCGGACTCTATTGGCGCAGTGCTCGATGCGATTGACCGTAGCGCAAACGTGTTTAACAAGCAGTCGCTGGTGTCGCGCCTCAACGCCAACTCCACCAACCGTGCCGACAGTACATTTATGCGTATGTTCCGCTGCGCGGTGGACATCAACAAGCAATCGGCTGGCGCTTACGACCCTACCGTGATGCCGCTGGTGAACGCTTGGGGATTCGGCTATAAAAACGGCAAACTGCCCACGCAAACCGAAATCGACAGCCTGCTCACGTTTGTGGGCATCGCAAAAGTGCATCTTGAAGATGAGCGTGTGGTGAAGAGCGACCAGCGCATCCAGTTCGACTTCAGCAGCATTGCCAAGGGACTTGCATGCGACGAGGTGGCACGAATGTTGGCACGCAACGGCGTGACGAACTGTATGGTGGAAATTGGAGGCGAAGTGGTGGCGAAAGGCGTGAACGAGAAAGGCACGCCATGGCACATCTCGATTGATATGCCTGTGGAGAACAACCAAACCACCGTTCACGAATCGGCTCTTGTGATTGCCCTCAACGGCAAGGCGGTGGCAACAAGTGGCAACTACCGCAAATTCAAGGAGGTGAACGGCAAAAAGGTGTCGCACATCGTGAACCCTCTGACCGGCAAAAGCGAAGAATCCACCCTGCTTAGCGCCACCGTTGTAGCCCCCGACTGCATGACTGCCGACGCATGGGCAACTGCCTGCATGGCAATGGGCACAGAGCGCACCCAAGCCCTTTTCGAGAAGCGCACCGACCTGGGCGTGATGACCATCAGCACCGACCCCGAAGGCAACTTCATCGTGTGGAGCAACGCCCCCTTCGCCACCCTCCTCCCCAAATAATCCCCCACCACCCTACCTAAAGGAATAACTTTCCCTCATCCCCCCCAAAAAAACATAATCAAGAAAAAAACCGCAAAAATAAGCAGCAAAAATCAGTTCCAACATTCGCACAATCAACACATTACAGCAAACACCATCAAAAGAACCGTCCCTTTGATGGTGCTTTTGCCACTCCCCCATCACCAAAAATCACATTTATGGGAATTTTTTATTTACATTTATAGGAATTTTGTTCTTACATTTATAGGAATTTTATTTTGATTTTTATAGGAATTTTGTAACTTTGCAATGTGAACACTACTAAACCACGATATTATGTACTATAAGAGGCTTATTGAAAAGGACATAGAACTAAAGTTGAGAACTTCGGGTGCAGTGGTGGTGGCTGGCCCAAAATTCTGTGGTAAGACCACCACTTGTATGCTATATCAAAAAAGTTTTGTGAAATTAAACACAAAACAAACAATTACAATGGCACGCATGAATCCCAAGTGGGCACTTGAAGGAGAAAAGCCAAGACTAATAGATGAATGGCAAAAAGCTCCCGACCTTTGGAATCAGATTAAAGACGATTTGGATTTTGACTACCAATTCGGCAAATTCATTCTTACAGGAAGTTCAACCCCTGCCGACAAAACAGAAGTGCACCATAGTGGGGCTGGCAGGATTGCTCCTGTGAAAATGCGCCCTATGAGCTTATGGGAATCGCAAGAATCAAAGGGCACTGTTTCGTTAATAGAGTTATTTGACGAGAAAAGCGAATACCCATGGGACTTAAATTCGGAAATATCGCTTGAGGATATTGCATTTTTGATTTGCAGAGGTGGATGGCCAATTTCCGTTCGTGCGCCGAAAGACATAGCAGTGGAAATAACCAAAAACTATTATAACGGTTTATTTGTGTTTGAAGACTGCGAAAATGAGCGCTTCAGAAACAAGAAGCCTGAGGTTTTGAAGATGATATTGAAAAGCTATGCCCGCCACATCTCCACAGAAGCTGCAATATCTACCATCATTGCCGATGTGCGACAAAGCAATGAGCGAACTATGGATCCCAAAACTTTTGATGACTATATGGAAGCATTAAAAGATTTATATGTAATTGAAGATTTGCCAGCATGGAATCCAAATATTCGGTCAAAGACAATCATTAGAAGCACCCCGACCCGACATTTCATCGACACATCAATAGCATGTCGCGCTTTGGGCGTGAGCCCTAACGACCTCATGAATGATTTGGAAAGCTTTGGTTTATTTTTTGAGGACTTCGCTGTAAGAGATTTGTCAATCTATGCCAATGCCATTGGCGGCACTGTCACCCACTATCGCGACAACACTGGTTTGGAATGTGATGCCGTTGTGCATCTTGAAGATGGCAGATGGGGAGCCATCGAAATCAAACTTGGTGGCGACGAACTAATTGAGCATGGTGCGCAGTCGCTTAAAAATTTGCGTGACAAAATCACAAGTATCAGCGAAGAACGAGCCCCTTCGTTTCTTATGGTGCTAACAGCTGTTGGTGGCGCCTACCGCAGAGAAGATGGCGTGTACGTAGCCCCCATCAATCTGCTCAAACCGTAATATTAGCAGAGGCGAAGGGGTCGTCTTAACACCAGAAAGGAGTCAGCAGAGGCGAAGGAATCGTCTTAACTTCTTTAACTTCTTAACTCCTTAACTTCTAAAATAATAATCTTCTTAACTTCTAAAATTAATTTCAAATTGGACAAATAAAAAGTCCGCATCTTTGGGGAGGCTTGGGAGTGCCACCTGAGATACGGACTTTGTTCGTTTTCATTCATTGAAGTTACTATCGCCGTGATGAGTGGTGGAGGTAATTGCCTCCTTGGTCACCGCTTTCTACGGGGCGTCAGTCTTCGTTTTTAGTGTTGCGCGAGCGTTGCTCTTTTTTGCTGTGTGAGCTGCTCGTGTCTTTTTCTTCTTTCAGGTCGATTTCGTTGTGGTCTTTGTCGATTACCTTATATTGCAGGTATGCAAGACTCTGGTCGGCCATCAACTTAAACTTGCGTCCAAATTCACGACGCCATTTAAAGTATTCGCTGATAACGCCTTTCTTCAAATAGGCTTCAACAAATGGGTGGACATACATAATAAAGTTTTTCACTCCGAGCGAGTTGACAAGGTAATCAATCTTGTCTTTCAGCATATCGGTAAAAAGCAGCGAAGGCAGAACCTCACCCTTACCTCCACATGAAGGGCAGGTTTCGGCGGTTACGATGTCGAGAGCCGGGCGCACGCGCTGACGGGTGATTTGCATCAGTCCGAATTTACTCAGCGGCAATATGTTGTGCCGTGCGCGGTCTTTTTGCATCACTTCACGCATGTGGTCGTAGAGGGCTTGGCGGTGTTCGCTCTTTGCCATGTCGATGAAATCGACCACCACGATGCCGCCCATGTCGCGCAGGCGCAGTTGTCGCGCTATCTCGTCGGCTGCGAGCAGGTTCACGTCGAGTGCGTTGCTTTCCTGGTCGCTGGAGGCCTTTGAGCGGTTACCGGAGTTCACATCTATCACATGCAGTGCTTCGGTGCTTTCTATTATTATGTATGCTCCCGACTTGAACGATACCGTTTTTCCGAACGACGACTTGATTTGCCTTGTGATATTGAACTTATCGAAGATTGGCACATCGTCGGAATAGATTTTCACGATGTCGGCACGGTCGGGGGCTATTAGGCTCACATAGTTGTGGAGCTGGTCGTAGATTTCCGCATTATTCACATATATGCTTTCGAATTCGGGGCTGAAGATGTCGCGAATCACACTCACTGCCCTGCTCTCTTCTTCATACACGAGAGCTGGCGGGGTGGTGTATTGCAGTTTTGCGACACTGTCTTCCCAGCACTTGACCAGCACTTTCATTTCAGCGTTGAGTTCGGCTGCTCGCTTGTTTTCTGCCGAGGTGCGAATGATTACCCCGAAGTTGTGGGGCTTGATGCTCTCCACGAGCTTGCGCAGACGCATTTTTTCGGCGGAGTTCTTGATTTTTTGCGACACCGAAATCTTGTTGTTGAAAGGGATGAGCACCATAAAGCGCCCTGTGAAAGTGATTTCGGTGGTAAGTCGTGGTCCTTTGGTGGAAATGGGTTCCTTCACAATCTGCACGAGCAACTGTTGCCCCTGCTGAAGCACGTCGGACACGGAGCCATGCTTGTCGATGTCGGGCTTCAATTTGAATTTTGATAACGAAGGACGCTTTTCCGGATTTTCGAGAACCGATTTGATGAACTCTGAATACGATCCAAACTGCGAACCTAAATCAAGGTAATGAAGGAATGCGTCCTTTTTGTGCCCCACATTCACGAATGCGGCATTAAGGCCTGGCATCAATTTCTTTACCTTGGCAAAGTAGAGGTTACCGACGGCATAGGATACGTCTCTCGACTCCTTTTGCAGCGACATCAAGCGCCCGTCTTCGAGGAGCGCCGTGGATATGTCGGTCGGCTGTACGTCAACTATTAATTCACTTCTCATTGGTTTGAAAGGGAATTTTAGCCATCTAATAATACGACAAAGAACAAACTCTCCTTACCTATTGCTGGAGCTCGTTACCGAGACCTTTGCCAAAGGGAGTTTGTTCTCAGTATGTGTGACTTAAACAGAAAGATTATTTCTTATTTTTATGTCTGTTCTTTCTAAGTCTTTTCTTGCGCTTGTGCGTAGCCATCTTGTGGCCTTTTCTCTTTTTTCCGCTTGGCATTGTTACTTAGTTTTAAATGATTAAAAAATATATTTTGTCTTTTCTCTGTCGAGGATAATGATTTTCACCTATTCGCAAATGCGACGGGCAATTACTTCTTCACCTGTTCCATGAACACCTTAGCTGGCTTGAAGGCAGGAATGTTGTGCTCTGGAATAATCATTGTGGTGTTTTGAGAGATGTTGCGTGCAGTCTTTTGCGAACGGGTCTTTACGATAAAGCTACCGAAACCACGGAGATATACATTTTCGCCGTTTGACAAGCTGTCCTTAACTGTTTCCATAAACTTTTCAACTGTTTCAAGAACAGAAGCCTTATCAATACCTGTTGCTTTTGAGATTTCGCTAACGATGTCTGCTTTTGTCATTTTAGTATTGTATATTTATAGTGATTTATTAATGTTATCTAACACTCAAAAACGAAGACTTTTTCATTATAGCTGATTTTCAAATATTTACATACGAATATCAACCACTCTGGGGTGGTCTCCGATTTTGCAAGTGCAAATATCGCACTTTTTTTTGAATTAGGCACTAATATTGGGCAATTTTTATCAAGAAAATATGATTTTTCTATTTGTTTATGAATTTTTTAGCACCTTTTCACCCTTTTCACCGCTCCCGATTTTAAAAGCTGCCCAACTTCTCAAATCATCAATCGCGCTTGCTCAGTTTTTGGGCGCGTAGGTGTGGAGGCGCATTTCCTTGCCGTCGAATGTGGCATAGGTGTTTTGTGTAATCCAGTCGCCAAGTATGGTGATGGTGCGGCCCTGCTCGTCGAGTGTGGCGTGCTTGGCAAGGTGAAGATGCCCCATCACATAGTGCCGCACTTCGGGGTGCTGCTGCGAATATGCCTCGGTGAAGCGGAGCAGATTGGCGTAGCACACTTCTATCTCTTTTTTCACGGCGGTGGGCTTGCGGTGGGTGCGATTGCTCGACGACCAGCCGTGCGCCACCACGTAGGTGATGCGTGGGTGAAGGTTGGCATACAGCCATTGGCACACGCGATTGTGGAAGCACCAACGCATAAAGCGATACATGGGCGGCTGATACCCCACATCATCGCCATGGCTGAGCAGAAACTGCACGCCTTTAATTTCTTTTTGCAGCGCACCTTTATATACGGTGATGCCTATCTCGGTGGTCAGATAGTCGAACAGCCACACATCGTGGTTGCCGGTCATCCAATACACCGGTATGCCGGCATCGGTGAGTCGAGCAATGGCGGCGAAGAAGCGCACATAGCCGCGTGGCACCACATTTTTATACTCGTACCAATAATCCAGAATGTCACCCAACAGATACACTTCCTCTGCGTCGGCAGCGATGCTGTCGAGGAAACTGACCACCGCAAGTTCTTTCTCGCGTGGATTTTCAAAATACTTGGCACCCAAGTGCAAATCGCTGAGGAAATAAATCATTTATTATTAGAAATTAGAAATTAGATGTTAGAAAATCCGAGTGCTCAGAGTGCTCCGAGTGCTCCGAGTGCTCCAATCCCCCCCACAATCCACCAGCCCCAAAAAAAATCCGTGTAATCTGTGAGATTTGTGTGAGGCAAAGCAAGAGCCGCGAGATCTGTGTGAGGTTAGGCGAGGTGGGAATTATAGCATTCCTAATTCGAGTTTTGCTTCATCGGTCATCATGCTCTGGTCCCATTCGGGCTCGTAAACCAGTTGCACGTTCACGCTCTTCACACCCTCAATGCTTTCCACCTTTTGGCGAATGTCCTCAAACAGGAAGTCGGCCATTGGGCAGTTGGGGGCGGTGAGCGTCATGTCGATCGACACATTTGCGTCGTCGTCGATATCTATCTTGTAAATCAAACCCAAACTATACACATCGACCGGAATTTCGGGGTCGAATACAGTTTTGAGCATCTTTACCGTTTCTTCTTCTAAATGTAATCGTTGTTCTTCTGTCATAACGGGTGCAAAATTACGATATTTTCGGGAATTACACGAATTTCTCTGCGCTATAAGATTTGCAGAATCTCGTCGAGCGAGGTGACCACGGCATCGGCAGTGTCCTCAATTGGGTCCAATCCGCGTATATTAAAGTAGATGGTGCGCCATCCTGCATCGTGTGCGCCTTTAATGTCGGCATCGGGGTTGTCGCCAATCATCACCGAGGTGGCGGCTTCGGCACCGCACTGCTCAAGGGCATAGTCGAAAATGCCACGCTGGGGTTTGGTGATTCCGCAGTCGTCGCTCAGCACATTACGGTGAATCAGGTCGGAAAGTCCGCCCGAAATGAGTTTTTGCTGCTGCGTGCCCTGAAAACCATTGCTGAGGGTGTTCACATCATAACCCTTCGCCACAAGGTATTCAAGCAACTGGCGCGCGCCGGGAATGGTGGTGGGCTGCAAAGCCAGGAATCTCAAATATTCCTCGTCGAGCAAGTGGCACATTTTCTCCACATCGCCCTTGTAGCCACACTCCTTCAGCGTAAATCTGAAGCGCTCGTTGACCAGAAAATCCTTGTCGATAAGTCCGTGGTGATACAGGTTCCACAATTCAAGGTTCTTTTTCAAATACACTTCCTTGAATCGCTCGTAGGTGCATACGCTGGAAATATCAAACGCGTCGAATGTGTGGCGCAATGCCAGTTTTGAGTTTTCGGTAAACCACCAAAGCGTATCGTCGATATCAACAAACACGGTGACTATTCCTTTCATTTTTTCATTCATACCACAAAATTAAACAAAATCCACATTCCACCACAACCTTTGAGTAGCATTTTAGGATTTCACACTTTTTAACACAACACAACTATAACCATACTATTTCACTAACTTTCAATAATTTAAAATCAATCTTTATCGCAAAGCATAGTAAATTCTGATTATTAAAATTTGCAAATTAAAAATGAGGAAATTATCTTTGCAACCGAAAGCCTAAAACAATTTTTTCACCTTAATTTTATGAATACCTTAATAAAGACTTTAAATAGCAATTCTTGACGAGAGGGTTGCTATTTAATTTTTTAATACCACCGATTTTTCCTAACTTTGTGATAACACATTTTCACCATATTTTTTGACAACGAATATGAAACACTACGCTATAATTGTGGCAGGAGGCAGCGGCACCCGATTCGGCAGCAGCATTCCAAAGCAGTTTTTACCACTTTGCGGACGGCCTGTGCTGATGCGCACCATTGAGCAGTTCCTCAAATGCGCCGACACGGAGGTGGTGGTGGTTTTGCCTGCACAGCAGCGCGCCTACTGGCACGAACTTTGCGAACAACACGGTTTCACGGCTCCACACAGCGTGGTGGCAGGTGGCGACAGCCGATTCCAGTCGGTGAAAAACGCCCTGCTTTCGCTCCAACTCACCGATGCCGACATTGTGGCGGTGCACGATGGTGTGCGCCCGCTGGTATCTACGGCACTGATTCAGAACACCTACGAGACAGCAGAGAAATTCGGGGCGGCAATCCCTGCCACTCCCGTGACCGACTCGGTGCGCAGAATCGAGCCCGACGGCACTTCGGTGGCTCTTGAAAGAGCGTCGCTCCGTGCGGTGCAAACACCCCAGACCTTCAAGGCGCTGGAATTGCTCAAAGCCTACGATGTGCCATTCGAGCCATTTTTCACCGACGACGCCTCGGTGTATGAGCACGCTGGCGGCAGCGTGAGGCTGGTGGAGGGCGAAAACACCAACATCAAAATCACCCACCCTATCGACATCACCATAGCGGAGCACATCATCAATAGTCATGAATAATCTCACCCACTACGATATTAAATACCTTACGGGAGTTGGGCCAAAAAGAGCCGAAATTCTTGCGAAGGAACTCGACATCAAGAGTTTCCACGACATGCTCTACAATTTCCCGTTCCGATATATCGACCGCAGCACCATTCACCACATCTGCGACCTGAGGGGTGCCGACATTCCCAGCGTGCAGTTGAAAGGGCGATTCGTCACTTTCAACACACAAGGCGAGGGCGCGCGCCGTAGGCTTATCGGTTTGTTTAGCGACGGCACCGGCACGATGGAATGTGTGTGGTTCAACAGGGTGAAATCCATTCAGCAAACCTATCAAACCGGCGTGGAGTATATCGTGTTTGGAAAACCCACGCTGTTTAATCGCACCTACAGCATCGTTCACCCCGAAGTGGATGCTTACCAGCAAAGCCAAGCGCCAAAGGGCATGGTGGGCGTTTACAACCTCACGGAAAAACTCCGCAACCACGGTTTCTCGTCGCGCCTCTTTCAGAAGTTGGAGAAAAACCTGCTTGAGAGCGATGCCGTGAAAAATATTCACGACCCTCTGCCTCAAGGCATTTTGCGCCAAAGGGGGCTGCTCCCCATCTACGAGGCGGTGCACAACCTGCATTTGCCGTCGAGCATCGACATGCTGCAAAAGGCACAGTACAGAATGAAATACGAGGAACTCTTTTTCCTCGAACTCCACATATTAAAGAATATCAAGGGACTGACGAAGAAGTTGCCCGGACACGTTTTCTCGCGTGTGGGCGAATATTTCAACACTTTCTACAGCCACCACCTGCAATTTCCGCTCACTGGCGCGCAAAAGCGTGTGATTCGGGAAATCCGTGCCGACATGGGCAGCGGACGGCAAATGAACCGTCTGCTTCAGGGCGACGTGGGCAGCGGCAAGACTATCGTGGCATTTTTCACTGCCCTCATTGCCCTCGACAATGGCTACCAGGCGTGCATCATGGCACCCACCGAAATCCTTGCCACCCAGCACTTCGAGGCTATCAGCGAAATGGCGCAGAAAATTGGCGTGAAGGTGGGATTGCTCACAGGCAGCACTCGCAAACGTCAACGCGAGGAAATACACGCTGGTCTGCTCGACGGTTCGCTCCAGTTGCTCATCGGCACCCATGCCCTGCTTGAAGACACGGTACAATACAAGCAACTCGGTCTGGCTATCATCGACGAGCAACACCGCTTCGGTGTGGCGCAGCGCGCACGCCTGTGGCGCAAAAACACCACCCCACCCCATGTGCTGGTGATGACCGCCACGCCTATTCCACGCACGCTGTCGATGACGGTGTATGGCGACCTCGATGTGTCGATTATCGACGAACTGCCTCCTGGCCGTAAACCAGTGGGCACTCACCTCCGATTCGAGGACCAGCACGAAGCCACCTACCGCTTCATCGGGCAGGAACTGGCGAAGGGCCGACAGGCATACATCGTGTATCCACTCATTGAGGAAAACGAAAAACTCGACCTTAAAGCCCTTGAGGAGGGTTTTGAGATTGTGAAGGAGAAATTTCCAAGTTACACCGTGAGCATGGTGCACGGCAAGATGCGCCCTGCCGAGAAAGACTATCAGATGCAACTTTTCGCCACCAATCAGGCGCAAATTCTGGTTGCCACCACCGTGATTGAGGTGGGCGTGAATGTGCCTAACGCCAGCGTGATGATTATTGAGAATGCCGAGCGATTCGGACTCTCGCAACTCCACCAACTCCGTGGGCGCGTGGGGCGTGGAGCCGACCAAAGTTACTGCATTCTGATGTCGAAGCACAAACTCACAAAAGAAACTCGCCACCGACTTGAGGTGATGACCAACACCAACGATGGTTTTGTGGTGGCGGAAGAGGATATGAAGCTCCGTGGTCCTGGCGACATGGAGGGCACGCAGCAGAGTGGCATCGCCTTTAACCTAAAGGTGGCAAACCTTGTGACCGACGGCCCTATCATCGAGCAAGCGCGCGAAGATGCCATCGCCGTGCTCGCCGCCGATCCCAACCTCGCATCGCCCGAAGGCAAAATACTCAACACACACATGCAACTCCTGTTCAGCCACAAAGTGAACTGGGGCCTCATCAGTTGAAGTAAAACATAAGCAACAAACTCCAGATTACCTTTCAGCATATTTTTCATTTTTTCAATATACAGACAAAAATAAACATTGTATCATTTAACCAAAACTTACCTATTATGACTACCAATGACTTTAACGAGCAAGAAAGGCTCAACGCAAAAGAACAAGAAATCAACGACAAGCTCAATTCTGTTGCACAAGATTTGCGCTACTTTAAGTTTGGCACGGTTGCTATTCAAATCTGTTTTCTTATAGAAGTGATAAACATCATAAAACTTGGCAAACCTCTAACCTCCGATTGCTTTGCCTTCGTATTCAACAGCGTTCTGTTATTAGCTTCATTTTTTGCGTGGAAAGTGAGCTTGAACTGCGAATCATCCCTTTTATTCCGTTTAACAAATTCACTTGATACAATGAAAGGTGCTATCTACTTTCTTGATATTTTTATATGGTATTATTCGTTTTGTCTCGCTTACGTATTATATTACTATTTACCCGACAACCTGTCCAACTACAAAATATGGATATGCTTCGGCTTAGGGCTCGTCTGCATAAAAATATTTGCAATAATATCAGGCCTAAACAAATTGAAGCGACTTATAAAAGACCCCCACATTGCCCTCGGTTTCAAATATGGTCTCGACACGAACGACACCTCGACATCTAAAAAATATATTGCAATCACAGGTCTCATAAATATTGCCCTGTTAGTAATCCTATTGATTTGGGCGCTGAAGGGAATGCCTCATTTGTTTATATTTAAATAAATGCCCCATACGCAAACTGCGATATGCCAGCCAATTACGAGACCAAAAATTGCACACATCGCAAAATATGTGCCAATTTTCAGGTATTTTAAGAAACATCGTGATTTTTCAACATTTGTAGACAAAGCACAGTAAATTCCTGAAAATTGGCGATTTAAATAAAATCTAACACATTTTAATACATATTTTTACATATTTTAAGCGCTATATTTTTGTCTTTGCGAGATTATAAGGGTAATTTTGGCGTTGGAAAATCGGACAGAGATGAAAATCATGTCTGCCTTTGGAGTTTTTTATTTCCTGCGTTTTGAATTCCTTCTCTTCAGGAAATGCTTATTTTGTTAATAAGTTCTGCTCCATACTTTTATTAATTTGGTGAACGCCCATTTAGTGAAAGAGGCTTACCTTTCCCGGGGTTCTCCACAAAACTGAAACAGATGAAGTTTAGCAAACTCTCAAAATTATTCCTTCTCACAATTATCACAGCCGGTCTGTCATTTAGTGCCGACGCGCAGAGTTTAAGTTCAGTATCGAGCTATCGCAAAGCACATGCCGATAAACTTGCCCGCCAATCAAAAATCAACGAGCGTATCCACCTCGAAGAAAATCAAAAATATGCCAAAGCGCTTTGGGAAGACATTGAACCAGAGCCCGACATCTACACCGAAGGCTGGGAAAGCGGTTTGGTAAACCCTTATAAGGATGCAAATATTCCTAACAGCAAGCGCATCAATGTTCGCAACTATGTGATGCCTATCAAGCAAAACATGATCACATCGCCTTACGGCTACCGCGCACGCTTCAAACGCGTACACAAGGGCGTTGACCTCCGCGCAGCTATCGGCGACACCGTTTACGCAGCATTCAGCGGCAGAATTCGCCTCACCAAATATGAGCGCAGCGGTTACGGCTTCTATGTGATTGTGCGTCACGAAAACAGCCTCGAAACCGTATATGGTCACCTTTCACGCTTCCTCGTGAAGCCTAACCAATATGTGAAAGCAGGTCAGCCTATCGCCCTCGCCGGCAACACCGGCCGAAGTACTGGCCCGCACCTCCACTTCGAAACCCGCTTCATGGGCTACGCCATCAATCCAGAGGCTATCTTCGACTTCCGCAACAGGTGCACGCACACCGACACCTACCTCTTCACAAAGAGCACCTACCAAGAAGCCCGCAACTACAGCAACAAGTAACCCCCACCCCATCGGGTAAAAAAATAACACAAGCACTGAGCCCCACCGCCCAGTGCTTTTTTTTCACACCCCAAAAAAGTCAACGAGCCAACAGGTCAACAAGTCAACAAGTTGGGCCCGATACGTCTGATAAGTCCGATAAGTCCGATAGGTCCGAAAACAGAACACCTATTAAATCCATTAAAACCCAATTAACACCCACCTATTTAAATAGACAAAAAAGCGAATGATAACGTAGGGACATGCCTTCGGCTTGTTTCAATGCAATCAGCAAATTGTTTCAACGCAATTGAAACATGCCTTCGGCGAAAGCGCTGAAAAAGTCGAAAAGAGGGATTTTAGAGCCGTTGGAAACGGCATA
>ENA-UOJH01001400-UOJH01001400.1-human-gut-metagenome-genome-assembly--contig:-C148-NODE-1400-length-17924-cov-63.035536_pt1 | contig 17924 bp, 19 predicted proteins | sample MGYA00242345_ERZ723892 | MGnify/ENA metagenome assembly ERZ723892 | reverse complement strand
TCGCTTTGCAAGCAAAATCCCACTAAACCCTATAGGTTGCGGATTTGAGGTAAAATAATTATCTCATAATTGTTTCCAATCGATTTACAATCTGTTGTGAAGCCGTTCCTGTTTCCAAGTTGCCATAGAACTTATCAAACGACTTGCAAGCCTCATGATATTTTTGCTCGTCATAGTTCTGGACGGCTTGGATGAGTTCGTCGTTATTATGACAGAATGGGAAAGGAACCTTAAAGTACCAGTCTTTCAGACCACGCATCTTTTGATAGGCTTCTATATCCTTTGTGAAAAGGAATACAGGACGATGCATAAGGTTGAAGTCGAACATCGTGCTTGAGTAATCGCTTATAAGCACATCAGAAATGAGAAGCAATTCTTGCATGTCAGGATAGTTTGTAACATCTATCACTTTATCAGAATAATCGAAAGCAGGCTTGCCATACCAAACGAAGTTGGGATGGGCACGGAATAAGAATATCCATTTATCACCTGTCTTTTGTTCTAATGCTGTAAGCAGTCGGTCTGTATCGATAGCATATGGATCGTTGCTCTTTTCATTTCTAAACGTAGGTCCGTAAAGAACTATCTTTACATTCTCAGGAACTCCTACTTCAGTCTTGATGCGTTTCACATCGTTTGGGGTATAATGGAAGAAGATGTCATTGCGCGGCAAACCACACTCCATAACTTCGCCATCGTACCAATACCATGTAAGCATTTCCTCTGTAAACAGTTTGCTACTTGAGATAAACAAATCAGACACAGACGAATGCCATTTGCTTCCATTTATATATTCTGTATTAAGAGTCGTGCCAGCCTGACGCTCTACAAACTTTGCACCGATTTGACCATGAGGTACATACATAAAGAATTGATTTTTCTTCTTTTTTAGATTACAACGCCCCTTCATTGTCGTTATAATAACCTTGGCTGTAGCAAGCTCATAAACAGACTTGATGTGTGATAGTTTCACTTTACGTATAGGTTTTGGAAAACTATAAGACATGTTGTTAACAAGCCAGACCAAATCGTAAGGCAATCCGCGACGAATAATTTCTTCTGCAATGAACTTCGGAGAATCGCCATAAGCGTTTCCGAAATCATGCATTAGAACAATTTTATGCTTATTTACGGGCAAGTAGTAGAACAAGCGCACACATAATTGGAGTATTTTATAATAAACACGCCAGTATAATATATCTTTTATTCTCATTTCTTATTTACTTAAATTTAAACCACTTAAAAGACTTTGATTAGTCCACAAGTAATCCCATTCTCCAAATCTGCCAAAGGTACATATGCCTTTAGACGCAAGATAGTCTCTCACTGTTTTTCGAGCATCGTAAATAGGCTCAGTGAAGATGACATTTGCATATTTCTCGAAACCTACATGTGTAAACAGAATGTCGTCTTTGTTGATAATACCTAATTCAATGAGTCTGCCAACAGTGCCGTCAAGCAATTGCTGTTCTGTGTAGGCCCCTTCCTTGCAATAAACTTCCATCTGCAAGCTGCTGCAACCTTCGGGTGCATTGTCTGCACTCTTCAAAGAAGGAGAATAGACTCTTGCTGCCAATATGTCCTCATCATAAATATACCACCAAAGGTATGGAGGAATGTCTTTTGTCTTCAATGCTATAGATATGTGATAGCCGCTTGTGGCTTCCAGTTGAGACGCTGCTTCAGAAACATGAGAAGGTACATCGTCGAGCATAGCAATGATTTCTGGAAGAGGAAGACTTGAATAAAGATTTTCGAACGAGATGACTTCTCCATTGCCGAAAGCCACTTCTTTATTCTGTGTATCAATGTGCTTAACCTCATAGTTATACTTTATATCTGCATGGTCTGCCATTTCGCGAAGCAACGCTTTAAAACCTCCCTTCTTAGGGTAGCGCATTTCCTTGGCATAATAGGTGACAGGAGTTTCTGCGGTATTACAGCCGGCTATCACTTCGTCTACAGAAGGTTGGTAGATGCGCTTTCCGACCCATTCTGTTCGCAACTGAGAGGCTTCCTTCATCCAATACTTTTTGGTATACACCATAGGGAAGTGCTCTGCAAAATAATTGCCGAACTGCCAACGAAGCCATTCTTCATAATTATCCGGCTTTTGCTCTTCGGTGATAGTAGGACGCTTCATGAAATCGGAAACGATAAGTTTCTTTTCTTCTTCGCCAAGTGGATAAAGATTGTTTTGAGCCGGATGTTTAACCCACAATCCGTGATAAAGATTGAAAGGATTGGGGATGTGGATTGTTAATTCGCCACACGACTTGCGAAATATGTCATTGACTTCTTTTTCCTGAGCAAATGTCAAGTGTACGAATCGATCGAAGCGGAAGCCGTTGATTTCAAAGCTATCGCATAAGCCTCCATAGGTGCTGTTTTTTTCTACAACACAAGAGCTTTTACCCTTTTGATAAAAACCGTAGGATGCTCCTAAGCCAGCAATACCGGCTCCAAGTATTAAATTTTCTACCTTCATATTTATTTCTTATGAAATTTCGATTTAACAAGTTGCATAACTTCAACAAAACTATCATTATTGAAGAACTTTGCCAATATGACATAAAGTATGATGCCAACAACCACCTGAATGCCTAAAAGCAGATATATGTTTAATGGCATCTTACCTATCATATATACAACGACTGCCATTGAGGTTGCCGTAAACAAACTACGACTAATATCCATAAATTGATTTTTCAATGGATAGTTTACATATTTACGATTGGGATAAGCATTGATAGCCAAGGCAATCAAAGAGTAAACAAGCTGACCTATTGCTATGGCTAAAGGACTGATAAACATACAGCCTACCAAGATTGTCAGCATCAATGGCTTTTTATAAACCTCTAACTTTAACACTGTGTCTGCCCTGCCAACGGCTTTCAAAGCCTGGATGTTTGCTGCACCCAGCAAATCAAAACAGTTCATCACGCATATTACTTGCATGAATGGTATTGTAGCAGCCCATTTTGATGTATATAATATTTCCACAAAATTCTCAGAAACAGCAGCCAGACCTAAAAGTGCTGGCATCAATACAAAACTTGCCATCTGCATAGAACGGCTCAATGCTCTACGAACAGCATCCTTGTCATCCTGCAACTTGCTAAGAACCGGAAACAGGACGGTATTAATAGAAGAGTTGATATTGTTGAACAGAATTCCTGGTACGCCTTCTCCTCTATTGTAATATGCCAAATCTGTTGGCGAATACTTCAAACCGATTGCATATCCCTTCAGCTGAGAAAAGAATGTACCTATCAAGTTTGAAGCAGTCAATTTCCATCCGAACGAGAACAAACTCTTGAAACGCTCTTTCGAAAATTTGCACTTCGGAAACCAACGAACAATATAAATAAGGACAAGTGTATTTGCTATTGTGCTAACAAGATTCTGCCCAACCAACGACCATACACCACAACCAAGAAGTACCATTGTCAAACCAACTACAGCTGACAATATGCTTCCGGATAGTGATGAGAAGAAGAACTTTCGAAATGCCATATTCTTGGAAACCATCGCACTGTGTACACCAGACAGCGCTGCAATAGGCATTCCTAAAGCCATGACTCTAAGGATAGATGTGACTTGAGGATTTTTGAATATGACAGCAACGAAAGGAGCAAGCACAAAGACAAGCATATACACAACTGATGCAAAACCAATATTTGCATAAAAAACAGTGTTGTAGTCTAAGTCGTCTGCATCCTTCTTCTGAACTAACGCCGTGCCTAATCCACTATCAATAAAAATGCCTATTAACACCAAGAACATTCCAGACAATGCAACAACTCCGAAGTCTTCTGGCATCAACATTCGGGCTAACACAACTGATACACCAAAAGAAATCAGCTGCATTATCGTTCGCTGCATCATCTGCCAGAACAAACCAGACAGAGCTTTGCTTTTTAAATCACTATTATTAGAGGACATTTAATATCTTTTTCTTTATTTATTCTTTTAAAAACTGTTCAACACCTGACTTCAAATCAACTTTTGCTGTCCATCCACAATTGTGATTTTGTCCAATAGGAGCAACAGAATACATGATGTCTGTGTCTCGATATGGACGACCACCCCAATTTATATTACAGTGTTTGCCAGCAATCTGTTCCATAATCGCAGCAACCTCTCTGACACTTGTTCCTTTTCCTGTTCCCAAGTGGAATTCATTCTCTGTTTTAGGCGTTCCTATGAACTCGTCGCAATGATTGATGACATACACAAAGAAGCGGGCTACATCATCTACATGAATAAAGTCGAGAACTTGTTCACCTGCAGTCATATCAACAGACTCGGTTGCCCCAATACTCTCTTTCATATAATCAAAGAGACGTTTGATTGTCATCTTGCCACCATAAACCGAATAGGGAACTGCTGTGATATAATCAAAACCTTTTCCTAAAGTAGAATAATAGTCAAGAAAAACACGAAACGCTGTCTTTGTAGCAGAATACAAATAGGCATTGTTCACCATGCCATTTCCGTATCTATACTCGGCAAAAGTGCCAACATTAACAAACAACTTGAAATTGGGGCACTCTTGAAGCGCATTCAAGAGTTTCACCCCAAACTCGATGTTCGTTTCCAATAAAGAATGAACAATTTCTAAATCATTACGAGATGTAGACATTGTCGCTAAATGTATTACAATGTCTGGATTGAAATCTTTTAATGACTGGAAATCAAAAGTTGGCACATAAGTGAAGTTGCTGTACTGTTTAATGGGATACAACCTGTTTGCCTTTTCAACATCTCTGTTTAATGTAAGATACTCATTGTTTGCATCTGTCTCTTTTAACAGAAGAGGCATAAGATTCATTCCTACAAAACCGGTTGCACCCGTCATAGCTATTTTCATACACCAAAATCGTATTGTATATCGTCCAATTCTTTACGGTCACTTTCTTCTGGATTGTGTACCTCCGGTATCAAATCCATTAACAGACTGGTCTGGGTAGAATCTGCACCAGCAAAAGCCATCCATAATCCAGGAGCTATTGTTAAGCGCTGATAGTTGGAAGTCGGAGAAAGTACAACTTCTTGGAATTGTCCTTTTGTCTTGCTATCTTCACGATCATCATAAATGACAAACTTAACAGATCCAACAGCAACAACCAAATTCAGAACATAGCGGTTATGACGTTTCCAACCTTTAACTTCATGGGGCTTAACTTGAGTGAAGTAAGCTTCGCCAAAGCCCGCAAAGCCTTCATCTGTTGACTTAAAGGCATGCCACAAGTCTCCTTTGGGAACAGATATCTGTTTCAAAGGATGAAGGCTTACGCCATCAATTACTTCGCCCATGCCAAATCCTCCTTTGCTGCTTCTTCCATATAGAAACGAATCTGGTTGGCTGTGAAGTCAAACATATCCTCTCGCTTGTCTACATAGAAAGCCTTATACCATTCAGCGATTGTGTGAACGCACTGTGAATAATGAAGGGTAGAATGCCAGTTGAGATAAGCAAGCGCCTTGTCGCAGTTCAACTTCAACAATGTAGCTTCCTTAAAAGGAATGTTTCCTGTTACCTTAACAGCCTTATCTTCGGCGATACCCCACTCTTTTGCCAAATCCTGGGTTAACTCATAAACGGTCTTGGTTTGTTCGGCACGTGGACCGAAATTATATGGTTCACCATTCTCGCTCTTGCCTTCTGCCAGATACCATCCAAGATTCAAATAGCCTGAAAGTGGCTCAAGCACATGCTGCCACGGACGTGTAGATTTAGGACATCTAATCTCAACTGTCTCGCCTTTAGAGAATGCCTTCATGCAGTCAACAACGATACGGTCTTTCGCCCAATCGCCACCTCCGATAACATTTCCTGCACGTGCTACTCCAAGCTTTATGTTCGGCATGGAAGAAATGAAAGACTTCCAATAGCACTTGATGGTAAGTTCTGCAGCGCCCTTAGAACCAGAATAGACATCTTTACCGCCTACAGCATCCGTCTCTCTGTATCCCCAAATCCACTCGACATTATCATAAGCTTTGTCGCTTGTAATCAAGACACAAGTGCATGGCCATGTTATATTACGAATGGCTTCCAATACGCTTGCTGTACCAACAACATTGGTAGTGATTGTGTCGAACGGCTCTTCATAAGAGGTTGAAACGATAGCCTGTGCAGCCAAGTGGAATATAAAATCGGGCTTTACCTCCTGAACATACTCGTTCATTGCTTCACGATCACGGATGTCTCCAAAACGATGATGAACATGGTCGTTCAAATGACAGACCTCAAACATAGACGGAGTTGTCGGTATTTCATTGCTGAAACCATACACATCAGCTCCTAACATTTTAAGCCATACAGACAACCACGATCCCTTAAAACCCGTATTGCCGGTTACGAGCACTTTTTTACCTTCATATACGTTGTTAAATGCCATAATTATATATGTTTTAAATTATCTTTTATGTTTAAACACTTGGAGTTTTGGGAATCTCTCTTTCCCATTTTTTCCAAGGAGCACTGTTGGTCTGCAAGAGTTTTTCCAACATGTTCTTCTCCCTGATATTATCCATACACTGCCAAAAGCCTTCGTGGATATAGGACATCAACTCGCCTTCACTGACAAGTCGCTCAAGTGGTTCTTTCTCAAAAACAGTGCTATCGCCTTCGATATAATCAAATATCGATGGTTCCAAAACCATGTATCCAGCATTTATTGGAGCACCGTCAGTTATGTTCTTTTCTCTAAACGACTTGACAGCATTGTCACCACCAATATTCAACACACCCTTGTCCTGCTTCATTTTTACTGCGGTAAGTGTTGCAAGTTTTCCATGCGATTTATGGAATTCAAGAAGCTTGTTGATGTCAACATCACAAACGCCATCACCATAAGTCATGAAAAACGGCTCATTATCCAAATACTTCTGTACTCGTTTGATGCGTCCACCAGTCATAGTGTTATAACCGGTATCTACCACTGTAACTTTCCATGGTTCCAATTGGCTGTGATGTATAGTCACCTCATTCAAGCCTTTGCGCCAATCGAAGCTAACATCACTGTTGTGCAAGAAATAGTTGGAAAACCACTCTTTGATATACTCTTGTTTATAGCCTGCGCAGATGATGAATTCATTGTGTCCATAATATGAAAACTCTTTCATTATATGCCACAATATTGGCATTCCGCCAATCTCTATCATCGGTTTCGGCTTAAACTGGCTTTCTTCACTGATTCGTGAACCAAAGCCACCAGCTAAAAGAACTACTTTCATATATATTTGATATTTAATTGTTTATTTTACGACATACCATACAAATGTTTATGGTATTGGATCCTTTCATATTCATTACTGTCCCGTTAAAGTAGACTAATCGCTCTTTGAATTAATTGAAATACAGTCTTTTGAAAGAGATTTCAAGGGTGCGACGATTTGAATTTACAACTTAGCAATCAAATTTAAAAGACTGCTATGTTTAAAGTCTACATCACTAATATCAAAGAACTATAGTCCTCCTTTTAAATGGTTATTTGATTAATATTTAACTCTAAGTTACGAGAAGGAGTGCCATTTTCTCTATCTGAAAATATTTAATCATAAGAATTGAATAAAATTGTGGGTAAAACAATAATTTTTTAATAAAAATTCATTATGAAAATTCAATCAGATTGTCATAGAAAATTGATTGAAACAACACAGCATCCAAAAGGTTCAGCTTTGTCTAAGTTGTTTCTTTTAGCCATTTGGTCACCTCTTTAGGAATATAATATGAAGCCCATGCAGAATCAGTAATATTCAAGACCATTAACCGCTCATTGTTATTAGTCAACAAACTCTTTAATGAATCCCTTATATCTACTGTATTTTTACAATCTGACTTTATACACCAAGCGCTATTACTTATTCGAGCCCATGAACCAAGACCCTTAATACGCTCTACCAACTGATTACGAACATCATCATCATCAGATTGGAATAATATTAAAAAAATCTTCATTGTTCCTTAATTGATTTATAATAAAAACCTACAATGAATCCTAATGTACCAGACAATGCACCGATAATTGCTACAAGTATATCTTTTAATTCATTTAGGCTTGCTCTTACTTTAATAGCATAAGCAATACATAAGAAAAGTATTGAAAAGAAACCCAACACAAAAAGCAATGCCATTTTGCTTCTCGTATGCTCCCTATGCTCAGGCTTCTCATCCTCTTGACTCACATCACCTCCAATATGTATATCTGTAGTATCTGGCGTTACTGTTGTACTCGCCACCCCGTTTTGTGATGCTATATTTGTTGGCTCTTCACTCTGTGGAGCAGTTTTTTCTTGAGAACTAATAGATGTTTTTTCTGTATCACTCATTTTTCTAATATTAATTATGAATAGAATCTACATTAGCTGAATCCATTTCTGGTTGTTTGAGATTTGTCTTATCATTTGATTCTTGACAATATCCACTACAATTACTAAGTGAAATCGTTATAAGAACCAAACAAAACATAAGAAACAATATTACATTAACTAAATTTTCATATTTATATTTCATATCTTCATATTTAACATCTTCTAAATATATCTCTAGTATATAACTTATCCATTACATCGTCCAAACATGCGTCATAGTTGCTCCCTTCTGTGCATACTTCAAATAGAGGCTACGGGTATAGCCCACAGGTATGGTGCTCTTGATAACCATCACGGCGTCGGGGTTCACATCAAGCACCAGGTCGATGACCTCTTCAACATGTGTAGTATCGAAGTAGTTCTTTACAGGGTCGTAGTTGGTGGGTGCAGCAATCACCACGAAGTCGGCATCCTTATAAGCCGCCTTGCCATCAAGAGTAGCAGTAAGGTTGAGTTTCTTCTCTGCCAAATACTTCTCTATATAATCGTCCTGTATCGGCGAGATACGATTGTTAAGTTTCTCCACCTTTTCAGGGATTACATCTACTGCTGTAACATGATGGTGCTGAGACAGCAATGTTGCTATACTCAGACCTACGTAGCCGGTACCGGCTACCGCTATTTTTATATCATTGAAATTGTTCATCGCTATTTTTATTTAAAGCTATTAGTTTGTTTGTATCTGAAGTTTGGGGTGAGATAGTTTATTCTAATCCTAATTTGTGGAAGAAAATTTTATTGCGCATTGTCGCATCATCAATCACTTTTTTAAATGACATGATTTCTACATATGCGTTATAGCTTGATACATATCCAAAATAACCTTCATCATCAGGACTGACTGTCAGATTGGATTGCTCTGCGAACTCTCTGATTTGCGAAACTATATCACAGACAATATATACATAAACTGGCGTAGATTGCCTGTTTACTTTGACAGGTTCGATGCCATCGGGCATTTCATACTTTCCATCAAGTATTTTTCTTGAATATCTGAGAGCTTGCGAGATTGGATTATCTGCATCAGAATAATCCTTCCTTTTAGGTCTCTTGAATTCGATTACGGTTACAGGAGACGTGATGCTGTTTTCTCCATTTCTGAAAAACATCCTCTCGTTATAGAAGACCACTACATCTGGCTCTTTGTGGTCTTTTTTAGAAATCACTTTATCTGACGCAATGTAATGACTAAACACAAGTCTTTCATCCAAGAGCCACAAGTTATGATCTTCATAATCAACCTCTCTATCATCCTTTATCATAGGGAAGAACAAATTATGAAGTTCACTCTCTAAGTGAGCGCTACCAGAATCTGTTCTTTTGCGAAGTTCATTATAGAGGTCTATAACTTTCTTCCTGCTACAAACATAATGGGCTAAGTCATTCTTGCCTTCATCTGTTACTTTTGAAAACAAATCTTTGACCTGCTCCTTTATATTGTCTGTATTTATATCTTCTTGCGAAGCCAGAAGATCATTTATCTCAATACGAGACTTCTGTTCTTTCTCAAATTTAATTTTCTGAAATCTTAGTTCCAAATCTAAATCTGATATTCCTAAGGGGAGGTTTTCCATGTCCAGGTCTTTCAACAAGCTCTTGTTCCAAGGTGCTATACTCGAAACATAATCCAGTACTTTTTGTTTCTTTGCCTGAAATTTTTCTTGAATGTAATCCTTGAAGAAATTCTTCGTTATAAGACTAGCTTCTCTTTCGATTCGTTCAACGGATATGTCGGCAAAAATGTCTTCTTCATTATGGGCTAATGAGAAATCACCTCTTTCTGTATCAACATGGTCATCCAAATATTTTCCAATTACATAGGAACGGATAGCATAATTTCTTTGTTTCCCATTTTCTATATCAATCAAAGTATCTTTAAATTCAGGAACATAATTGTGTATGGGGCTATTTGTAACCTCTCGGCGGTGTGCTGTTAAAATCACTTTATTCGCCAAAGAGGAGAAATAGACTTTATACGATTTTACAGTAAATCGATGCTTTGTATGCTTTTTATCTTGTAATACGAAAGATTCTTCTTGAACAAACAGGATTGTATCATTCTTGCTTACAAAATCATTTAAGACAATAGGATTAGTTCCATCACTCTCTTTCAATGTTATAATAGGCATGCCTTCTGTATTATCCACAAAAAGCACCAAAAGGCGTTCCACAAGTTTTCTTGCTATAACATTTAACCCATTGTCGGCATTATAACCTTTCACTGCGGATTTCAAATGAAGTATTGTCTTGCAAGCAACAATCTCTTCTTGACACAATTCATTAGTCTCATTCTCGATAATTTCTTCATTGTGACCAAAGTCAAAAGTTCTATGCCAATACTTATTTTCAAAACAATAATAACTGTCAATAGACACTTTTTTAAAATACTTGAGATACATAAATCTTCCAAAACCTTTTCCACCAGATTCGTATTTATGTCCTGATAGATAGGTATCGAAAGAGTCTCGATTTGCGTCAGTAAAGCCAACTCCATTGTCTATGACATCAAAGCCAATGATAGAACCACAAACAGAATCCTCTTTATCATTAAAGCTTTTCTGACCATCTCTGATAGCTATAATATCAATAGAGCCATTAGGACGCTTGCCTATAGAGTCTATAGAATTACATACAGCCTCAATTATTGGGGTCAAATATGTTGTTTGGGCTTTAATGCCTTTCACTATTCCAGAAATATTTAGCTTGCTCATAGTATTTGTTTAATTATTGTCCCGTTAGAGCCGACAATCGCTCTTTGAATTAACTAAAATCCAATCTTTTGCAAGAAATTTCAAGGGTGCGACGATTTGAATTCTCTACTAAGCAGCATCATATAAATGCCTGCTATATTCAAAGTCTACATCACTAATATCAAAGAACTTTATCATCCTTTTTAAATAGCTATTTGAATAACATTTAACTGATCCCGAGTTTAACAGAATACTGATATTATTCCGATCTATTGATCCTCATTTCTTTCGCCATATATTCTAAAAGATCAGCAAGTTTTGCGGCGTCATCAATCTGCTGGCAGAGCCTGCTTGCCTCCGGCTCAAGAAACCTCTGCCGTATATCAGTCTTTAGAAGAAGTTTTACCACTTCCTTGTCAAATGCTTTATACAACTCGTACATCAATTCTTTATCAGTCATATAATATATTTAAGAAGTGGTTTCAGATTCTGATGTTTGGCAAAAGTAATTATCTATCTTATTCAAGTATCCCTTCAATAAACTATTATTATCAAGATTGCGATTAAGCATATCTCTAATTTGAAATGATGAACCAAAGAAATTCTCATCAAACTTAGTTATTTGTGAAGCAAGAGGACTACTTTCTTTTTCAACTTGCTCTATTTGTATTCTATCTTTCAAAACGGCTAAAATAGCAACGAAGTAACCTAACCAATAATTGTAATCAGATTGTTCTTCATCAAAGATGCGAATAGGTAGACTTTTTGCGGTTTTATAAGACAAGGAACACGCATATAGAAGAATATATCCATATGCAGAACCACCTGTGAAAATAGTATTCTTTGGTGGATTGTCTATAATATTTTTACCTAAACCATTCAATCTGGTTGAAAGTTCGACTTGTCCTTCTGTAATTCTTTTAACATCATCTTGAATCTTAGACATGCCTCCATCTAATAGCTTTGAGACATTTTCTTCAATATGCCCAAAACTTTCTAACTGCCTCTTTATTTCAGCATCAATATCTCTTACATTGTTTAGCTGTATATTTGAAGCATTGCCTGATTGTATTGAATAAACAATTGACACTACAGCCAAAACTATGGAAGTAATTGTGGAAGCAAATGAAAAGTTATCAAATGCCTGTTCTGTAACAGAACAAGGCACAACCAGAACTGCGCACACCAATATTATAACTGCGATTATAATTGTATAATACAGGTGATGTATAGATATCTTTTTAGGCTCTTCCATTGTTTTTATAGAAAGTTTTTTATCCATTCAGAAACTTCATTTGAATAGCCAATCCATGCTGCCGGACTTTCTGCTATACCAACATATAACTTATCGTTAGAGTCCAAAACAACTTTAAACTTATCACGCAATTCAACTGCTGTTGAATACGATGTTAAAAGAAACGACGAGCCTCCTAGTCTCGCCCAGTTGTCTTCTGATTTTATTAACTCTAACAGTCTCTCATAATTCTGTCCAGGTTTGGATAAATCATATGTAACAATGAATACATGACGTTCTCTTGATTCCATATTTGTTGTCTTTGTTAATGGATTATTAATACTTAGATTTACTTTTGCTGTTTATTTCGACATCTAAGATGTGAATAATACAATTTCTTTGAAAGCTGTATTATTTATTTTCATTTATGTATATGACAATCTCAATCCTGTTATTTTCGCCTTTTTTAGTTTTATCAGCAAAACAAACTTGGCCAGAAAACAGGTCTTTCCATTTGTTTTTAAGGAACGGCAACATTGATTTGCTGTCCTCAATACTAAGTGCCCCTAAGATCTTCTCCTGATCCCCTGAAGTTTTTATCATTATACGTTCTTTGTAATGGGGATCTTTGCAACGGGGATCTTTGCAAAAGGGACCTTTGTAACAGGAATCCTCATCTGCATAAAACAAACAAACCGTATCACCAATCTTTAACCCCTCCAAAACGTCTAATGCATCAAAATGATAAATGTCTTCTATAAAGCATTCTTTATAATATATTCTCATAAGTTTGTTATTTAATTATGTTATTCAATTTCTTCTTCGTTTTTTCCCTCATCAAATCTTTGTTCCAATGCCATCTCTCTAACTCGATTAAGCCATTCAACAACAACTCTTGGCGAGTTTTTGTGTCCCTTTAACTCGTTTCTTTCCATAGCTAAGGCCATAAGAGAGAATTCTCGTTCGAGGGATGTGGAGAATACACCCTGGTCATCTGTATTGATTGAAACAGCGATATTATGAGGTTTATATGGAGTATCTATGCCATAGTTGAAGAAACGTAAAATGGGGTGTTGATCATATCGTTCCATCTCTCCAATTTTGTAATTAGATGAAGGATTACATTCTATAGCAATATGTTTACGCTCTATCTTGCACAAAAGTTGGTCTTGTATCATCTCCAACAATTCATAATAGTCCTCGCGAAAATCGGAAGGTATAGTGAATGTATCTACCTGACCACTTCTATTTGCATATTTAGGTGAATGATACATGTCATATAGTTGTCTTGCATTGCTATTGCAAACAGCTAATTCCACACCAACATGATGGTTTAAACCTGCTTTTATCCATTGTTTTTCTATGCCATTGGGCATTTGCTCATAGGCACAAAAATCAGAACCGAAAGATGGCGAATTTCCTCGTAAAAGCCATGATAGGTAATATGTTCTAACATCATCAATTGTTTCACAATCTATCTCTGGTTCTGAAAACATTCGGTCAAATTTATTTGCTCCTTTCCAATATTTTTCATCATACAAATCTCGGAAGTATTTATGAAACATCGTTTCTAAGTATCCTAAGAGCGAAACAGAGCCCTTAAGACGTATACATTTATGATGTAACCATGCAAAATTGTCAAGCAATATCTGCTTTGTCTCACATATTGTATTATATCGTTTAGCATAATACTTACGCACATCAGTACCAAGAGCAAGAGCATGTCCTAACCGATCTCCGTTACGCAGTCCCAAAAAGAGTAAGGCTTCTTCTACGGCTCGCAATCCATCTGCAACATCCAAAAAGTCTTCACCTACATGATAGGTAATGTTCAAGTCGTTTGGTCTATCATATTCTGTTGCGAAAACTTCATGACCACGTAAAAACCTAAAGGCTTGTGCAAACACCTCTGGACGAGTTGAGATTTCAGAATTTGCGGCATCTATTCCTACTACGCGTCCTCTTAAATTATCACCAGTGTCATTTTGACGAAAGTTATAAATAACAAATGATTTTTCCTTTATTTCTTGTCGTAATTTATTGTGTCGGATTTGTTGGTCGGATGTATAAGACTCATCACGTCTCTTTATGAAATGAAATATGATGGAACATTTGTTTACATTCTCCTTATTTAACGAGTCATAGATTTCAGTCAAAGATTCCTTTATTTGTTCAACGCTGTCCTTTGGTCCAATTCTTGCTTCTATATACCTATTATTCGTATTGCCAATAAACCCTTCGATTGCAGCTTTGTACAAGAGAGGGGTGTATTCATTGAGTATGAAATCGGTTTTTAACTTCTCATAGTTAGCGAAATTTTTAAAACCTACACGTCTGTTAAGTTGTAATACGATGTGTCTAAAGTAGTCTTTATAAGTTAAATAGGCATAAAACAAAGTCGGAAAATCAGAATCTGTATAACCATTAGAATATATCATACGAAAACATTTATACATGAATTTGCGTTCTGATGCCATGACCAAGTTGGTTACCGGGTTTTGGGGATAGAATTGTACTGGAATATAGTCCAAAACGTACTTCGCTTCAACTCCCTGCTTCACAGCATAGGCTTTTGCCCATTTGTGGCTATATTTAACTAAGTTTTCAAAAGACGGAACTACATCATCATTTTTTAAACCAGGAATATCATCTTTCAAATAATCAACCATCTCAGCTTTAGTAATCGAATTACTATAACTTTCGACCACTCCTGCAAGGTAATATCTAAGAACCGCTGCTTTTCTGACTTTTTCATACAAATCAGAATCCCATTCTGTATCTTTTCTGGACAATGCAATCTCTTCAAATACTTTCTGCATTGACATTACGTTGTTCACAAGACAAAGCCAACTAATGTCAACATTATACGAAGAACCTTTCAAATGCATGTGTAGCTCAACCATTGGTTTTGAAAATAGAGCATTCAGTTCCTTACAATCATGGCCTAAGTAAGCCTCCCAATCAAAGTATTTACGTTCATAGCCATTAGTTAAATCATGCGACGCTAAAAATGCTGTTGTAAATAAATCTTCACTAAGTTCTACGGTTAGTTGATGCCATCTCAATAATGAACCGTATCTACAAACAGGATCACCGTCTTTCACAAGCAATGTCTTAGATGCAAAATACAGGAGCATGTTGAAGACAGAGTCTCCTTTGTGAAAATGTAAAGGCAAGCAATCATTATCTGCCACCATCCATTTGTTATTAATAATTTGTCCAATCATAGATAGTTGATCCAGTGAGTAGTTGTTATTGTCCTCACGCATCAAGAGTTTCATGATTACCGACTCACCGCATTCTGCATCTAAATGCGTTACTGGTGTATAACAAGATAAATTGAGAGCCTTTAATATTTCGTCACCTTCCATTTGGCTAAACATAGCCTTTATTGCCATACTTAAATCTTCCATAAATGAAATTATTAGTTTAACAACTCTTGTATTTCATCCATACAAAGTTTGCCATCTGCAGAATTGAACAAATCAATAGTCTGTCTCTTATTCTCCTGCAATTGCAATACCTTCTCTTCGATTGTATTCTTGCAGATAAAACGAAAAACCATAACATTCCGGTTCTGACCTATTCTATGAGCACGAGCAAAGGCTTGATCTTCCACTGCCGGATTCCACCAATCGTCCAATAATATGACATTATTAGCTGCCGTTAGATTTAATCCAACTCCACCAGCCTTTAGACTAATCAAGAATACATGTATATTATTATTTTCTTGAAATCGTACAATTGGAGTCGTTCTATCACGAGTCTCACCATATATTTTTTCATAAAGAATAGCGTGTTCTGACAGAATTCTTTCCATTTCTTCCAACCCACCTATAAATTGAGAAAAGACCAAAACTTTTTCTCCTTTATTAATAAACGAATCAATATATTCCAATGCCGTTTGCAATTTCGAAGATACGGATGAGATTTCACCTTTAAATAACGAGTTTGGTAGTAATTTAGGAGAAACGCAAGTTTGTCTTAGTCTTAACAAACCTTCTAAAGCAATACTTTCTATTCTACCACTTACTCCGTTTTCTAATGCTTTTAGCACCATTTTATGTATATTGTTATAAAGAAGTCGCTCGGATTTTGACATCTCTACATAAATGGTTTTCTCTATCATCTGCGGTAAGTCTTTCAAAACTTCTTGCTTTGTTCTTCTTAGAATAAATGGTTTCAAGAATTTTCGTGAAAGTTCCGTGAAGGCATCATCTGTTTTAGATTGACATCGCTTGCTCAATGATGCATACAATATTTTCATCTCAGGCATCAGTATCATAAAATGAGACCAAATATCATCTATACTATTTTCTATTGGGGTGCCAGTTAAAATAATTTTGTGTTGCCCTCTAAGAGTTTTTATCGCCTTGTATTTTTGGGTATCTCTATTTTTTATGACTTGTGCTTCATCAATAACAATTGTATCATAACAAATACTATTGTACTCAGCAATATTCAATCGCAAAATATCATAAGAAACAATGAGAAGTATCTTAGTTGTATCAGGGGAATGAAGTTGTACTCCGATTTTGCTTTCCCATGATGGTATAAACTTTGCGACTTCACGCTGCCAATTATAGACCAAAGAGGTTGGTGCTATCACCAAATGTGGATTTTGATTCTCACCTCTTGCAAATAGATAAGATAAGACTTGCAGCGTTTTTCCCAGTCCCATTTCATCAGCCAACAAACAGCCATGGTTATTTTTTCTCATTTTAGCTAACCACAATACGCCATCCGCTTGATAAGAACGCAACTTTGCGTTTATTCCACACCTAATTTTTTCAATTATTTGATCTTTTTCTTTTGAAGTTAGATCTATTTCTTGACTATAAATTGCTCTCCAATTTAAAACCGGTATAGATTCAGAGATTTGGTCTGGGGCTATCTGAGTTACATCTTTAGACCTGAATAGATTTATTTTTCCTTTTGAATCAAAATAATTTCTACCTTGAAGATAGCTATTTAACATTTGATTTATTAAACCACCATTATCTTGTACTTCATTTTCATTTTCTGAGAACCATTCAATGCCTGAAGAATGATGGCGAAGGTGTATTTGTGACTTAGTTCCTTTATTTTTTTCGACAAAAATCTTCCAACCTTTTTTAGCTAGAGTGCTAAGATTAGACAAATCAAAACCATCAAAACTCATTTCTCCCTTTTCAATATCTATATTAGAAGGCAAATCGGATAAGAGTTCTTTTTCCTGCAGAAAGCTTCTAAATAGGAGCAAACCTTCAGAAGTTAAATATGGACATTTATTATATTTTGGGAAAAAAGTTGTTATTGCATCTTGATATGACAAACGTATCTTTATCTTTTTATACCAATCAACAATGTTTGTAATATATAGTTCTCCCCCTAAAAGTTTACCTTCTGATATGTTTTGTTTTTGTGGAATTGGTAATACAGGAGGATTCTTCTTTACACTACCTTTGCCATTTACTTGCACACCATTCCATGGGTTTTGCCTAAGTAACTCTTGCACATTTTCGTTGTATAATGCAATTCCGGTAAATCTAAAAGGCTGCTTAATAAGTCCCAATTGATTTATTACCTTATTTCCGCAACACTATAATTTAATATTTTTTATAAGCACCTGAGCAACA
>ENA-UOJH01001369-UOJH01001369.1-human-gut-metagenome-genome-assembly--contig:-C148-NODE-1369-length-18291-cov-117.174764_pt1 | contig 18291 bp, 18 predicted proteins | sample MGYA00242345_ERZ723892 | MGnify/ENA metagenome assembly ERZ723892 | reverse complement strand
GTGCAACTTTTTACTCATATTTATCAACTTAAATTAATTCCGCCAACGGGTAAGTTTTAGTATTTATATTTTCCATTGGCCTATTATGGGAGCATTTACCAGTTATGTTTATGTAAAAGTGCATTCTTTTCCTTATGCTTTCCCTGTTGTTTTTGGCTTGACGTTTGTTGCGGTAATTTTATTCTCGCACTTGTCGGAAAGATTCATAGAGAGAGGGGTGTCTAATTTTGTAATCAAACGAATTAATCAGTTTTTATTTGTTCCAAAATAAATTGATGACTTATGAATGATCAATTCAAGGTTAGTATAATAGTAGCAGTCTATAATGTTGAAAAATATATCCATCGTTGTGTAGATAGTCTTCTTAAGCAGACGCATCATAATATAGAAATAATACTTGTTGATGATGGTTCCATAGATGGAAGTGCTGCTATTTGTGATGAATATGCAGCAAAAAACTCAAGAGTGAAGGTTATCCATCAAAAGAATGGTGGTGTAAGTTCTGCCCGACAGACTGGTCTTGAGGCTGCATCTGGTGAATTTGTGATACATGCCGATCCTGATGATTATGTGGATGCTGACATGATAGAATCTCTTTTGACAGAGGCTTTAACAACAGATGCCGATATTGTTACTTGCGATTTCTATATGAATGAACAGGTGATGAAGCAACATTACAAAGGTAGTGCCGAATTATTAAAGAAACTTATTTCTGTTGAAACCATTTGTGTATGTTGGAACTCGATGGTACGTCGTGACTTTATTGTAAAGCATCATGTTTCATTTACCCCCTCATGGTTATGTATGAGCGAGGATTTCTTATTCATCTGCCGTCTGTTGGTGGCTGGTGCAAAAGCAGTTCATCTTCAAAGACCATTTTATCATTATTGGGTTAATAATGTGGGGAGTTTGACCAACAAAAAATCAGAGAAAAAACTGCTTTCCATTATAGCTGTTATAGATGAGTTGGGAAAAATGGTAAAATCCTCAGATTATGATGATTTTTATACAAGAAAGAAATATGTTGTACAGTATGCTTATCATGGAAAAATGTTTAAAAAAGCCAAACTGCTTTATCCAGAGATTCGAAATCGAATGATATCTACGGAAGGCAAGGAAGCAGTTCGCATTTATTGTCAATTCCCTGCTTTGACATATTATTTTTATCGAGTTTGTTACTATTGTAAACGTATTTTTAATATGATTTTGCGATGAATTTATTTTCAATAATTAGTAAGTTAAGAATAAAGGCAGATTCCTTGTATTACCATGCTGTGAAGGATCATTTTGCTAAATTGGGACATGGAGTTTATATAGGATGGTTGTCTCAGCTGGTAGGTCCTGAATATATACAAATTGAGGATCATGTTTCTGTAGGAAAGGGAACCTGTCTTTGTGCATGGGATAAATATCAAGAACAGTCTTTTAGGCCTCAGATTATATTATGTGAGAGGGTTATTATTGGACCATATGCACATATAACAGCATGTAATTCTATAAAGATAGGCAAGAATACCTTGTTAGGTAAATGGGTGACCATTACAGACAATTCTCATGGTGATACTTCTATAAATTCAATTAATAATCCTCCCATAGCACGCCCATTGATATCTAAGGGAAAGGTTTTTATAGGAGAAAATGTAAGGATTGGTGATAAAGCAACAATCCTGCCTGGTGTAAGCATTGGTGACGGATCTGTTATTGGAGCCAATGCAGTTGTAACAAAGGATGTTCCACCATATTCAGTGGTGGTTGGAAATCCTGCAAGAATTATTAAAAAAGTAAAATTTTAAAAACAAATTATATAATGAGTAAACCAAGATTAATAGCTTTTTATTTGCCACAGTTTTATCCAACTAAAGAAAATGATGCGTGGTGGCAACCAGGATTTACAGAATGGACTAATGTAGGAAGAGCGAAACCGCTGTTCCCCGGACATCATCAGCCAAAGGTTCCTGCAGACTTAGGATATTATGATCTTCGTGTGCCTGAAACACGAGAAAAGCAGGTAGAGCTTGCTAAAGAAGCAGGAATTGAAGGCTTCTGCTATTGGCACTATTGGTTTGCAGGTAAGCGTCTTTTGGATAGAGTGTTCAGAGAGGTAGTTGAATCAGGGAAACCTGATTTCCCGTTTTGCCTTTGCTGGGCAAATCACTCATGGTACAAAAAGGTTTGGGATCCAACAAAACCTGATACATTATTGATGGAACAAACCTATCCAGGTGAGCAAGACTATATAGCTCATTTTAATGCCATGTTACCTGCTTTTAAAGATCCTCGTTATATGAAACGTAATGGTAAACTGATTTTTGGTGTATTTATGTCAAATATTTCAGATTTTAAGTTATTTAAGGACACATGGAATAGGTTGGCTAAGGAAAATGGACTTGATGGATTTTGGTTTTTTGGTATATGCCGTAATATGGAGTTAGCAAGTAAAACCTTATCACGTGGTTTTGATGGTGTTTGTGTTGATTATACGCAAGAACAAAATGTAATTTTAAATCCTATTTCAAAGTATTTCTGGAATATATTTAGGAAATTTACTGGACTTCCTAAATACATGACATACAATAGATATACAAAACAATTCTTGCACCATTTTGAGGCAAAGGAAAATGTATATCCATGTCTTGGACCGAATTTTGACCATTCTCCTCGAAGCGGTAATCGAGGTGTAATTTTGTTTGGTTCAACTCCAATGAAATGGAAATCATTTTGTATTTCAGTTTTTGACAAACTAAGATTCCGTTCGCATGAGGAAAACATAGCTTTTGTTAAATCATGGAATGAGTGGGGAGAAGGAAACTACTTAGAGCCTGATTTACAATTTGGTAAACAATATATAAGAGCGACTCGTGAAGCTTTAGATATAGTTGAGTAAGGGTGTATATATTTGTTAATATGAAGAATATTCTTGTTAAGATTATAAATTTACCAACTGTATTTCAAATCAAAATATACCCTTATATCAATCGTATGATTCTGAAGTCAAAGGGTGTATTGTTAGGTAGAAATGTTCAAATACCTGGTAAACTTTATGTTACTATTCGTGGAGGAAAAGTTTCTATAGGAGATAATTTTTATTTCTCATCAGGTGAAGCAGTAAATCCTATATCAAGCAATCTTCGTGGTGCCATCTATGTGGAAAATGGTGCAATTCTGAAGATAGGTAACAATGTTGGAATGAGCGGAACTCGATTATGGGTGCATGATGGTGTTACTGTTGGAAATAACGTGAAGATAGGTGGTAGTGTTTTGATTATAGATACAGATGCCCATCCTATGGATTTCTTGGAACGGCGTACCACTGGCAAAGGGACAAAATCAGCTCCAATTGTGATTGAAGATGATGTTTGGATAGGAGCCCATTCTATAATCCTAAAAGGAGTTACTATCGGTGCAAGAAGTGTTATTGGTGCAGGAAGTATTGTAACTAAGAGTATTCCTGCGGATAGTGTTGCAGCTGGAAATCCGTGCAAGGTTATATATAGTATATGACAATAACTTTTTTACAAGTATCTTGTGGTGATGCTATTCATATTGAGATGAAGGGCATCAGTTCAAATTCTTAAAACACTCTGTATCCCCAGTAAACACTGGGGATGGAGCTTTATTGTCATAGGGGTTGGATGCTTACGACTAATATTACTTCAAAAGTGAAGTTTAAGGATTACTTTGGAGGGGAATAGAATTCTTGGTATGAATATTAGGAATAAAACTTACGAACAAAATGACAGAACTTCGATATAACTCTATGGAGTTTAGACTTCCTATTGAATATTTTCCGATATTTTATAGGAATCATAAACCAAGCCCTTGGACTGTATTAAAGTGTTTTTCAAGAGAAGAAATACTTAATTTAGTACTTATGCTTGGCAATAAGTATGTTAATCAACCAGCAATGAATATTTTGTATCTTATGGCTGATAATAATTGGTGGAAAAGATATACTTATTTTCGGTTGGGTGATTATTTCGAAAGGCATCAATTTGATGGTAAAAAATATATCGTATGCTTTCCACAAACATTGTTGGAAATACTTCGTTATACTTTTTCAATGTCTCCTTCTTCTGGTTCTATGTATGAACATAATCAAAATCGATTGGAATTCAATCTTGTGAAAACTATAGCTTTGATTAATGAGCAAACTATGGCTTTCAAAGTAGAAAATCCAACATCAATAGAACAGTTAATGATGGCGAGCATTGGCTTTAATAAAGAAATACAACAGTTCGATTTCAAAGAGGAATTTAGAAGTCAATTTAATTTAGCAATAAAGTTCTTCACATTTCTAACAAAAGATGAGAGATATCAAAAACTCTATAAAGAATTTCTGAACTATTATAGCATTTCCACTTGGCAAGAGTATGTTCTTACTGTTTTGTCAATGGCAATACAAGGAAAATCTCATGCTGGTCTATTAAATCTAAATGATGAAATTGATCCAGAACATTTAATATCTAAAAATGTATTAGATAAAATTAGTCTGAATTTAGAATCGGATGTGCTTCCATTCAAAAGCAAAGATGAATACGATTTGACGGGTAATTCTGATTATCGTTATTTTAGGGATAAGCCGATTATTAAGATTGCAGAAAATAAATATGCTATTTTTCATGTAGGTTTTGTGCTTGATCGACTATATGGAAGTCTATATTTTGATTTTAAGAAGATTGCCAACTCTTCCAAAAATACTAATGTTAATGTGAATGGACTATTCACCTCTGAGTTTATAGAGAAAACAATTTTTGATGGTCTTATGGATGAAAGTTCATTGTCTTCATATTATTTGAAATACTCAGAAGAAACTTGCAATTCGCAATTTAAGGCGAATAAAGGGTTAGGTGCTCCTGATTATCTACTTCAAAATAAGAATGAAAACTCAGTAATATTGTTTGAGTGTAAGGATATAAAGGTTAATGCTTGGATAAAAGAACAGCGTGATTATTCATTGCTGGAGGCTGAGTTAAAGAACAAAGTACAATTAACGACATGGGAATTGGACTATAATAATAAAACACATAAGCCAAAACGCCCAAAGCTAAAAGGAATAGGACAGTTGGCTGGGCATTGTGCTAATATCAAAAAAGGCCTGTTCAAATGGGGTGATGAAATTAAAAGAGATTCAAAAGTTTATTGTGTTTTAGTTATAGCGGATAATCGTTTGATTCTTGGTGGATTTCCGAAAAAAGCAAATGAATGGTATGTAGAATCTTTGTCCCATGAACAGGTTGGTATGAATTCGAATATTCGTCCTTTAATAGTAATGAGTCCATTATGCTTGTTGAAGTATTCAAGTCTTTTTGCAAAGAATGGATTTGAAAAATACTTTGAAGAATATTATGATCACATTAATAAGAAAACAGGAACTCCTGTAGACTTGATTAATTCTTCCATAACCTTTGATGATTATATGAGAAAATATCCTTTTAAGTTGGATGACAAGTTTGACAAATTGAAGGAGGAATTAATGAAAAATAGAACTAAGAAAATGTAAATGATATGACTATGACTCAATCAAAATCACTCAAAGATGTCTTGTATATAAGATGTTTTGCTGTAATATCTTTGGTGGCATGGCATAGCTATTGCTCATATATTGCTTGGGGATATGGAAACTCGCCATTGGATAGAGTTTATGGAAAGATTTTTAGTTTTTTTACTCCTGATGCAAATATGCCGTTGTTCACATTTATAGCAGGCTATTTGTTTTGTTTTTTACTAAAGGAAAAACAAAAGTATCAGGAATTTAAACCTTTCCTAAAAAGCAAGGTGCATAGGTTGCTTATTCCATTTTTGGTGTTGGGTACATTGACAAATCTTACAGAGGTTAATCGCAATTTGCTTCCTGAATTATTTTATGGTAAACCCAGCCACTTATGGTATTGTCTGATGCTCTTTTATTGTTATATAGCCTGCTGGTTATTAGAGAGGCGAGGTCAGAAATACAATATAGTTATGATGTGTGTTAGTATGGTAGTTGTAATAGTGAAAGGAAAGGGAAGTCTTGCTCTCAATGTTCCTTTTGGACTGTTCTTGCCAGTATATTACTTTTGTTATTTTTATATTGGGTATCTTGTATTCCAATACAAAGGGAAATTCTTGAGGCTCATGAAGAAATTTTGGATTGTTCTTTTTGTAGTCTATAGTGCTTTATCCATGTTAGATAAGTCTCATCTGATTCTCATTAATAGTTTAATATATATATCACTGTTACTCTTCTGTTTTGATTCTGGGGGGGGCAATTTCTGTAAAATTATCGCAAAGTAGATCGCTGGATAAAATTATTAATTCCATCGCAAAATGCAGTATGGGAATCTATGTTTTTCATCAATGGATAATATGGAATATTACTCGTCCTGACTTCTTACATAATTATATACATGAGCATTATATTATTTTCCCATTGCTATGTTGGATATTTATATTTATGTTATCATGGTTAATGACACATTTATTGACTAAATATACCAAAGTTGGAAGATATCTATTGTTATAAAAATCATAATTAAAAAAATATGAAAGTAGTACTTTTAGCAGGAGGCTTTGGCACACGTATTAGTGAGGAAAGCCAGTTTAAACCAAAGCCTATGATTGAGATTGGTGGTATGCCAATTCTATGGCACATCATGAAAGAATATTCTTATTATGGTCATAATGAGTTTATAATTTGTGCAGGTTACAAGCAAGAATACATCAAAGAATGGTTTAACAATTATTTCCTTCATAATAGTGATGTTAGTTACGACTGGACAAAAGGAACCAATGAGGTTACTATACAGCATAGCCAGTTGGAACCTTGGAAAGTGACTATTGTAGATACAGGTTACAATACGATGACTGGTGGACGTATCAAGCGAGTTCAGAAATATGTAGGTAATGAACCATTCTTCATGACATATGGTGATGGCGTTTGTGATGTAGATATCAATAAACTCTTAGAGTTCCATCAGGCTCATGACAAGATTGCGACTCTTACAGCTGTGAAAATGGCACAGGAGAAAGGTGTGCTCAATATCGGAGGTGATAATGCCGTTAAGTCATTCCGTGAGAAAAACATGCTGGATGGTGCACCAATTAATGCAGGATATATGGTCTTGGAACCACAGATTTTCGATTACATAGAGGGCGATAGTACGGTCTTCGAAAAAGAGCCTTTGGAGAAATTGGTGGAAGAAGGACAGTTGATGTCTTACATCCATGAGGGCTTTTGGCAGTGTATGGATAATATTAGAGAGAAGAATATGTTAGAGAAGCTTCTTGCTACAGGAACAGCTCCTTGGAAGAAGTGGACAAGAGAAGTACCTAGAAAATAAAATATAGCAATGATAGATTTATTTAATAATTTCTATAAAGGGAAGAGAGTCTTGGTAACAGGACACACAGGTTTCAAAGGAAGTTGGCTTTCCATTTGGCTCCATGAGTTGGGTGCTGAAGTTGTTGGTGTTGGTTTGGATCCTTATTCTGAAAAGGACAATTTTGTATTGTCGGGCATAGGTAAGAAAATAAAGGCCGATATCAGAGCCGATATCAGAGATGGTGAGAAGATGAAGCAAATCTTTGCAGAGTTTCAGCCTGAGATAGTCTTCCATCTCGCAGCCCAACCTTTGGTTCGATTAAGTTATGACATTCCTGTAGAAACATACGAGGCGAATGTGATGGGAACCATTCATGTGATGGAGGCTATTCGCTCAACGCCAAGTGTAAAAGTCGGTGTGATGATTACTACAGATAAGTGCTATGAAAACAAGGAGCAGATTTGGGGATATCGCGAGGATGAACCAATGGGTGGTTATGACCCTTATTCATCTTCTAAAGGTGCTGCTGAGATTGCTATCAACTCATGGCGTAGAAGTTTCTTTAATCCTGTTGATTATGGTAAAAAACATCATGTGGCGTTGGCAAGTGTAAGAGCTGGAAATGTTATTGGAGGTGGTGATTGGGCTTTAGATCGTATTATTCCAGACTGCATCCGAGCATTGGAGGCAAATAAGATAATTGAGATTCGATCTCCAAAGGCGATTCGACCTTGGCAGCATGTGTTAGAGCCTTTAGGTGGTTATATGCTTCTTGCTTCAAAAATGTGGGATGCCCCAACAAAATATTGTGAAGGTTGGAACTTTGGGCCTCGTACTGAATCTATAGCCAATGTTTGGAGTGTTGCTTCAAAACTTATCGATAGTTATGGAAAGGGAGAACTGAAGGATGTTTCCGATCCTAATGCTCTTCATGAAGCAAATCTTTTGATGCTTGATATCAACAAGGCTCATTTTAAATTAGGATGGGAACCACGTATGAATATTAATCAATGTATAAATATGGTAGCTGATTGGTATAAACGTTATCAGGCAGAGGATGTTTATCATCTTTGTGTTGAACAGATTCATAAATATGTAAGCTGATGAAAGAAACAGTTTTAGTCACTGGTGCAGGACCTAATGGAATAACTGGAAAACTTATTAGGGAAAAACTTGCAAACGAGTATATGATTCTTGCACCATCAAGTAAAGAATTAGATTTGACTAATGATGATATAGTTAATAGATTCTTTGAAAATAACAAAATTGATTATGTTATTCATTGTGCTACTTTTAGACCTCTCCACAATACTACGAAGCATTTTGTAGATGATATATTGGAAAGTAATCTTCGTATGTATTTTACATTAGCACGCCAAAGTAAACATTACAAGAAGATGATTTATTTTGGAAGTGGAGCTGAGTATGCAAAAACTTCTGGTATTATTAATGTGAAAGAAGAAAATGTTGGTCGAGAAATTCCAAAGGATCAGTATGGATTTGGAAAGTATATAATGAATGAGCATGCTAGAAATAGTAGTAATATCTACAATCTAAGATTATTTGGAACAATTAATCCTTACGAAAGATGTTCAAAAAATGTAATCAGTAATATCTGTGCAAAGGCTATTTGTTCAAACAAAATCAACTTGCAAAAAAACTGTAAGTTTAGTTTTGTAGATATGGATGATGTTATAAATATTATTAAGAGAATTCTTCGGGAAGATTTGCAATATCACGATTTCAATATAACTTCAGGTAAAGTATTTTATCTGTCAGAAATAGCAGAAATAATATCCAATATTTCTGGTAAACATAATCCAGTCATTTTTGAGAATGAAGGTCTAAATTTAGAGTATACTGGCTCTAATGAACGTATAATTAATCAATTGCGTAATTTTAAGTTTATGGAAATTGCAGATTCTCTAAAGAAAGTGTATGATTATTATTATCAAAATCAGGCGTTAATTGATATTGATAAATTAGATTCTAGATGGAAATAAATAATACTCAAATGATTAAAGTTTCAGACTTCATAATTAATTTTTTAGAAAAACAAGGTGTAAAGCATATGTTTATGCTTCCTGGTGGTATGGCAATGCATATAGATGATTCTATAGGATATGCAAATGCTATGAAACCAATATTTATGTTACATGAGCAGGCATGTACATTTGCTGCAGAGTCTTATGCCAGAGTTACTAATAACTTAGGTGTTGTTTGTACCACATGTGGACCTGCAGCAACTAATACTCTTACAGGTGTTGCTTGTTCTTGGATAGAGTCAACCCCACTGTTGGTATTAACGGGACAGGTTAAGAGAGCTGATTTAGCTCAAGATCCAAAGCTTCGTCAACTTGGAGTACAAGAGGTTAATATAGTAGATATGGCAAAGCCTATTACTAAATATGCAAAGTTGATAACAGAACCAGAGGATATTCAATATGAATTAGAAAAGGCTGTTTATTTGTGTAAAGAAGGCAGACCTGGACCTGTTTTGTTAGATATTCCTGTTGATGTTCAGGCATGCAGAGTTGACGAAACAGCAATGAAACACTTTGTACGAGAAGATAATGGGCGGTATTCTATTAGTGATGCTCAGATTGAAGCAGTTGTTTCTCAAATAGAAAAAGCTAAACGACCAGTTTTTTATGTAGGTGCAGGAGTAAATGTTGCAAGTGCTAGTGAAGATTTCCGTAAGCTAGCTGAAAAACTGAATATTCCTGTTCTCGTTCATTGGAATGGTATGAATTTACTTGAGAATGAACATCCTTTATTTATGGGACATCCAGGAGCTGTAGGTCAACGTGCGGCAAACTTTGTTTTACAGAATGCAGATTTGTTAATAACTATCGGAACTAGACTGGCATTGCTTCAGACTGGATTTAATTTTGCTGGTTATGCTAAGAATGCTTTTCATGTAATGGTTGATATAGACAAAGCTGAACTTGATAAATCAACATTGCATCCGAATTTAAAAATTCAGGGCGATGCTGGTGAATTTATAAGAAAGCTTTTGGCTTCTGATATTCAAGTTAGAGATTATTCTAAATGGATAACGAAAGGAAAGGAATGGAATATTAAATATCCGTCTTTAAATCCTGAATGGTTACAAAATACTAAATATGTCAATTCGTTCTATTTCGTTGACGAATTATCAAGTCAGATGAAAACGGAAGATGTATATTGTGGCGGAAGAGCAGGAACATGCGTTGATGCAATCATTCAAGCTTTCAAAGTAAAGAGAAATCAAAAAGTATTTGTAACTAAGGGATTGTCATCTATGGGCAATGGTCTGCCAGCTGCAATAGGTGCAGCTTATGCTACGGGAAAAAAAATAATCCTTGTAAATGGAGATGGTGGTTTTGCTATGAACATTCAAGAATTGGAAGTTATAAGAAGAGATAACCTGCCAATTAAAATGTTCATTCTTGACAATCAGGGATATTCTACTGTTCGGAATACTCAGACAAATGTCTTTGATGGGCATTTTGTTGGGTGTAACGCACAGAGTGGGTTGACAATTGGAAATATAAAAGGAGTAGCAGAGGCTTATGGCATTAAAACTTTTTTAATGAAGAGTATGGGGAATATGAAACAAACAATTTCTGATGTTTTGAACTATGATGGTCCAGCTCTTTGCATGGTATGGGTAGATCCTGCGCAACCAATTGTCCCAAGACAAGCTAATTATAAAACACCCGAGGGTCAGATGGCTTCAAGACCATTGGAGGATATGCGTCCTCTGTTAGGACGTGAAGAATTAGAGAGTATAATGGCAGTATCTAAATCGTAATATATACAATAGTCATAAAAAGTAATACTTATGGATAATAATAGTCCAATATTGTTTCTGTGTATTCCAATTTATAATCGATTGGAATATTTGGAGAAAATGCTTGAAAGATTTTTGGAAGATAAAGATCTTTTTCAAAAATATATTTATTTGTATATTTCTGACAATTGTTCGAGTCAAAACTTAGCTTCTTGTTGTGATAAATATAAGTTAAAAGGATTAAATCTTGAATATAGCAGAAATGATGAAAATATTGGGGCAGATGGTAATTTTTTGAAATGCTTTAAGAATGCAAAAGGAAAATTTACCTGGTTACTTGGCAGTGATGATATACCAGTAAGAGGATTTATGAGAAAACTTTTAGAATTACTTTCTAATAATGATTTTGGTTTGGTATATTTGGATTCAACTCCTAATTGTTCGGAAGTAAAGGTTGTTACCGATAAAAAGGAGTTGTTTTCTGAAATAAACTTGGGTATTACTTTTATGAGTGCAAATATCATTTCTACTCAAAGTATTGGTAAAATAAAGTTGGAACCTTATATGAAAACCAATCTAATCCAAGTTCCACAGTATATTGAGGCCGGCTGTTCCAAAGAATTGAATGCTATGGTACGTTGGGGAGAGATATTTGAGAAAGATACGGATGCTCTAAACAATGGTGGATATAATTTCTATCAAGTTTTTATTGAGAATCTTTTCTCAATCTTTCAGTCATTTGTAGATGGCAAAAAATTAGATAAGGCTGTCTTGAACGCTGTTAAGAAAAAGGAGTATAAATCTTTTGTACTCCAATATTCTGAGCATATTCTTAGAAATCGTAAGAGTACTAAGTTTAAATATGAGAATGGTTTTCGTATTATGTTAAAGCATTATGGTATATGTCTTTATGCTTATACAGAATTAGCTATTTATTGTTTTGAACGTTTGTTTGGAGCTATAGGAAGAAAATTAAAAAATGATTAAAAGAATCGTAATGAATCCAAAAATTTTAGCATTATATTTACCTCAGTTTCATCCGTTCCCAGAGAACGACGAGTGGTGGGGAAAAGGTTTTACAGAGTGGACTAATGTAGGTAAGGCTAAGCCTTTGTTTCGGGGACATGATGAGCCTCGTGTACCTACAGAATTAGGTTATTATGATCTTCGTTTACCTCTTATTCGTGAGCAACAGGCTCAAATGGCACGTGAAGCAGGTGTGACAGCTTTTTGTTACTGGCATTACTGGTTTGGTAATGGCAGAAGACTCTTGGCAGATGTGTTCCATGAAGTTTTAGAGTCAGGAAAGCCTGATTTTCCTTTCTGTCTGGCATGGGCTAATCATACATGGAGAGCGGTAGGCTGTACGGCTGGTAATGATTCTAAAGCTATATTAATGGAGCAAACCTATCCTGGTATAGACGATGCAAAAGCGCATTTTAAGTTGCTGCTTAAAGCTTTTAGGGATGAGCGTTATGTCAAAGTAGATGGTAAACCTTATCTTTTCATTTTTGATCCAGTTGCTCTTCCGCAGGAGTATGTAGAATGCTTTAAGAAAATGAGTATTGAGGCGGGTTTTCCTGGAATCTATCTTGTCGCAAACGTGAGTGACAATAGTATCAAAAAGGAGGTGATGCTTCAGAAAGGATATGATGCAGTATGTTATTGTGATATATTGGGTCATGCTCAGCAAAAGAGAAATACATTTAGGCATAAGGTTTATAAGCACTTGCAGGGTATCCTCTTGAATCGTCCAACTCATGTTTATGATTATAGTAAGCACTATAAGGAACTCATCGGAGAGATAGATAAAGATGAAAATGTGATACCGCAGATTGTACCTCAATGGGATCATTCCCCTCGTGGTGGCAGGAAAACGAATATTTATATCAACTCTACTCCTGAATACTTTGCAAAGCATGTTCGTATGGCAATGGAAGCTATTAAGGGTAAGAAAGAAGAACACCAAATTCTGATGTTGAAATCTTGGAATGAGTGGGCTGAAGGTAATTATATGGAGCCAGACTTGACTCATGGAAGAGGATATATTGATGCTTTACGTAAAGTAGTAGATGAATATAGGGATAAATAAAATTTATGAAGGATTTAATTTATCGCATATTAGCCAAGCTTTATCCTATGAATTTAATAGAAAAGCTTGCTTATTATAAATACGTTATTCAGTCTTATCGGATATCATCTCGTTTAGGTTCCTGTGGAAAAGGTACTCGATTTAGCAAAGTCGAGTATCTGACAGGGCATCAACATATTCATGTGGGTAAAAATACAATTTTCCTACCACATTTGTTTCTTACAGCATGGGGTGAACATGATGATTCTATTAAGATATCTATAGGTGATTATTGCTCAATTGGTGCTTATTGTCATATTTCGGCATATAATAAGGTTTCAATAGGAAATCATGTGTTGATTGGAAAATGGGTTTCGATTGTGGATAATGATCATGGTAATACCAATAAAGAATCATTAATGATTCCACCTTTAGAGCGTGAACTTGTTTCTAAAGGGCCGATAGTGATTGGTAATCATGTTTGGATAGGTGATAAGGTTACGATTCTCTCTGGGGTAACTATTGGTAACAATTCTGTTATTGCTGCAAATTCTGTGATAACCAAAGATGTTCCTCCATTTAGTGTAGTTGCGGGTAACCCAGGGAAAGTCATAAAAGTTTATGAATAATTTCAGGTAAATATATGAAGAAATCTATAAAAGCAGTCTCTCCTTATATACATCCTGGCTTTCTGAATTTCAAACTTGCTCCTTTTGAGGCATGGAAGAGATTGGGGGGAGATGTGGCGAAGAGTCATTATCCTCCGAAGTGCTTGCATGGAGTAGCATTTCGTTGGGAACTACCAACTTTATGGAAAAGTAAGAAAGAGGCAAGGCTCAGGTTTGTGGAGCCAGTGTCTTTACTATTTGATACGTTTCCTGATTATGCAAGATATGAGGTTGTCCCTATGTTCTGGGACTGTTGGCCTTGCTACTTCGAGAAGACTTGCCGATGGCTGAGAAAGCATGGGGTGAGGACGGCGATATTTTCTTCGCGTCAGACAGCAGAGAGGATGCAGGAGCGGTTCTCTGGGAAGAATAAGGGATGGCAAAGAATAAATGTTATTTGGTGCCCTGAAGCGGTGGATGATTCTGTATATCAAAAAGGAAAGCTTTTAAAAGACCGCAATATTGATTTGTTGGAGTTTGGGCGTTCCAATGATAAGGTATTTAAGGCTGATCAATTGGAGTCTGTTTTTGATAACAAGAATCGCAACTTAAATCATGTCTGTACCAAGCAGAATGGTAAGTTTATCTATACCAATGAGCAGCTATATGGAGCAATGGGGAATGCAAAGGTGACTATCGCTTTGCCTCGAAGTATCACTCAGCCAGAGATAGCTGGTGATATAGAAACTCTTACGCAGCGCTATTGGGAATGTATGTTCTCAAGGATGGTGATGGTGGGTCATGCTCCGCAAGAACTAATTGACTTTATCGGGTATAATCCAGTGATAGAGTTGAGTGATAAAATCTCAGCGGAAGAGCAGATCGCTGATGTGATAGAACATATTGAAGACTATCAAGCCCTTGTCGATAAGAATCGTGAAACGGCAGAGAAGCTTGGAAGCTGGGATATGAGAATGAAATGGTTGATGGGAGAATTGTCTAACTTATATATGTTTTCACTATAGTCAAGAAAAATTTAGATTATGATGAATTTTAAGTTATATCAATGTTTGTCTTGATGCTTAATTAAGAAAAGCGGGCTATTAGAAAAGGTGATATATGGGAAGTTAATTTGAACTTCTATTGTACACAATTGCATTAGTGTCTCAATTTTGACGGGATACTCATGATACTGAAGAATAAACTTTATTCTCTTCTTTTTGAGTTTTGGGAAGATGAGGAACAATAAAAAAGAATTTAGTTAAATAAGGTAAAGTACCCACTGACATTAGATGGTGAAGGGGTAAGCTTCATAAGTGTATCGGCAATGTGAGGTGATACCGAAAAATATAGTGTAATTATGCCACAGACGAAAAATCAGTTGATTCGTTATCTCGCTTTGGATAAATGCTTGCGAGATACCAGAAGAAGGTATTTTATGCCTGATTTAGTAGCAGCTTGTCAAAAAGCGTTGCTTGAATATGATGGTTCAACAGTAGAAGAAAGAACTGTAAGAAAAGACTTGCAAGATATGAAGCGGGATTCACTTTATGCAGCTCCAATAAATAAATATATGGATGGGCATTCTGCTTGGTATCGTAACTCGAATTCTGATTTCTCAATCTGTAATTTGCCAATGAGTCAGTTGGAAATGACCTTACTTTCTGATACGATTTAAATGCTGCATCGTTTTAGCGGATTGCCAAAATTTGAATGGATGAATGAAGTCTTTGTTAGATTTGAAGATGCTTTTCAGATAAAAGGTGATGTTGGGAATGCTGTATGCTTTTCCCAAAATGAAAGGCTTATAGGAATAGAATTCTTTAATAAGTTGTTTGAAGCAATAGTGTCTAAAGCAGTATTGAGAGTGAAATATGCTAAATATGGGAAAACAACAAAAGAGCATATAGTTCATCCTTATCAGTTGAAGCAATATAATAATAGGTGGTTTCTTGTTGGATTGGAAACAACAGACAGAAAGCATACTTCGATTAAGGTGTTTCCTTTGGATAGAATTAAAAATATTTCCTTGGAAGACAAACTCGTTTATCAAGAATATGAAGGGAATATAGATGATTATTTTTGTGATGTTGTTGGTGTGACTGTTGATCCAGGAAAAGCAAAAGAAAAAATCTGCTTAAAATTTTATCATCCTGCAGCTGACTATGTTTACACTAAGCCTATTCATCATAGTCAGAAAGTTGTTGAATTTGGAGAAAATTATTATATCATAGAATTGCAACTTGTTCCAAATTATGAGTTTGAGACAATATTGTTAGGTTATTCTGATCTTTGTGAAATAATAGAACCTGCTTCTCTAAGAAATAGTATTCGGCAACGAGCATTGAAAATCATAGAAAGAAATAAAAATAGTTAAATTTTAGTTCTGTATAAAAGAATGCAAATAGTTTGCAATCTTCTGGTGTTTCTTTGCAGTGATATTTTTATTGTTAAATTTAAATTTTTTGAAGAAATGGCAAATTTACACATGAATGGTCCTTATGAATTGAGTGAGGCAGAGATTGATAAACACATAAAACCTGGTTGTCCTGGCAATTATGCTTATGGTTATATTGGAACGGATGGTTCATTTTATGTGAAGTATGTAGGACGTTCTGATTCTGATTTGCATGATAGAATCAAGCATGGTATAGGTAAATACAAACAATTTAAGTATAGCTATGCTATAAATGCAAAAGAGGCATTTTTTAAGGAATGTCGTAACTATCATGACTTTGGTGGAGAAGATGGAAAATTAGACAACAAAATTCATCCTGATAGCCCAGATGGTACAGATTATGAATGTCCTATATGTGATGTCTTTATTTAAGTAATGGGGAGGCTTTGCCTCCCTTATCCTATATATTAGTTATGGGCAAGAAAAAAAACAACAGTCATTTACAAAAAACTGATTTGAAAATCTTGAGAGGAAGTTTTTCAAATAAGTATAATGTGTATTTAAAGGTGCAAAAGAAAAGTAAGCCTTTGAACACTTATTTTTTTGTGGAAGAGGAAAAGGAAAATGACAAAAATGATTCTTATTTCGTAGTATCTGATAAATACGAATCAGAATATCTGTCATTCTTATTTAATTCTAGTATTGGTAAAGAACAGCTTTTTGGGGAGGAATGCAACCCTTATATAGACAATAATATAGAAGATTATTCGATAAAGAATTTTAAAGTGATAGATGTTTCAAAACAAAAACAAGATAAGTATGGGCTTTTAGAGAAACAAATACAATGTCTAATAGAGCAAAAAGCGATTTCTCCTTTATTGGAGAAATTAGTTGATTTTCGAGATGCGTTGGCGTTAGAGTTATATGACCACGAGTTTTTTAAGGAGCATGATATTAATTTATTCGATAAATTACAGAAGTATTGTGAGAATAACAATTCTGACCGAATTCTTAGTCGAGTCGAACAAGAACTTAGTGATTTAGAAGACATTATCAATTTTGTAAATTTAGTGTCTGATGAAGTAATAAGAAAAATTCTAAAGGAGATTAAGTGATGAGTTGGAAAATAGATCAAATCGTATTCAAAAATTTCAAGTTTTTTAAAAAAGAGTTTACTTTACCTTTGGAAAGGAAACATCTCTTGGTCTATGGAGAAAATGGTAGCGGAAAAAGTTCCATTCATTGGGGATTTCATACAATATTGCAAAGTTGTTTGAAGTCTGTAGATGAAACTAACAAGTATTTTGATTCTGCAAATTCGGAAAATTTACGAAACTGCTTTGCGAATGATAATGAAGAAGCCTACATCAAAATCTCTTTTTCTGATGATGAGGGACATTCGAATGACTTCACTTTGGCCAAAGATAATAATAATGAGTCTAATAATCCTTTTTTGAAGGCAACTGTTGTAGCGAGTGATTTTTTGAATTATCGTTATTTGTCATCATTGTTTGATTTTAGAAATAGTATGGATAATGATATTTTTTCTTCTTTTGAAAAAGAAATATTGCCATACCTTTATAATAAGAAACAGATTCAGTTAATATTTCCTGATAATTCTCGTAGAAAGACGCAAGAATTGGTGGAGTGTTGGAAGTGTATAAAAGAATGGCAGGATTATTTGGCAAATCAGGAGGCTTCTAATGATGAAAAGGAAACTTATTCGGGCTTGTGTACAATGTTTGAGAATATTATAAATTCTCAGTTGACAGATATAATAAATATAGCAAATAAAAAACTCAAAGAAATTTTTCATATTCCTGTTTCTATATCAGTAACATACGATGGATTGACTAATCATCTTAAAGATTATAATTATCGCCCCAAACTGATATTAACAGCGCAGCTTACATATACGGACCTTCATCCAAATAGTGTCAATATATATCATTTGCGTACTTTTTTCAATGAAGCAAAATTAAGTTGTATAGCTTTGGCGATTCGATTAGCGATAGTTGATAGACGTTTAAGTTTTGCGAATATAAATGTTGATTTCTCAAAACTTCTATTTATAGATGATTTGTCACTGCTGTCCCGTTTAGAAATCTTCCGGTCCGAATAGGCTCGGCATATAGTAA